>Ga0138256_10006119_pt1 | contig 12734 bp, 13 predicted proteins | sample KNB2016incub_MG_FD_105486 | JGI IMG/M metagenome (GOLD analysis project Ga0138256, IMG submission 105486) | Active sludge microbial communities from wastewater in Klosterneuburg, Austria - KNB2014incub_MG | ecosystem: Engineered > WWTP > Activated sludge > Unclassified | place: Austria... | reverse complement strand
TTCGGTATTGCGATGACCGGGTCGGTCGCGGCCGCCGTGTACGCGCTTCGACGGCCCGAAGTTGGCGGACTGGATGGACTCATCGCGAAAATTCCGGTCGAGACAGTGGCGATGTTGCCCGACTTCGGCAACTGGAGCGTGGCACTTCCCATCTTCATCGTGCCGCTGGCCGTGCAGTGGTGGTCCACCTGGTATCCGGGGTCGGAGCCTGGTGGCGGCAGCTACATCGCGCAGCGAATGCTCGCCGCCAGGTCTGAACGCGACGCCCTGTCGGGCACATTGTTCTTCAACGTCGCGCACTACGCCTTGCGCCCGTGGCCCTGGATCATCGTCGCGCTCTGTTCGATGCTGGTGTTTCCGGAGGTGGCCGACATCGGTCGCGCGCTTCCTCATGTCGACCAGTCGATGCTCGGTCACGACATGGCGTACCCGGCCATGCTCACATTCCTGCCGGCCGGCATGCTGGGCCTCATGGTGGCCGGCCTGCTGGCCGCATACGTCTCCACCATTTCCACGCACCTGAACTGGGGCACGTCGTATCTCGTGCACGACTTCTACCGCCGCTTCCTCAAGCCCGGTGAGACGGAAGCGCACTACGTCATGACGGGCCGCATCGTCACGGTGCTGCTCATGATCGTGGCTGCGGCCGTCACGCTGGTGCTCGAGTCGGCGCGGGGCAGTTTCAACCTGCTGCTCTCGATTGGCGCCGGCACCGGACTGCTGTACCTGTTGCGCTGGTTCTGGTGGCGAGTGAACGCGTGGAGTGAGATTGCCGCGATGGCCAGCTCGTTTGTGCTCGCGCTGATCGTGTTTATCGCGGAGCGGCAGGGGATGAACTGGCCCAGTCACATCACGCTCATCGCAACCGTGGCGATCACCACTGCCGTCTGGATGACCGTGGTGTTCTGGGCGAAACCCACCGACCCCGAGACCCTGCGCGGGTTTTACCGATTGGCGCGGCCCGCCGGCCCTGGGTGGGCGCATGTGCGCGCCCAGTGTGGTGACCTCGCGCCCATGGACGGATTGAACAACGCCTTCCTCGGCTGGGCAGCCGGCTGCGTATTTGTCTACAGTGCGCTCTTCGGCACCGGTCACTTCCTGCTGGGCCACACGACCGCGACCACCATCTCGATGGTGCTGTTTGTGGCCAGCGGAGCCACGCTTTGGCGTCTCCTGCCGCGACTGTGGAAGACGTCGTAGCCCTCGTCCTGGCCCGCGGGCTGGGCCGCCGTATGCGTGCCGAGGGTGGCGATGGCACGCCCCTTGACGCGGCTCAGCAGGCCGCAGCTGCTGCCGGCCTCAAGGGCATGATGCCGATGCCGGGCCCTGGCCGGCGGGCCCGCCCGTTCCTCGACTACGTGCTGAGCGATCTGGCGGACGCCGGCTTCACGCGCGTCGCGCTCATCGTCGCGCCCGAAGGCGACGCCGGCGACCCGCTGCGCGAGTATTACCAGGGCGTAGGGCGCCCGGCGCGAATCTCTCTCTCCTTTGTCGTGCAGCCAGAGCCCCTTGGCACGGCGGACGCCGTGTGGGCGGCGTCGGAGTGGGTGGGTGCACATCCATTCGTCGTGTTGAATGCCGACAATTTGTATGGCGTCGCCACGCTTCGCGCGTTGCGGCACGCCGGCGGCCCCGCGCTGCCCGTGTACGAAAAAGACGAACTCGTGGCGTCGAGCGCGATTCCGCCTGAGCGTGTGGCCGCGTTCGCCCTGTTGACGATGGGGGCGGACGGGACGTTGCAGGACATTGTGGAGAAGCCGGGCCAGGCGATGATCGACGCCGCTGGGCCGCGCGCACTTATCAGCATGAATTGCTGGCGCGGCGATCGCCAGTTGATGGAGGCGTGTCGCGACGTGGAGGCGTCGCCGCGTGGCGAGTTCGAACTGCCCATGGCGGTGCGTCTCGCGATGCGCCGCGGCGTGGTGTTCCGCGGCCTGCCGGCGAACGGACCCGTACTCGATCTCTCCAGTCGCGCCGACGTCAGCACCGTCGTGAATCGGCTTGCAGCCGTGGAGCCACGGCCGTGACCCTGGATTTTACCGGTCGTCTACACGCCGCCGGCTACGATCGAGTCGCGGCGCAGAGCCGGGCAGTGTGGCTTGAACGCGCGTCGACTGAATTTGCACGCGTCACCGGCGCGCCTCCGTTGTGGCATTGGTCAGTCCCTGGTCGCATCGAAATTTTCGGCAAACACACCGACTACGCAGGTGGGCGGTCGCTCCTCTCAGCTGTGCCTCGCGGCTTTGCCGTGGTTGGCCGGCCCCGGGCGGATGCGTGTGTGCGCGTGATTGACGCACGCCACGGTGATGTGGCGATCATCGATATCCACGATACCGAGCGCGGGTGGAAGGGCTGGGCGAACTACGTGGCGGTGACGGTGCGGCGTCTGGCCGACAATTTTCCTGGTGCGTCGCTCGGGATGGACATTGCGATCGCCAGCGATTTGCCTCGCGCGGCAGGACTCAGTAGTTCAAGCGCGCTTGTGGTGGGCATCGCCCTGGCGCTGATTCGCCGCGGTGAGCTCGACCTACGCGATGACTGGCAGCAGGTGATTGGTTCAGTCGAGGACCTGGCCTGGTACCTGGGCTGCGTGGAAAACGGTCTGTCCTACAAGTCGCTTGAAGGGACCCGGGGTGTGGGCACCCACGGCGGCAGCCAGGACCACACGGCCATCCTCGCCTGCCGCCCCGGCGTGGTGAGCCATTACAGCTTCATGCCGGTGGTGGCTCATGGCGTGTCGCCCATGCCCGAGGCCTGGCGTTTTGTGGTGGCCTCGAGCGGTGTCCACGCGGACAAGGCGGGCAGCGTCCGTGACCGGTATAACCGCGCCTCGCTGGCGGTGCGGGCCCTGGTCGCGATCTGGAACGCCGAGCATCCCGCCACACCGGCGATGTCGCTGGCGGCCGCTCTGGACAGCCACGCGGACGCAGAAGGGCAACTGCGCGCCGCCGTCCTGCGGTCGGACCCTGAGGGCTTTACCCGGGAAGACCTCGACCGGCGTTTGACGCAGTTTGTGCACGAAACTGCACGCGTGCCCCTGGCCGCGGCGGCGTTTGCCAACGCAGACTTCGCGGAATTGCACAGATTGGCAGCGGCCTCCCAGGACGGTGCCGAGCGCCTGCTGGGCAACCAGATCCCAGAAACGGTGGCACTGGTGGCGATGGCCTGCGAAGAGGGCGCGTTCGCCGCCTCGGCGTTTGGCGCCGGCTTTGGCGGCAGCGTCTGGGCCGTGGTGCCTGCCTCAGGCGCCGATGCGTTCGGCGCGGCCTGGCTGGCGAAGTACCGCAGCGCATACCGGCATCGGGATACCGCCGACTGGTTTTCGGCGGTCCCGGGGCCCGGCGCCGTCGAAGTGGCCGCTACTGAATGACGATGCGGCCCTGGAGCCGGGTGTCGTTCGGCAGGTCATGGTCGTGAAACCTGCAGGTGCGCGGGGTATTGAGATTGCCGGTTTCCCGGCTCTGGCCGGGCGCGAGCAGGCCAATCAGATTCAGCTCCGGGCAGTCGGTGTGTTCCGGGTGCGGGTCGCTCGACATGTTGTGCGCCCGGGAGTCGCTGTTGACGAAGAGGACCCGCGTCCCCACCGCAATCTGAATGTTCTGCGGCGTCGCGCCGGACGCCAGGAGCGTGATTGTATTAGTCACCGACGGTGGTCCGACGGGTGGCGTGGGTTCGGACGGCGTGGAGGAACCCCCGCCGCAGGACCCGCTGGCCACGACGATCAGTGTCACGAGGGCTGCCAGGGCGCCCGCTGGTACATGTAAAATAGGCCGCATATGGCGTACATCATTACCGAGCCCTGCATCGGCACCAAAGACACGGCGTGTGTCGACGTGTGCCCGGTCGACTGCATTCATCCCCGTAAAGACGAACCGGACTACGAAACGACCAAGATTCTCTATATCCACCCGGATGAGTGCATCGATTGCGGCGCGTGTGTGCCGGCGTGCCCGGTTGAGGCGATCTTCGCGCTCGACGAAACCCCGGACAAGTGGAAGAGCTTCATCGAAGAGAACGCGGCGTACTACCGCAAATAGGTGGGGTCGCCGTACCTCGACTTTGACCGCGGGTCGTGGGCGGCCCTCAGGGTCGCCACGCCGCTGACGCTGGGTGAGGCTGACCTCGCCGAACTGCGGGGCCTCAACGAGCGTGTGTCGCTCGCCGAAGTCGAGACCATCTATCTGGCCTTGTCGCGGCTGCTGAACCTGCACGTCAGCGCCACGCAACGGCTGCACACGGCCACCGACACGTTTCTTGGCACCACCGGGCACGCGCCGCCACCCTATGTGATTGGAGTGGCCGGCAGCGTGGCGGTGGGCAAGAGTACGTTTGCCCGCATCCTCCGTGCGCTGCTCGCGCGATGGACCAATCACCCGCGCGTCGATCTGGTCACCACCGACGGCTTCCTCCGGTCCAACCGCGACCTCGAGGCGCGGGGGCTCTTGCACCGCAAGGGGTTTCCCGAAAGTTACGACGTCCGGAAACTCGTGCAGTTCATGGCCGACGTCAAGGAGGCGGCCGGTGCCGTCCACGCGCCCGTCTACTCGCACCAGGCGTATGACATCGTGCCCGGCGAATTCCAGGTCGTCGATCGTCCCGACATCGTGATTGTGGAAGGGTTGAACGTGCTGCAGACCGGCGACGGACTGCCCGACCGCCCCGCGCGGGTCTTCGTCTCGGACTTCTTCGATTTTTCGATCTACATCGACGCCGCCGAGGCGGATATCGAAGCCTGGTACGTGGCGCGCTTCCTGGCGTTGCGCGAGACGGTCTTCAAGGATCCGCGTTCGTACTTCCATCGGTATGCCAGCCTCACCAACGACCAGGCCATCGAGACCGCGCAGGATATCTGGCGGACGATCAACGGCGTCAATCTGCGCGAGAACATCCGTCCCACACGCGACCGCGCCCGCCTCGTCTTCGAAAAAGGCCCCGCGCACGCGGTCACGCGTATTCGCCTTCGAAACGTCTGAATCCTTCGTCTCAAAAACGGCTTCACCATGAAGCTCCATGAAGTTCCATGAAGATTTCATGGCGGCTGTCAGAAAGGCGCGGCGTTGGGAGCCCGGCTACGCCGGGGCCGCGCGATCGGAGGGAAGTCAGGAACGAACGCAGGTCGTTTTGCGCTCTGCCTGCGTTCGTTTCTGACTTCCCTCCGATCGTGCGTGCCGCCGAAGGCGGCACCCAACGCCGCGCCCTTCATGGATCTTCATGCCCTTCATGGTGGAACCTGGCGTCAAGGCGTCAGGCGTTGCTTGGCCTTGAGTCTCGCCGCGCGGCGTTCGTCGGCTTCCGCCGCTTTCTGGCGTTCCAGATCACTCGACAGCTCCAGCGGCGGAATCGGCACACGCGTGCCGCCGCGATCGATGGCGACAAACGTGAGGTAGGCGCGGCTGGTCATGCGGCGTGTCCCGGTCAGCGTCTCTTCTGAAAACACCTCGACCTCCACTTCGAGCGAGGTCGTCCACGTCGCGGTGACGCGCGCCTGCAGGATGATCATGTCGCCGACCTTGATGGAATGCAGAAACTGCAGTCCGTCAACGGCTGCCGTCACCAGCAAACTGCGCGTGTGGCGATGGCAGGCAATCGCGCCGGCGATGTCGATCAGGTGCATGACCGTGCCACCCAGGATGAACCCCAGCGGGTTGGCATCGTTGGGCAGGACGACCTGCACCATCTCGGTGTAGGAATCGGATGGCGTTCTCAGAAGTCGTATCCGATCCAGAACGAGAACTTGCGCTTGCGGAACGTCTGGCTGCCGCCTTCGGCCGCGAAGATCAGATCCTCGTAGTCCTTGTTGAACATCGTCTTCCACGACCAGTCGAAGTGCATGGGGAAGCCGAGCAGGAAGCTCTGCAGGCCGATGCCATACGACGCGCGCGCGTCCTTGAGGCGGAAGCCCGAGACCACGTAGGTGTTGGTGTCGAAGACCGGGTTGTAGACGCCGGTGGTGGGGTCAAACTCGAAGCCGAGCAGCGGCGTGACCAGTTCGTCGTTGCTGGTCCAGGGGCTGAATGACTGGCCGTTGATGCCGGCGCCGCCCACATTGAAGAACAATGTCCCGCGGATGCCACCGAGCACACCCAGCGGCGTGAGCATCGCCTCGATCAGGGGAATGCGGAGTTCCACGTTGCCGAAGAACGCCTTGTGACCGAGGAACTCGAGGTATTCGTACCCGCGCATCTCGGAGTTGCCGCCGAAGGGCAGGAACTCGGGGTTGTCGCCCCAGCTCTGCAGGCCGCGTGCGCGGAAGGCGAGCGTGCCGTTGACGCCAAGCCGCTTGTAGTACCGCGCATCCACGTCCACCGTGCGCCGCGAGAGCGACTTGCTGAACTTGGGTGACCACGACACGCCAATGCTGGCGGTCTTGCCGGCCACAGGACCGTAATCGCGGAACACCGTGGTTTCGTGCACAAACGTCAGGCCCAGCGGAATCATGTGTCCCGACTGGAACAGCTGCGTTCCGAACTGCTGCTCCTGGTACTCCTGAGAGAGCTGCTGCAGGGCGGGGTCCTCGTACCGCTCCTGCAGGTACACGTACCCGCCCGACAGCTCCACGCGTGAGTACCGGTTGAACGGGTAGATGCCGAAGCCCGTCATGCCGCGTTGTGTGCGCACGGCCTGCGCCAGGTCGCGATCGATGAACGGCGTGAGGCCCAGCTGGTAGAGATACCCGTCGAGCTGACCGTAGAAGAACGTGTCCTGCGAAAACGCCTGCAACGCGTACTGCAGCCGGCTCTCGATGTTGATGTAGGACAACGACAACGTGCGGTACTGCGAGACGGAGGCCGCAAAGAAGTTGACCTGCTTGCCGCCCAGCACATCACTGAAGCTGATTTGCGTGCCGCCGAACAGGTCGCCGCCGCTGGTGACGCCAAGGTTCACAGGGGGCCGGCCGTCGAGCGTCATCTTCTCGAACATGCCCTTGCGGTGCATGTTCTGCTTGAGCAGCGTGTGGCTCATCGGCGGCTGGAAGTCCACGATGGGCGCCGGCGCTCCGAAGTCCGACGACGGGACGGTGAGCAGGGGCTTTTCGCGATTGATGATGTGAATGCCGTTCTGGCCCTTGTTGTAGGACACAAACGCCACCTTCATCGCGCTGCCTTCGGGCAGCGCCACGGGCGAGACGTTGCCGGTGGCGGCGTCCGTCCACTGCTTCAGTTCGCCGTTGGTCACATCAAGCGACCACACGTTCGGGATGTTGCCGTTGCGCGCCACTTCGGGCGTCAGCATCACTGCCGGGTCGGTGGCGGTGGACGTGAAGACCACCGTCTTGGGGTCCAGGAACTTCGCGCCTGTGTCGTCATGCGTGCCGAACGTCAGCTGCGTCTTGGCGCCGCCATCGAGTGCCACGCGGAAGAGTTTGTCGTTGCCGCTGATGCGCGCCGAATACACCAGCGAGCGCCCGTCGGGGGCAAACGAAGGCGCGTAATCGGCGAACGCATCGTTGGTGACGTTGGTGACCTGGCCGGTACCAAGGTCCACAACGAAGATGTCGCCGGTGGCGCCCTGGAGGCCCGAGAACGTCACCCGCATTCCGTCGGGACTGAAGGCCGGTGACTCGGGGCCGTCAATGGTGTTGAGCGCCAGCTTCTGCACCGTGCGCCCACTCACCACGTCCTGGATCACGAGCGTCTTGGACTTTTCGGTGCGCGCGAAATACGCCAGGCGATCGCCCTTGGGCGACCACGTGATCCAGGGCACCAGGTTGCCGCGCAGGCCGCCGGCCGTGGCGATGTACTCGAAGCCGCGGTCCTTGTCGAAGCCTTTCGTCAGGTTCTTCACGAACTGGCCGTCCTTGGCCGAGATGAGGATGATGTCCAGTTCCTGGTCCCGCGTGTTGCCCACGACCGCCGCGATGACGTCGCCGATGGGGGAGGGCTCAATCGACAGCACCGACACGTACGGCGTGCGGTCGCGGCGCGGCGCGAGGTCGCGGCCGTAGTCGGCCGGCCGCTCCTTGTCGCGGAACGGCTTGAACCGGTCCTTGATGTACCGATCGAACTGCTCGTCAAATTCCTCGGGCTTGAGCCGCAGCGCTTCTTCAAAGGCGCTTTCACCGCCGCCGATGACGTTCTTGCGCAGCGAAAAGAGGAACTGGCGAAGCCCGTCCTGGCCCCAACGGCTCGAGATGAATTCAAACGCCGCGTGGCCCATCGAGTAGGGCAGCCGGCCCGACAGGGGCTGGCTCTCGAATTCGCTCATGCGCGGCACGTTGTCCGAGAGCGCCGCGTCGCGCACCTGCATCAGGTCCAGCACGTTCCAGTACCCGGCCATGTAGTTGGCCAGGCCTTCATCCACCCAGAGCGGGATGGCCGATCCCAGAAGGCCGCGCGGGATCACGTCGAATTCGAAGATGTGCGTCAGCTCATGCGTGATGAGCCGGTAGAGCTGGTCGGGCGGTTCGTCGATTGGCAGCACCAGGCGATCGCGATACGGCTCGGCAAAGGCGAGCACGCCTTCCGGCAGTTCGCTGCCCGAAATGTCCTGCTGCTGGAATTCACTCTGCGTCTTGAACAGCACCACCTTGGCCCGCGCCGCCAGGTCGTGTTTGAGTTCGGAACTGATGCGCACGTAGGCGCTTTCGAGATACCCCGTGATCCGTTCGAGATGGGGCTCGATCTCCGGGTAGTAGTAAATCTCGAAGTGCTCGGTTTCGTAGATGTGCCAGTCGAACTTGTCGTACTTGACGCGGTTTTTGCCGAAGTAGGGCACGTACGGCGTCTGCGCCGATGCGATTGCGGGCGCCAGTCCGATCGTCAGGACGGCCAGGGCCAGGAACAGGACAGTCGTCATGCGCGAGCGGCGCATCACCATAGGGTTACCTCGGGAATCAGGTCGTCGAACACGTTCGATTCTTACACAACTCTCACGTAGCTTACGGCGCCGGTCCCCGGCCGGATGCTTCTGCAGGTTATCTTCCGGAATCGGCCGGTTCATGTGGCTGACCAGAGACGCCAGCAAAGGTCATGCCTTGAAAGATCCCTGCAAAACTCACCTTCCGCGTGACGTTCCGTCGTCATTCGGGGACAGCACGAGGTCACTTGTGGCCACCGCTCCGGACGCGATAAGGTGGAGGTGATGAAACTCAGTACGAAGTGGATCGTCCGATGGGCCGTGGCGCTCGGCCTGGCCGGCGCGCTGGCCTTTGTGCCGCTCCGCTGGGCGATGGAGGACCATGACGAGGGAGCGGTCCCGCCTGAAGGCGTGGAGATGGCCAAGCTCGACTACATCTTGAAGGACATGAACGGGCTGGATGTGCGCCTGTCCGACTTCAAGGGCCGCCCGATGATCATCAACTTCTGGGCCACGTGGTGCGGGCCCTGCAAACACGAGATTCCGGCGTTCAACCAGTTGGTGGAAAAGTACAAAGCGCAGAACTTCATCGTGCTGGGGATCTCGGTGGATGACAAGCCCGAGGACCTGCGCCCGTTTGCCGCCGAGTTCAAGATGAACTATCCCGTGCTCGTGGGCCTGGGGCACGACGAATTGCAGGAGCATTACGGCGCGAACCCGCTGCCGATCTCATGGTTCATCCGGGCCGACGGCTCGGTGGACTATAAATTGACCGGTACCCAGTCACTCGACTGGTTCGAGGGACGCGTGAAGCGATTGTTCGAGCCCCGAACGGCGGAAGGCCAGTAGGTGGCTGTGGCCCCAGAGTCCGTCCCCCTGGCCGCCGCGCGGCTGGCCTGTGGCTGTGTCGCAGGTTTCCGCGATGGTACCGAAGGCAGTCCCATCACGGTGGTGATTACGCACAAGGCCGAAACCTGCCAGGTGCCGATTCACGTCGCCGGCCTGCCGGTGTTTGATCACCGCGAAGCCCTGCGCCCGTCCACCCGCCACACGCCCGTCGTCCAGCCCGACTTCGAAGAAGAAGGCTAGCGCGGCCTCGTAGCGCGCGCTGGGTCTCAAGCGCGCGGCTCTTTGGCTTGGCGCTCCGGAAGGCGCTTGGCCTCCGCCAGCGTCTTCCGGAGCACAAACTCAATCTGTCCGTTCAGGCTGCGCAGGTCGTCATTGGCCCAGCGCTGGAGTGCGTCGAGCAATTGACGATCGATGCGCAGCAGGAACGGCTTGCGGTCGGCCATGGGTCGTCCACCGTTACTGATAGATCGTCCCGGTGTTGACCACGGGCTGGGTGTTGCGATCACCGCAGAGCACGACCAGCAGATTGCTGACCATCGCGGCCTTGCGGTCGTTGTCGAGTTCGACCACGTCGCGCTTGGAGAGCAGGTCCAACGCCATTTCCACCATGCCCACGGCGCCTTCAACGATGCGCGAACGCGCGGCGATAATGGCGCCCGCTTGCTGACGCTGCAGCATCGCTGATGCGATTTCCGGCGCGTACGCCAGATGGTTGATGCGCGCCTCGAGCACTTCCACCCCGGCCTTCGCCAGCCGCTCCTGGACCTCCACCTTCATCTGCTCGGCAATTTCAACGGTATTGCCGCGCAGGGACTTGTGGTGTTCCTCATACGCGTCGTACGGGTAATGCGTCGCCAGGTTGCGCACGGCCGCCTCGGTCTGCACTTTGACGTAGTGTTCGTAGCTGTCCACTTCAAAACACGCTTCTGCGGTCTCAGTCACTTTCCACACCACGACCGCCGCGATTTCGATGGGGTTGCCCTCGAGGTCGTTCACCTTGATCTGCGAACTCTCGAAGTTGCGCACACGAAGCGAGATGTGTCGCTTCGTCAGGAGGGGATTCGCCCAGTGGAAGCCATCGACCTTCACACTGCCCGAGTACTTGCCGAACAGCGTCAGGACCTTGGCCTCGTTCGGATTGACGATGAAGAATCCGAAGGCGAGCACCCCAGTCACCACGAGGGCCGCCGCGCTGAGGACAAGGCCGACCGGATTCTCGACCGTCGCCGCGCTGATGATCCCCCATATAGAACCCGCTACCGCCGCCAGCAGCACGGGAACCATTAACCAGCCTGCCAGTGTTGAACGAAGCTTCTCTCGTATCATGACCCCTCCGATTGCACAGTGATATCACATAGATACCGCCTCGTCAAGAGACAGGCTGAAAAAACTGAAGACAGGCTTTTCACCATGTAGGGCCATGAAGGTCCATGAAGGGCGCTGGGTTGGGGGCCCGGCTACGCCCGGGCCGCGCGGTCGGAGGGAAGTCAGGAACGAATACAGGTCGTTTTGCACTCCGCCTGCATTCGTTCCTGACTTCCCTCCGACCGCGCGTGCCGCCGAAGGCGGCACCCAACCCAGCGCTTCAGATAGCGTGATCCATCGACATGAAACTTCATGGAGCTTCATGCTCTTCATGGTGAAAAAGTGTGTTGCTACAGCTTGACGCGAAGGTCGGCCACCAGCGGCAGATGGTCCGACGCCATCTTGGCCAGGCGCGTGCGGGGCAGGGAGATCTGGCGCACCTCGATTTCGCCCTGGTAGTAGATGTGGTCCAGGTGGAGCAGGGGGAAGAACCCCGGGTAGGTGCGGCGGCGCTTCAGGTACGGAAACAGGTCGATACTTTGCAACCGCTTGGCCAGAATGTCGGTCGCCAGGGGGCGCGACCATTCGTTGAAGTCCCCGAACAGCAACTTGGGCCCCTGCACCTTCTTGTCGTCCACCCAGGCCGCCAGGCGCATCGCCTGATACCGCCGCTCAAGCAAGGCCGTCCCCAGATGGGCGTTGTAGACCTGCAGCGTGCCCTGTCCCACGTCCACCGCCACGCGCTGGGCGCCCCGCGCTTCGCACGTCTTCCACGACAGATCGTGCTGAGAGTGGTCCCACATCGGAAACCGGCTGAGAATCACGTTGCCGAACTGGTGGTTCCTGAGCTCGCGGACGGGCGCCATGATCCAGCCCATCCCCAGAGCCGCCCCGATGATTTCGGCGTGGCCTTGGCCCGTCCCGCTCGGTCCAATGACCTCCTGTAACGCGATGACGTCGGCCTCGAGCGCGGCCAGCACATCCGCTATCCGCTCCGGCCGCGTCCGGCGGTCCATACCGCGTGACCGATGGATGTTGTACGTGACGACTCTGAGGTCCACGGCCGTATGATAGACCCATGAGTCTGCTCGGCACCGAATTCCACGTGACCTGCCCCTGCTGCCAAAGCACGCTCGTGGTCGATCAGGGGCTGCAGCGCGTGGTGCGCCACGTGGAGGTCGAGCGTGCCGACAAGCCGAAGCTTGACGAGGCGCACGACATCCTGGCGCAGGAGAAGGCCCGTCGCGAGGCCCTGTTCGAGAAGTCGGTGGTGTCCGAGCGGGGCCGAGGCGACGCGCTCGCCAAACGCTTCGAAGACGCGCTCAAGCAGGCGCGCGAAGAACCCATCACCAAACCCACCCGCGATTTCGATCTCGACTGAGTTCCGCATCGTCCCCATGACTTCATCAGTACGTCGTATAGGTATCCTCACGGGCGGCGGCGACGCCCCCGGGCTCAACGCCGTGATTCGGGCGGTCGTCAAGTCTGCCGCCAACGCCGATATCGAGTGCATCGGCCTCGAGGACAGCTTTGACGGATTGATCTTCCCCGAGCGCTCCCGCCCTCTGACCCCACGTGACGTCACGGGCATTTTGCGTCTCGGAGGCACGATTCTCGGCACCACCAACCGGGGCAACCCGTTTGTCTATCCGGTCACGACCGGCGCCGGCTCCGCCGACTATTCCGCGCGCTGCGTCGAGAACTTTCACAAGCTCGGCCTTGATGCGCTTGTGGTCATCGGAGGTGATGGCACGCTCGCCATTGCCTACGAGCTGCAGAAACTC
>Ga0138256_10006118_pt1 | contig 12734 bp, 11 predicted proteins | sample KNB2016incub_MG_FD_105486 | JGI IMG/M metagenome (GOLD analysis project Ga0138256, IMG submission 105486) | Active sludge microbial communities from wastewater in Klosterneuburg, Austria - KNB2014incub_MG | ecosystem: Engineered > WWTP > Activated sludge > Unclassified | place: Austria... | reverse complement strand
ATCGACCTCGAGAAAGCCAAGGAATGGCTCAAGAAAGGCGCGACGCCGACGGATCGCGTCGCGCGTTACCTCGGCTCGGCCGGTCTCGTGAAGTGGGAACACGGCAACAACCCGGAGCGCGGCGTTCCGGGCGAGAAAGCCAAGGCTCGCGAAACCGAGCGTAACGAGAAGGCCGAAGCCCGCCGTCAGGCTGCTGAAGACGCCAAGAACGCGCCGGCTGAAGAAGCCGCCGCCGAGTAGTCGGCGTTGGGCGTCACGGTCCGCGACGCGGCGCGGGGGGACGAGGATTTCATCCTCGCCCTCAACGCCGCATCGACGCCTGCCGTGGGTGATATGAGCGCCCAGGATTATCGCGAAATCGCCACACAGGCGCATCGTGTGTTGATTGCAGAAGCCGGCGGCGTTCCCGCCGGCTTCATGATTCTGATCCGGCCCGGTTCGGCCTATCCAAGCGACAATTACGGCTGGTTCGAAGAGCAGTTCGACAACCATCTCTACATAGACCGCATCGCCGTCAGCAAGGCTGCATGGGGGGCGGGGGTTGGTCGCGCGCTTTATGAGGAAGCGATGCAAGTCGCTGCAGCGCTCGGCGAGAAGCGGCTGACCGCAGAGGTCAACGAAGAGCCGCCCAATCCCGAAAGCATGGCTTTCCATGCGAAGCTCGGCTTCCGTCATCTGGTCTCCCGGACTTCGCCAAGACTGGGCAAGGTCGTGGCCATGCTGGAGCGGCCGCTGTGAGCGACAAGCCGAAGCTGATTGTTGTCGGCCAGATCACAGGCGCGTTCGGAGTGAAAGGCGAAGCGCGTGTGCGCTCCTTCACCGAGGATCCGGAAGCCTGCTTCTCCTACGGGCCGTTGCTGGATGAAAGCGGCGCGGTTGTGCTGACGCCAGTGAAGCATCGGCCGCTCAATGAGGGGTTCGGCGTCACGACGAAGGAACACCGTCAGCGTGAAGAATGGGAAGCCATGCGCGGCACGCTGCTGTATGCGGCGCGCGAGGCGATGCCCGAGACCAACCAGGAGGAAGGCGAGATCTATGTCGCGGACCTGATCGGCATGGCGGTCGTGCATGCTGATGGACGCGTGCTGGGGCAGGTCAAGGCGGCGCATGATTTCGGCGCGGGTGACCTGATCGAGGTGCAGCCCGAGACGGGGCCGAGCTACCTGCTGCCCTTCACAGAAGAGATTATTCCCGAGATCGACATGGAGGCGCGCGTGCTGCGCGCCGATCCGGACGAAAGCTATCTGCCTGAAAGCCCTCAGCGGCAGGATTCGGACGGCTTAACGAACTGATAGTAGAGCGTCGCCGCCTTGTCGCTCGACTGGTGTAGGTTGCGCCGGATCGCGCCCTCCGCGCCCTGATCATGCGGGAAGGCGTAGAGCCGGTCGGTGAGATAGGCCACCAGCTCGCGCGGCATGACAGCGATATTGCGCTGCTCGTTGAATTCCGTGTCGCGCCAGACCACGAGGCAGGCGCCGTTGGTGTGTGGAGCCGGGAACGCCTCCGGCGGCATCGCGGCGTCGATGACGCGAGCGCGCGGGAAGGCGGCGCGCAAATTGCCGGTCAGATGGCGGTCCGCCCCGACAATTGTGCCCTCATCGAAGCCCGCCTTCTTCAACTCCTCGGCCCATTCCTTGACCGGCGTATACGGACGGCAGCCGCCTTCTTCGCACATGGCGATTTCCATCTGCCATTCGATGAAGCGTCCGCCCACGACCAGCAGGCAGAAGGCGATGGCGACGGCCCCGAAGGCGCGGATCGCCACGGGAAATTCGCCGCCGCGCTTTACATGCAGGAACAACCAGACCGGCGCGGTGAACAGCACTGGCATCATCCAGTTCGTCTTGTAGGCCTGAACGCCGAACCCCACGCTGATCAGATAGGCCAGCAGCATGAACAAGGTCGAGCGCATGAACAGGCGCCGCCAGGCCAGCTCGTGCGGCTCCTCGTCCGTGTTGCGGCGCGGGAAGATCGGATAGATCACCGGCAACCACAGCGTCCAGAAAAGCATCATCCAGAACAGCCACAGAGGCAGGCTGAATTCCAGCAGAGCGCGGCCGAGCTGAGCTGCGGCATTGCCGGCGCGTTCGACATAGGCCGAATCGATCTCCCACGAGGCGGCGTATTCGGCCCACGCATCGCCCAGCGAGCCGATATGGGTCGAAACCCAGACAGCGTAGGGCAGGTAGATCAGGCCAGCGACCAGCAGGGTGATGCCGATGCGCGGCAGCGTCATCGCATCGCGGAAGAAGGGCGAGAGCAGGATCGCGACGATCAGCGCCGCCGGGAAGACGGCGAAAAGGTGATGCGTCAGCAGGCCGACCCCGATGGCGAGACCGAGATAAACCCAGTCGCGATAGCGCCGCCATGTCAGGATGCGTGTCACCGCATGGAAGCAGATCGACAGACACGCCATCAGACCCACGGCGCCCAGCAGATCCTCGTGCATTGACCAGCCGACCTGAAAGGTCAGCGCCCAGGCTGCCACGGCGGCCGCCGAAACAGCCGGACGGATAAGCACATTGCGGGCGGCGAGGTAGTAAAAGGTCAGCGCTACGAAGAGCAGGATGTACTTCACCGCGAACACGATTGGCGGGGAAAGCGTGCCTCCCATCACAGCAAAGGCGTGCAACCAGGCCAGCATGGGCGGCTGGCGCGCCTCATAGCCCACCTGCAGCGACTGGGAGAGCAGGAGCTGGTCGGCTTCCTCAATTGTGTAGATCGGCGCGATGAAGGTGCGGATCGCCCAGTGGATCAGGCAGAAGAAGAAAATCGTGATGATGATCGCCGATTTGTCGAGGCGCAGGAACGATTCGAGCACCAAGCTTTGATCGCGCGGAGGCTTGCGGCGCGCCTTCGCCGGCTTGGCGACGGTTCTGGCCGGCTTCTTTGACTGCTTGGGCTGCCGAACCGGCTGCTTCACGCGTCTTCTTCCACTCAACAAAACGCCAGAGGCCTGGTGTCACAAACCTCGGGGGCGGTCAGCGCGAAGCGCGCGGATCGTTCCATTCGGCGGCGACGCCATAGCCCCCTCGCCGCACAAGCCACATCATGCCGAGCAGGTCTACAAGGCCGGCGCCGAAACGACCGAGAAACCCGTATTTTGACACACCGTGCATCCGCTGCCGATCAGCGACAGGCTCTTCGCGAACATCCCAGCCAGCGCGTTTTACCAGCGCGGGGAGAAAGCGGTGCATCGCCGCAAAGAAGGGCAGGTCCTGGAAAGCGCGGCGGCGGATCAGCTTGAAGCCGCAGCCCGTGTCGGTAGCATCGTCCCGCAGGCAGAAGCGGCGGATGCCATTGGCGACCCTTGATTGCAGCCATTTGAACCCTGAGTCGTTCCGGCTGGTGCGGCGCCCACAGACAATGCCCAGGGCGGGGTTTTCGTCCTTTGCGGCGACCAGATCCCAGATCCGCCGGGCGTCGGCCGGATCATTCTGACCGTCGCCGTCGAGCAATTGCACCCAGTCGCCCACGGAGCTCCGCAGGCCGGTGAACAGGGCGGCGGATTTCCCTCGCCGTTTCACATGGGTAAGAACCTTGACGCGGTTGGGGCTGGCGGCCTTGGCGACGACGAGTTCGGCGGCGGTTGTATCGCTGGAACAATCGTTGACGCAGACGATCTCGTAATCGACCCCGTTCAGGGCGGCGTGCACTTCATCGATCAGCGGCTGGATGTTGCCGGCCTCATTGTAGAACGGAATCAGCACGGTTAGGGCGCGGCGCGGCTGGGGCGGCTGGTCAGATCCCAAGGCGGCGGTCCCTGTGAAAGGCGCGAGATACGGCGCCGGAACGGAAGGGATGGACCTCTAGCATATCCGCCGCTGCCCGGAAGTCTGGGGAAAGCTCCCTACTGTCGCGGGGTTTGCCCGATCGCCAAACTTCCTGCTGCAATTGCCCCTAGGACAGGACTGCCGCGAACGTCAGCTTCTGATAATCTGAGCTTGGGGATGCTGCGGGACACGGGTCCCTTGGGTTTTAGGAATAAGGCTATGGCCGATACGGTGACGGTTCGTGCGACGACCGCAGGCGTGGAAAGTTTCCGCAAGAATGGCTTCTCGCCCGATTCGCCCCTGCCGGCGGCTTCGGAAATCGACCTAGCGCAATTCGACATCAGCGACCCCGAATGGTGGCGGCGCGATGCGCACTGGGACGTCTTTGCCCGCATGCGCCGGGAAGATCCGGTCAACTGGTGTCCGGACAGCCCGTATGGCCCTTATTGGAACATCACGACCTACAAGGACATCATGACGATCGACACGTCGCACGACGTGTTCTCATCCGAGGGCGGAATCACGATCGCCGACCAGGACGCGGATTTCCAGCTGCCGATGTTCATCGCGATGGATCCGCCCAAGCACGACCTGCAGCGCAAGACTGTGCAGTCGATCGTGGGACCGGACAATCTCAAGAGTTTTGAAGGCCTGATCCGCTCACGCACCGCGAAACTGTTCGACAGCCTGCCGGTCGGCGAACCGTTCGACTGGGTCGACACGGTGTCCATCGAGCTCACCACAATGATGCTCTCAACCCTGTTCGATTTTCCGTTCGAGGATCGCCGCAAGCTCATGCGCTGGTCGGACGTGGCGACGGGGCGCAACAATGCGGCCATTGTCACCAGCGAGGAACAGTGGCGCGGCGAGTTGCTGGAATGCCTCGGCTACTTCACGCGGTTGTGGAACGAGCGTGTGAATGTCGCCCCGCGCAGTGATCTCATCTCGATGCTCGCGCATGGCGAGCACACGCGGAACATGACGCCGCAGGAATATCTTGGAAACCTCGTTCTGCTGATTGTCGGCGGCAACGACACCACCCGCAATTCGATGACGGGCGGCGTCTACGCCATGAACAAATGGCCGGACGAGTGGGACAAGCTGAAAGCCAACCCATCGCTGCTGCCGTCTGCTGTGTCGGAAATCATCCGCTGGCAGACGCCGCTGGCGCACATGCGGCGCCGCGCGCTGCAGGACTACGAGATTGGCGGCAAGACGATCCGCCAGGGCGACAAGGTGCTCATGTGGTACGTCTCGGGCAATCGCGACGAGACGCAGTTCACCCGCCCCAACGCCCTCTGGATCGAGCGCCCGATGGTGCGCCGGCACCTGTCATTCGGTTTCGGCATCCATCGCTGCGTCGGTAACCGTCTTGCGGAGCTGCAACTACAGGTGCTGTGGGAGGAAATTCTCAAACGCTTCGAGAAGATCGAGGTGCTGAATGAACCCGATCACGTGCCCAGTTCCTTCGTGAAGGGCTACACGAAGATGATGGTCAAGGTGACGCCGAAGGCGTAGCTGCCTGCGCTTCACAGACCGATGGGGCGCCGGGTCGCTCCGGAAATGGATTGGATCTCAGCACATCGAGCAGAAGGGGAAGCGACACGCCGTATCCTGTTCGCGCTGTCTCCCCGGGGGCAGGCGGGCGCGAACCCAGATGCACGCCGGCAATACGCCCCGATACCAGCGAGAACACGGCCGAACCGACCGCGCCCCGGTCGGTCGAGTGCGAGTAGACAAGATTGTAAGGATCGCTTGCGTCGCGCATCTCGCTCACGAAAAGCGTTGCGCCGCGATCCTGTGCGTTCGCCGTGCCGGGCACGCCAAACATGGCGATTGTCTCTGCCGTCAGCGTTGACGCCGGCTGGTAGGCCGCGCCTTGATAGGCGCTGCAGTCCACGTCAATGAGTTCGATTGGCCGCGCTCCGAATGGCAGCGCACCCTTTAGGCGCATGGCCGAGAACCCCGGGATGCCGCCCATGTGCTCGGGCGTGAAGGCGGCTGGATCGTCCGCCATGTCGATGAAGAGCGGTTCTGTCTCCGCGAGAGCGGGAAAGGTGACGTAAAGACCTGAAGGGGCATTCGAAGGCTTGGGCAGGGTGGCCTGCACATCGTTCGGCATGGCGAGGGTTGGCGCCTCGCTGCCGATCCCCGATGTCGAATCGACGGTCAGTTCCGGCAACAGCAGCAGTGTCTCATCCGCATAGTCAGGATGCACCAATGTTCCGTTGATAATGAAAGCCGAGCCAAACGTCGAAAAGCCGAAGCGCACCACTTCGATGCGCACAACGGATCCTGAATAGCGGGCGGCGATCGGAAACCACGATCCCGCAATCTCGAAATAGCGCTCGCCGGTCGGCGGCGTGCGAAGGCCAATCCGGGCGTTGAGGCGAAGATTCGCGCCTTCGAGTGATCGGTTGGCGGCGATGGCAGCGTCGCGGCTTTTGCGTGCGTCCTTTCCAGCTGCGTCGGCTGCTTGCCACATCCATCCGGCCGCAGCAGCAAGCGAGGCGAATATCGTGGCGGCGACCGATACGGCCACAAGCAAACCCGTTCGCGCCCGCCGCGCCCGGCGCTCTGTCTCGGCCCGCGCATCGGACGATGCCTTGATGAAGTCGGCCTGCTCGTCGGTAATGGCAGGCGCTGCGATCGGCTTGCCAGCCATCCAGCTTCGCGCCGCGTCGATATCATCGCCCCGCAGCAGCAATTCGCTCGTACGTCCGCGCGCCGACCAGCGTCGGCCAAGCTCGGCAAGGCGTGTGTGTTCGCGGATCCAGTCGATGTCGGTGCGCAACGCCGCTGCAAGATCGGCAAGGCCGGCGGCGAAGGTGCGTCCCTCACCGGTGAAGAAGATGTAGTTGAGCCGCTTCATCTCCGGAGGCGCGGCGGCGTCATCCACGGGCCGCCAGACCACCGGGAGGACGCGCTTGCGCAGGGCGATGGCTTGCCGAAACTCCTCCGCGCAGTTCTCCGAACCCAGCGAGTCCGGCGTGATGACGTAGACGACCGAATCCGCTTCGGAAATCAGGCCCGCGAGCCGTTTCTCCCAATCCTCGCCAGCGGCAATATCCTGCCGGTCGATGTAAGGCGCAAAGCCGCATGCCGCGAGGCCGAGCACAAGATCGGATGCGAACGCCTTGTCGGCGCGCGAATACGAGATGAAGACCTTGATGCGTGTTTCAGTGTCCGCAGCCTGCGCCATCGGGTCCCTCCAGGACGGCCCAGTCTAGCGCAGGCGGGTCAGCCCGCCCAGACTTTCGGCTTGCGGCCGATCCAGGGTTGCGCCGCCTCGATTTCATAAGCGAGTTCAAGCAGCATTTTCTCTGCGCCATTGGCGCCCGAAAACTGGATGCCCACCGGCAGCCCGCTCGTGGTCCAGCCCATCGGCAGGCACATCGCCGGCGCGCCCGAGATGTTGTGGATGAGCGTATAACCCACTTCCTGCAATAGCCGTTCGCGCAGCGTATCGAACGGCACATCGCCACGCAGATAGCCGAGCGGGGAGGGCGGCGAGGCGAACACCGGCGAGATCACCACGTCGAACCCCTTGATCCATTCGTCATAGGCCACCGCCGCCGCCAGCAAGCGCTGCTGAATCGCGTCGATGTCCGCGGGCTTGAGCTTGGCCGCGTTGGCGGCCATGGTGAGCGTGAAGGGCTCGACCACGGTTTCATCGGCCTTTTTTCCGAGCATCTTCTCGACGTCGGCGACGCCCTGCGCGGCGCCGAGCGACCAGTAGGCGAGAAAGTCATCGCCGAATGTCGGCGCGGTGGGCCAAGTGGTCTGGCCGACCATCGTGTGACCGGCTGTTTCCAGAAGCTTCGCAGTGGCCTGCAGAATGCCGGCGACTTCAGTCTGTGCCTCGAACCCGCCGAACCCCTTGCTAAGCACGCCGACCTTGAGACGCGTCTTGCTCGCGCCCGTGACAAGACCCACAGGCGCAAAGACCGCGGCCGCGCCTGTCGCCTCGGTGGCGGCGAAGAAGCCTGCCGTGTCGCGCACCGTGCGCGAGACAACGCCCTCGACGCCGAGATCGAGCGGCCGCGCGCCGGGCTGTTCGCTGATCATCCGACCTCGCGAGGGCTTGAGCCCGACAAGGCCATTGTTGGCTGCAGGCAGACGGATCGAGCCGCCGCCATCATTGGCATGCGCCATCGGCACGACGCCGGCCGCCGTCGCTGCGCCGGCGCCGCCGGATGAACCTGCAGTCGAACGCGTAGTGTCCCATGGATTTTTCGACGGCGCAAAAGCCAGCGGCTCGGTCGTCGGCAGATAGCCATTCTCCGGCGCAGCGGATTTGCCGATACAGATCAGGCCCGCCGTGAACATGGCCGCGACGAAAGTATCATCCTTTTCGGCGGGCGGCGCGCTGGCGCTCGAGGCCGATCCATAGCGCGTGACAACGCCGGCGACATTGTCGAGGTCTTTGACCAGGAAGGGCACGCCGCCGAACGGGCCGCTCACCGGCGCCTTCGCTTTTTCACGCGCCATCGCAAACGTATCGGTCACCAGGAAGTTGATCTGCGGCTGGATCGCCTCGGCGCGCCTGATCGCCTCCTCGACGGCTTCAGCGGCGCTGATTTCCTTGCTGCGGATCATGGAGGCGAGTTGCGTCGCATCCGGCAGATCGTGGCTCGCTTCGGGAACAGAAGCGGGCGCAACAGCCGCTGGCGCGCAGGCGGCGAGGCCTGCGCCGTAAACCGTCGCCATAAGGCTTCGCCGAGTCAGCCGCATCCGTCTCTCCCGCGTTTCTTGCTGACTGAATCATTCGTCACCGGGCCCCGGCGCGCAAGCGGCGCCGCCGGGTTACGCCTGCGGATATTTTGGGTGCTGCGCCGCCGAGTTCAGCCGGCGGGTCCGATCAGGTCCCAGCCATTGCCATAGAGATCCTCGAACACCGCAACCTTGCCATAGGGTTCGCTGCGCGGCGTTTCGCGGAAGCGGACGCCTTCGCGAAGCATGCGTGCATGATCGCGATCGAAAGCGTCGGTTTCGAGAAACAGGAAAACACGCCCGCCGGATTGATTGCCGATGGCGGCTTCCTGGTCTGAGCCAACGGCGCGCGCCAGCAGTAAGGCCGCGCCGCGTCCGCCGGGCGGCTGGACCACGACCCAGCGCTTGCCTTTCCCTATATCGACATCTTCCGACAGCTCGAAGCCGAGACAGCGTGTGAGCCACGCTATGGCTTCGTCATAGTCGCGAACGAGAAGGGCGAGCTTCGTGATGCGCATCACGACAGCCCGTGAATGTCGCCATCCGCATCCACCGATATGATTTCGGCTGCAGGCGCGCGGGGCAGGCCGGGCATGGTCATCAGGTCGCCGCAGATCGCCACGACGAATCCCGCGCCCGCCGAAAGGCGCACTTCGCGCACGTCGAGCACATGCCCCACGGGGGCGCCGAGCTTTGTGGGATCTGTCGAGAATGAATACTGCGTCTTGGCGATGCAGACCGGCAAGCGGCCGAAACCTGCCTCCTGCCAGCGCTTCAGCTGCGCGATGATCTTCTGCGATGCCTCGACCCGGTCGGCGCGATAGATGCGTCTTGCGGTCTCCTCGATCTTGGCCAGCAGAGGCAGGGCGTCATCGTATAGAACATGAAAATCGTCCCGCTTTTTCCCCAGCGTGGCGATGACGGCCCTGGCGAGTTCCTCAGCTCCCCTGCCGCCCTCGGCCCAGTGGCGGCAGACATAGGCATCGGCGCCCATGCTGGCGACGATGCGCTTCACGGTTTCAACTTCCGCGCCGGTGTCGCTGGTGAAATGATTGAGCGCGACCAGCACAGGCAGGCCATAGCCGCGCAGGTTCTCGATATGCCTCTGGATATTCACCGCTCCGCGCGTCAGCGCGTCGATATTCTCAGCGCCCAGGTCCGCCTTGGCGACGCCGCCATTCATCTTCAGCGAGCGGATCGTGGCGACCAGAACGGCGGCCTTCGGCCTTAGACCTGAAAGCCGGCATTTTATGTCGAAGAATTTCTGCGCCCCCAGGTCTGCGCCAAACCCGGCCTCGGTCACGACGATCTCGCCCAGCTTCAGTGCCGCGCGCGTCGCCATCACCGAATTGCAGCCATGCGCAATGTTGGCGAACGGCCCGAGGTGAACAATCGCCGGCGTGTTCTCGATCGTCTGCACTAGGTTGGGCTGGATCGCGTCCTTCAGCAGCGCGGCCATTGCGCCATCCGCCTTTATATCTCCGGCCGTGATCGGCCGTCGCTCGCGCGTTTCGGCCACGATGATGCGTGCGAGCCGCGCCTTCAGGTCGGCGAGATCTTCCGCAAGGCAGAGGATCGCCATGACCTCGGACGCAACCGTGATGTCAAACCCTGTCTCCATCGGTGTGCCGTTCGACACGCCGCCAAGTCCGGTAACGACGCCGCGCAGGCTGCGATCATTCACATCCAGCGCGCGCCGCCAGCGCACGCGCCGCGTATCAATGCCAAGCGCGTTGCCCCAGTGGATATGATTGTCGATCATCGCCGCCAGCAGGTTGTGCGCCGCGGTAATTGCGTGGAAGTCGCCGGTGAAATGCAGGTTGATCTCGTCCATCGGCACGACCTGCGCATATCCGCCGCCCGTCGCGCCGCCCTTCTGCCCAAAGCACGGACCCAGCGATGGCTCGCGCAGCGCGATCACTGTCTTCTTGCCAAGCCGGGTGAGGGCGTCGCCCAGCCCCACGGTTGTCGTGGTCTTTCCCTCGCCCGCGGGCGTCGGGTTCATCGCCGTCACCAGCACAAGATCGCCATCGGGTCGGCCCTGCAGCTGTTTGAGGAAGCCCCGCGCCAGCTTGGCCTTGGTATGGCCATAGGGGATCAGCGCCTCGGCGGGTATGCCCAGCTTCTCACCAATCGCAGCAATCGGCATCAGGCGCGCCGCCCGCGCAATATCTCCGTCGCTATCCATGAAACCCCCTGCTGTCGCGGAACGATCTAAGCGGGCATCGGCCTGCCTGTCACGCTGAAGCCGATCCGGACTCACAATCTCTTCCGGGCGGCGGGCATCACTTAGCCAACGCCGCTTTTGCGCCCCATTGCCGGGATTTACTCAAGTCATGAGGCAAGAGATCATTCAATGAGACTCGCATCGCTTGCATTTGCCGTCAGTCTCGGATTTGCGGCGTGCGCCGCTGGTCCGGCAAGCGACCCGGCTCTGCAACAAACCGCCAGCCTCATGGTCTCCATCACCCAGCATGGCGAAGGCATGAGCGCGAACGATATTGCGGACCTGTCTGCCCAGCTCGACGAACAGGTCGCCGGGGCGCCGAACGATGCTTACGTGCTGAAGCTTGCGGCGCAGGCCCGCCGCACATTGTCGGACTATGCGCAAGACCGCGCCCAGCGGGTCAATCTGCGCCACGCCGCGCTTGCCGAATTCGACAAGGCCATCGCGTTGTCGAAGCCTACTGATCCCCCGCGCACCATCCTCATCAATGGCGAGGAGGTCGGGGTCGATTTCAGCGACCTCACTGCTCTTCGCGCCGACCTGTTCCATCAGGTGCAGACGGACAGATAGCCAAGCGCGCCGGAATCTAATCCCAGTGCGCCATGCTCGCTCTCGCCCCCTTTGCGCCGCATTGCGCAGCGCAGACTTGGCGTGGGTTGAGCCAGTGGGACCATGCACATGAAATTCAGCACACTCGCATCGGCCGCAAGCATGGTCCTCGTGGCGCCCTGCGCCATCGCCTGTCCTGACGGGTCCCTGCAGGCGACCGTCAACCTGATGGCTTCGGTTGGCCGGCACGGCGAGGAGGTCGACATCGACCAAACATCCGCCGCCATCGACGAACACACGGCCGCCTGCGAGGCCAATCCCTATGTACTGAAAGTCGCGGCGCTGGCTCGATCGACGCTGGCCGATGTGGCGGAAGACAAAACAGATCGCGTGAAACTCCGCGAACAGGCGCTGGCCGATTTCGACCGCTCGGCCAGCCTCGCTTCTGTCGGCGCGCCGTCCGAGCGGGTGATGATCAACGGGCAGGCGATGATGATAGGCCTTAGCGACACAGCCGAACTGCGCGCCGCCCTGATCGCAGCCCTTGATGAAGATCGCTAGATCTCGCCTACTTTGGCCATCCGCTGCAGCTCGCGGCCGATCACCATCTGCTGGATCTGCGTCGTGCCCTCATAGAGCCGCAGGATACGCACGTCGCGATAGAAGCGCTCGACCGCATAGTCCGCGATATAGCCTGATCCGCCGAACACCTGCACGGCCCGATCCGCCACGCGTCCGACCATCTCGGTGCACCACATCTTGGTCGCCGCCGCGAGCAGCGTGACCTTGTCATTCGCGTCGTACTTCCTTACCGCATCCATCACCATGGCGCGCCCGGCGGCCGCCTCGGCATAGCTGTCGGCAACCATGGCCATCACCAGCTGATGCTCGATGATCGGCTTGCCGAACTGCTTCCGCTCGGAAGCATAGCGCGTCATTTCTTCGACCAGTCGTTCCGCAATCCCGACGCTCAGCGACGAGATATGTAACCGCCCGCGGTCAAGCACCGACATCGCCACCTTCATGCCTTCGCCTTCCTCGCCAAGGCGATTGGTGATCGGCACGCGCGCATTGTCGAACGCCACATCGCACACATTCGCGCCCTGCTGGCCCATCTTTTTCTCGGGCTTGCCGACCGAAACGCCCGGCGTTGCACGCTCGACAATGAAAGCGGAAAGCCCCTTGGCACCCGGCGTATTGGGATCGGTGCGCGCCATTACCGTGAAGATGTCGGCCTTGTCGGCGTTGGTGATGAACCGTTTCGAGCCGTCGAGCACGTAGTGATTGCCTTCCTTCACCGCCTTCGTCTTCACCGACCCGGCGTCCGATCCTGAATCCGGCTCCGTCAGCGCGAAGCTCGCGATCGCTTCTCCTGTCGCGAGCTTCGGCAGCCACTCATTCTTCTGGTCGTCATTGCCGAACATCACGATGCCCTGGCTGCCGATGCCGACATTGGTGCCGAAGGTTGACCT
>Ga0138256_10006117_pt1 | contig 12735 bp, 8 predicted proteins | sample KNB2016incub_MG_FD_105486 | JGI IMG/M metagenome (GOLD analysis project Ga0138256, IMG submission 105486) | Active sludge microbial communities from wastewater in Klosterneuburg, Austria - KNB2014incub_MG | ecosystem: Engineered > WWTP > Activated sludge > Unclassified | place: Austria... | reverse complement strand
GCAGCCTGCGATCGCCGAGCGTTTGCAAAGATCTTTCACGAGCGATGATGTGGTAAATATTGCGACGCTCGACGAAGTGAAGACCGGCAAGGTTACAGCTCAGAACGCGACAAATACATGGAAGTGGAAGGCCGAAAATGTCTCGGATGTGGCGTTCGGCCTGAGCGATCATTACATCTGGGATGCAGGCAGCCTCGTCGTCGATAAAAAGACCGGAAGACGTGCCAGCACTCAGGCAGCTTACGACGAACCATCGAAGAATTTCGCGAATATGGTGAAGTACATCAAAACGTCGCTCGACTTTTCTTCGAACCAGTGGCCCGGCGTCCCGTATCCATATCCGAAGATGACGATCTTCCGCGGATTCGCCGATATGGAGTATCCGATGATGGCTAACGACAGTGCGCAGGAGAACCCCGATATGCAGGAGTTCGTTGCCGCACACGAGATAATGCACTCGTATTTTCCATTCTATATGGGAATCAACGAACGTCGTTATGCCTTTATGGAAGAAGGCTGGACGACCGCATTCGAATATCTCTTCAACGAGGCGACATTCAGCAAAGAGCAGGCCGATAAGTTGTTTTCGAACTTTCGCGTTCGCGGCTGGATCCGCAATATGTCGTCGGACGCTGATATCCCGATCATGACGCCCGAGAACGTGCTGACCGGCGGCGGCTATGGCAACAACAAATACGGGCGTGCGGCCTTGGGCTATCTTGCAATGAAAGATCTGCTCGGCGATGCGGAATTCAAACGGGTGCTGCACGGCTTTATGGATCGCTGGCATGGGAAGCACCCGACGCCGTGGGATATGTTCAATAGCTTCAACAGTATCTCGGGCAAGGATCTGAACTGGTTCTGGAACGCGTGGTTCTTCAGTTACGGCTACATTGACTATGCCGTCGCGGGAGTTGAAAAACGCACGGATGGTTCGGCCGTAACCGTCAAGAACCTTGGCGGTTTCCCGGCACCGGTCGATGTCGTCGTGACGTTCGAGGACAACACGACCGAAAGGCTCCATCAAACTCCCGCGATATGGGAAAAGAATTTGAAGGAGGCTGTCGTTCGCATCGCGTCACCCAAAACCGTCAAGAGCGTCACCCTCGACGGCGGAATTTATATGGACTACACACCGTCCAATAACTCATGGCCCGAGACCCAACTGACGCTGCCTACAAAAAGCGCAAAAGCTGGAACGTAGGCCGACCGAAACCTTTGTTTCTAAGTGTCCTATGTACCTATGTGGTTCAAAGAATGGAATTAACCACATAGGTACATAGTGCACATACTCAAAAAACTGAGAGCTTGCCGACAGAATGAAGGATCAAGAATGTTCCGCCCCCGACGTGTTGCAGTTCGACAATTGAATACTGAACGCCGTGCAAAGACCCTCCTGTTCCAGGTGTAGTGTAAGCAAGGTCAGAAGTATATATCTGTCCGTCTTGAACAGCCGCGACCAACTTAAGTCCGTCCGCCGAGGACGCTACCGAACGCCACTCTCTGTCGGTTTCACGAGGAGCCCAGTTAGCGCCCGAATCGGTCGATATGTATATCTGTCCCCCGTCATCCACCGCGACCAATGTCGTTCCATCCGCCGAGGACGCTACTGAATGCCACAATCTGCTACTTTCGTGTGGAGTCCAGCTTCCACCAGAATCGGCTGAGGTGTAGATCTGTCCGCTATTCACAACTGCGACCAGTTTATGGCCGTCCGTCGACGACGCAACTGCAAACCAATTTCTGTTGCTTTCAACCGGAATCCAGGAAGAACCTGCGTTGGGTGAAATATATATCTGCCCCGGATAAGCAACCGCGACCAAATCATTTCCGGATGCCGAAGAAGCGACTGATGTCCAGCCTCTACTGGTTTCGCTCGCAGTCCAAGTAACGCCAGAATCGGCTGAAGTGTAGATCTGTCCACCGTAATCAGCCGCGATCAATTTTGTTCCGTCCGCCGAGGACGCAACAGCAAACCAATTTCTGCTGCTTTCACGCGCTGTCCAGCTAACGCCCGAATTAGTTGAAGTATATATTTGTCCGTTTTGAACAACCGCGACCAATTTGGCGCCGTCCGCCGAGGAAGCGACTGCATACCAATATCTGTTGCTTTCACGCGCCGTCCAGCTAACCCCAGAATTCGTTGAAGTGTAGATTTGTCCGCCGAAAGCAACAGCTACCAGTTTGGTCCCATCTGCCGAGGAAGCAACGCCCAGCCAAGTTCTGATACTTTCGCGCGGAATCCAGACCGTACCGCGAAGCGCGGCATTTTCTATAAATATTTTCTGACCCGCATTTTGAGCGATCTTCCAGCCGCCGCTGCCGCCGCCGGTGACGGCGATGATATCGCCGACATTTGGTGATGCAGGGAGCGTGATCGTCACTTCGGATGCGCTGTTTGTGACATAGCCGTTGTTTGAGACGGCCTGTTGTGACGTGGCGGTAACCTCATTCCATTTGACAGTCCCAAGGATGTTGCCTGATAGTGCGCCGGTGAACGTCTTATTGCCGCCAATCGATTGGTTAGTGAAAAGATCGACAAAGTTCTGCGTCGAGCTGCCGGTTCCGCCGTGTGCAATGGGCACGACTCCCAATGTGAGCGAGGACGCATTGAGATTCGTCAAGGCGCTGCCGTTTCCGTTGGCCTGAAGATACGACGATGCCGGAATGTTGCCGAGGTTGTCGGCGTTACCGGCGTTGGTTGCTGTTGTTGCAGTCGATGCGCTTTGGGCGACCGAAGCGATCGTTGCATACGGTGCCGAAGTTACGAGTTGCCTTGGCGTCAGTGTTGTAAAAGGGTCAGCGGAATTGGAGCGAACACTGATCTCAAGATATTTCAAACCCTGAAGGTCGATCGCGAGTGCGATGAATCCGAAATCGACCGGCACGGTGAAGATGCCATCGCGGACGCTGACGTTGGGATTTCCGACTATACCGCCGATCTGAGTGCCGTTGACCGCCGAATTCCACAGCGTAAACTGCATTTCGTAAGTGCCGTTCGCAGGAACACCGCCGTCGAGCAGCTTCCCCTGATACGTGAAAGCCGTGGTCTGAGCTCTCAACTGCGACATAGTTGCAGCCACTGCGCAAATCAACAACAAACTGAACAACTTGAAAAAGGCCTTTCTGCTAGTTATGAGCATCTAATTTCTCCGAGATGGGATTCGTCGTTCGTCCTCTTCGGCATTCGGCAACGTGCCGATCAATGCGGTTACAATGGATGCCGCTGATTCGCTCGTTAGAGCGGTTATTGAACGTTGTAGTTTTTGTGTTGTCATATTTACTCCTTGTTCTGGTAAAACTTACGGGACTTCCTCTATCTCAATCAAATATGGATTAATGGTCGAATGACAAAAGGTCGGAAATACCGTTCCGACGGCCATTTCGTAGTGACTTGAGAATGTGTGTGTGCCTGCTGTAATACCACTTACATAGCCAATAGCTGTGAATGGTGCTTCAACCGAAAAATGGGGTGTCGGGTTAAATATCGGGGGCTCGTTGTGACCCTGAAACCTCGTTGATAATGAGGGGATCACGATTCCGTCTATCTTTACAGTGAGATCGATCCAGAAACGACCATCGGCATCATCACCGGTTTCGGCTTCATCGCGATAGACTATTCGCAAACGGCTCGCATTCGACTGCTTTGTAAACGTTACCGATCGCAATGTATTTGGTTGGTTGCAGAGAACGGGGAACTCTCCTTGTCCGGAAAATGTCTGGACGGGAGCTCGGCCGATCCTATTCCACGTTGTGCCGTCGGAGACCTTTACGGCCTTTTCGGCGGTATTGAAATATATTGTTCCGGCGTTCTCGGCGCTTGGTGGCTCGGGATCAGCCGCTAGGTTTTCCACACGGAGGTGCTTTATGTAACCCCAGTCATTCAGTGTTATTCCGCCGGTGTTTAGAGAAAATAACGAAGTGTCAATGGTAAAAATATTATGACCGTTAAATTCATTATTATGGATCGTACTTGCCACGTCGTATCCGTACCGGCCGGACGGAATAATGCCAGATGTGAGCGACGAAGCATTGAGATTCGTCAAGGTGCTGCCATTTCCGTTGGCCTGCAAGTACGATGATGCCGGAACACCGCCAAGGTTGTCGGCATTACCGGCGTTGGTGGCTGTTGTTGCGGTCGATGCGCTTTGGGCGGCCGAAGCGATCGCGGCGTATGGAGCCGAAGTTACGAGTTGCCTTGGCGTCAGTGTTGTAAAAGGGTCAGCGGAATTGGAGCGAATACTGATCTCAAGATATTTCAAACTCTGAAGGTCGATCGCGAGTGCGATGAATCCGAAATCGACCGGCACGGTGAAGATGCCATCGCGGACGCTGACGTTGGGATTTCCGACTATACCGCCGACCTGAGTGCCATTGACCGCCGAATTCCACAGCGTAAACTGCATCTCGTAAGTGCCGTTCGCCGGGATTCCGCCGTCGAGCAGCTTGCCCTGATAAGTGAATGCCGTGGTGCCCTGAGCGCTCGCCTGAGCGACAAAGACTGCGGCGAGGCAAGAAAGTATCACCGCAAAGGAACGAAAATTCAAAGTTTTATTTTTCATAGCTTTTAGAGACTCCTTGATAATCTTCCATCGAGGTTTTCTTGGGCTTGGGCAGGCTTTTGCGTCCCACGCCCGAGACGAAAAAGCCTGCCAATCCGGGGAGTCCAATGCGGTGTATTAAGAGCACGTCATCGTGATCGTCCCCGGGAAAGACCGTTATTGATCGCCTTCGAATGCCTCGGGGTTTTGGAGCTTGCCTTTTTCACCGGCCGGCTTTTCGACCTCGGGCACGATCCGATTCTTTTCCGCGTACGGGTCGTTGCGTATGCCCGTGACCTGCCACGAAACTTTTACATTCGGCTTGTCGGTCTTGATCTTGAATTTATTGCCGCTGACCTCTTCTACGACGATCGCCTGTGCGAATGTGCCGATGACCGTAAGCTGATACCGAAAATCTTTATTCAGAGCTTCGAAATAGCGCGGAAGAGTCACGGTAGCGTTGCCGCTAGCGTCCGTCGTGATGTTGCCGTTATAGACGTTCATCATATCGGGCGATTCGACGAACGAGTGGTAAAGGTACTTGTTCTTCGGATCGAGCGGATGATCTATGCGAAATGAACCAGCGGCTTTCGTCAAGGTTCCCGGTATCGAAACGGTATCGGTCGGACGGCCAATGACGATGGTGTTATCTGTTGTTACCGACGAGCCGGCTCCGATAGCCGTTGCGAAATTCAAATTCGGGCCCAAGTGCACAAAGGCTCCAAGAGCACTATTATTGGAACCGGCTTGCAAGCCGTCTCCCGCAGCCGCGCCGATGAGCGTATTTCTGCTGCCTGTTGGTGAGACACCTGTGTCGCTTCCAAGAAAGGTATTGCTATTGCCGTCGATATTGTTGTAACCGGCATTCGCACCCACGAACGTATTTCCCCCGCCAGTCGTCGTACTTCGCCCGGTGGATGTTCCAAGAAATGTATTGTCGTTTGCGCCGAGCCCCTGTACTCCCGTATATCTTCCAACATACAGATTCGTGCTTTCTCCCGGAGAGTAGAGAAGTCTGTAACCTAACGAATAGTATTGGTTCGCGTCAAAAATATTCGCGGTGCCGGTTCCGTCGATATTGAAATTTGCGCTCGTCTGTTGCGTAGTTTGATTGAGGATGCCTGACGGTGCGGACAATGTCGAAGCGATCGTCAGCGTATTCCCGGACGGAGTGATCGTAACATTCGAGCCGGCGGCTAAATTTACCGAGCCATTCAGCCCGTTGAGGTCAGTCACGCCGGAACCCCCGCCTCCGGCAGTAGTTTGGATCGAACCATCGGGAAATTTAATACCGCCGGTTGTTGTTTCGATCATCCCGGCGACCGAAAGCTTTGATGTGGGTGTCGAAGTACCGATCCCGACGTTTGCATTGTTGCCAAGCACAAGCGAATTGCTTTGCGAAACAACGGCGTTCGCGCCGATCGCGCTTGCATTCGTCAGACCGTCGACCCCGACATTCGCTCCAAATCCGAATAGGGATAGGTGATCTCCCGTAGTATTCGTCGTTCCGGTGTCATTACCGAAAAATGCGTTAGAACTTCCCAAAGTATTCGCATTTCCAGAATTTACGCCGTAAAAGGTGTTAAATGATCCTGTCGTATTAGAATATCCAGTTGATCGTCCGAAGAAAGAGTTTTGGCTTCCGCTCAGGTTCAAAAAGCCTGATTGACGTCCAAAGAATGAATTCGTATCGCCTCCAACATTGCTTTGACCAGCGAACGATCCTACGAACGTGTTACTAAACCCAACCGTATTCGATAGTCCGCTTAGATATCCGAAGAAGGCATTGCTATCGCCGGTTGTATTGGCATAGCCCGACTTATATCCAAAGAACGAATTGCCATCTTGATGATTCTTAAAGCCCGCATAGGTTCCGCCGAATGTGTTGAAGCTGCCCGCAGTTGCGTTGCCGCCGGAAGCTGCTCCGAAGTATGAGTTTTCGAGACCTGTTATGTTGTACGTACCGGATCCATTGCCGACAAAAGTGTTGGCGCCACCCGACGTAGTTAGGAAGCCCGCACCGTGTCCGATAAATGAATTTCCGGTTCCCGTATCATCTCGATTGCCGGCCGCATATCCAACGAACGTGTTTACCGCGCCGGTAGTTAAGGCTGCACCAGCCCAGTTGCCAAGGACAGTATTGAGGTTGGCAGGGACCAATGATTTGCCTTCGAGTTCGGAGAATGCCGGTGGAACGGGCGGCGTGCCTGAATTCGTACCCAAATTCAGATTTCCCAAAATATCGGAACTAAGCACACGATCGCCGCCCAAATTAAACTGGGTCGTGGCGTTAACCGTGTCGAAGGTTGTCGAGCCCGTGACGGTAAGATCGCCGCCGACGGCGACGTTGCCGTTCGCGTCGGACTGGACAAAGCGGGCGGCATCGACACCGCCAAGCTTTGCCGAATCGTCGGATGAGCCTGCAGTACCACTCTTTATCGCGTGCGGGGCTGAAAGGATCTGCTGCCGCGGCGAAAGGGTCGTGTAGGCGTCCCCTGGCAGTTTTTTGACCGCAAACTCGAGATAAATGGCGTTTCCCGACACGGCGGCGGAGCCAAAGTCGAGCTGCACGTTGAACACTCCGTCCCGGACGTTCACATTCAAGTCCGAGAGCGTGCCTGCCGACGTCCCGCCGCTCGCCGCGTCCCAAAGGCTGAACTGCATAATGTAGGTCCCGTTCGCGGGAACCCCTGCGTCGGTCAGCTTCCCTTGGTAGCTGAAGGCCGACGTTTGCCCGAAGGTGTTGAAAATACCGAACGCACCAAGGATCATGCTGATCGCAAGGCAGACTGCGAATTTCTGAATTTTCATATTCTCCTCAAAAAGTGTTTCAGTGCGAGCAAGGGGCAGAACGGCAGACTTTCGGTCAACGCGCCGGACGAAAGCCTGCCGCTAGGGCTCCGCGGGTGAGCCCTAGAACCGAACGCGTGTGATCGTGCCCGGAAAGATATTCGTCACGAAAATATCGCCGGTCCGGTCATCCCGGACCATACTTGAGGGCGTCGGCAGCACCGGAACCACAACGGTACTAGTGCCGTCAGCGTCGATCCGCCTTAGTCTTCCGGGAGCATTCGCAAGTTGGTTCGTACTGAATTCAAGCACGCAATAGCCACCCCGGCGAAAGCGTTGATTGACGGGCATAACGTCCATCGCGGATGAAAGCCCTGATATGACCGTCTCACGTTCGCCGGTCCAAAGATCGACGCTTTGCACATCAGATTGTCCGCCGATGAAAGGAAATCCGGTCAGCTCCGGGACTAGGAGCTTCCTTCCAACACGGTGGACGTTGTCGGGCACAGGCTCTATAAATGGGCCGCCGATCGTTCCAAAAAGCGGGTTTGGCCGATTCGGGAATGCGGTCACGGTCGTAAGGCTTCCGGTCAGCAGGTTCGCCTTAAGTAGTTCGTTGTATGAAGCGTCGCTAATGAAAAGATATGGCCCGACGAGTTCCAGTCCGAACGGATGTGATGTCCTAACGGCATCCGGAGTATTAGGCCTCGGCTCGGGGCGATAGTCGGGAATATCAACGGCAAGTAAAATATAGACAGATGCTCCCTCGGCATTCCTGATCCTGACCCAGTGCCGCTGTGCTATGTCTTCCTGATCCTTCATCGTCATGACGAATTCACTATTGAGGGACTCGAAATGTCGTGGCAGGATCACGGCCATGACCGAACAGAACAGCGGCGATGACGGAGACTCTGTCGGATATTGCGAGCCGCCGATGTTCGTGGCACCATCGCCGATCCCTGATGCGATGAAGAGGACGCGCCCGTCCAGGTCGATCGCGGTCGTTCCGTCTTGATCAGGCGGGCCGCCGAGGTTATCAACGCCCGATGGCAGGCCGCTGATGAGCGTATGTCTGACGCCGGTCGTTCGATCGACGACCGAGACCCGGCCGGTATTCGGTTCGAGGGTCCCGGCTTCGGACACGAGAAATGTATTGCCGGGCGCCTTGATGATCTTGGTCGGATGGTCCAATCCGACGGTCACGACCTCGGTAGTTTGGGCAAAAGCGGGGACCGAGATCCCGGCCGCGAGAAATAGTACGAGCAAAATTTTTTCAATGGTTGCTAATTCCTTCATAACAGCTCCTTTTTTCAAAGTTCGGATCGGGCGGCGATGGTCTTTGCGACGAATTCAGCGTGGGTGTAGAATGGATGTCCGGTATCCCGCCCTAATCTTTTGTGAACGTTTTCGAGAATCGTAGTTGAGAAAGGTCGGTCTTGTCTTTCAAGATTCTTGAAAGTTTTCTGATTTTTGTCTGAATGTGCCGATGTTGCCGAACGGAAACAAGATCTACGAATTCGATGGGTTTAGGCTGGATGTCCACGAGCGGACCCTTTCCTCCCGAGGTGAACGCTTGCATTTGGCGGACAAAGCCTTCGACTTGCTTTGCGCGCTTGCGGACAACAGCGGGAAACGCCTTTCGAAGAGCGAACTGCTAGAAGAGGTCTGGACTGATTCGTTCGTTGAAGAGAACACTCTGGACAAGAATATCTCTCTCCTTAGGCGGCTGTTTAGCGACGCTAGGCCCGGGGTTGAGTTCATTGAAACGGTCCGCGGGCACGGCTACCGCTTCGTGGCCCCTTTGATAGAGATCGCGTCGTTAAGCGACCCCGGCGGCAACGGTATCGAGGCTGCCCCATCATCCCTCGCAGTTCTGCCATTTACGAACTTTGAAAATGATCCGAAGATAGAGTATTTCTGTGAGGGTTTGGTCGAAGAGCTGATCAATTCCCTTGCCAAGGTGCAGGATCTCAAGGTCGCCGCTCGCACCTCGACTTTCTCATTCAAAGGGAAGCAAGTGCCGATCGCTTCAATTGCCCGAACCCTCGATGTCGAGAATGTTCTCGAGGGGAGCCTTCGCAAAGAAGGCGACGCGTTCTTTGCTACGGTCAGGCTGATAGACGGCAAAAGCGGCTATGCCGTCTGGTCGGAGCAGTATCATCGTCCTGTCAGCGAGATCTTCGCCCTGCAGGATGAGATCGCATTGGCGATCATCGGAGCTCTCAACCTCGAGATGACTACCGAAGAGCGGAACGCTGTCTTAAAGCGGCCCACCGCAAGCTCTCAAGCCTACCTTCTTTACTTACGAGGTCAATATTACCGGTGGCGGCCGATAAAAGAGAGTTTCTCGAATGCCTTGAAGTACTTTGAACGATCGGTCAAGGTCGATCCGAAGTTTGCGCGCGGCTACTTCGGGATCTCGACCTACTTCGGATACGGCGGGGCTTGGGGCCTGCTGTCGATCCCGCCGGAAAAGTCCTGGCCGCTCGCCGAAGCGGCAGCAAGAAAAGCGATCGATCTCGATCCTGGCCTCCACGAGTTGAGACTGTCATTTGCCGCGTTCGACCTTGTGGATCATCGGAAGCTGGAAGCAGCAGAAGTTCAGATCCGCACGATCGCGGCGGATCACCCCAACCTTCCGGAGATCCACCATATCTATTCCTTTTTGCTGGCCATCACCGGCCGTTTCGGTGAGGCGATCGAGGAGGCCCGGCGCGCCCTTTCCCTCGACCCTTTGTCAGTACTATTTAGCCGATTTGTCGGATCGTTCCTCTATTACGCAAGACGTTATCGAGAGGCGATCACGCAGCTTCTCGACGCCGCCGAATTGGATCCCAACAACCCGAAAGTTCACGAAGCCCTGTTCGAGGTTTACTACTCGACCGGACAGTTTGAAGATGCCGTAGCTTCTTGGGTGCGAGTTGCACACCTTGAGGGTGATGATACGATGCTGGCACTCTTGCCGACAAAGGGGAACGGGTGTCCGGTTGGCGATAGGGCCGCAATTCGCCTTATGGCTCAGAGAAAGCTGGAAAAGCTAGCCTCCGCAGCTGAAGGCGGATCTTACGTCCCCTCGATCCATTTTGCCCGCCAGCACATTTTCTTGAATGATAACGAGAGCGCCATCGAGTGGCTTGAGCGGGCATCTAGGGAGAGAAACGCGTTCTCGCTTCTGATCGGTATCGATCCGCTCTACGACCCGTTGCGGAACGATCCGCGATTTGTAAAATTGTGGGAGTATATAAGAACCGGCGATCGGGAATGAAGGTCTTACAAGTGCTCTCGGAGCGATCGTATTTTCATTTCTTCGTCGAGCAGTATTATGAAAATTGCACTTATCGGATATGGGGCGATGGGGAAGATCGTCGAGCGGATCGCTGTTGAGAGAGGGCACGAGATCGCGGGCGTTCTTGGGTCTGGAGAGCTTGCTTTATCTGCGCAGGAGATCGCTGCGGTGCTTGAGGGCAGCGATGTTGCGATCGATTTCACGGTGGCCGAAGCCGTTAGGCGGAATGTCGAGGCTGCCGTGATCGCGAGGGTTCCGATCGTTGTCGGTACGACCGGTTGGAACTCGCAGCGTGAAGATATCGAGCGAGTCGTCGGCGAGGGCGGCGGGGCGATGGTCTATGGCGCGAACTTTTCGATCGGCGTGAATCTCTTCTACCGCATCGCCAAGTTTGCCGCCGAGCTGTTTGCGAAATTCCCCGAGTACGAGACCTTTATCGAAGAACAGCATCATTCGCGTAAGAAAGACGCACCGAGCGGCACTGCTCTTAAACTGCGAGATATCGTTGAAGGCGGCCTTTCTAAAGGCACGGGCGAGGGCGTCCGCGTTCCGGTTGCGTCAACACGTGCCGGCAATATTCCCGGGACGCATCGCGTCGGTTTTGATGGACCGGCCGATCAGATCCTGCTCGAACATACCGCCCGCTCACGTGAAGGCTTCGCGTCGGGCGCCATCCTCGCCGCCGAATGGATCGTCGGGAAGACGGGAATTTTTGACTTCAGTGAGATAGTCAGCGGAGAAGTCCGGGAAATTAACCACAGATAGACACAAATGGACACAGATAAAGGCGATCAATTCTCTATGCTCTTGGATCCAGCCAGACGATTTTCCAGCTTCGGAGAGATCAATCCGATCACCGAGAAAATAATCGGATGTGCATATACGGTCAGTAATACATTGGGAGTTGGGTTTTTGGAGAAAGTATATGAGAATGCCCTCGTTCATCAACTCCGCAAAGCCGGCTTGGTAGTCGGCCAACAACAATCGATTCGCGTAATGTATGACAATGTCGAGGTCGGATTTTACGAAGCGGACATTGTCGTAGAAGGGTTAGTTCTAGTTGAATTGAAAGCCGTGAGCGGTCTTAACGAGATCCATCAAGCCCAATGCATGAACTATCTGCGGGCAGCCGGTCTGAGAGTTTGTCTGCTGATCAACTTTGCAACGCCAAAAATTCAGATCAAACATATCGCAGTATGACCGGATATCTGTGTCTATCAGTGTTCATCTGTGGTTGATGGTTTTATGCACACAAGAATCAAGATCTGCTGCATTCAGAACGAGCAGGAAGCTGCCGATGTGATAAGTTTTGGCGCTTCGGCTATTGGGCTTGTCGGAGCGATGCCGAGCGGGCCGGGGCCGATTTCGGATGAAGACATTTACAGGATCGCACAAGCCGTGCCTCCGCCGATCGCGACGTTTTTGTTGACGAGCGAACAGACTTCGCAGGGAATAATCGAACACCACCGCCGCACAAAGACGAACACAATTCAGATCGTCGATGAGCTTGCGGGTCGCGACTACGCGAAGATCCGCGAAGCTTTTCCGGATGTGAAACTCGTGCAGGTAGTTCACGTCGTCGGCAATGAATCGGTCGATGAAGCTTGTGAGTTGGCCGAACACGTCGATGCGATCTTGCTTGACAGCGGCAATCCGAAACTTGCGGTTAAAGAACTTGGCGGAACAGGTCGTCGGCATGATTGGCGACTCTCTCGACGCATCGTCGAAACCTGCGGCAAACCTGTGTTCCTCGCCGGCGGCCTGAATGCCGCAAATGTCCGAGAGGCGATCGATACTGTCCAGCCATTCGGTCTCGATCTGTGTTCAGGCGTGCGGACGGATAGCAAACTCGATTTACCTAGACTTGAAAACTTTTTTATCGCAGCAGGATATTAACCACAGATAAACACAGATGGACACAGATAAGACCGAAACTAATTATCTGTGTTAATCTGTGTTCATCTGTGGTTGAGTTTGGTTTATGACGATGAAACTTGATTGGATGCGGGGCTGTGCGACGGCCATTATTACGCCTTTTAGACGCGACGGTTCGGTCGATGACGAGTGTTTTAAAAAGCTCGTCGAGCGGCAGATAAAGGGCGGTGTAAAACTGCTTGT
>Ga0138256_10006115_pt1 | contig 12736 bp, 15 predicted proteins | sample KNB2016incub_MG_FD_105486 | JGI IMG/M metagenome (GOLD analysis project Ga0138256, IMG submission 105486) | Active sludge microbial communities from wastewater in Klosterneuburg, Austria - KNB2014incub_MG | ecosystem: Engineered > WWTP > Activated sludge > Unclassified | place: Austria... | reverse complement strand
GGCGCCCGCCATGCGCGCCGGATCGATCTCGACGCGGATCGCGCGATCCGGGCCGCCGATCGTCGTCACCTCGCGCGTGCCGGGCACGCGCTTCAGGTCGTTCTCGACGCTGTGGGCGACGCGCTCGAGGTCGAATGCACCGGTCTCGGGCGCCTTCGTGTAGAGCGTCAGCGCGACGATCGGCACGTCGTCGATGCCCTTGGGCTTGATCAGCGGCGCGCCGACGCCCAGACCCGGCGGCAGCCAGTCGGCATTCGCGTTGACGGTGTCGTAGAGGCGCACCAGCGCCTCGGTGCGCGGCACGCCGACCTGGTATTGCACAGTGACGACGGCGATGCCCGGGCGCGTCACCGACATCACGTGCTCGACGCCCGTGATCTGCGACAGCACCTGCTCGGCCGGCGTCGTCACCATCTGCTCGATGTCGGCCACCGAGGCGCCGGGGAACGGGATCAGGACGTTGGCCATCGTCACGTCGATCTGCGGCTCCTCCTCGCGCGGCGTGACGAACACGGCGAAGGCGCCGAGCAGCAGGCCGACCAGCGCCAGCAAGGGCGTGATCTGCGCCGCCTGGAAGTAGGCGGCGATCCGGCCGGCGATGCCCATCTTCATGACAGCCCCTCGTCCGACGGGTACGTCGGCCGGCCTTGCAGGCCGCGCCGAGCCTCGCGGCTCAGCCCTTCGCCAGGCGAGGACAGTCCACCGGACCGTCCTCGTCCGGGCTCAGCCCCCGAGGGGATCGCGGGCCGGCTTGGGGCGGCCCGGCGCACGGCCCGCCCGCGCAAAGTGGCTGCGTGTCTCATCGCACCCGCGCCGCAGCTTGCGGATCGAGCGCGACGCGCTCGCCGGCCGACACACCGGCCAGCACCTCGATGCGGTCGCCTTGGGCGCGGCCGAGGCGCACCTGGCGCAGCAGCGGGCGGCCGTCGTCGCCGACGACGTAGACGCCCGTCATCTCGGCGCGCCGCACGACGGCGCCGGCCGGCACCCAGACGCGCGCATCGGCTGTGGCCTGCGCCGAGCCCGGCAGCCAGACGCGCGCGAACATGCCGGGCTGGACGCCGGCGAGCCCCGCCGGCAGGTCCAGCCGCAGCTCCATCGTGTGCGTCGCCGGGTCGAGCGTCGGCAGCAGTTGCGTCTTCAGCGGCTGCTGCCAGGCGCGATCGGCGGGCAGGGCGGGCAACTCGACGCGCGGCGCGGCGCCGGGCGCGAGCCGCGTCGCCACGGTCTGCGGCAGCGCGGCGGCGACTCGCAACTGCTTCGGGTCGTAGACGACGAGCAGCGCGCGGCCGGGCATGGCCATGTCGCCGAGCACGACGGACACGTCGGCGACGATGCCGTCGTACGGCGCGCGCACGACGTAGAAGCCCGACTGCGTCGTCGCCGCGCCGGCGCTCGCGAGCTGCGCCTGCACTTCGGCCTGCGTCGCGCGGTACTGCGCCTCGGCGCGGTCGAGCGCGGCCTGGCTGATGTAGTGCTGCTTGTGCAGCTCCTTCTGGCGCTCGAACTCCTTCGTCGCGACCTGCTGCGCGGCGCGCGCCGCATCGACCTGGGCGCGCCCGGCGGCGGCCGTCTGCTCTGCGGCGCGCGCATCGAGGCGCAGCAGCACCTGGCCGGCCTTGACGGTGTCGCCGGCCTTCACCGGCAGTGCGACGACGGCGCCCGCGACCTGCGCGGCGACAGCGGTCTGGCGCACCGCCTGCACGACGCCGTCCCAGCCTTCGGTGGCCGCGGCGCCGGCGCCGCCGGCCGGCACGGTGGCCAGCCCGTTCGTCCCCGCCGCGGCTGCGGCCGCCGTCGCGACGAGGCCGGCGGCGACGGCGCGGCGCACGAAGGCGCGGCGCGGCGCGGCGGGCAGGGCGGCGAGGGCTTGCGCGAATCGGATCATGAAGCTATTATTTAGCCACATAGTTAAATAGTCAAGTGGCAAGGCAATCGACTCCCCAGCACGAACCCGGCATCGGGCATGATGACGCCCGGGTCACGACGGGTTGCGCGCGCATGGAAGGCTTGCCGGCAGGGGCGCTGGAACAGGTGGCAGCGTACTTTCGCGCGCTGTCGGAGCCGACGCGCCTGCACCTCCTCAACGAGCTGCGCGGCGGCGAGCGCAACGTCGGCGAACTCGCGCAGCGCCTGGGCTGCACCGCGGCCAACGTATCGCGCCATCTGTCGTACCTGACGCAGCAGGGCCTGCTGGCGCGCGAGGGCCGTGGCAACAGCGTCTACTACCGCATCGCCGACCCGTCGGTCTACGCGCTGTGCGACCTCGTCTGCGGCAACGTCGCCAGGCAGTACGAGCGTGCCGCCGGCGAGCAGCGCCTCTTCCTGCGCGCCGCGCGCCGCGCCGCGGCCGCGACGCCGCGCAAGCGCCGCGCCTGACCCCGCCCCCCCGATGCGCCGCGGGTGTTCGGGCGGCGGCCGGCGCGCGGCCGGTTTTCGGCCTACCCTGCGGCTGCGGCTGCGGCTGCGGCTGCGGCTGCGGCTGCGGCCGCGCCGCGGATGCCACCCGACGACGGAGGAACGATGGACACGACGACGGGCCTCGACGCGCGACTCGTTCGCGACGCCGACATCGGCGCCGAACTCGACTGGACGCTCGGCGCGCTCGCCGACGAGGCGAGCGCCGCGCCGCGCCTGCGTGTCTGGCTCTACCGCGACGCCGCCGTCGTGCTCGGCCGCGGCCAGCCGCTGCCCGCGGCCGCGGCCGAGGCGCCCGGCCTGCCGCTGGTGCAGCGTCCGAGCGGCGGCGGCGCCGTCCTCGTCGGGCCGTGGATGATCGGCACATCGCTCGTGCTGCCGGCACACCATGCGGTCGCCGGCAGCATCCTCGACGCCTACCGCTGGTTCGGCACGGCGCACGCGCACTGGCTGCGGGGGATGGGCGTCGCCGCCGAAGCCGAGCGCGGCAGCGCGACGCGGCCGCACTGGGCCTGCTTCGCCGGGCGCGGGCCGTGGGAGGTGGAGGCGGGCGGCCGCAAGATCGTCGGGCTGGCGCAGGCGCGCAAGCGCCATGCCGTGCTGCTGGTCGCCGGCACGCTGGTCGGCGCCGTGCCGTGGAAGCGCCTGGCCGCTGCGCTGCAGCGCGCGCCGGGCGACGCCGCCGAACTCGAGCGTACGACGGTCTCGGCCGCCGAGCTGCTGGGCCGTTGCGTCGACGCGCCGGCGTGGGCGCGCGCCTTGCTGCGGGTGCTGGAGCGACGCGTCGTGGAGGCGACGCCGGCGCCGGCGGCGAGAGAAGGAGCAGTTCGATGAAGATGAGCAGTGCCCAGCAGGTCTGCGGCTTCCTGAAGGTGGAGCACTCGGTGTTGCGCCAGGCGCTCGGCGCGCTCGCCGAGCTGGCCGACGGCGGCGCCGACGCGCTGCCGCTGCCGCGCGTGCGGCTGCTGATGGAGTTCATCGACCAGTTCGACCGCCATGGCCATGGCGCCAGGGAGGCAGGGCAACTGATCGACGCGCTGCGCGACAAGTCGCCCGAAGCCGGCAGGCTGTTGCAGGCGCTGCAGCAGGTGCGCGACGGCTGCGACGAGGAGTTCGACCACGCCCTGGGCCTGCTGCACGCCGCCGAGCACGGCGCGCCCGACGCGGCGGCCGCGCTCGCCGACCTGCTGCCGCACTACCGGGGCGTGATGCTGCGCCTGTTGCGCGCCGAGGAGGAATTGCTGTACGAACTGGCGACGCGCCTGCTCGACGACGACGACTGGTCGCGCATCGCGGCCGTGCTGCTCGAAGACGATCCGCCCGGCGCCCGGCCGCCGCGCACGGCGCCGCGCGTCGAGCTGCAGACGCTGGCGACGGCGCGGCGCGGCGGCTGAGAATCGCGCGCTGCCGCGCGCGATTCAATGCGACATCAGCACCGGCACCGTCATGTGCTCGAGCAGTCCGCGCGTCGCGCCGCCGAGCACGCGCTCGGACCAGCGCGAGTGACCGTAGGCGCCCATCACGATCAGGTCGGTGCCGAGGTCGGCGGCGCGCGACAGCAGCGCCTCGCCGACCGGCAGCTCGGTCGCGTCGAGGTGCGGCTTCGCATCGACGCCGTGCCACAGCAGCCACTGGCAGATCGGCCTCAGAGCCTCCGGGTCCTTGCGCGCGGCGTCGGCCGACACCGGGCAGAAGCTCGTCAGGTGCACTTCGTCGGCCTGCGTCAGCAGCGGCAGTGCGTCGGACACGGCGCGCGCTGCTTCGCGGCTGTCGTCCCAGGCGATCAGCACGCGCCGCCCGACGGCGTCGAAGCGGCCGGCGTACGGCAGGCACAGCACCGGGCGCGCGCTGTAGAGCACGACCTGCTCGGCGAACGACATCGCCGCCGCATAGGACGGCAGCGTCGGGTCGGGCTGGCCGATCAGCACCAGGTCGCTGCAGTGGCCGTGACGGATGACGGACGCAGCGGCGTCGGCCTCGTCGACGCGCGTCTCGTACGACTTGAGGCCGGCGCCGCGGCAGCGCTCGGCGAACTGCGCGGCGGCGTCGGCAGCGTGGCGTTGCATGGCCTCCCACGCGCCGCTCATCACGTCGATGTCGCCGACCAGCGAGCGGCCGATCTGCACCGGCATCTCGATCCAGCCGGTGGGCGCGAGGCCGACCAGGTGGCCGTCGCGCTCGCGCGCGAGGCGGATCGCGAGGTCGACGCGCGCGTCGCAGTTCGGGGCGCGGGTGAGGTGGACGAGCAGGCTGCGGTAGATCATGAATGGCTCCTTCTCGAGTTCAGGGCGCCCGGGCCGCCGCGCCGGGCCGCTCCCAGGCAAGGCCCGGACTGGATCCTCTCGGAGGGTCGCTCGCTGTGCTCGGCGAGCGCGGTGGCGTCATCATTGCGCGCCGCGGACCATGAGCACGGGCACGCGGCTCATGCGCAGCACCAGCTCGGCGTCGCTGCCGAGCACCAGGTGGCTGACGCCGCGGCGGCCGTGCGTGCCCATCACGATCAGGTCGGCGCCCCACTGGTTGGCCTCGGCGACGACGACGGGAGCGACACGCCGCTCCGTGGTGTCGCGCAGCACCGTCTCGGCGACGACGCCCTGGGCCGCCGCGACGCGCCGCGCGTCGTCGAGCACGCGCTCGCCGGCGGCGCGCCACGCGCGCATCAGTTCGTCGTAAGCGAGGAAGGCGGCGGGGTCGATCATCGCGAGCGACGCGTCGAGCACATGCAGCAGGCGCAGCTGCGCGCCCTGCACCCGGGCGAGCGCGACGGCTTCGTCGAGGCCACGACGTGCAACCTCGCTGCCATCGACGGGTGCCAGGATCCGCCGGTACATGTGGAACTCCCGGGGCGATGCCGACATTGCGTCGATTGTTCGCATCGGCCGGGCGGCCGTGTTGACACAGCGCAAGCACAGGCGCAGTGCGCGCCTGCGATGAGCGTCAGTGGCTCATCAGCACCGGGATCGTCATCGAGCGCAGCACGGTGCGCGTGACGCCGCCGAGCACCAGCTCGCGCGCGCGGCTGTGACCGTAGCAGCCCATCACCAGCAGATCGGCGCCGACGTCCGCCGCCATCGACAGCAGCATCTCGCCGACCTGCGCCGGCTCGTCGTGATAGCGGTGCATCGTCGGCTGCACGCCGTGCAGGCGCAGGTAGCGCTCGACGTCGAGGGCCTCGCCGGTGGCGCGCGGCGGCGTCTTCGCGCGCCATTCGGCGACGTGCACTTGGGCCGCGCCGCGCAGCAGCGGCACGGCGGCAGCGAGCGCACGCGCCGATTCGCGTGACGCTTTCCAGGCCACCAGCACATTGCTGCCGACCGCCGGAAAGCTGCCGGCATAGGGAACGATCAGCGCCGGCTTGCCGCTCTCGACCAGCACAGCCTCGACGAAGCCGGCCGGCAGTTCCTGGCCGACGGGCTCGGCCGGATCGGCCTGGCCGAGCACCAGCAGGTCGGCGCACCAGGCCTGCTCGACGAAACCCTGCACCAGCGGCTCGCCGCCGAGCTCGGCCCACGCGACCGGGCCTGCGCCCGACGCGACGACCTGCTCGTAGGCCGCCTTGGCGCGCGCCAGCCACTGCGTGTGCAACTCCTGCAGCAGGTTCACCGAGACGGCGCTCGCGGCATAGGCGAACGGCAGCGTCTCGGGCGCCGGCGTGGTGGCGAACAGCGCCGTCAGCGTGGCCTGGTGGCGCGCGGCGAGGTCGCGCGCGACGGCGAGCCGCGCCGCGACGCGCGCCGAGCCGTCGATGTGCACGAGGAGAGAACGCATGGGGTTCATGGCCGGCCCGCCTGCGTCAGCGCACCAGCAGGATCGGCGTCTTGCACTGCGCGAGGGCGCGCGACGCGACCGAGCCGAGCACCAGGCTGCCGAGCGTCGAGTGGCCGTGCGAGCCCATCACGAGCAGGTCGAAGTCGCCCTTGGTCGCGGTCTCGGCGATCACCTCGCCGGCGTTGCCGACGAGGTGCTGCGACTTGAACTTCCAGCCGTGCTGCTTGGCGAAGGCCTCGATCGGCTCGAGCACCTTGCGCGCCTCGTCGGCGTAGTGGCCTTCCAGGTCTTCGCGGCTGATGTAGCGCTGCACGTGCGGCGGGATCGCCGGCACGACGGTGATCGCGGTGAACTCGTTGGCCGCGCCGACGAACTCGTCATGCGCCGCGATGTAGCCGAGCATGCGCTTGGTGTAGGGGCTGCCGTCGACGGCCAGCAGGATATTCATGACGTGCCTCTTGCGTTGTCGTGGAACCGTATTACAGCCGCGGATACCTTATCACGGCGGGGTGACGTGATGCCGCGGCAACCGGGCCTGCGCCGTCAGCGCTGCGCGGCGCGCGCCTGCCGCTGCTCGACCGCCGTCTGGCAGGCGGTGCAGCGCGCGACCGCGGGCTGCGCGGCGAGGCGCTGCGCACCGATCGACGCGCCGCAGTCGATGCATACGCCGTACTGGCCGCTGTCGATGCGGCGCAGCGCGGCGTCGATCTGGCGCAGCTCGTCGAGGTCGCGTTCGATCTCGGCGGCCGCTACCTCGCCCATGCTGCGCGCGTCGGCCTGGTCCTTCTGGTCCGTCACGTCGGTCGTCGGCAGTGCGCCCGGTGCGCGCTTGGCCGCGACCTCGTCGCGCAATTGCGCCTGGCGCTGCGCCAGCTGGCGCGCGAGCGCGTCGTAGCGTGGCGGGATCGTCTTGCTCATCGGGAACTCCCTTCGGGTGTGCGAACCAGTAGCACGGGCACCGGGCTCGTCTTCAGCACGGCCTCGGCGTCGCTGCCGAGCACCAGGTGGCTGGCGCCGCGCCGGCCGTGCGTGCCCATCACGATCAGGTCGCAGCCGGCGTCGCGCGCCGCGGCGACGATGGCGCTGGCGGCGCGGTTGTCGAGCGTCTCGCGCACTTCGGTGGCGGTCGTGACGCCGGCCTGCTTCGCCTCGCCCGCCGCCTTGGCGAGCAGCGCCTCGGCCGAGCCCTTGAGGCCGCGGTTGAGGTCGGTCAGGTTCGGCCAGAACGCGGGATCGACCATCGGCATGAACGAGTCGATGACGTGCACCAGGTGCAGCGCCGCGCGCTGGTCCCGCGCCAGCCCGATCGCCTCGCGCAGGCCGCGTTGCGAAGCGGCGCTGTCGTCGACGGGAACGAGGATGCGTTGGTACATGGCGGCTTCCCGATCTGGTTGATCACATTCTCGGAGCGTGCCCGTTCATGCGAGTTGACACAACTCAAGGGGTGCTGCTCAGCGCGGCTTGCGCCGCGCCGGCTGCTTCGCCGCCACCGAGCCGTGCAGCAGCCCGGCGTCGTGCGCGAGCAGGTGCGACTCGCCGCGCTCGAGCATGAAGTAGCGGAACGCCTCGGCAGCCGGCGACAGCACGCGCGCAGTCAGGTGCACGAGGTTCCACATCCGCATCACCGGCGTGCCCTCGACGTCGAGCACGCAGATCAGCCCGCTGCGCACCTCCAGCCCGATCGTGTGCAGCGACAGGAAACCCAGTCCCATGCCGGCGATCACGGCCTGCTTGATCGTCTCGTTGCTCGACATCTCCATCGTGATGCGCGGCGCGACGCGATGCTCGGCGAGGAAGGCCTCCATCGCCGTGCGCGTGCCCGAGCCCGGCTCGCGCACGATGAAAGGCTGGTCGTGCAACGCGCCGACCGGCGGATGGCCGATGTTGAGCAGCGGGTGGCCGGGCGGGCAGACGAAGACATGCGGGTGCGCGGCGAACGCCTCGGCGCGCGCCGCCAGCTCCTTCGGCGGCCGCCCCATGACGGACAGGTCGACCTCGCCGGCCTTCATCAGGGCGAGCAGCTGCTCGCGGTTGCCGACCACGCGCAGCCGCACGTCGATGCCGGGGTGCTCCTCGTGAAACCGCGCCAGCAGCTGCGGCACGAAGTAGCTCGCCGTGGCCACCATGCCGATCGTCAGCATGCCGTGCTCGAGCCGCTTGAAGCGCGCCATCGCGTCGTCGGCTTCCTTGAGCTGCGCGAGCATCCGCCGCGCATGGACCAGGAAGTACTCGCCGGCCGTCGACAGCGAGAGCTGGCGCCCCTGCCTGTCGAACAGCGGCAGGCCGACCTGGCCTTCGATCTCCTTGAGCTGCATCGACACCGCCGGCGGCGTCAGGTGCAGCGCGGCAGCGGCGCGCGCCGCGCTGCCCTGCTGTGCCACCTCCGTGAACACGCGCAACTGGCGGAAGGTGATATTCATGGTTAAGAAATTTCTTATCTGTCGGTGAAGAAGATCTGACTGTTCGTTAATTCTGTACAAACTTATATTGACTTCACCGCGGCGTCAAGCGCCGCCCACGCCAACGGAGGCCGCACTTGAACAAACCCGTCGAAGACGGCGTCGTCACCGACGCGAAGCAGCGCTACAGCGCAGGGGTCCTGAAGTACCGCCAGATGGGCTACTGGGATGCCGACTACCTGCCCAAGGACACCGATACGATCTGCCTGTTCCGCATCACGCCGCAGGAAGGTGTCGATCCGGTCGAGGCCGCCGCGGCGGTGGCAGGCGAATCGAGCACGGCGACGTGGACCGTGGTCTGGACCGACCGGCTGACCGCCTGCGACAGCTACCGCGCCAAGGCCTACAGGGTCGAGCCGGTGCCGGGCACGCCGGGCCAGTTCTTCGCCTGGGTCGCCTACGACCTGATCCTGTTCGAAGAGGGCTCGATCGCCAACATGACGGCGAGCCTGATCGGCAACGTGTTCAGCTTCAAGCCGCTCAAGGCCTGCCGGCTGGAGGACATCCGCATCCCGGTCGCCTACGTCAAGACGTTCAAGGGCCCGCCGACCGGCCTGGTCGTCGAGCGCGAGCGCCTCGACAAGTTCGGCCGCCCGCTGCTCGGCGCGACGACCAAGCCCAAGCTCGGCCTGTCGGCGCGCAACTACGGCCGCGTGATCTACGAGGGCCTGAAGGGCGGCCTCGACTTCATGAAGGACGACGAGAACATCAACTCGCAGCCCTTCATGCACTGGCGCGACCGCTTCCTCTACGTGATGGACGGCGTCAACAAGGCCAGCGCCGCGACCGGCGAGGTCAAGGGCAGCTACCTGAACATCACGGCCGCGACGATGGAGGACATGTACGAGCGCGCCGAGTTCGCCAAGGAGCTCGGTTCCGTCGTCGTCATGGTCGACCTCGTGATCGGCTGGACGGCGATCCAGTCGATGGCCAACTGGTGCCGCAAGCACGACATGATCATGCACATGCACCGTGCCGGCCACGGCACCTACACGCGGCAGAAGAGCCACGGCGTGAGCTTTCGCGTCATCGCCAAGTGGTTGCGCCTGGCGGGCTGCGACCACCTGCACACCGGCACGGCCGTCGGCAAGCTCGAGGGCGACCCGATGACGGTGCAGGGCTACTACAACGTGTGCCGCGACAGCTACACCAAGCAGGACCTGCCGCGCGGCCTGTTCTTCGACCAGGACTGGGCCGACCTGAAGAAGGTGATGCCGGTGGCCTCGGGCGGCATCCACGCCGGCCAGATGCACCAGCTGCTCGACCTGTTCGGCGACGACGTGATCCTGCAGTTCGGCGGCGGCACGATCGGCCACCCGGCGGGCATCCAGGCCGGCGCGGTCGCCAACCGCGTGGCGCTCGAATGCATGGTCAAGGCGCGCAACGAGGGCCGCGACATCAAGGCCGAAGGCCCGCAGATCCTGCAGGACGCGGCGCGATTCTGCACGCCGCTGAAGCAGGCGCTCGAGACCTGGAAGGACGTGTCGTTCAACTATGCGTCGACCGACACCAGCGACTACGCCGTCACGCCGGCGGTAGCCTGAAAGGAGCACGGACCATGATGACCAACCCCACCGGCCGCATCACGCAGGGCCAGTTCAGCTTCCTGCCCGAGCTCACCGACACCGAGATCGCGCTGCAGGTCGACTACGGCTTGAAGAAGGGCTACGCCTGGAGCATCGAGTACACCGACGACCCGCATCCGCGCAACACCTACTGGGAGATGTACGGCATGCCGATGTTCGACCTGAAGGACGCGGCCGGCGTCGTCGCCGAGCTGAACGAGTGCCGCAAGACCTTCCCGAACCACTACATCCGGCTGATGGCCTTCGACTCGACGCGCGGCGTCGAGACGGTGGCGATGAGCTTCATCGTCAACCGGCCTGCCGGCGAGCCGGGCTTCGGGCTGGCGCGGCAGGAGATAAACGGGCGGACGATGCGCTACACGGTGCATTCGTACGCGACCGACAAACCCGAGACGCAACGCTACTGAGGCCGCCATGCAGCGCATTGCGCCCTCCATCCTGTCGGCCGACTTCGCGCGACTCGGCGACGAGGTGCACAACGTCATCGCCGCCGGCGCCGACTGGATCCACTTCGACGTGATGGACAACCACTACGTGCCCAACCTGACGATCGGCCCGCTGGCGGCGCAGGCGATCAAGCCGCACTGCGTGCGCGCCGACGGCAGCAGCGTGCCGCTCGACGTGCACCTGATGGTGCAGCCGGTCGATGCGCTGGCGCTCGCTTTCTGCAAGGCGGGCGCCGACCTGGTGAGCTTCCATCCCGACGCCAGCGCGCACGTCGACCGCACGCTGCAGCTGATCAAGGCCGAAGGCAAGCGGGCCGGGCTGGCGTTCAACCCGGCGGCGCCGCTCGACGTGCTCGAGTGGACGATCGACAAGGTCGACCTGGTGCTCATCATGAGCGTCAACCCGGGCTTCGGCGGCCAGAGTTTCATCGCGAGCGCGCTGCGCAAGATCGAACAGGCGCGGCGCCTCATCGACGCGAGCGGCCGCGACATCCGCCTCGAAGTCGACGGCGGCATCAAGACGGACAACATCCGCCGCGTGGCCGACGCCGGTGCCGACACCTTCGTCGCCGGCAGCGCCATCTTCGGCCAGCCCGACTATCGCGCCGTCATCCAGGCGATGCGGGCCGAGCTGGCCGGGGCGCCGCTGGCCGAGGCAGCTTGAGCATGGGCACGCCGCTGTACTCGATACCCGGCACGACGGCCGCAGTATTGCCGGCGCCGATCGTGGCCGAGCAGGCGACTGCCGCCGCGCCCGCCACCGTCTCCGACGTGCTGCGCGAGAGCCAGGTCGAGGCGGTGCTCGACGAACTCGAGCGCGACCTCGTCGGCCTGGCACCCGTCAAGCAGCGCATCCGCGACATCGCGGCGCTGCTCGTGATCGACAAGTTGCGTCTGAACCTCGGACTCGCGGCCCGGACCCCCAGCCTGCACATGTGCTTCACGGGCAACCCGGGTACCGGCAAGACGACGGTGGCGATGCGCATGGCCGAGATCCTGCAACGCCTGGGCTACGTGCGCAAAGGCCACCTCGTCGCCGTCACGCGCGACGACCTCGTCGGCCAGTACATCGGCCACACGGCGCCCAAGACGAAGGAAGTGCTCAAGAAGGCGATGGGCGGCGTGCTCTTCATCGACGAGGCGTACTACCTCTACCGCCCGGAGAACGAGCGCGACTACGGCCAGGAGGCCATCGAGATCCTGCTGCAGGTGATGGAGAACCAGCGCGACGACCTGGTCGTGATCCTCGCCGGCTACAAGGACCGCATGGAGCGGTTCTTCCAGTCCAACCCGGGGCTGAGCTCGCGCATCGCGCACCACATCGAGTTTCCCGACTACACGCAGGGCGAGCTGCTCGCCATCGGCGACACGATGCTCGAGGCCCAGAACTACCGCTTCGCGCCCGGCGCGCGCGAGGCCTTCGACGAGTACCTCGGTCTGCGCGTGCGCCAGCCGCACTTCGCCAATGCGCGCAGCGTGCGCAACGCGCTCGAGCGCGCGCGGCTGCGCCAGGCGAGCCGCCTGTTCGCCGACCGCGAACGGGTGCTGACGCGCGACGACCTGACGGCGATCACGGCGGCCGACATCCGCGCCAGCCGCGTGTTCGACGCGGCCCCGAACACGAACTGAAGGAGTCCGCCATGCATCTCGGCCGCACCACGCTGTCGAAGTTCCTGATCCAGCAGTTGAAGGGCATCGAGGGCGCGAGCGACCTCGGCGCGCTGCTCGTCGACGTCGCCGCCGCCGTCAAGGCGATCGCCGCGATGACGGCCAAGGGCGCGCTCGGCGGCGCGCTCGGCGACGCCGGCGCGACCAACGTGCAGGGCGAGGCGCAGAAGAGGCTCGACGTGCTCGCCAACGAGACGCTGGTGCGCAGCTGCGAATGGGGCGGCCTCGTCGCCGGCATGGCGTCGGAGGAGAACGACGCACCGATCGCCGTGCCGGCCGAGTTCGAGCGCGGCCGCTTCCTGCTCGTGTTCGACCCGCTCGACGGCTCGTCGAACATCGACGTCAACGTGTCGGTCGGCACCATCTTCTCGGTGCTGCGCCATGACGCCGC
>Ga0138256_10006113_pt1 | contig 12740 bp, 13 predicted proteins | sample KNB2016incub_MG_FD_105486 | JGI IMG/M metagenome (GOLD analysis project Ga0138256, IMG submission 105486) | Active sludge microbial communities from wastewater in Klosterneuburg, Austria - KNB2014incub_MG | ecosystem: Engineered > WWTP > Activated sludge > Unclassified | place: Austria... | reverse complement strand
TCAGGAAGGCACCGGGCTTCATCAGGTCCAACCGGCTGGCATTGATCAGGTGGCGGTTCGCGGCACCGCCGGGGCAGTGCAGCGAGACGAAGTCGCAGTCGGGGAGCAGATGCTCGATGCTGGGAACTTGCGTGGCGTTGTAGCGCGCGAGGACTTCGGCCGGAACCGGGGAGCGGTTCTGCACCAGGATCTTCATCCCGAAGCCGAAATGCGCACGTTGCGCCATTGCCTGACCGATGCGGCCGAAGCCGATGATGCCGAGGGTGGCACCGGAGACCTTGGTGCCGATCAGATGGGTCGGGCGCCAGCCGGTCCAACGGCCTTCGCGCAGCTCGCGCTCGCCCTCCCCTGCCCGACGGGCGACCATGAGGAGAAGCGTCATCGCGATGTCGGCGGTGCATTCCGACAGCACATCGGGGGTGTTGGTGACGGCGATGCCGCGCCCCTTCGCGGCCTCGGTGTCGATATGGGCGAAGCCCACACCGTAGTTGGCCAGAATTCTTGTGCGCGTTGCAGGTCCGTCGAAGACTGCCGCAGGAAGGCGGTCGGTGACGGTCGGCAAGATCGCGTCGTAGTGGCCCATCGCGTCGCGCAGATCGGCTTGGGACAGCGGTTGATCCGAGGTGTTGAGGTGCAGGTCGAAGACCTGCGCCATCTTCGCCTCGACCGCATCCGGCCAGCGCCGCGTCACAAGAACTCTGGGTTTCGTCATCGCATCCCCCTTCAGGCCGCGCGCTTGGCCATCACGCGCGCCACGGTTTCGCCGATCACGCTCGGGTTCTCGGCCACGGTGACACCGGCGGCGGTGAGGATTTCCACCTTTTCCGACGCGCTTTCGCCGAAGGCCGAGATGATCGCGCCCGCGTGGCCCATGGTGCGGCCCTTGGGGGCGGTCAGACCCGCGATATAGGCGATGACCGGCTTCGACATATGCTCCTGGATATAGGCGGCGGCTTCGGCTTCCTGGGGGCCGCCGATTTCACCGATCATGCAGATGATGTGAGTCTCGGGGTCGGCCTCGAACCGCTCCAGGATGTCGCGGAACGAGGAACCGTTGATCGGGTCGCCACCGATGCCGACGGAGGTCGAGATGCCGATGCCGCGATCCTTGAGCTGCTGCGCCGCTTCGTACCCCAGCGTGCCCGAGCGGCTGACGATGCCGACATTGCCCGGCAGGTAGATATGGCCGGGCATGATGCCGAGCAACGCCTTGCCGGGGCTGATCGTGCCGGCGCAGTTCGGGCCGGTCAGCACCATGCGGCGTTCGCGGGGATACCGCATCATGTAGCGTTTCACCCGGATCATGTCCTGCGCCGGGATGCCGTCGGTGATGCAGACGCAGTAGCGGGTGCCCGCGTCGGCGGCCTCCATGATGCTGTCGGCAGCGAAAGGCGGTGGCACGAAGACGAGGGAGGTGTCGCAGCCGGTGGCGGCGGCGGCCTCTTTCATCGTGTTGAAGACCGGCACGCCCATGACGGTTTCGCCGCCCTTGCCCGGCACGACGCCCGCGACGACGTTGGTGCCATATTCAAGCATTTCCTTGGTGTGGAACTGGGCCATGCGGCCAGTGATGCCCTGCACGACGACACGGCTGGTACGGTCGAGAAAGATGCTCATCACACGGCCCTCATGATGGTGTTCTGCTTGCGGTCGTTCTTCCAGGCGGTCACGGCGCGTTCGGCGGCTTCCATCAGCGTGTTGGCGCGGATGATCGGCAGGCCGGATTTCGCCAGGATCTTCTGGCCTTCCTCGACGTTGGTGCCCGACAGGCGGACGATGACCGGCACGTCCACCGGGTTCGCGGTCAGCGCCTGGACGACGCCCTCGGCCACCCAGTCGCAGCGGTTGATGCCGGCGAAGATGTTGACGAGGATCGCCTGGACGTTCTGGTCGGACATGACCAGACGGAAGGCCTTGGCCACACGCTCGGGCGTGGCGCCGCCGCCGATGTCCAGGAAGTTGGCGGGCTCGCCCCCGGCCAGCTTGATCGTGTCCATCGTCGCCATCGCCAGGCCCGCGCCGTTCACGATGCAGCCGATGTTGCCGGAAAGCCCGATATAGGCGAGGCCCCGGTCGGCAGCCCGGCTTTCGCGCGGGTCTTCCTGGCTTTTGTCGCGCAGCTCGGCGATCTGGGGATGGCGGAACAGCGCGTTGGTGTCGAAGGTCATCTTCGCGTCCAGCGCGAGGATGCGGTTGTCGGCGGTCACGACCAGCGGGTTGATCTCGACCATCGTCGCGTCCAGTTCGCGGAAAGCGCGGTAGCAGCCTTGCAGGGTGCGAACCATCTGCTGCGTCAGCGCCGCCGGGGTGCTAAGCGCATAGGCGATCTCGCGCGCCTGGAATTCCTGGAGACCGGCCGCCGCTTCCACGGTGGAGCGGACAATCGACTCAGGGCGCGAGGCCGAGATTTCCTCGATCTCCATCCCGCCTTCGGACGAGGCGACGATCATCACCCGCTGCGAGGAACGGTCGAGGACGAAGCCGAGGTAGATTTCGCGGTTGAAGTCAACGGCGGTCTCGACATAGACGCGATAGATCCCCTTGCCTTCCGGCCCGGTCTGGTGCGTCACGATCTTGCGGCCGAACATCGCGTCGGTCGCTTCATGGATCTCGTGCTCGGAGTTGCAGAGCTTGACGCCCCCCGCCTTGCCGCGGCCCCCGGCATGGACCTGGGCCTTGACGATCCAGCGGTCGCCCCCCAGTTCGCGCGCCCGGTAGGCGGCCTGTTCGGGGCTGTAGGCCAGCGCGCCCGCAGGCACGGTGACACCGAATTTTGCAAGGATTTCCTTGGCCTGGTACTCGTGGATGTCCATCTTATCCCTCCCTTATTCAGCGGCCATGGCGGCGGCGTAGTGGCTTTCCAGCGCCTTCAGCGCCGGGGCCAGATCGACATCCGCGCCCATCGCGTTCATCTCGGCGGCAAAGCGGCGTACGATCTCGGTGATCGCAGCCTCTGAAAGCTGGTTCAGGATGCCGATGCGGACCTGAACCGGCTCGGACAGGGTCGGCCAGATGCCGAAACCCTTGGCGCGGGCGTTCTGCACCAGTTCCTTCTCGCGGCCTGCCAAGGACGGCGGCAGGTTCAGGACGACGAGACTGGTCATGTTGGAGGTGACCTCGCAGCCCAGGGCCTGCACGGCAGACCGCAGGGCGACCTCGTGGTGGGCGTAGTCGGCAGCCTTCTGGGCGCGACCGTGCTGGAGATTGATGCGCAGCGCCTCGTGGAAGGCGGCGACGGCATAGCCCGAATGCGTGCGGTGATAGCTGCCCGCTGCCACGTCCTTGCCATCGGTGATGCCCCAGTGCCGGGCCTCGAAGATCGGGTTGTGGACGTAGGAATAGCAGCCGTTTTCACGCAGATGGGCGATGTAGCGGTCGGTGAAGCTGACCGGGGCATAGGTCAGCGGCAGGCACAGCACGCCCTTCTGCGGGCAAGAGGCCCAGCCGACGACGCCGGGGAAATCGTCGATATCGAAGTCCTCGATCCCGAGGGAAGAGACGGCATCCACAAGCCCCATGACACCATGGCGGAGGCAGGCGTCGGAAAAGCCCTTCAGGTCGTTGATCCGGCCCGAGCCGGTTTCCCAATGCGCCATCATCGCCCAGGTGGGCTTGTGGTCGGCGAGGGCCTTCTCCACCACCGCGCCGGTCACGGACTGGCCGTGCGGGACATGGATGACGGTGACGTTCGCGGGCTTCGGGTCCAGCGCATTGGCCTTCAGGTCCTCGCGGCTCGCGGCCTTGGTGCGGACGGTCAGCGCGTCGATGCCAGAGAAGGTGCCGTTGACGAATGCGACCACGGTGTCGCCCGGCAGGATCGCGGAGAAGAGGACGTCAAGTCCGCTGAAGCCGGTGCCCCCCACGCCGAAGGTGTAGGTGTTCTTGGTGCCCCAGATGCGGCGCAGCATGTGCTTGGCCTCGACCATCCCGCGCAGCACATCGGCCTGCATGTGGTCGGCGAGGCCCGCATTGGCAAAGCTGGCAAGCACACGCGCATCGGTGTTGCCGGGACCGGGGCCTGCGGCCAAAGTCTCAGGAATGCTGAGTTGCGGGAAAAGTTCGGTGTCGGTCATGCGGCGCCCCTCCCAAGGCCTGTGACGTGTGGACTGCGGTCCTGCGGCAAGACCTGCGACCGTTCCGGGTGCAGCGGAAGAAAGGGTCGCGGGGTCTGCCTTGGACGCTGGTCCTGCCCATTAGAAAAGCGGCACTCGACAGCGGTCACAACATCCCTATATCCTGCTTTTGGATATCTATTTTGGTGGGGTTTTACCTACCCCTACAGGTGGATATACGGCGGTATACAAATATAACACCACCCAAATGGGTAGGGAGGGAGCGATTGATGGCGCTTTGGGACGATCAGACGAAGGGCGAAAGGGTCACGCTGATGCTGGGCGACGGCAATCCGCTGATGCTGACCGCGATGTCCGAGATTTTCGAGAAGGATCGTCGATTCTCGCTGGTCGCGACGGCGGCGACGGCGGAAGGCTTCCTGGGCATGGTGATGCGGATGCCGGTGCAGGTGGGGGTGATCGACTGGAATCTGCCCGCGCTTGGCGGTGCGCGGCTGATCGACGTGCTGCGTGCGCAACCGAACGCGCCGCGACTGGTGGTCTATGCCGAGGATACCGGGGACATTCCGCGCAAGGCGATGGCGGCGGGGGCGGCGGGGTTCGTCTCGCGCTCCGAATCGGTGGAGCGATTCCTGGAGACCTGCCTGGCGGTGGCGAAGGGACAGATGGTGTTTCCCTTCCTGGACGTGCGCGGGCTGAAGCAGGACCCGATCGAATCGCTCTCTCCGCGCGAACGCACCTTGCTGGAGGCGCTGTCGAAGGGCCTGACCAACCGGGAGCTCGCGCGCGAGCTGGAGATCAGCGCGAATACGGTGAAGTTCCATCTGTCGAACCTGTTCGAAAAGCTGTCGGTGAAGAACCGCGCGCAGGCGATTGCGTTCTACTATGCGAACCGGGCGTCGCGGGGTGAGGTCTGATACTGCATTTTCCGGCTTGACGAACCGGGTCGCCTTCGCCGATGCCTAGGGTGGGTGCAGCTCCTACTTCCTTGGCAGGAGCCCAAACATGTCTTTCCACGTCATTCAGCAGGCGCCCGCGCGTCTGAACCGCAGCGAGCTGGCCGTTCCGGGCAGCGCGCCCCAGATGTTCGAGAAGGCCGCCGCATCGGATGCGGATGTGATCTTCCTGGATCTGGAGGATGCCGTCGCGCCGGACGACAAGGCGCAGGCGCGCAAGAACATCATCAAGGCCCTGAACGAGCTTGACTGGGGCAAGAAGACCATGTCCGTGCGAATCAACGGGCTGGACACGCATTACATGTACCGCGACGTGGTGGATGTGGTGGAACAGGCCGGCGAGCGGCTGGACCTGATCATGATCCCGAAGGTCGGGACGGCGGCGGATGTCTATGCGGTCGACATGATGGTCACGCAGATCGAGGACGCGAAGGGTTACAAAAAGCGGATCGGGTTCGAGCATATCATCGAGACCGCGCTGGGGATGCAGAACGTCACCGAGATCGCCGGGGCGTCGAAGCGGAATGAATCGCTGCATTTCGGGGTGGCGGACTATGCGGCCTCGACCCGCGCAAGGACGACGATCATCGGCGGGGTGAACCCGGATTATTCGGTGCTGACCGACAAGCTTGAGGATGGCTCCCGCGCGGTCCACTGGGGCGATATGTGGCATTATGCGCTGGCCCGGATGGTGGTGGCGGCGCGGGCGAACGGGCTGCGGCCGGTGGACGGGCCGTTCGGCGACTTCCAGGACCCCGACGGGTACCGGGCGGCGGCGAAGCGGGCGGCGGTGCTGGGCTGCGAGGGGAAATGGGCGATCCACCCGTCGCAGATCACGCTGGCCAACGAGGTGATGAGCCCGTCGGAAGCCGAGGTCACGCGGGCGCAGCGGATTCTGGAGGCGATGGCGCAGGCGGCTGCCGAGGGCAAGGGTGCGGTGTCGCTGGACGGGCGGCTGATCGACTATGCGTCGATCCGGCAGGCGGAAGTGCTGGTCCAGAAGGCGAAGCAGATCGCCGGAGCCTGAGGCCTGTCCATGGTGGACAGAATTTTCGCGTCAATCAAATCAACGGGTTGGTCGCGGACGTTCAGGATCACTTAACCAACTTTGGCCGGGCCGGGGAATTGCCTTCCCGGCCCGACCCCGTTTAGCTTCAGGAGACTGGCGACACGGAGCGGGAAGCTTGGAGAATTCCGATGGCCTGCTGACCTGGATCATCCTGGGGGCGATCTTCGGGGGCGCGGCGGCGCTGTATGGCTGGCTTCTCTGGTCGAAGACGCGGGCCTTCTGGCAGGCGATGATCCGGCTGCGCGACCGGATCGACCGGAGCAAGCGGCTGTAGCGCGCCCGGTCTTTGCCTGTAGCCCCCTCTCCCATACCCGCCCCACGCGGGGGAGGAGAGGCTCTTAAGCCGGACAGATAGGTGCGAGGTGTCGAGCGGTGTCAATCCACCGGGATCAGCGCGACGGCGACGCGGCGGCCTTCGCCGAGCAGGACGTTGTAGGTGCGGGCAGCGGCGGGAGAAGCCATGACCTCGACCCCGATCCCCTGCCCTTCCAGCGCCTCGCGGAAGGGCTTCGGCACATGTGCGACCTGCGAGCCGGTGCCGACGAAGAGGACGTCGATCCTGCCTTCCAGCGACAGGGGCGCGGCGATGTCACCAAACCCGCCCCAGGGACCGGCGTCCCAGGGGGTGATCAGGCAGGGGCCGCGCAGGACATGGCCAGCGACGCGGAAGAAGCCGGGACCGTAGCCCTCGATGGCCTTGGCCGAACCGTAGGTGACTTCGGTCAGGCGCATCGAGTCAGGCGTCGACGTTGGCGAATTCGCTCTTGTCGGACTTCTTCGGCTTGTCGCTGCGGTCAAGTCCGATGAAGAGCACGAGGTTCTTCGCCACATAAACCGAGGAATAGGTCCCCAGAAGCACGCCCATGAAGATCGCGAAGGCGAAGCCGCGGATCACGTCGCCGCCGAGGACCAGCAGCGAGCCGACCGCGATCAAGGTGGTGATCGAGGTCATCAGCGTCCGGGAAAGCGTTTCGTTGACCGAGAGGTTCATCACGTCGCGCAGCGGCATGGTCTTGTATTTCTGCAGGTTTTCCCGCAGCCGGTCGAAGACGACGACAGTGTCGTTGATCGAATAGCCAAGGATCGTCAGCAGGGCCGCGATGATCGTCAGGTCGAACTTGAGCTGGAAGAAGGCGAAGATGCCGACGGTGATGAACACGTCATGCAGAAGCGCAACGACGCCCCCCAGCGCCATCTGCCATTCGAAGCGCATCCAGATATAGGCCATGATCGCCAGCGAGGTGATCGCGACCGCAAGCACCGAAGTCCAGACCAGTTCGCTGGAGACCTTGGGGCCGACGGTTTCCTCGGCGACGACCTTGAGGTCCGGGTCGGTCTTGACCAGTGCGGCTTTCACCTCGTTCAGAAGCTCTGGCGACAGCGCCTCGTCCTGTTCGGCGGCGGAGACGCGGATCATCGCGACGTGCTGATCGGGGCCGAAGTTCGGATCGAACACCTCGGTAATGGCGGCATCACCGATGGGCAAAGCTTCCAGCGCGGCGCGGTAGGCGCCCACATCGACCGCATTCACGGATTCGGTGCGCAGCGTGGTGCCGCCCTTGAAGTCGATGCCGAAGTTGAGGCCCATGAAGCCCCAGGCCACGAAGGCCAGGAGCATGAGAACCACCGAGCCGCCGAAGGTCAGCCACTGGTGCTTGAAGAAGTCGAAGTTGGTCTTTTCCGGGGCAAGCCGCAGACGCCAGGCCATGATGCTTCTCCTTACACGACGATCGTTTTGGGTTTGGCCCAGCGCATCCACAATTCGATGATCAGGCGCGTGATGTAGATCGCGGTGAAGACCGAAGTGATGACACCGATGCCCAAGGTGACGGCAAAGCCCTTTACCGCCCCCGCCCCCATGAAGAACAGCACCGTGGCGGTGATCAGGGTGGTGAGGTTGGCATCGACGATGGCCGAGAGCGCGCGTTCGTAGCCGAGTTCGATGGCGCGGCCGGGTGACTTGGCCTGGCGCAATTCCTCGCGGATGCGTTCGTAGACCAGGACGTTGGCGTCGACGGCCATGCCGATGGTCAGCACGATCCCCCCGATGCCCGGCAGGGTCAGCGTTGCGCCGATGAGCGACAGGACAGCGATGATCAGGGCCATGTTGATCGCCAGCGCGATGTTGGCGAAGACGCCGAAGATACCGTAGCTGGCGATCATGAAGACCGAGACCGCCACCATGCCGACGACGGCGGCAATCCGGCCGGCGTCGATGGAATCCTGTCCCAGTTCCGGGCCGATGGTGCGTTCTTCCAGGAAGGTCATTTCGGCGGGCAGCGCCCCTGCGCGCAAGAGAACGGCAAGGCGGGTCGAATCCTCGACGGTGAAGCTGCCGGTGATGATGCCCGACCCGCCGGGGATGTGGCTCTGGATCACCGGGGCTGAAATCACCTGGTTGTCGAGCACGATGGCGAAGGGCTGGCCGATGTTGTTTGCCGTGTAGTCGCCGAACTTGCGGGCGCCGGTGGTGTCGAAGCGGAAGCTGACGGCCGGAGCGCCGTTCTGGTCGAAGGACGGCTGCGAATCGACCAGCTCGTCGCCCGAGACGACGGGGCTTTCCTCGATGATGTAATAGATGCCGCTTTCGTCCTGCGAGGGCAGCAGCAGGTTGCGCGGACCCGCAGTGGCGCCCGCGTCAGGGGTACGGCTGACGACGGCGTTGAAGGTGAGCTTGGCGGTCTGGCCGATGAGCTTTTTCAGCTCGTCCGCCGAGCCGAGACCGGGGACCTGGATCAGGATGCGGTCGGTTCCCTGGCGCTGGATCGTCGGTTCGCGCGTCCCGGCCTCGTCCACCCGGCGACGGATGATTTCCAGCGACTGCTGCATGGTGCGTTCGTCGGTGGCCTGCTTTTCGGCTTCCGACAGCTGCACGACGATGTCGTTGCCTTCCGAGGTCACGTCGAGCGTGCTTTGGCCGACGCCGGTCAGGGTGACGACGCTGGAGCCAAGCCCCCGGACAGCCTCAAGTGCTGCGGCCATGCCTTCGGGGTTGGTCAGGGTCACACGCAGGATGCCATCCGGCGAAGGCGCGCGGCGGACCGCGCCGACCTGGTCGCGGAGATCGCGAAGCGCATCGCGGACCTCGGGCCAGAGCGCATCCATCCGGGCCTTGTAGACGTCTTCGACCTTAACTTCGGCCAGAAGATGCGCCCCGCCGCGCAGGTCGAGACCCAGGTTGACCAGCGACGACGGCAGATAGGACGGCCAGCGGGCCTTGTCCGCGTCAAGCTCGGCCGTGGAGGTGCCGCCTGCGGCCTCGATGGCGGCGACGGCGTCATTGTGGCGCTCGACATCCGCGTAGAACAGGTTCGGGGTCGCGGCGACGATCCCCCAACCGCAGACGAGCAGGATGAGAATCCGCTTCCAGAGCGCCATCGGTTCCATGGGTATGAACTTAGCTTGCCGCAAGTTCGGTCTTGTTCAGGACCTGGGTGATCGTGTGCTTGACGACCTTCACCTTGACCCCGTCGGCAATCTCGACCTCGACCATGCCGTCGTCCTGGACCTTGGAGACCTTGGCGACGATGCCGCCCGAGGTGACGACCTGATCGCCGCGGCGGAGCGCCTCGACCATGGCGCGGTGGGTCTTCATCTTCTTCTGCTGCGGGCGGATGAGCAGGAAGTAGAAGATCACGAAGATCAGGACGATGGGCAGGAACTGCGCGAAGGCGGCGGCACCGCCGGGGGCGGCGCCTGCGGTTTGCGCGAAGGCGGGGGTGACGAACATGGGCATCCTCTCTTGGCGGGCCGGGCTGCCTTGCGGTGGCGCCCATTTGCGATTGTCGGCTGATGTAAGGCCTTTCGAGGCGCATTGCCAGAGGGGCCGCGCATCTGGATGCCTTCCCCCCTGCACCGATATCGGGCATAAGCGCCGCGTCACGCTGACCAGAGGACAGAGCCATGCACGACATCCGCTTCATCCGCGAAAACCCCGCTGCGTTCGACGCCGCGCTGTCGCGGCGCGGGCTGGCGCCGATGGCGGGCGAGCTGCTGGCGCTGGACGAGGCGCGGCGGGCGAAGATCCTGGCGGCGGAGACGGCGGCGGCGGCGCAGAATGCGGCGTCGAAGGATGTTGGGGCCGCGAAGGCGCGGGGCGATGACGCCGCATTCGAGCGGCTGCGGGCGCTGGTGGCCGAGAAAAAGGCCGAAGGTGCGCGGCTGACCGAGGAAGCGGGGGCCGAGGATGCGCGGCTGCGCGATGCGCTGATGCGGATCGCCAACCTGCCCTTGGACGAGGTGCCGGAGGGGCCGGACGAGAGCGGGAACGTGGAGATCAGGGCCTGGGGCACGCCCCGCGCGATGGATTTCAAGCCGTTGGAACATTTCGACATTCCGGCGGCGAAGGACGGGCTGGACTTCGCGACGGCGGCCAAGCTGTCCGGCAGCCGCTTTGTCGTGCTGCGCGGCGCGGTGGCGCGCGTCCACCGGGCCTTGGCGCAGTTCATGCTGGACTTGCATACCTCCGAGCATGGGCTGGCCGAGACCTGGACCCCGGTCCTGGTCAAGGAAGAGGCGATGTACGGCACCAACCAGCTGCCGAAGTTCGCCGAGGACAGCTATCAGACCACGAACGGCTGGTGGCTGATCCCGACGTCCGAGGTGACGCTGACCAACTCGGTTGCGGGCGACATCCTTGAGGAAAGCGCCCTGCCCCTGCGGCTGACCGCGCATACGCATTGCTTCCGGTCCGAGGCCGGGTCGGCGGGCAAGGACACGACAGGCATGCTGCGCCAGCACCAGTTCGAGAAGGTCGAGATGGTGACGATCTGCACCCCGGAAACCGCGCTGGCCGAACACGAAAGAATGACCAGATGCGCCGAAGCGGTGCTGGAGCGGCTGGGCTTGCCCTACCGGACGATTGTCCTTTGCACCGGCGACATGGGATTCGGGGCGCAGAAGACGCATGACCTGGAGGTCTGGCTGCCGGGGCAGAACACCTTCCGCGAGATCAGCTCGGTTTCCACCTGCGGCCAGTTTCAGGCCCGCCGGATGAACGCCCGTTTCAAGGCGCCGGGCGGCAAGCCGGATTTTGTCGCCACCCTGAACGGCTCGGGCCTTGCAGTCGGGCGCTGTCTGATTGCGGTGCTGGAAAATGGCCAGCAAGCCGACGGCTCGGTCGATCTGCCGAAAGTGCTGCACCCCTACCTTGGCGGCAAGACGCGGATTTCTGCAAACGGCAAACTGGATTGATCCAATCCCCCCGGATCAGGCGTATCACGAACATGAAAAACCTGATCCAACCCGCGCTGCTGCTGGCCGTTCTGGCCTTCGTCGCAGCCCCCGCCCTGACCCCGCCGTTCACCGGCTATGATCCCGGCATGTTCCCGGTGCGCATCGAACGCCCCTCGGTGCAGCCTGCAGGCTATGCCTTTGCGATCTGGGGGCTGATCTACGCATGGCTTCTGGCGCATGCGGCGTTCGGCCTGTTGCGCCGCCGCGACGATCCCCGGTTCAAGCGCGTGGCCTTGCCGTTGCTTCTGGCCTCGGCCTTCGGCGCAGTCTGGCTGGCGATTGCAGCCGCAGCACCGATCTGGGCAGAGGTCATCATTCTTCTGATGGCCGTCTTCGCCATCACCGCCTATCTGTGGGCAGACCCGGCGCAGGACCGCTGGCTGCTGGCCGCGCCGACAGCGATCTTTGCCGGCTGGCTGACCGCCGCGAGCGCGGTGTCGACCGGGGTGCTGCTGTCGGGCTACGGCGTGCTGTCTGATACCGCCTGCGCGCTGGCCATGCTCGCCGTGGTGCTGGCGGTGGCACTGACGATCCAGATCAAACGCCCCGGCTTGCCCGTTTATGGCGCAACCGTGGTCTGGGCCATCATCGGTATCGTGGTGGCCAACTGGGGGCAAAACCCGACGGTGGCCTATGCGGCCATTGCCGGCGCGGCGCTTATGGCGGCGACTACGCTGGCCCGGCTTCACCGCGCATGATCAAGGCTCCGGACTGACCGGAGCCTGCCTGACCGGGACCAGCAAAAGCCTATTGCCCGGTGTTCTTTTCCTTGTGCTTGCGCAAGCGGCTGGGCGTGTGGAACTTCGGGTTGCGGAACGGGTTCTTGTCGCCCTGGCCGCGGAAGGTCAGCCGGATCGGCGTGCCGGGCATGTCGAAATGTTCGCGCAAACCGTTGACCAGATAACGGCGATAGCTGTCGGGCATGTCATCAGGATGCGAACACATCGCAATGAACCCCGGCGGGCGCTGCTTCACCTGCGTCATGTAACGCAGCTTGATACGACGGCCTTGCGGTGCCGGTGGCGGGTGCGATTCGACCATCGCGCCCAGCCAGGTGTTCAGCCGCGCCGTCGGAATCCGGCGGTTCCAGACGTCATGCGCCTTGATGATCGCGTCATGCAGCCGGTCCAGCCCGCGCCCGGTCTTGCCGGACACCGTGATCATCGGTGCGCCGCGCAACTGCGGCAGCAGTCTTTCGAACATCTCTTTCAGCTCGGCCAGCTTTTCCTGCTTTTCGTCTTCCAGATCCCATTTGTTGATCGCAATCACCACCGCGCGACCCTCGGTCTCGGCAAAATCGGCGATGCGCAGGTCTTGCACTTCAAACGGGATTTACACGTCGAGCAGCACCACCACCACCTCGGCAAAGCGCACGGCGCGGATGCCATCCGACACCGACAGCTTTTC
>Ga0138256_10006112_pt1 | contig 12741 bp, 9 predicted proteins | sample KNB2016incub_MG_FD_105486 | JGI IMG/M metagenome (GOLD analysis project Ga0138256, IMG submission 105486) | Active sludge microbial communities from wastewater in Klosterneuburg, Austria - KNB2014incub_MG | ecosystem: Engineered > WWTP > Activated sludge > Unclassified | place: Austria... | reverse complement strand
CCAGCACTGGTCGGCCGCACCGGCGGGGCACGGGTGGTGGGGGCGGCAGAAAGACACCCTCACCGGGGGGGGGGGGGGGGGGGGGGGACGTTCGCGCGCACGCGAAGCGGAGGCAGCCGGCGCAGGAACCCGATCATCGCGTTCCGCACCGACCAGCCATGCTGGAGAACCGCGGGAGGCTGCTCGTCAGCCATCTTGCTGGGCGCCGTTCTCCACAGTCCCCACCGCCCGCCGGTAATCCTCCGGGAACTTCGCCATCGTCGAGCGCGGGGCGCTGAGGGCGAACTCGCCGAGGGGGCAGAAGCATTTGTCGCGGATCTGCTCGATGATCTCGCCCACCAGGGCGACGTCCTCGCTAGTGCCGCTGCCGGCATTCAGCCGGCCGTAGACCTTCGTCAGCCAGAAGGTGCCCTCGCGGCAGGGCGAGCATTTGCCGCAGCTCTCGTGCTTGAAGAACTGGCTGGTCTTCATCGCCACCCAGACCATGTCCGTGGTCTCGTCCATGATGATGAAGCTGGCCGAGCCCAGGGTGGAACCCGCGGCGGCCATGCTCTCCCAGTCCAGCAGCAGGTCCATGCATTGCTCGCCCGGCGTGGCCGGGGAGGAGGCGCCGGCGGGCATCATCGCCTTGAGGCGGCGGCCCTTCCATACACCGCCGGCCATGGCCAGCAACTCTTTGAAGGGCGTGCCCAGCGGAATCTCGTAGTTGCCCGGCCGCTCCACGTGGCCCGAGACGCAGCAGACCTTGGTGCCCGGGCTCTTCTCCGTGCCGATGCCCTTGTACCAGTCCGCGCCGCGCTCCAGGATGAGCGGCACGTTGGCCAGCGTCTCCGTGTTGTTGACCACCGTCGGGCGGGCGTAGAGGCCGGCTACCGCCGGGAAAGGTGGCTTCAGGCGCGGCTGGCCCAGGTCGCCCTGCAGGCTGGAAAGGAGCGCCGTCTCCTCGCCGCAGATATAGGCCCCCGCGCCGAGGCTGGTATAGACCTCCAGGTTGTAGTCCGTCCCGAAGAGCCTCTGACCCAGAAGGCCCGCCGCCCGCGCCTCGGCGATGGCCCGGTCGAAGCTCTGCGCGCTCTTCCAGAACTCGCCACGGCTGTAGATGTACACCGCCGAGGCCCCCACCGCATAAGCCGCGATCGCCGCGCCCTCGATCAGCTGGTGCGGGTTGCGCAACATGATCTCGTGGTCTTTGAAGGTGCCCGGCTCCGACTCGTCGTTGTTGACCACGATGTACTTCTGGCCCGGACCCTTGGGCACGAAGGACCACTTGAGTCCCGTCGGGAAGCCCGCGCCGCCGCGGCCACGGAGGCCCGAGGCCTTGACGATGTCGATGACCGCCTCGGGTGTCAGCTCGGTAACCGCGCGCCGCAGCTGGGCATAGCCGCCGTTGGTCTGATAGACGGCAAGCTCATGCAGCCCGGGGATGTCGCGATGGCGGAGCACCAGGTTCAGTTGGGGCATGGGTCACTTCATCTCCGAAGGCGGTCCGAAGCCGAAGGGCGCCCGGCGCTCGGGATCGGATGCGGCCTTGGCGCGCAGTTCGGTCACGAGCAGGTCCAGAGACTCCGGGTTCAGGTCGTAGACGTAGTCCAGGTTGATCTGGGCCATGGGCGCGCGGTCGCAGGCCGCCAGGCACATGACGCATTCCAGGGTAAAGAGGCCGTCGGCGCTGGTCGCACCGGCCTTACAGCCCAGCTTCTCCTCCAGCACTGGTAGGAAGTCTTCCGACCCACGCAGGGCGCAAGGCAGGTCGTTGCAGTACTGCACCACGAAGCCGCCATGCGGCTGCTCCAGGAAGAGCGAGTAGAAGCCGGCCAGGCCGCGCACATGCGTGCTGTCGCTGCCGATCAGCTGCGCCACCTCCTCGATGGCCTCCGTGCTCAGGTGGCCGTAGGCCGCCTGGGCCAGATAGAGCAGCGGCAGGGCCGCCGACTTCTCGCGTCCCGCTGGATAGCGGGCGAAGGCGGCCTGGATCTCTGAGCCGAAGCGTTGTTGCAGCAGGTCAGTCATGGGGCCGATTCTCCTGAAGCCGCCGGCCGTCGCCGGTGCCCTCTTGCTCGCCGATCGCCCGCCAAACCGCGAGCCGAACGCGGCGACCGCTGACCGGCCGCGCGCCCCGGCTAGTGTATGCAGCCCCGTGGGACCGGTCAAAGGTCAGCCGGCCCGGCTCGGCCGCGACCTCAGGGCGCCGCTGCGGCCTCCATGCGAATGCTGGTCACCAGCACCGGCGGCTCGATGCTGCGCACCTGGATGACCAGGGTCGCCGACGCCCCATACCAGGTGCAGAACACCGATCCCGCCGCCCCCTCGCAATGGTCGTAGGACCAGCCCGCCCCGGCGTCAAATGGCTGGGCGAAGAGCGCATCCAGGTCGGCGGCCGCGGCCGGGTCCGTCAGGGGCTCGGCGACAGCCCGTTCATCCGCCATCCAAGCCTGGAACACCGCCTGCGCCACCTCGTCCGCCGAGAGGGCGGCGGCGGGCGCGGCGATGGTGGCCGGTTCCGGTAGACCGGTGGGCGGCGCGACCTCGGTGGGGCTATCGGGGGGCGGTTCCACCGGCGCCGGGGTAGCGCAGGAGGACAGGGTGATGGCCAGGATGACGATCATGGCGAGTCGGATTCGGGACATGCGATGGCTCCAAACCACGAGGAGGATCTGCGGGTCGATCCCTGCGAATTTACCGGTCCACTTCCCCCAGCACCGGATCCAGACTGGCCACCGCGGTGACCAGGTCGGCTATCAGGCCGCCCTTGACCATCGTCTCCAGAGCCTGCAGGTTGGTGAAGGAGGGCGAGCGCATGTGTACCCGCCAGGGCTTGCCGGAGCCGTCGCTGACAATGTAGAAGCCCATCTCGCCGCGGGGGGCCTCAACGGCCACATAGGCCTCACCGGCCGGCGGGCGGAAGCCCTCGGTCCATAGCTTGAAGTGGTGGATGACCGCCTCCATGCTGTTGGCCAGCTCCGCCTTGGGCGGCGGGGACACCTTGCGATCGGCGGTGGTGAAGGCACCGCCCGGCAGGCGATCCAGGGCCTGGCGGATGATCTTCACCGATTCCCGGATCTCGGCGATGCGGATCAGGTAGCGGGCATAGGCGTCGCCGGTGGTGAACACCGGCACCTCGAAGTCATAGTCCTCGTAGCCCAGATAGGGCACCGCTCGGCGCAGGTCGTAGGCCACTCCCGTGGCACGCAGCAGGGCGCCGGTCACGCCCCAGTCCAGGGCCTGCTGCTTGGTGAGCACCGCCACGCCTTCGGTGCGGCCCTTCCAGAAGACGTTGTCGGTCAGCAAGCGCTCGTAGGTATCCGCGGCGCCGGGCATGCGGCCGATGATGTCGCGCACCGCCGCGTCGAAGCCCTCCGGCAGGTCCATGGCCAGGCCGCCCGGCCGGATGTAGGGGGGGAACATGCGCTGTCCGCCGGTCATCTCCATGAGATCCAGGATGATCTCCCGCTCCTGGAAGGCGTAGAGCATCACCGAGGAGGCGCCCAGGTCCAGGGCATGGATGCCCAGGAAGACCAGATGCGAGGCGATGCGGTCCAGCTCGGTGAGGATGACCCGGACCACCGTGGCCCGCGGCGGAACTTCCACGTTCAGCAGCTTCTCCACCGCCAGCACATAGGCCAGCTGGTTGTTGAGCGGCGACAGGTAGCCCATGCGCGGCGCCAAGGTGACGCCTTTGACGTAGGTCTTGTTCTCGAAGGTCTTCTCGATGCCCGTGTGCAGGTAGCCGATGTCCGGCGTCAGGCTGAGCACCCGTTCGCCATCCAGCTGCACGATCACCCGCAGCACGCCGTGGGTGGACGGGTGATGCGGTCCCACGTTGAGCACCATGGGCTCGTCGTGCACCGGCGTGGCCGGGGCGAGCGCCCGGAAGGGCGCCGGCGGGGTCTCCAGCAAGCTGAGGTCGTCGGTGGCCATGACGCTCATTCCTTGGCAAAGGGCTTGGAGGCGTAGACCGTCTCCTGGTTGAAGGAGAAGGCGATCTCTTCGTACTGCAGCGGATGGTCCTTGCGCAGGGGGAAGCCCTCGTAACCTTCGGGCATCAGGATGCGGCGCAGGTCGGGATGCCCGGCGAACTCGATGCCGAACATGTCGTAGGTCTCCCGCTCATGGAACCCGGCGGTGGGGAAGATGCCCGTCAGGCTGGGGGCCACCGGATTCTCCGCGGGCAGGCCCACCTTCAGCCGCAGCAGGCGCGTGGGCTCATCCGGTCGTGGCCGCGGATCGCCGGCCAGCATACCGGCCGGGATGGCGGCCAGATGGTAGACCACCTGGAAACGCGGCGAACCACGCTGCCAGAAATCCACCGCGGTCAGGGAGCGCAGGTACCCGTAGCCCCGCTCTTCCTTGAGCCAACGCACCGCGTCCAACAAGGCCTCGACGGCCAGGAGCGCCGAAGGCTCCCGGTTGCCGTCGCCCAGGTCCTGCGACAGGACTGCCGCTCCAAGACGATCGACCAACGCGCTGAGGTCCGCCGCCGAGGCGGCCACCGTGGCCGCGCCGGGCGGCGAAAAGACGAAGGCGTCGGTTGCGTCCATGAGCGGTCCCTCGCGAGGATGTGGGGAGGCGGCAGGTGCTGCGGCCATTGTACCACCCACGGCGGCGACGCGGCCAGGGCCGATGCCAGCTGACAGCGCGAGGGGCCGGTCGGAATCCGACCGGCCCCTCGGGGCACAGGATGACTGGCGGACCGGGTCCGCGAGCTACAGGGTCAGCGGGTCGCCTTCTTCAGCGAGGGCAGGAAGATCTTCGGGGACCGTACCGGTGGCTCCACCGGGGTGTTGGGCAGGACCCCCGCCTCGAAGATGATCTGATGCTCGTTCGGCGTCTCGATGACCGCCCGCACGCCCTCGATATCGTCGAGGGTGAAGCCGGCGCGCGGCGGGACGTCGGCCGCCGTGAATCGCCACTTCCCGCTGGCGTCGGTGGTGATGGCAAAGGTCACGTCCTGCTGATCTTTGATGGCCAGGCTCATCTGCACGGTCTTGCCGGCCACAGCCTCAAGGGCGATCACGTCGCCCGGACTCCAGTCGAAAGCCAGCTTCTCCACCGCGATCAGCGGGGTCTCCCCGGAACCGTCGAGCTTCACGGTGTCGCCGGGCTGGATGAGGAGCGGCTTGCCGTCCGGGCCTTTGAAGACCGCCAGGAAATGGCCTTCGGCGTCCGCCACCACCTCCACCTTGCCCCGCTCCGTGGTGCCGTTGAGCAAGGTGACCACCACCGGCGAGTTGGGCGACGCGCGGCCACCCACCTTGTCGGTGCTCACGTAGACCTGCCCGAGGGCGCGGAAGATATGGCGGTACACCCGGTGATCGTTGGGCGCGTACCAGGCCACCTCGATGCCCTCGCCGGGGTTCATGTTGAAGGCTGCCGGCACCTGGAACTGGCCGGTTTCGGGCACCGGGATGTTGAAGGCCCCGCCGCCGCCGCCGGGACCGAAGCCCCCGCCGCCGCCGGCTGCCGCCAGGCAGGTGTCGGCCGGGCGGCGGACCATGAGGGTACTGCCGCCGGGCGCGGTGCCGCGCAGCAGCCCCTGGCCCCAGACCACCTCGATGGTGACGTCCGCCAGGGGCACGTCCACCGTCTCGGCGCCCAACTTGACCTTGGCCGTCTGACCGGCCGCGGAGCGGACGACCGCTTCCTGCGGCCCCTTCATCAGCAACTCGAAGCTGGAGTTGTAGTCGCTGCTGCCCGTGGCCGCGCCCAGGGTCTGGCCACCGGCATCCACCAGGGTGGAAGCCACGGCGGCGCGGGGGTCGGCATAGCCGCAAACCGCCCCGCCGCCGTGCTGCACGGAGGCGATGGGAATGTAGCGGATGCGCTCGATCAGGTGGCCGCCCGGCTCACGGTACAGGGCGAACATGCGCGTACCCGGCCGGATGTTGTAGGCCGGCGCGGGGAAGGTCAGCGTCCACGTGCCATCAGGATTGATGGTCGGCTGGCCGAAACGGTTGCCGCCACCGCCCGCACCGCCGCCGCCAGGCCCGCCGCCGCCGCCCGGTCGCGGGAAGGGGTTGCTGGCCTGCAGGGTCAAGGCGCCGCCGGGCACGGCCCGGCCGCTGAATGCCTCCGTGGCCGCGTCGCCCGCTACCGTCAGCTCGGGCACCTTGAGTTCGATCTTCTCGCGGGTGGCCGGATCGCGGACCACGACGGTGTCGCCCGTCTTGGGCAGGACACGGCTGTCGCCCTTGGTGAAGACGATCGCGAAGGTGGCATTGTCCTGCGTGCGCACCTGGCCGCTGAACACGGTGTCGGCCGCCGGGCCGCTCACCACGCCCACATCCAGCAGGGTGTCGGGCTTCCAAGAGCCGCTCAGCCGGGCCTCGTCCAGGTTCAGACGCAGACCCGGGACGGTCAGGCGGCTGTTGACCACATGGATGCCTTCGTTCGTGGTGAACAGGATGTTGTCGTTATGCTGCAGGTCGAAGGTGCCGGTCAGGTCCACCGCGAACTTGCCGCTGGCGTCCGCGGTCACTTCCTGCCGGGCGTTACCCGGGATGAGGATATGCGCCACCTGGACGGTCACCTTGCGGTCCGCCGTGGTGCTGCCGTTGATCAGATCGTCGCCCACGAAGGCCACGCCGGAAAGCGGGGGAACCGTGAGCTCGACGGTATCGTCGCCCACAGTCACCCGGACCTTGTCGCCCGGCTGGATGCGGACAGGTTGGCCCAAGGTATCCCGGAAGAGGAAGCCCCATTGGCCGGCGCCGTTGAGGCCACCACCGCCGCCGCCACCGCCACCACCACCGCCGCCGGTCTGGTCGTCAGCCCCGCCGACCGTGGTCGCGCCGTTCTTGTCCACCAGCGAGGCCATGACGTCGCGGTTGGAGGCGCCGGAGCCGTTGACCTGGAAGTTGCCCAGCTCCACGGTCATCTGCACGATGCCCCAGTTGCTGTACAGTTCATGGCCATTCGGCAAGCGCACGTTGATGGCGCCGCCCATGGGGGGTGCCAGGTCCTTCGTTCCGGCGAAGCTGAGGCTATAGCTGCCGCCGGCATCGATCATGCCGCGGGCCGTGACCGTCGCCTGACCATTGCCCTGCGTGGCCCAGACCGACGCGCCGGAAGGACCTTCGCCGCTGACCGTGTCAGCCGCGGCGTCCGTACGGGCCGTCATGTTGGGAATGGGGATGAGTAGGGGATCGCCGAGACTGAACTCCACCTGCACGACATCGCCGGTGTTGAAGTCCACCGGTGTGGTCGGCGTGCCGCCGCCCGGACCGCCCCCGCCCCCGCCATTGAAGTTCACCGTGAACTGGGCGTTGTTGTTGGACTGCGTGGTCTGGGTGCCGCGGGTCTCACCGGCGGAACTGAGGATGGTGACAGTGATGGGCCGACCCGGATCCGCCACACCGATGACCTGGTTGGCATGGATGCCGATGCGCACCTGCTCCAAGGCGTCGGCGGCGCGGAAGCGCAGGCCGGGCGTGTTGGAGGCGTAGGCGTAGACGCGCCAACCGGGACCCATGCCGGTGGCGCCGCTGATGGTGGCGCTGAAGTTGCCCAGGCCGGTGCCCGGATCGGCCGGTCCGGCGGTGGTGGTGGCCGAGAAGCTGTTGCCCTCGGGGCTCAAGGCCACCACCTCGATGGCGGCGCCGCCCGGCGCCTGGCCGGTGACGGTCTGCGTGGTGGGGTTGGTGACCACCAGGATGGTGGGAGCCTTGTCCGTCAGGCTGAGGTTGGCGCCGGCCACGGGGCTGGTGACATCGGCCTTGGCCGTGTCCCCGGCCACCACCGGACCGAAGGCGTTGCCGCCGCCGCCGCCCGGCCCGCCACCGCCGCCGCCGCCGGTGTTGAAGTCCGTCCCGCCGCCCTGCAGGGTGACGGTTCGCGTGCCTTTGGCGGTGGTGCCGTCCGCCGCGGTCAGGGTGATGATCACGGTCTCGCCGGGCGTCATGACGCCCGTAACCTGCCGGGAACCCAGGCTGAAGCTGGCCTGGAAGGCGGCAAACTCAGCCAGGAAGCTGTTGCCGTCCTTGACCAGGGTCACAACACCTGTGTCGCCTGGCGCCACGTCGGCGAAGGCCGATTGATAGGCGCCCGCGGCGTCCGCGGTGGCCGCACCGGCCTGCGCCTGGCCGCCATGGTTCAGGCTCAGGCTGAGGGCCGCTCCGGCTACGGTGCTGCCCATGACCTTGTTGCCCGCGGCGTTGGCCGCCACGCTGAGGGCCGGCACCGTGAGGGTAGCGGTGACGCCGCCGGTGGGCAGGAGGGTGATGATGTCGCCGGCGAGCAGGTTGGGGTTGCCGCCGCCGCCCATTCCGCCGCTGCCCCCTCCGGCCTGCAGGTTGAGGGTGACGGTTCCGTCCTGACCGCTCTGCGCCTGGCCCTGAGCCTTCAACGTGGTGCCGGTGCGCACCTGGGCGCGGACGGCGACAGCCGGCAGGGTGGTCCAACGGATGACGTTGTCCTGGAGGGTCACGGTGACCCCGGTGGCGGGCTGGCTGCCGCCGCCCTGAGCGTGGGTGGCCCCGGGAACCTGCCCGGTCGGTCGGGCCGTCATGGCCAACGCCAGCGCGATGCTGGCCAGGGCGCTGCCCTTGATGAGTCGCAGTTCCAGACGCATGGTCACAGATCCTCCTGTTGCCGGGCTTCGATGTCCCTTGGAGCCGCCTGCGCCTGGTCCGCGCAGCGCGCCAGCGACCACAGCGGCCGCGTGTATGTTTGCTATCTTACGCGAACGACTACCGTGGACGACGGGTTACCTTTCGATCGCGTGGTTAGCATGATTTAATGCCGGCCCGACCCGCACCAGGGTGAGACCCCCAAGCGTCCGCCCGCAGGATGTCACAGGCAGGCTATCATCACGGCCCACCTGATAACAGCTCGGCGCAAGCGATGGCGCAGATTGAAGACACGCCTTGTCGGGCAGTACCAGCCGCATCACAAAGGACTGTGAGAGTAGCCGATGGGTGTGCCGGGTCTCGAAAACCTTCAGTGGCCGCGAGGTCATGCCACCGCTACCCTCACGCTTCCTGGCGGCGCATTACCAGGGCAGCACCCCTGGAGTCCACCATGAAGCGCGTTCACCGCAGGGCGGCCACTCTCGCCGGTATCGGCATCGCGGCGCTGGTGGTTGTCGGCGTCCTCATGCGCTTGATGGACGGCATGTTTGAGGAGGGTCAGGGTATCCGCGATCTGGAGGATGCCGGTCTGAAGCGCCGGAGCATCGCCGGACCGAAGGGCCTGACCCTGAGCTATTTTCAGACCGGTGACCCGGCCCTTGGCCGCGTGGTCTATTGTCACGGCACCCCCGGCGACGCCAACGCCTGGTCACGCTACCTGCTTGAGCCGGTGGGCGGGATGGGTTCGGTCACCTATGATCGGCCGGGGTTCGGCCAGACCGCGCCTTTGCGGGCGTTGCCCGGCCTGGCGGACCAGGCCGCGGCAATGGTTCCCTTCCTGCTGGATCCGGGACCCAAGCCCATCCTGGTAGGCCATTCATTGGGCGGCCCCATCATCGTGCGCGCGGCTCTGGATTATCCGGAACTGGTCGGCGGACTGGTGATCGCTGCCGGCGACCTGGACCCGGACCTGGAGAAGTGGATGTGGTACAACCGCCTGGCCGATACCGGGCTGGCGCGGCTGGTGATCCCCAGCACCATGACGCGCTCCAACGACGAACTCAAGCCGATCAAGGCGGATCTGCTGGAGATGTCCGGGCGGCTTGGGACACTGCAGGTGCCTGTGATCCTGATCCACTCCACCGATGACAGCCTGGTGCCCTATGCCAACGTGGACTTCATGCAGCGCCGCTTCCCGATAGGGGCCATCCGCCGCGTGGACACCTTCACGGACAAAGACCACTTCGTGGTGTGGAACGCAGCCGAGACCGTGCGGGCTGCCATCCAGGAGCTGTCCGATCTGGTCGATGGGAGCCAGATGGGCGGCGAATCAGGGGGCTGACAACGCGCTCACCCGAGGTGGCGGCGGAGCCAGCGCTCGACCCGGTCACGATGGGGGTAGCGGGCTTCGGCCAGGCGAAACATCGCCGTGTGGGCGCGCCTTCGACCATCCTTGGTGTCCACGCCGATGGCCTTGTGCAGCAGCTCGTGGTACATGACGAAGTCCAGCACCTCGGCCGGCACGTCCGGGCGATCCAGGGCCAGGCTCAGCTGCAGCTCGTCGGTCATGGGCCGGTAATGGCCGAGCTTGCGGCGGGAGACCTCTGCAGACCAGTTGAGGCTTGGCTGTGCCAGGCGCCCGGCGAAGAAGGTCTGATTCACGCGGGTGAAGACGGCCACCAGGTCCTGGTGCCGGCCCCGGGCCTTCACGTGCGGCTCGGGCTGAAGCCCATCGACGACGGCGCCGTAGACGGCCAGGGCCTCGGGGCTGCCGGCATAGGCGTCGATCAGGTCTACCTCGCGGGGGCGTGCTTGTCCGCGGCCCCGTTCGTAGACCGCGCTCAGCACCTCGTCTCCGGCACCGACAAAGACGATGTGGGCCAGCAGTTCGAAATGGGGCGGCCGACCCTTGCCGCGCAAGAGGGACTTCATGGGCTTGATGGCCGCCCAGCACAGGCTGCCGCCCTGGCGTTCGGCGGCGCGACGGAACCCGGCCAGGGTCTCGACATGCCGGCGGGGGTGGTCCGCGCTCCGCGCCAGCCAGGCCAGCCAGCCGAAAGCCTGGCGGGAGGGCTCGGGCAGATGGGCCACTTCAACGGCACGCTCGCGCGCGATATCCTTGACGATGGCCACGTCGGCTGCGGCTCGTTCGGAGCTCCGGTCCAGGGTCGTCTGACGCTCGACGGCTGAGGTGTCCAGGCGGGACGCCTGCCACAGCCAGGCATGAACGGCGTCGGCGCGCGCAACAAGGTTGCTGACCCGCCAGGTGCTCTCGGACATGGCGCTCAGGCCCCGACAGCCACCGTCCGGGCCACGGCCCTGAGCCTCGGCACCAGGGCGGTCAGCACGGCGATGACGTGGTCGACGTCCTCGGCCGATGTGTGCCGCCCCAGGGAGAGCCGCAGGGCACCGCGCGCCAGCTCGGCGTCCACGCCCATGGCCGTCAGCACGTGGCTGGCGGCCACCTTGCCGCTGGAGCAGGCAGAGCCGCTGGAGGCGCAGATGCCGCGCATGTCCAGGCCTAGGATCAGGGCGTCGGCGGGCACACCGGCCACGCAGACGGAGGCGTGGCCGGCCAGGCGCTCGGTGGGATGGCCGGTCAACACCACGCCATCGATGGCCGCCAGGCCGCTTATCAAGCGGTCGCGCAAGCCGGCGGCGCGAATGCAGGCCGCCTCCCTGTCGGACTGGGTCAGCTCCAAGGCGCGGGCCAGCCCGACGGCCCCGGCCACGTTCTCGGTGCCGGCGCGGCGACCGAACTCATGCCCACCGCCGGTCTGGCAGCTGACCAGGGGCGTGCCCTCGCGCACGTAGAGCACGCCCACGCCCTTGGGCCCGTAGAACTTGTGGGCGGAGAGGCTGAGCAGGTCCACGTTGAGGCGGTCCACATCCAGGTCCACCCAGGCCCCGGCCTGCACGGCGTCGGTGTGCACCAGGATACCGCGGGGCCGAAGGGCGGCGCCGATGGCGGCCACGGGCTGCAGGCTGCCCACCTCGTTGTTGGCCAGCATCAGGCTGAGGAGGACGGTGTCGGGCCTGACGGCGGCGACGACCTGGTCCACCGCGACCTGGCCGTGATGATCGACGTCCAACACCGTCAGGTCGAAGCCCTCGTGGGCCTCCAGATCGTGAAAGGTGGCCAGGATGGCCTCGTGCTCGATGGGTCCGCTGAGGCAGTGGGCGCCCCGCCCGGCATCGCGCATGGCCCGCGCCGCGCCGCGCAGGGCCAGGTTGTCGCTCTCCGAACCGCCGCTGGTGAACACGATCTCCTCCGGCCGGCAGCCCAGGATGCCGGCCACGGCAGCCCGCGCCTCCTCCAGCGCTCGCCGCGCCTGTCGCCCAAGGCTATAGGCCCCGGAGGGGTTGGCGAAGACCTCGCTGAAGTAGGGAAGCATGGCCTCCAGCACCTCCGGATCCACCGGCGTGGTCGCGGAGCAGTCCATATAGACGGAGCGCGGGGCGGGGAAGGTGTCGGAGCGGATCATGGGGCTCACCTTGGTACTCGGAGCACAGGGCGTGGCGGGACCGCGGCGTCGGCGGGCCAATCCTAGCGCGTGGCGGCGGGGGGTCAAGCGGCGGTTGAACCCCCGCCCGCAACGGATTGGATCTGGGCCGTCAACACCGTGGACCCGGTACAGTGGGACGATGCCGTCGAGCGTGACACAGCCCGAAGCAAGACACGAAGTTGTCAAGGACCATTGACACGCAGCTGACTTTCTGGTATCTTGATGTCAAGTAACCTTCACTCATTGACAAGGAGACCATTCATGCCTGACGCTCTTCCCAGCATCGCCGGTTCGCTCTGCAACGACCTCCGCCCGACGGACAAGGCCAACGCCAACCGCTTCGCCGCCTGGTCGCTCTTCACCGCCATTGTCTACGTTGCCGGCACCTATCTGCTGCACAGGAACCTGCTGGGCACTGGCGCGCCGGCCGCCGCCTTCGCCCTCGCCTGCAACCTGCCCGCCCTGGGCGCGGTGAGCGCCTACCGTCGTTTCCTTGCGGAGGCCGAGGAACGGGTGCGACAGATCCATCTGGAGGGCCTTGGCTACGGCATGGCCGCCGGCGTCATCTTCAGCATGGGCTGGCGCCTGCTGGAGCTGGCGGGCGCGCCCAAGCTTGACGTGTCCGACGGCGTCGTGGTGACGATGCTGGCCTGGGCCTTGGGCCAGGTGCT
>Ga0138256_10006111_pt1 | contig 12744 bp, 13 predicted proteins | sample KNB2016incub_MG_FD_105486 | JGI IMG/M metagenome (GOLD analysis project Ga0138256, IMG submission 105486) | Active sludge microbial communities from wastewater in Klosterneuburg, Austria - KNB2014incub_MG | ecosystem: Engineered > WWTP > Activated sludge > Unclassified | place: Austria... | reverse complement strand
CCACGCAGGCCAAACTCCGCGGCCACGAACGTCGCCGGCGTGCCCATCTCCTGCTGCCGGTAGTGGAACGCGTCCGGCCACATGCCGCTGGCGAGGAAATGCCGGTGCGCCTCCTCGCTTTCGCCGACACCGGAGGTGCTCGAGCCCAGCACCACCGCGACGCGGTCGGCGCCATGCTTCGCAACCTCCGCGGCCACGGACGCACGCAGCGGCGCCAGCGCAACGCGCAGCAACTGGTTGTTGCGGCCACGCAGTTGCACCGGCAGGTCGTCCAGCGATGGCAGCTGGCCCGGCACCAGCCCGAGCGCGGTCGGCAGGCCGGTGACCACATCGCTCATCGCCACGCCGCGTGGCGCGTCTTCCGCGAACAACGCGGCGGCCACGCCATCGACATCGCGACCCAGCGCGCAGGCGATGCCGAGATCATTGAGGAAGAACGCGCTCACGGCGCGGCATCCATCGATTCGATTGCGCTGGAGTCGATGTCCAGCGTGTAGCCCAGCGCACGCTGTTCCAGCCGCGCCTGCATCGGCTGCGGATAGTCGACCGTGGCCACGATCGCCTCGCCCTGGCGCAGCACGCGGCGCCCGTTTTCGTCGCGCAACGACCAGCCGGCCGGCAAGGTCGCCGCGATGGCGTCGATCGGCCAGAACACCAGTTGCAGGTCGGACAGCACCCGCTCGCCATCCAATGCGCCCGGCAGCCAGGGCGCGCGCTTCTGCGTGAGCTGCTTGCCGTTCCAGTCGAGGCGCAGCGCGACCTGGCCCTGCGCATGGATGACCAGGCGCGTGTTGCTGGCGTCGTTCTCGACCAGCGCGTCCACGGTCTCGTGGCGGTCGCCACGACGGAACGCGAGCCGCTGCTGCAGGGCCAGCGTGCCCGGCAATGCCGAGGGTGGCAGGCGCAGCGCCGGCATCGACGCCACGACCGCTTGTCGCTGCGCCACCCGCGCCTGCTGTGTGGCGCAACCGGCCAGCAACATCACTGAAAGCAGCAGGGCGATCAGCCGCCGCACAGTTCCTCCAGGGTTTTCAGGCGGCGTGGCTCGGCCACGTACGGATTGTCCTGGTCCCAGGCGTAGCCGGCCAGGATCGCGCAGATCATCCGGCGAATTTCCGGGTTTTGCTCGGGATGGAAGATGACCTTCTGGAAGCCGCCGGCGTACCAGGAATCCACGAACCGGCGGAACGTATCCACGCCGCGTTTGAGGGGTACGGCGTACTCGGCTTGCCAGTCCACGGCTTCACCGGCGGCCTGTTTGGCGAGGCATCTGGCTGCAAGGTCGGCCGATGTGAATGCGATGGTCACACCGGAGGAAAACACCGGGTCGAGGAATTCGCCGGCATTGCCGAGCAAGGCAAAGTTCCTGCCCCACAGCGTGCTCACGTTGGACGAGTACCCCACGATCTGCCGGGCCGGCAGGTTCCACTCGGCATTCGCCAGCAGTTCGGCCAAGCCTGGTTCCTCGCCCACGATGGCTCGCAGCCGCTGCATCTCGTCGCCTTCGTACTGCGCCAGGTAAGCCTGCTCGGCGACCACGCCGAGCGAGCAATAACCGTTGGAGAACGGGATGGTCCAGTACCAGACATCCGGATGGTCGGGATGAACGCTGATCAGGATCTTGTTGCGGTCGAACGTACCTGCGGCGATGTTGTCGCGCACCTGGGTGAAGATGGCGCCGCGCACGGGGAACCCGGAGGGGCGCTCCAGTTCGAGCAGGCGCGGCAGGATCCGGGCGAAGCCACTGGCATCCAGCAGGAAGCCGGCGCTGACCACGTATTCCTCGCCATCCGGCGCGCGCACATTCACCAGTGGACGCTCACCGGCGACATCGACCGCCAGCACCTCATGCTGAAAGCGCACGGCGGCGCCCATGCGCGCGGCTTCGTTCGCGAGGATGCTGTCGAAGTCGGCACGTACCACCTGGTAGGTCGTGCCCCAGCCTGGTGAGAACTTGTCGCGGAAATCGAAATTGCTGAGCTTGCCGCGGTGCGCAAAGGTGGCTCCGTTCTTGTACTGGAAGCCCGCTTCCACCACTGCGCGCAGCATGCCGGCCTTCTCGATGTAGGCCATGCTTTGCGGCAACAGGCTCTCGCCGATCGAAAACCGGGGGAACTGCTGTTTCTCCAGCACCAGGACCTCGCGGCCTTGCTGGCGCAGGAAGGCCGCGGCGACGCTGCCGGCCGGACCGGCGCCGATGATGAGGATGTCGACGGTTTCGATGCGGCTCATGGTGCCTCGGAGAATGGATGGGCGACGCGCAAGCGCGCGGCCGATGGACGGGAAGCGTGCGGGCGGAAACAGGGCGACAACAGCCAGACCAGGCCGATGCCGAACAACAGGGTCAGCCCGAATCCGTGCAAGGCCGGCGTGTCCGACAGCGACAACAGGCCGAACGCGAGCAGCGTACTCGCCGCGCCGAGGCAGACCGCGAGCCAGCTGGCGCCGTCGCCTTCGTGTTCAAGCAGGAAGATGCCGTAATCGACGCCCAAGCCCAGCAACAACAGTTGCGCGAGCACGCCGAACAACTGCAGGGGCACGCCGAGCCAACCCAGCGCAGCCAGGCTCAACAGGGCCGCAAGCACGGTGGGCACCCATGCACGCCAGGCGTTGCGGCGGAAGCGCGCCAGCAGCGCGAGGCCCACGGCGGCATAGCCCGCCAGCAGCAGCCAGCCCATCTGCACGCGGTAATGGTGCAGCAAGCCTGAGAAGGTGGCGGTGCGATCGATCCAGCGCACGCCTTCGATTCCCTGCCCGGTCGTGGCGACCGCGGCGAGATGCGCGGGCGTGAGGCCCTGCAGCAACACGATGCTGGCGTGGCGGCCATCGACCTTGCCCAGCCACAACGGACGCAGCGGCGCGGCGAGTGGCTGGCGCAGGCCATCCTCGACTTGCAGCGAAGCGTTGGCGGCCGTTGTCGTCGCGGGCGAAGGCTCGCCGAGCATCGCGGCCACACGGGTGCGCGCCAGCTTCTCCGCCGGGATCACGAGGTCGCGATCTGCCTGTTGCCGCTGCAAGGACGGCAATGAATCCGACACCGCCCGCCAGCCCTGCAAGCGACCTGCATCGACCTGTCGTTGCAAGGCGGCGGTGAGGCGTTCCTCGGCACGCAGCACAGCCTGCGCATCGTCGCCTTCGACGAGGAAGTATTGCGCCGGGCTGGGCAATCCCAGCAGCTTGCCGATGGCGAGTTCATCGCGCAGCAGTCCGGGAGGCGAGGCCTGCAATCCGCGCAGGTCGTCGCTGGCCTGCAGGCGCTGCAAGCCGCCGCCGATGAACACTGTCGCGAGCAAGGCAAGCACGCCGCCGACCAGGTTCGGCCGCCAGCGCGGCCAGTGCGCCAGGCTGACTGCAATGCGTGCAGCGAAGCGGCTGTGGCGCGGCGTGCCCGCATCCAGCCACGGGAACCAGAGCACGGCGGTGATGAAGGTCGCAGTCAGCGCGGTGGTCGCGAACACCGCCATCTGCCGCAGGCCCGGGAACGGCGCGATGCCGAGCGCCATGTACGCCAGCACGCTGGTCAGCAAGGCAAGCGCCAACGCGGGCAGCAGGCTGCGCATCATCGTGCGCGGCGGCACCTCGGGATGGCCCTGCCGGCAAGCGAAATAATGGATGCCGTAATCCTCGGCGACACCCGCGAGGCTTGCGCCGAACACCAGGGTGATCAGGTGCACCTGGCCGAAGATCCAGCTGGTCACCGCGATCGCCGCGGCCAGGCCGACCAGCAGCGAGGCACCGACCAAGGCGATCGGGCGCAGGCTGCGGAAGGCCAACCAGACCAGCAGCAGGACGGCGAACAGCGAGCCCAGCCCGATCGTGTTGACCTCGAATGCGGCGCGCGAGGCAGCAGCCTCCGCATGCAAGGGCACGCCGCCACGCAGCACATCGAGACTGCCGCCTGCAGCCTTGCGCGCATCGCGGGTGGCGGCATCGAGCGTTTCCTGCAGCGGTGCATCACCATCCAGGCGGAACGCTGGCTGCGCGCTGCGGAAGCGCAGCAGCGCCCAGTCGCGACCGGCGGCATCGCGCACGGCGACCAGCCCGTCGCGCTGCTGCATGCCCTGCCCTGCCCGTGCCTGCCACCACGCCGGCCATAGCCCGAGTGGATCGTCCTGCCAGCGCCCCAGGCCACTGCCGACGGGCGCGTACAGACGCGCCATCGCCATGTCGGTGATGGCCTCCGGCGTCGCGGATCGCAGCCATTGGCGTTGCGCGGGTGTCAGCAATCCCTGGCGATGCGGTGCATGGAAGGCGATCGCCCTGGAGAGCGCATCGGCGTCATCGGCACCATCCATGCGCAGCGTCCTGCCGGTGGCGATGGCACTGGCGAACGTCCTGGCGGCTGTGTGAGTCGATTGCCAGTCGGGCGCCGAGAGCAGCACGACCACGTCGCCGGTGACGGCGTCGGACAGTCGCTGGTTCGCAGCAGCCAGCCGCGCATCCTCGGTCGCGCCCGGCAGCAGCGCCATGATGTCGGTGTCGATCGCCGGCGCACGCCAGAACATGACCTGCTGCAGGCCCAGCGCCAACACCACGACCAGCCACGCCCACGCGAGCCAGCGCCACGCGCGGCCGCCTGCCGACGCCGACGATGCAGCCGCCTCACTCAAGCTGCGCCGCCTCTTGCCGGGTCGCGGGCGGGGTTTCGCGCAGGTCGCTGAAACGGATGCGGGTGCGATCCCCCGCCGGCTCGACGATTTCCACCCCGCGCACATAGCGGTCGCCATCCAGCACGATGCGGCTGAAGGCCTGCTTCAATGCGGCGTCTCGCGGCTGCAGGGTGAGCGACCAGCCGCCATCGGCGCGCAGCGCTTCCTTCAGGGTGAAGCGCGTGGCGAGTGCGTCCAGGTCGCCGGCGACCAGCGCCATCAGCAATGCATTGACCGCGGCCATGGCCGGTGACGCGGACGCATCCACCAGCACCTGGGTGCTGCCATCGGGCATCGTCGCCAACAGCTTGCGACGCGTCAGCCGGGTCGACGAGGCGAACGGCTGGCGCGTGTTCCAGGCGATGCCGCGATCGCGCAACAGCAGGAAATCGCCGCTCGACTTCAGCGGGTTGCGGAAGCCCTGCAACTGCTTCTGCTGTTCGAACTGCCCGCGCAGCACCGCCGGCTTCGCAAGCCGTGCGCGCACGCCATCGCCCTCCTTCGCATGCGCCGGCATTGCCAGCGTGAGCACCAACGCGAACAGCAGCAGCGCGCGCCAGAGGATCATGCCGGCAGCCCCAGCCGCTGGCGGAACACGTCCGGGGTGGCGAAGCGCATCTCGCCGCTCGCCATGTCCACCGCGACCTGGATGGTGTGCGCACGGGTGATCGCCTCGCCCGTGTCGGCGTCGCTGACCAGGTAGTCGATGCGCATGCGCACCTCCCATTCGGTGAGTTCGGCGCGCACCCGCAGGCGCTGGCCGAAGCGCGCCGGGCGCAGGTACTTGGTGCGGAGGTCGACGATCGGCCACACGTAGCCCGATGCGCGCATCTGCGGATAGTCGTAGTCGAAGGTCTGCAGCAGCGCGCAGCGCGCCAGCTCCAGGTACTTGAAGTAGTGCCCGTGCCAGACCACGTCCATCGGATCGAGGTCGTGGAAGGCCGGGCTGAGCTCGATCTCGGCGATGCGCGAAACCGTGGGCTCGCGGGCGTGCTCAAGCGGCATACAGGCTCCAGGCCTCGTCGCGGATCGCGACCAGCAGGCGGCGCAGGTCGACGTCGAGGGCACGATCCTCCTCCACCAGCGGGATGCGCGCCTCGAGGTTGAGGAACATCGCCTCGGCATCGTCGGACAGCCTGGCGCTGCCCTCGTGGGCGCGACGCAGGGCGATGCCCTGGCGCGCAGTGACGAGCAGCGCAGCGACGACCTGTTCGGTCAGTTCGATCACCCGCAGGCAATCGCGCGCGGCGATGGTGCCCATGCTGACCTTGTCCTGGTTGTGGCACTCGGTGCTGCGCGAGAACACCGAGGCCGGCATCGTCAGCTTCAGCGCTTCCGCCGTCCACGCAGAGGCGCTGATCTGCAGTGCCTTCAATCCATGGTTCAGCGCCGCGCGTTCGCCACGCGCCGCCGACAGGTTGGCCGGCAGGCCATGGTTGTAGCGCGCGTCGACCAGCAAGGCCATCTGACGATCGAGCAGGTCGGCGAGGTTGGCCACCAGGTTCTTCAGCGAGTCCATCGCGAAGGCGATGTGACCGCCGTAGAAGTGCCCGCCGTGCAGGACCATGCCGAGCTCGCCATCGATGATCGGGTTGTCGTTGGCGCTGTTGAGTTCGTTCTCGATGTTGCTGCGCAGCCACGGCAACGCATCTTCCAGCACGCCGATCACGTGCGGCGCGCAGCGCAGCGAGTAACGGTCCTGCAGGCGCTGCTCGTTGCGCGAAGGCCTCGCCGTTGCGAGGTCCCTGCGCAATCGCGCGGCGACGCGTTGCTGGCCCGGATGCGGCTTGACCGCGAACAGCGCCTCATCGAAATGGTGCGCGTTGCCGGCACTCGCGACGACATTGAACGCGGTGATCCGCGTTGCGAGCCGGCCGAGGTAGTCGGCGCGTTGCCAGGCCAGGCAGGCCAGCGCGGTCATCACCGCTGTGCCGTTCATGATCGCCAGGCCTTCCTTCGGGCGCAGGCGCAGCGGTTGCAGGGCGTGCGCGGCCAGTGCCTCGGCGGCGGGCTTGATCGCGCCGTCGTGCAGCACCTCGCGCTCGCCGCACAGCACCGCCGCGACATAGGACAGCGGGGTCAGGTCGCCACTGGCGCCCACCGAGCCCTCCGCCGGAATCCGCGGCAGGATGTCGTGGCGCAGCAGCGCTTCCAGTTGCCGCAGCAGCGCCACGCTGACGCCCGAAGAGCCCTGCGCCAGCGACACCAGCCGCGCCAGCAACACCGCGCGGGTTTCGTCGGCGTCGAGGAAGCGGCCCAAACCGACGCCGTGGTAGGCATACAGGTGGTGCGGCAGTTCGTGGACCAGCGCCGGCGGGATCGCCACCGTGCAGGAATCGCCGTAGCCGGTGCTGACGCCGTAGACCACGCCGTCCTCGGCGATCAGCCGGTCGACCAGGTCCGCACCGCGGCCGATCCGGGCGAGGAAATCGTCGGCGTCGGACAGACGGGCAACGCGCTCGCCGCGCGCGACGGCGACGACGTCCTCGATCGCCAGCGGCTCGCGGCCATCGACCATGATGGAAATGGATTCAGCGGGGTCGGCGGGCATCGGCGTGCGGCATCCAGAAATCGTAGAAGTTGAACCAGTCGTAGGGCGATTGTCGCAGGCAGCCGGCCAGCCAACCTGAAAGCGTCTCGGCGCAGGCATCAAGCGCGGCCTGGCGGTCGGCACGTGGCAACGTCACCTGTTCAGCCAGCAGCTCGATGCGCGATGCATAGCCGTCGCCATCGTGCAGGCAGGACAGCCCCCACACCGGGCAGCGCAGCAATGAGGCGATCAGCCACGGTCCGGCGGGGAAATCGGCCTCGGCGCCCAGGAAGCGTGCGCGGCAGGTGCGATCGCCCTGCACCGGCACGCGGTCGGCGGCGATCGCGATGAATTCGCCCGCAGCGACCCGGTCGGCCAGCGCCATCGCCATCGCCGGCGAAAAATCGGTGACCTGCAGCAGGCGCACGGTCGCCTGCGGATTCAGCCGCGAGAGGATACGGTTGAACTGCTGCGCATGCGCGGTATGCACCAGGATGGTCACGCGCAGGCCCTCGCGCCAGCGCGCGGCCATCTGCATCAACTCCAGGCAGCCCATGTGCGCGGTGGCGATGATCCCGCCCTGCCCGGCCTGTGCGGCTTCGAGCATCGCTTGCTGCCCGCTGAAACGGATCCGTTCGCGCGGGTAGCGGCCACCGATGGCGAGCATCTTGTCGAGCAGGGTTTCGCCGAACAGGAAGAAATGCCGGAGGCTCTCGCGCATGCCGGGGCGCCGCGCGAACACGCCCTCTGCGTCATGCAGGCGACGCAGGTAATCCAGCGAGGCGCGACGTGCGGGTCCGCTGCCCAGCCACCAACAGAACACCACCGGGTACAGGCAGAACCGGAACGGCAGCCGCCCGAGCAGGCGATACACCGCGTACAGGAACCAGGTGCCGCCGACGAAGGTGGTCTCGCCGAGGTCGGCCCAATGGCCGCGCCTCATCGCACGCTCCCGCGCAGGCGGCGCAACAGCAGGCGTGGCGCGCGCCACAGCATCCCGAAGAACAGGCGCGTGTGCATCGCCGAGATCCGCGCGTTGTCGCGCCACAGGCGGAAATGCGAGACCCCATCGAGTGGATAGGTCACCCGCGTTGGCACCGTTCGGATCGCCAGGCCGGCCCAGTGCAGGCGGACGATGACCTCGATGTCGAAGTCCATGCGCCGGCCGACGTATTCGCGATCCAGCAGTGCGAGCGTGGCCGCCAGCGGATAGACGCGGAAACCGCACATCGAATCGGCGATGTCCAGCGACAGCGTGTTGATCCAGACCCAGACATGCGTGGCATAGCGGCCGACCAAGCGACCGGTCGGCACGCTTTCGTCGTACAGCGGCCGGCCATTGATGACCGCATCCGGATGCGCCGCAGCTTCGGCGAGGAAGCGCGGCACGTCGGCGGTATCGTGCTGTCCATCGGCATCGATCTGCAGCACGTGGCTGGCGCCCAGCACAGCGGCCTGGCGCATCCCGGCGATCACCGCAGCGCCCTTGCCACCGTTCTGTTCCAGCCGCAGCAGCGACACTTGCCCCGCGTGGCGACTGGCCAGTTCGCGCAAGACCGCAGCGCAAGAAGCAACCGAGCCGTCATCGACCAGCAACACCGGCACGCCATGCGGTAGCAGGCGATCCAAGGTGGTGCCGATGGCGTGCTCGTGGTCGTACACCGGCACCACCACCCAAGGCTGGAAGGCCGACGTCATGCAGTGGCTCCATCGAAGCGGAGGCGACCGCTGGCATGCACGCCCTGCGCCGACGTGAAGCGGAAACCGAGCAAACCGGGACTCCAGTCGAGGTCGGCGGTCAGCAGCATGCCCGGCCGCACCAGTTGCTGGAACTTCAAGGCTTCCATGCACTGCAGGTCGCCGGCCACGCCGAACGCGTCGCGGCCAAGCCTCACCGCCCAGTCGATCACCACCACGCCGGGCAGGATCGCCGCCTGCGGGAAGTGTCCTTCGAATGCCGCAAGCTCGGCGGTGGCGAGCAGCGTGGCCGAGGCCTTGCCGGCTTCGCGCAGCTGCCAGTCTGGCTCCGGCATCAGCGGCCGGAACAGCGCGGCGAGGTCGCGCTCGCCGGTCTTGCCGCGCGCATCCACCGGCAATGCCGCGACGAAGCGCCAGCGACGCGGCAGCGCGATGGGATCGCAATGCCCGTCCAGCCAGGTGCGCAGCATGGCTGCCAGCGCGGGACGCCCATCGGCATCAAGCAGCGCTTGCCCGTCCGCGCTCGGCACCGCGGCAACCGCGAGGAGGATGCGATGCCCCGGCAGCGCGATGACGCGGACTTCGTCCAGCAACGCGCTGTCCTGCAGGCGCGCCTGGATCGCGTCCAGCGAAATGCGGCGCTCCTCCAGCTTGACGATGCGGTCGGCGCGGCCGAGCAATTCGAAGCGGCTGTCGCCGGCGTCGTGCGCGCGGTCGCTGGTCGACCACCACTCGGTCGATGGCAGGTGCGGCGAACGCACGTCGAGCAAACCGTCCTGCACGCGCCATTCGACGCCGGGCAAGGGCTGCCAAGGCGCGCGGCTGCCATCGCCACGGCGCCAGGCGATGCCGCCGGTTTCGGTGCTGCCGAACACTTCGATCGCCGCCTGGCCCCATAGTCGCTTCACTGCCAGCCCCGCATCCACCGGCAACGGGCCGCCGGACGAGAACACCACGCGCAACGCACTGGAAAGCGGCTGCCAGTCCTGCGTTTCCGGCAGGCGCTTGAGATGCGCGGGGCTGGCGACCAGCACGATCGGCGATGGTCCAAGCGTCGTCAGTTGTTCGTTGTAGGCGATGCGCGTCGGCGCGAACGTGCGACGCGACGACAGCGGCCACAGGATCCGGAACAACAGCCCGTAGATGTGCTGGTGCGAGACCGTGCCGTGGATCATCGCGTCATCGCCGGCGAGTGGGCCGAAGACGGCATCCAGCGCATCGACTTCCGCATCGAGCTGTCGCAGGGATTTGCGGATCGCCGCCGGATCGCCGGTCGACCCGGAGGTGAACAGCACCAGCCCGCAGGCCTCGGGATCCAGTGCCGGCATCTCGGCATCGATTGTTGCAACGGACTCGTATGCGCGAATGCCATGGGGCAAGTCGCCCGCGAAGACCAGGCCGCGTTCGCGCAGGCGCTCGAGCGTGGCCGGCAATGCATCGCCGGGCAGCCATGGCGTGACGCCTGCCTGCCAGGCGCCGAACAGTGCTGCGGAAAATTCCACGCCGTCGTCGCAGGCCAGCGCGATGTCGCGCCCCGCAAGCGTGATGAACGCATCGCGCCATGCGGCCACGCGCGAAAGCCAATGGCCGCAGTCGATGCCGGGCGATACCAAGGCATCGGTATCGACCACATCGGCAATGGTCAAATGCGACAAAGGAATGCGCATGCGATCAGCTTGCATGACGAGGCCGCAACAACCATTCACCGCCCAGCATGGCCCCGATCAGCACGTAGGCGATGGCGCCGTTGTACAGCGCCCATGTCGCGTCGGACGCCGCCAGCGCGGTCCACAGCGCGATGCCGCCATTGAGCACGAAGAACAGGCACCAGGCCCTGGTCACGTTGGCCACCCAACGCACGCCGTCCGGTGGCAGGTCTGGATGGCGCAGCCGTGCAAGTCGTTCGATCACCGTCGGCGGCCGCCACAGGCTCAGCGCGAAGACGCCGAGCAAGGCCGCATTGACCAGCACCGGATACAGCTTGAGCGGCAAGCCGTCGTTGAATACGAAGGTGGCGATGACCAGCACCAGTGCACCGGCTGCGGCGATCAACCAGACCGGCTCGCGCGACACCGCCGCCCGCAACAACGCCACCGCCAGCAGCACGCAGCCCAGCCAGCGCGGCTCGAACCGCGCCAGGCCCAGCCAGATCGCCAGTGGATAGATGAGGGTCGCCAGCCAGGCCAGCGCCGTTGCGGCGCGCATGGCTTACTTGCCCGTGGCGCCGTCGCCCGCGTGCAGCATCGCATGCACGGTATCGACCACGTCCTGCACGCTGCGCACGGCCTTGAACGCCTCGGGCCGCAGGTTGCCGCCGAGCAGCGGCTTGAGCTGCACGACCAGGTCGACCGCATCGATGCTGTCGATGTCGAGGTCGCCGGCGAGCATGGCCTGCGGGGTGATGTTCGCGCGCTCGATCCCGAACGTATCGTGCAGGATGTCGGCGATGCGCTGGAAGATCTCGTCCTTGTGCATGGTGCGGTCCGTTGCTCGCTTACTGCGTGCGGGCGGCGGCGACGAACGCGGCCAGGCTGCGCACGCTGGCGAAATGCCGGCGGGTTTCCTCGGAGTCGGCGGCCAGGGTCACGCCGTAGCGCTTCTGCAACGCCAGCCCGAGCTCGAGCGCATCGATCGAGTCCAGCCCGAGGCCCTCGTTGAACAGCGGCGCGTCGCTGTCGATGTCGTCGGCCACCACATCCTCAAGCGCCATCGTGGTGACGATCAGGGCCTTGATATCCTGTTCCAGCGTGTTGTTTTCCAGCGCCTGCACGCAGCAGTTCTCCCCTGAAGATGTCCCCGAGCGCGGCCGTCAGGCGGCGTGCGGCCAATGGCTCGGTGCTGCCATCCTCGAGGAACGGTGCGACCGGCAGGTCTGGCAGGACGTCCACGCTCAGATGGAAGCGCCGGGCCGGCACACGATACCATTTCTCCCCCTTTCCCAGCGTCCGTGGCTCGCAGCGGATCACCACCGGCGTGATGTCCAGGCGCCCGCGTACCGCGATGTTCGCGGCCCCACGTTGCAAGGGTCCAAGCAGTTCGCCGGCCGGCGTGCGCGTGCCTTCCGGGAAGATCAGCAGGTTGCGCCCCGAACGCACCGACGCGATGCAGTCGTCGACCAGGCCGGCACCGTTGTCGTTGCAGATGTAGCCGGTCGCGCGCACCGGGCCATGCGTGAACGGATTGTTGGCCAACCGCGACTTCACCACGCAGTCGGCATCCGGCAGCCGCGAGACCAGCAGCACCACGTCGACCAGGGTCGGATGATTCGCCAGCACCAACAGCCCGCGCCGATGCAGGCGCTCGAGCCCGCGGATCTCGTAGGTCATGACGCCGAGTCCGTGCATGACCCTGATGTGCCCGGCGAAGCTGGCGCGGATCAGGGCGCGCGCACGCCGCTCGAGGGTCTCGCGGTCGCGGCTCAGCAGCCGCAGTGGCGGAAACACGACGAGCCGCAACAGCAGGCCACCCACCCCGAACGCAATGAAGGACAGCGCGGTGCCGATCGTCCGCCACCCGCGGTCGAGCACGTCAAGCATGCCGCGACCAGCCGCCGCCATCCGCACCCGGCAATGCGCCATCTCCCGACAGGAAAAAGCGCAGCACCTCGAGCGAATGCGGCAACGGACCACCGGCTGCCGGCGCACCCACGCGCAACGACAGCCGCGGCAAATCCTCGCGCGGTGGCACGATGCGCCACGCCCACGCATGCAGTGCGTCGGGCTCGTCGATGAACTCGTTGTAGTCCTCAGGGATCGCGTCGTCGTAGACCACGACCAGCACGGCCGGCGCGCCATCGGCCAGCAAGCCCACGGCTTCGGTCACCGCTGCTTCCGGCGTGGCGCGGACCGCGGAAACCGCCAGGTAGTT
>Ga0138256_10006110_pt1 | contig 12745 bp, 4 predicted proteins | sample KNB2016incub_MG_FD_105486 | JGI IMG/M metagenome (GOLD analysis project Ga0138256, IMG submission 105486) | Active sludge microbial communities from wastewater in Klosterneuburg, Austria - KNB2014incub_MG | ecosystem: Engineered > WWTP > Activated sludge > Unclassified | place: Austria... | reverse complement strand
TGACGCCCTTGAGCGCCTTCTCAAAACGCTTTGAAGCGTCGACGCAAATCAGAGGCAGGCCGAGTTTCGACTCGAAGCGTTCCTTGACCTGCGCGGCTTCGTCTTTGCGGAGCAGACCGTTGTCGACGAACACGCAGGTGAGCTGTGACTTGATCGCCTGATGGACCAGCACCGCGGTCACCGCGGAATCGACGCCGCCCGACAACGCGCAGATCACGCGCTCCTTGCCGACCTGCTGGCGGATCTTCTCGATGGTTCCACCCACGAACGACGCGGGATCCCACTCGCGGGCGCAGCCGCACAGGTCGAGGAAGTTGCCGAGCACCTGCATCCCCTGGGCGGTGTGCTTCACCTCAGGGTGGAACTGAATGCCGTAGAGACCCTTCTTTGGATACTCCATCACACCGACCGCGGTGTTGGAAGTCGATCCGGAGATCGAGAAGCCGCGCGGCGGCCGCAGGATCGAATCGCCGTGGCTCATCCACACCCGGGTGCGCGCGGCGAGGCCGCGCAACAGACGGGACTGCGGAGACGCCTCGAGGTCGGCAGGGCCGAACTCCTTGGAATCGGCCTGAACGACCTCTCCGCCCAGAACCTTGGCCATCAACTGCATTCCGTAGCAGATGCCGAGGACGGGCACGCCCACGCCTTCGATGATCTCGCGGCTGATCTGCGGGGCGCCCTTCTCGTAGACACTCGACGGCCCCCCCGAAAGCACCAGACCCTTCGGCTTGTACGCGAGGATTGTCTTTAGAGGAGTGCCGGGGGGGATGATCTCGGAGTACACGCCGAGTTCGCGGAACCGGCGTGCGATCAGGTGTGTGAACTGAGAGCCGAAATCAATGATGAGTACGGAGTCCCGGGTCATCTTCCGGAGTATAGGGCTGATTGGACTACACTTCTCCACGAGTTGACCGGCGACTTGAACCCGACTTCTAAGCGCGTCCTTGGGACGGTTCTTTGGATGGTTCTGGCTGTCTCAGGCTGCGGAAAACCCCCCGTTCTGGCCCCGACGTCGCCTTTCCCGCCGGTTTCGCGATGGGAAAAACCGCTCGAGGTCCCCCTGGCCTCGCCGCTGGCTTCGGACGGAACTCTATTATTTGCAGCTCTTTCCACTGGCCCAATCACTGCCATGGATCCGGCCACGGGAAACACGCTGTGGACCCGGGACGGCGCCACCCCCGGTTTCGTGGCCGCGCGGCCCGGCTTTCTCGTCTTCGTCGAGAAAGGGGGGATCTTGTGGGGCATCAACGCCCAGGATGGCAGCGCCCAGTGGAAAACCACCACCAATGTCCGCGAGGTCCAGACCGTTCGCCTCGACGGAAACCGTGTCTTCATCGGGGGCGCTTTGGGCCTGGCCTCGGCCGTGGTCTCGACCGGCGAACTGCGTTTTGATCTCCCCGCGACAGATGTCCGCGACATCGACGCGGCGGGTGACTGGCTGGCCCTGATCGAGGAAGGCGCTCTGGTCATTCGCGCGCGGGAGGACGGCGCGATCCGGTTTCGACTCGCGTCGCCGGAGGGGGAGTTTGGAGCCCCCGCCCTTTTCGCGGACGGCCGCGTGGTCATCGGTTCCGGAAGCCGCCTGGTCCGCGCGATCTCCGCGAAGGGGGATTTCGGCTGGCGTTTTAAGGTCGGCGCCCGAGTGCTTCACCGTCCCCTCGACTTTCTCGACGGCGAGCGGGTTGGGGTTCTCTCCTTCGAGGGCGTCTTCTACGAAGTCTCCCTCGGGGGGGGAGACATGCGCCGGCGCGCCCTGCTTCCCTCGCGTCCGTTTGGACCGCCGATCCTGACTGCAGGTCGGGTGTGGGCCCCGGTTTTCGACGATGAACTCGCCGCGATCGACCCCCGGACGACGAAGCTCCTCGGGCGTACGAAGTTCGGGGGCAGCTTCATCTCCCCCCCCGTCCTGGTGAGCGGGAGGTGGATCGCCGAGGTGTCGGGACCGCGCCGGATCGTGGCGCTTGAGACCGCGCCAGTCGGCTAATCAGAACGCAGGCCTTACGGCATCCACGGGCGCGGGTATCATCGCGAACGCTTCTCTTTGGGAGGATGCCACCTTCAGGCACGGGATGGTTCTCTAGAACTCTGTGATCGGTCGAAAACTCGCGTCGAGATACGAAATCCTCCGAGAGGTCGGTCGTGGGGGCATGGGAGTGGTGTATCTGGCGCGCGACCCCGTTCTCGAACGGGAAGTCGCGATCAAGATGCTCACCTCGGGCAACCTCCAGGGAGATCAGCGGGAGAGGTTCGAACGCGAGGCGCGCGCCGTCGCCAAGCTCGATCACCCCGGCATCGTTCCGATCTTCGATTTCGCGGACTACGAGGGCAACCTCTTCTTCGTCATGCCCTACGTCGAGGGCAAGACGCTGCGCGCGGTCCAGAAGGAGGAGACCCTCAAGCCATTCGAGGTCCTGGAGATCGGCGCGCAGGTGGCGGAGGCCCTCCACTATTCGCACCAGCGCGGGATCGTCCACCGCGACATCAAGCCCGAGAACATCATGGTCGTGCGCGAAGGCGAAGAATGGCGGGCCAAGCTGATGGATTTCGGCATTGCGCTTGGGCCCAAGGACTCGCGCATGACCAAGTCCGACATCATCGTCGGCACTCTGGCCTACCTTCCACCCGAGTCGATCCTCGACTCCTCGAGTTCGCCTGCCGCTGACATCTACTCGCTGGGCGTGGTCCTGTTCGAAGCGATTTCCGGCAAGCTGCCCTTCTCGGGGGACACCCAGACCGTCCTCTACAAGATCGTCCATTCCGAGCCGGAACCCCCGGGGCTCCTGGCCTCGCTGGTCGACATCGAGACCGAGAACATCATTCTCTCGTGCATGGCGAAGGCCGCGGCGGCTCGACCGAAGGACGGCAACGAGATCGGGTCGGTCCTGCGCGAACTGTCGCGGCGGCTCAAGAACCCACAGACCCAGCTCTCGAACTCCATCGTCGTCCCGCGCGCGGGCTCCGCGATCGTCGGACGAAACCACGAAATCGAGGGGCTGGTGAAGTCCTTCCACCGCGCCCAGGCCGGCGAGGCCCAGTTAGCGCTGGTGGGCGGCGAACAGGGTTTCGGCAAGGGATCGCTCCTGCGCGAACTCGAACGCGTGGCGAAGAGCCGGGGCGCCATTGTCCTTCATGGCCGCTTCGTCGAACGCATGGATCCGGCACTTCCCTACCAGGGTTTCGGCGAGGCCTTCCGCGAGTATCTCGATTCGGATCCCGTGCTCGCCACCAAGACCCTCGGGGACCTCCTGCCCGAGCTGCGCATCCTCTTCCCCGAGATCGCGGAGGTGGCGCGCGGAGAATCGCATCCCCTCAACACCCCGAGGCGCGAGGATCGGACGTTCACCCTCGATCTCCTCGCCCGCGCGGCCGGCCGACTCGCCGCGGCGCAGCCTCTTGTCTTCCTCTTCGAGGACCTTCATCTCGCGGACGCCTCTCTCGAGGCCATTCAGTACGTCTTCCACCGCCGGTCCTCATCGCGCCTGATGATCGCCGGAACCTATGTCCAGAGCGGCGGCGGCGAGGGCGATCCGATGTCGAAGCTCCTCAAGAGCATCCGCGGGGATCAGGGCACGCTGATCATTCAGCTCAAAGCGCTCGAGGCCGCCGACTGCCGGCAACTCGCGATGGGAATCCTCGGCAAGGACCGGGTTCCCGAGGACGCGGGCCCCGCCCTTTTCCAGGCCACCGGGGGCAATCCCTTTTTCGTGGCCGAACTGGTACGCAGCCTCTCGCCGGAAGGGCGTTTCGAGGAGTTCACGCTGGCGGCGCGGCGTGGAGGGTCCCAGGGTCTGGCGCTGCCGAACTCCCTCCAGAAGCTCATGGAGGAGAAGGTCGCGGCCATGGCCGACACCGATCGCAGCGTGCTGCAGGCGGCCGCGGTCATCGGCGCTTCGTTCGATCCCTCCGAACTGAGCCATCTCTCGGGACTTGGCACCGCGGCCGAGTCGGTGATCGAAGGCCTCATGGAGCGAAGCGTTTTCCGCGAGGACTCGATATCCGGCGGGTCGCGCCTCGCCTTCGCCAGCACCCTCCTTCTCGATGCGACGTATCGCACTCTCAATCAGGTTCGTCGGCGCGCCCTGCACCGCTCGTACGCGGAGTTCCTGGAGACCCGTTACGCGAAACGGCTCGATCGTGTGGCGCCCGTTTTGTTCCGGCATTTTTCCATCGCGGGGCTTCTCGATCGCGCGGCGATCCATGGTCTGGCCGCGGCCCGGAACGCATTTACGGGCGGCGCATACGAAGACTCGCGGCGCCTCGCCCAGACCGTCCTCACCATGGTCGAGAGCGAGGACTGGCTCGGCGATCAGGCGGTCGAGGCCGAGACGTGTCTCGTCTATGCCCGCGCCGCCCTCGAGGCTTTCGAATCGGAAGACGCGGGCCGGATGGGCCGCCGCGCCGCGACCCTTTTCGCGCGCGCGAGCAATTTCCGGCAGCAGGCCGAGGCGCTCGTCCTCGCCGCGGACGCGGCTCTCCGGGCGCTGCAGCTCGATGAGGCCAAAGCCCTCGCCACCGAAGGACTGGATCTCGCCCGCGAACACCGGCTGACCGGCCCGGTCGCCCGGTTCAGCGAAATCCTCGACGCGGTCCAGCAGTCGAGATCTCACGGCACTTCGCCCGACCCGGTCACGTCGAGCCATCGCACGCCCCAGGCCTCCGCGGCCCAGGTCCGGCCACCGGCCGCGCCGCGCGCCACCGCGATCCTCCTCCTCGAGGCCGAGTACCTCGCGGCCGAGGAAGCCACCGAAGAGCGGGCGAAACGCAAGGACGACATTTCACCCGAGGAAGAAGTCGCCCACCTCATGAAGTTCGCCGATCTGGCGCTCAAGATCGGCCGGCTCGCACCGGGCCTCGAAGCGTGCCGTCGCGCGCTCACCCTTGCGACCGCGGGCGACGTGGTGACCGGGGCGAGCCTCGGACTGCTCCACACCAAACTGCTGCTTCGTTCCCTACAGCTCGACGAGGCCCTGGAAGCCGCGCGGACCGCGCTCGCCCCGAACTTCATCCTCAAGGGCTCGGTGCCCCGCGCCCTCGCGGTCCAGATCGCCGCGCACGAAGCCGAGGCCCTGGTCATGTTGGGCGAGCCCGCCAAGGCGCGGGAAAGGCTCGAGGCCGAGGGCCTCGACGGAGAAGCCGGCAACGAAGATCGTTCGCTGCCGCTCTTCCTCGCGTACGCCGAAGTGCTCGCGTATCTCGGCGATCGGGCCCTCGCTCTCGACCTGATGAACGACGCCCTCGCGAGCGCCGAGAAGCGCGGCGACAGTCTCACTCTCGTCCAGGCCCTGAACGCGCGTGCGCGCATGCTGCTGCTCGCGGGCACGCCGGACACCGCGATCGAGGATGTCCGCAAGGCGCTCACCCTTGCCGCCGAGGTTCCCGACGCGCTTCTCCTCACGAGCGTGCGTCTCTCGCTAGGATTGTGCCTCGCCGACCTCGGCGCGGTGAGCGCGGCGGACGCGGAGTTTCTCGCCGCGAACCGCGAGGCCGAGGTCATGGGCGCCCGCGTTCTGCTCCTCGAAGCCCAGCTGGGCCTCTCGGCCACCAACCGCGCGCGCGGTCGTTATCTCGCGGCCGAGATCGCGGCGCGCGTGGCTCTTCAGTTCTCCACCGCGGCCTCGGCCAAGCTTCTCCAGGCTCGGGCCGAGTTCGCTCTGGCCCGCGTCTTCCTCGACAGCGGCGCCAGCAAGGAAGCGATGCACTCCCTGGAACGCGCCCGCTCGATCGCACGCGACGCGGGGGAGGTGTCGGTTCATATAGATACCCTGACCGAACTCGCGCGGCTGGCTCGTCTCAATGGTGAGTCGGCGCACGCCCGCGACCTGGCGCTCGAGGCCTGGAACGAGTCGACCGAACGCGGGGACCTCGTTCGCCGGGGAGTGACCATGCTCGAACTCGGGCGGCTCGAGATCGAGAGTGGCCACACCGACGCGGCGGTCACGCGGTTCCGAGGAGCCCTCGCCGCGGCCTTCGGCAGCAGCGCCCCTCGTCTCGCCACCCGTCTGTACGAGGGCCTTGTCGATTCGCAGCTCAAATCCGAGGACATTCAAGGCGCGCTGCGTTACGCGGAGGCGGCCGAGGGCTCCACCGAGGCGCTCGGGGAGTTCGGCCCGAGCGAGCGCATCAAGACGGCGTTTCTCACCGCCCGGATTCAGCGTGTTGCGCAGAACCTCCCCGGACTGCGCGAAGCGGTGGGCCGCGGGATGAAGATCTCCGACGAGAGCGGCGATCGCCTCCTGCAGGCGCAAAGCGCGCTCGACGCGGCCCGGTTGTGCCTCGAGGCCGACCCGGACCTCGCCCTCTCCATTCTGGAACGCGGCCTGCTCCGCGCGCGTGAGGCCGACGCTCTCGCCATCGAGGCCGCCATCTGTGGGCACATCGCGTCCATCCAGATCCGTCGCGGCTTTGTGACCGACGCGCGCGCCAATTCGGAAGCGGAGATGGAAGCCATCGGGCGGGCCGGGATGATCAGGGGATCTCTGCGAAATCGCCTGCGCCTCGCGCGGTGTTTCGACCTGCTCGGCGACTTGAAGCAATGCGCCGACATGCTCGAATCCGAGACGCCGCCCGAAGGCGACCCTTCTCTCGCGGTGGGTTTCTTGTCCTACCGTTCGCAGATCAAACTTTCACAGGGCCGGCTGCGCGGGGCCCTCGAAGATGCCGAAACCGCGGTCCGGAACGCAGCCCGAGGGACGGGACGCGATCTCGCCGATGCCTTGCTTCAACGCGCGGGCTACGCCCTCGCCACCGCCGACATCGCCGCAGCCGAGGCCGATCTCGAAGGAGCACGACGGGCCTCGGAGTCGGCCCGCGGGGTCCATCGCCCGTTCGAGGAAGCCCTGCTCGGTCTCGCCGGAACTCAGCTGATGATCCTCAAAGGAGACCTCAACCGGGGCGCATCGCTCTCGGAAGCCGCGGGTCTCAACTTCGAGCGGGGATCCCACGAGATCTGGGCGAGCGCCACCCGCCTCCTCACCGCGCGCTGTCTGGCCCGCACCGACCCGCCTTCCGCCGACCGGCTGGCCGCGCGGGTCGAAACCTTCGCGCGCGAGCGGTCGCTCATCGCGATGCAGGTGAATGCCCTCACCCTGCGTGGCCTGCTGGCCCACGACATGTCGAGACTCGATCAGGCGAGCCAGCTCGCGGGCCGGATCGGCTCTCCCTGGATCCTCGCCAGCATCGCGCACGTCCGTTACCGCATCTTCACCGAGCGCAAGGACGAGAAGGCGAGTGCGTTCGAACACAAGGCATTTCTTTCGCACATGTCGATCCTGTCGTCCGAACTGGATCAGGCATCGAGAGCGCGCGTCATCGCCGCCGCCGAGAGAAGCGAACACCCTCTGCTGATCTGACGAAGTAGCCCTGGCGGGAGGTGACGGCGTATCCTCCCCTGAGATGATCTGCCGGCATGTCTAGTCGTGTCTCCAAACCCTCGGCTCGCTACGCGGCGGACGTGCTCGTGGTGGACACGGACAAGGCGCGGGCCGCGAACCTGGCCGCGGACCTTCAAAGCGCGGGCGTCTCAGCCCTGGTTTCGGAATCTGCTGAAGACGCCGCGGCCCGCGCGGGAAGCACGCGTTGCCTCCTGCTGCGCCGCCGCCTCGGCGACACGGATGCGTTCCATGTGGCCCGCCTGCTGCGCAAGAACGCGCCAACCCCCCTCCGCATCCTGATCCTCGGCGAGACACCGTCGGCCGAGGACGCGCTGCGAGCCATCGATGTCTCGGCGATGGGAATCGCCTTCGCACCGCACTCCACCGAGAACCTGGTCCGAAGAATCCGCAAAGCCCTCGAGGCCGATCCCGCCGAACTCGTCGATGCCGCCGATGCCCAGGTCTTCAGGATTCGCCGGGGCGGCGTTGTTTTCAAGATGCGCGCGCGTCCCGAGCTTCTCGTCGACTACATGCTGCAGGCGACGGAGAGCCTGGCCATGGCGTCCGCTCCCGCCGCGCTCCCGCCGCCGACTGCTCCGGCCGAGGCTGGAAATCCGGGCTCGACCGCGAGCGGAGACATGACGGTTCCGCCCGAGCACCGGACGGGGGCCTTCCTCGTGGTTCGCGACGATCGTCGTGTGGTCTTCGCGAACCCCGCGGCCCGAACCCTGCTCGCCCTTCCCGAGGATCTCGCTCGCGCGCGGTTCGAGGAACCCATCGATGTGCACCGCGTCATCGAGAAGAAGATCAAGTCCGGCCGGCGTTCTCTCGACGTCATCATCCGTGCTCGGGAAATGGTCTACGAAGGCGAGAAGGCTCTGGGCATCTCCGTGCGGGACGTCACGGAGCTCCGCAGCCTGGAGAGCCAGCTTCGCCTTTCGAACGAGATCCTGGACCGCGTTCCCGCGGTCGTCCTGGTCGCCGATCCCGATGGCCGCGTGGCCTACGCCGGCCCCGGCATGAAGTCCCTTCTCGGGTTCGACGCCGTGGACGCCATGGGCGAAGGGTTCTGGACCCTGGGATGGCCGAGCGTCGCGGAGGCCGAGGCCATGCGGAGAGAATTCACGCAAGGAGCGCATCGTGACGACGCGGGCCGCGCCCCCTTCGAAGCCAGGCTCGTAGCCCGGGACCAGACCCACCGGATCCTTTCATTCCAGTTCGCGAAGGGACCGGGCGGCACGCTCATCGCGGTCGGTCAGGACGTCACGGCCCGGAAGAACGCGGAAAGCGAAAGCACTCGTGCGCGGGAATCGGCCGAGGCCGCGACCGCGGCCAAGTCCGACTTTCTCGCCAACATGAGCCACGAGATCCGCACCCCGATGAACGCGGTCATCGGCATGACGTCGTTGCTGCTCGACACCGACCTCAACACCGAGCAGCGCGACTACGCGGAAATCATCCGCAAGAGCGGCGAGGCGCTCATCTCCCTCATCTCCGACATCCTCGACTTCTCGAAGATCGAAGCCGGAAAGTTCGAGCTGGACCGCCACAGCTGCTCTCCCGAGGCCCTGGTGGAACAATGCCTGGACCTGCTCGCGAGCCGCGCTTCGGAGAAGGGCCTCGACATCGCCGGGTTCATCGACGCGACCGCGGCCCTCGACTTCTGGGGCGACAGCACAAGGATCCGCCAGATTGTGGTCAACCTGCTGGCCAACGCGGTCAAGTTCACGGAAACCGGCGGTGTGATGGTCGAGGCGAAACTGCAGCCGAGCGCCGCCGCGTCGCGCGACCCCGCCTCGAACTGGGCCGAACTCGTCATCAGTGTGGTGGACACCGGCATCGGGATCTCCGAGGAGAAAGTGGGCCGCCTCTTCAAGCCCTTTTCGCAGCTCGACGTTTCCACCACCAGGCGCTACGGCGGCACCGGCCTCGGTCTAGCCATTTCCAACCAGCTCGCCGAGATGATGGGCGGGGGCATCATGGTGCAGAGCACGCCCGGGAAGGGATCGCGCTTCACCCTGCACCTGCCCGTCGAAGTGATCGCGAAGACGAAGCAGCCCTATTTAGCGCCCGCCTCCACCTGGCTCGCGGGCAAACGCTGCCTCGTCTGCGCCACCGGAACCATGACCACCGACGTGATCGCGCGCCTGATTTCGCGCTGGGGCGGGACGTTCGTGCGCGCCTCCATCGCGGATGCCAACGATCGCCTGCGGCGCGGAGAAACCTTCGATCTTTCGATCGTGGATCACAGCCGGAATCTCGACGAGAGAGCGGCCGCGGTTTCGGAAACCGCGCTGCGCGCCCTCAAGGAGCGGTGCATCGAGAAGCGCGTGCCCGTCATCTCTTTGCGGCCCATCGCCTCGCGCAACGTGGTCGCGACCCAGGGCATTTCCATGGCGACGACCATGACGCCGATCAAGGCGGCCGGGCTTTATCAGGCGGTGGAGCGCGCGCTCTTCGGCGGCCGCGACCGCGGGGCGATCACGAGTGCCGCGAAACGACCTTCCGCGGATCTCGCGTCGACACCTTCTCCCTTCGGGGTGCTCGTGGCCGAGGACAACCTGGTCAACCAGAAAGTTGTCCGGCTCACTCTTCAAAGCCTCGGGTATTCCCGCGTCGATGTGGTCTCGAACGGACGCGAGGTCTTGAAGGCGCTCTCGACCCAGAAGTACGAGGTCATCTTCCTCGACCTGCACATGCCCGAGATGGATGGGTTCGAAACGACGAAGGCGATCCGCGCCGACCCACGCATCCCGCGTCCCTGGATCGTCGCCCTGACCGCGAGTGCGATGGCGGGCGACCGTGAGAAGTGCCTGAACGCCGGGATGGACGACTACCTCGCCAAGCCCCTGCAGCGGGAGGCGCTCTCCCTGGTGCTCCTCAAGGCCCGAGAGGCGATCCAGAGCGGAAACATCCCCGATAATCGAAGTCGTCCGACCTCCCGCTCGGGCGGGCAGAAGCGCACGAAAGTGGCGCAACTTCCCCCGCCCGCGCCCCCCGTGGAGGGGCCCTCGATGCCGTTGGCGTCTGTGCCGCCCGCCATCGTCGATGGCCGGGCCATCGAGAGGCTCCGCCGACTCGGTCTTCCGACCGGCGCGTCGGGTTCCGATCTCGTCACCGAACTCGTGGACGGTTTCCTTCTCGAGGTGCCGGACAAACTCAACCGGATCGCCAAGGCTCTGGCGGAAGAGGATTTCCTCAAGGCCCATCGCTTCGCCCACTCGCTCGTCTCCGCGGCCTCGAATCTGGGTGCGGTGGGTGTGGTGAAGGCGGCACGCACCCTGGAGAGCGTGCTTCGTCTCAAGAGCCGCGAGGACAGCGAGCAGGCGTATCTCAGCCTCAAGCGCGAGTTCGACCTAGCGGCTCCCGAACTTTCACGCGAACGGCAGAAGGCGAGCTGATGGACGCGGGGCACTTCCTGACCCTCATCAAGGTCCGCATCACCGGCCTCGTGACTCTCACTGCCATGGCCGGCTACGGCCTTGCGCCTGATCCCCAGTGGGGCGCTCCTTTCATCAGCGTCGCGGTCGGCGTCTTCCTCATCACCGCCGGCGCGTCCGCGGTGAACATGTTCATGGAGCGCCGGACCGATGCCTTGATGAACCGGACGCGGATGCGCCCGCTGCCCCTCAACATCCTGACCCCGCGAGCGGCTCTGGCCCTTGGCGCCCTCGCCAGCATCCTGGGCCTTCTGGTTCTCATGCCGCTTGGTCTTCTGCCCACCGGCATCGCGGCCTTGAGCTGGATCCTCTACATCCTTGTCTATACGCCGCTCAAGGCGAAGACATCGCTCAACACCGTGGTGGGGGCCATCCCGGGCGCCCTGCCTCCGCTCATCGGCTGGACCGCCACCGGCGCCCCTCTTTCGATGCTGGCCTTCGTTCCGTTCCTGATGATGTTCGTCTGGCAGGTGCCGCACTTCCTGGCCCTGGCGTGGATGTACCGCGATGACTATGAAATGGGCGGACTTCAAATGCTCACGGTCGAGGACAAGGACGGCGGCATGGTGGGGCGGCAGGCGGTTCTCTACGCGGTGTGCCTCATCCCGATCACTGCTGCGCCTCTCCTTGGCGGGACGGCATCACTGCCGGGGACCCTTCTCGGCATCGCACTTTCGCTGGTCTTCATCGGCTTCGCGGCGCGCTTCGCCCTGAATCGGAACCGCCAGACCGCGGCATCCCTCTTTGGCGTATCGCTGCTCTACCTTCCGATCGCCTTCGGCCTGATGTTTATGAGTTTCTAAGACTCACGCACTTGCCGAGACGCCGGGGTCGGGCAGGCGGGGGGCTGTGCTCGAAGCGATGGGGGGTCCGAATTGCCGCTCCCGGTTGCGCAGCCTTCGCCCCAGACCGAAGCGCACCGCCTTGCTCAGAAGCTTGAGCTTCGCCTCACCGATGGGGTAGCGCTTGTCACTGAGCGCTTTGCACTCCTCGGGCAACATCACGAGGCTCACGTGAATGTCGGGCGCGGCGCCGATGGGCAGGCCGTGCTCCATGCACTTCTCATAGAGGCGGCGGAAGATCGGAACCATGTCTTCGGTCTTGGGCGGCGGCAGTTCCGCGTAGTCCGTGCCGATCAGCGGACGGAAGACGCACACCGTGGGAATGGCGCCCACGGAGGTCACCCAGTCGATGGCGGCGATCGATGACTCGGGCGGTTCGAGGCCGGCGATGATCTCGCCGTTGGTCACCCAGGGCTCGGTGAGCGGGCCCTTCTTTCCGAGAGAGGCGCAGTATTCGATGGCTTCGAGGTACCGCTCCAGGCCGTATTCGCGATTCTTCCCGGGGCAGGTCTCCTTGAACAACTCCTTGTCGAAGATCTCGAAGCAGAAGGAGACCCGATTGAGGCCCATGGCCCGCAGGCGGTCGTAGCGCTTGAGATCGTGGTGGGGCGGAGTCTGGATGCCCACGAGGAGCCCGACTTCCTTCTTGATTCGCTGAATGAACGGCTCGAGGATGTCGAGGTAGGTCTCGCCCGTGTAGTGGCCGGTGTTGAAGTCGACGTAGGTGATGTTCGACTCGCGCCGCGCCGCCCAGATGACTTCCATCACCTCATCGAGGGACTTCTCATCCGCATCATCGATGCCGAGGTTCAGGCCCACCGAACAGAACTTGCAGTTGACCTTGGTCTTTTCGGTCCAGTATTCACAGACTTTCGCCTGGTAGATGCCGAGGTAGGTGCCCTGAAGTGTCCCGATGCGGGTCATCGGCTTGCCGGTCTTGGTCTTCCGCTCGTACCACCCGGGTCGGGGAGCCAGGTCGACATCGCAGAGGAATTGATCGTCGATATGAAGGCGATACGCGCCGCCCGCCCGCTTGAGGATGTAGGGGGACTGCTTCGCGAACGACTCGCTCACCGGGACATTGGTCCAG
>Ga0138256_10006109_pt1 | contig 12746 bp, 11 predicted proteins | sample KNB2016incub_MG_FD_105486 | JGI IMG/M metagenome (GOLD analysis project Ga0138256, IMG submission 105486) | Active sludge microbial communities from wastewater in Klosterneuburg, Austria - KNB2014incub_MG | ecosystem: Engineered > WWTP > Activated sludge > Unclassified | place: Austria... | reverse complement strand
GGTGTAGACGACGTTGGGCACGTAGCCCTCGCGCTCGGCATCCGTCGGCGCGAGCAGCGGCTCGCGCAAATGGCCGATCACTTTTCGCGGGTCTTCGAGGTCGAGGACGATCGCGCCGATGGAGTAGGTTCGCATCGGGCCGACGCCGTGCGTGAGCAGCAGCCAGCCCCGCGGCGTTTCGATGGGTGGCCCGCAGTTGCCGATTTGCATCAGCTCCCACGGATGCTTCGGGCGGATGAGCAGGTCCGCCGATTCCCAAAAGTGCATAGCATCCGATGTTGCAATGAACAGGCTCTCACCATCGATGCGCGAACACATCACATATCGCCCGTTGATGCGTCGCGGGAAAAGCGCCATGCCTTTGTTGAGTGCGGATTTTCCGTTCAGTGAATGGAACTCGATGCGCCGGAAATCGTTCGTCGAGAGCAGCATCGGCAGTGTGCGCACGCCGTTGTAGGCGGTGTACGTGCCGTGATAGGTGATCGATCCGTCATCATCGACAAAGCGCGTGAGCCTCAAGTCTTCCATGCCGTGCGATTCATCCGGACTCATCGGAAAAATCGCCAGCTCATCCAGCCGCGCATCCGGCGCGACTTCGATGTGATAGTTTGATTCAGCAAGCCAGAGCACGGTTTTTCGCACGGCATCGCATTGCTGGGCGTTGTCGCCTTTGATGTTTCCGATCGCGGCGCGAAGTTCATCAAGCGTGAAGCGCTCGGGCAATCTGTCGATGGCAGCGCTGCACAGCGCCATGTTCATACCCATCTCAACCAGCTTGCGTTTAAACACTCCGCGAACGTACTGGCGATCGGGAAGCATTTGAGATCGGTGCAAGCGCTCGGGAAGCGTGTCGAGCGAAACCGTGTCGTCGGGATTCACCACGCCGGTTCGAAAAACGATCGAACTCACATGCCCCTCGCCGGTGGCGCGCAGGCTCATGATGAATCGCACGGCGCCGTCGACGATGCCCGATTGATCGGGATGAATGCAGATCGACGGATTGAACAGCGCTGCGGACTCCACCGAATATTCGAGAGTGAGAAAAGCACCGGCCAACAACTTTCGCTCGCCATTCCAGGTTGGATTGGCATCAATGGCGTGCGCGCCGCTCTCGAAGTTCTCGAGCCAGCTGGCGTTGATCGATCGATGTCGATGCGCGTACATCTTCTCGACCCAATCAAGCTGCATTGAGACTTGTTCGGGCGCGAGCGAATCGATTGATGCAAAGACACGCCGTACGCGCTCGGCTGTGACATTGAACGGTCGAACGATCACGCGACGATCGTCACTGTGCAGGCGGATTGGGAGTCTGCGTACAGTGATAGATGGATGAGTGCCGAGTCCGGTAGCGCGAATCATTGTTGGAAGATTGTACGGTTTGGGTTTGATCTTGTTGTCAACGCATTTTTAGCGCCGCGACTTGTCGCGCTCTTCACAAAAGCGCGACAAGTCGCGGCGCTAAAAAAGTTGCGGGTCACGCCACCACGATGGCCACGTCCGATTCTGTCACTGCGTTTCGGTACAAATTTCGAATCACCAGCGCGCTTGAGAGCAGCGCGAGTGTCGATTCAGCACCTTGATTAAAGTTGACTCCGCCGGCATGCAGGCCATCGCCGCATCCACCGGTCACTGGATCGCGCACCGGCAGCGAGAGATCGTTTAGCCCGTAAAACCAGAGGTAAAATCGCTTGGACATATCGAACCAGACTTCATCACCGGTGATTCGATACGCATCGGCTGCCGCTTCGACGAACGCAGCCGCTTCAAGTGGTTGTTGATCGAAAATGGCCCGAGCGCCCTCGCTTGTTGCCCAGCCGCAGTTGCCGACGAGCGACGCCTGGCCGTCGCTGTTGGTTTGCAGATCGGCGAGCCACTGAAGCATTCGTACGCCGGTTTCGAGCATCGCGCTGTTCTTGAGCCGAGCGCCGGCAACGATCAGCGCTTGTGGGATGCGCGCGTTGTCGTACGTCAACTCGGGTTCGGGCCAGGGCCATGGACTGGATTCGAGCAGACGATCTTTGAAACCGTTTGCGAAACGATCGAGCTTGTCTGCCAGCCGAATCATCAGGCGTTGAACCTGCGCATCGACCGGAACCCGTTCGAGATACCGATCGATGCCGAGCAGCGTGAAAGCCCATGATCGTGGTGAGCTGAATGTCTCGGTGATGGGCAATGAATCCTTGAACAATCGATACGCACAGAATCGCGTGCCATCCGTTGATGCGCTGAGTACCGAGCGTCCGAGCGACCAGACCGCGCGGCCGTGACTGTCTTCGCTGCCGATGATTTCGAGCCAGCGGCGGTCGTAGCTCATGAAGTTTCTGAATCGTCCGCTCGCGCGATCGAACGCGTGATTCAGGAAGGCGAGATACCGATCTGCCAGCACGAGCGAGCGGTTGTCTTCGAACAGATCGTAGTAACCGAGCGCAGCGGTGAGCGCGCGGGCGTTGTCGTCTGTGCAGTAACCGTGATCACGATCGGGGATGGCAAACTTTGCATGCTGCAAGAGGCCGGTGTCGTCGGTCATTCGTTCGAGATGCTCGAGCGTCGGCGGCTCATCGATCGCGGGGGAAAAGGTGGCGAGCGCGTTGTCGATGATGCGCGATTCGCCGCGATGTTGTTCGGCGAGCACGTCGTTGCCGAGTTGTGCGTAGGCGCGGCCGATTTCCGGCCAGACCATCGAGCGTGTGTGTTGATACGCAGCGCGACGCATCGCGTGCCGCGCGTTGTTGTCCGACAGCAAATGAATGACCGCTTCCGCGGTCGCGTTGCTGTCGTTGAACGGCACAAGCTGCCCGCGTCCATCGGCCAGAAGTTCTTCGGCGTGCCAGAACGGCGTGCTCACAATCGCCTTGCCCGCACCGGCGGCGTACGCCAGCGTTCCCGAGGTGATCTGGGCCGCATTCGGATATGGGATGACATACAGATCGGCCACGCCGAGATATTTTCCGAGTTCATCCTGATCCACAAATCGATCTTCAAATCTAATGTGATTCGCCACACCGAGATCGTGCGCGAGCTTGACGAGCGATTCCCGATAGCGCTCGCCCGCCTGTCGGCGCACATGTGGATGCGTCGCGCCAAGCACGATGTACAAAATTTCAGGATGCGCGGCAGCGATCTTCGGCATCGCGCGGATGACGCTTTCGATGCCCTTGCCCGGACTGAGCAATCCGAACGTGAGCATCACGCGCCGACCACCCGTGTTCAGTTCGTCAGCGTAATAGTGAGGATCGACAAAAGGCAGTTCAGGAATGCCGTGTGGAATGCAAGCGATTTTTTCGTCGGCGATCGAGTAGACATCGTTGAGAATCGTTCGCGCTTTCTCGCTCATCACCACAAGCCGTGCGCTGTTCTGCGCGATTTCCATCAACACATCCCGCTGGCCGGCGCTTGGATTGGAAAGAATCGTATGAAGCGTGGTGATGACCGGCATGCGCAGGCGCGCGATGAGATCGACAACGTGAGCGCCATCATCTCCGCCGAAAATTCCGTACTCATGTTGAACAACGGCGACATCAAACTGTTCGACATTGAGCAGGTCGGCAGTCAATCGGTATGCAGTGTGATCGTGTTGTGGAAGCGTGAAGCGAACTTCATCGGGGTAAACGTATGCGCCAGTGACATCTTCTATCGCAACGACCGGAGTTGAGCCTGCGCCCAAAATCGGCGCGACTGAATTTCGCACATCGCGCGTGAAAGTGGCTATACCACACTGCCGTGGTGTGTAACTGCCAACAAAAGCCATCGACTGCAAAGCACGATGGCCGTGGGAAGAACCGCGAGAGATAGCGGGAACATCACGGGGGAGGCCGTTGGATTGGAAGCGCGAAGACATCAGACCTCCTGGAGAGACGACAAGTTTTGGCCATACCCGGCGGGCATCGACTAACCAAGACCATACGACAAATGAACACGCTCCATGATCGGGATCGCAAGCTAAATAGATATGGGGAAAATCCTTAGCTCAATCCTGTGCGTCGAATTTGCATCACTTCATGCCGCTTGCAGCACTGCGCAGTACTGAGAGCAGCGCGTCGGGCGAGCCGCCCTTGGTGAGATACGCGCTCGCGCCGGCATTGCGCATCGCGGTCGCCATGTCTTCGCGTTCGTGCATGCTGAGGCCGATGATCCGCATGTTGGGCAGCTCGCGCGAGAGCGCCTGCGTGACCTGCACGCCATTCAATCGCGGCATGCTCACATCGACGAAAAGGACATCGGGTTTGAGTTGCAGCGCGAGTTCGACCGCCTCTGCACCATCATTTGCCTGGCCGACGATTTCAACGAACGATTCCTGGGTGAGCAGTGAGATGAGACCTTCACGAAACAATTTGTGATCGTCAGCGACCATCACTCGGATCGTTGGCAGCAAGTCGGTCGGAATCGAATGCGGGCCTGAAAGCTCGGGGCGTGGCGTGTGTTCTTTGTTGACGATGCGGATGTTCGCAGGCACGGTCAGCTCGATCGTCGCGCCTTCGCCCGGAGCGCTGCGCACGCGTGCGAGTCCTCCGATCAAACTCAATCGTTCTCGAATCGAAAACAATCCGAAGCTGCCGTCAGGTTTCCTTGAAAGCTCAATGGATTGCGGATCGAAACCAACACCTTCATCACTCACGCTGAGATGAATCAACCCGTCGTGAGGCGAACTCAACTTCAATGTTGCCTTGTGTACGCCGGCATGTTTCACCACGTTGAACAGCAACTCACGGGCGCATTCGAAAAGGATCACACGGATCTGATCGTTGTCAGGCTCACAATCGGAATCGATCTCGACAATAATCGCCAAATCATGATCGCGCTCCATGCGCCGCGCGAGCCATTCGAGCCCTGCGCCGAGTCCCGCATCGTGCAGCACAGGCGGGCTGAGTTCAGTGGCGAGCGTTCGCGATGCGGTGATCGCCTCGCCCAGAAGTTCTTCGGTCTGGCGGATTGATTCGAGCAGGTTCGGATCGGTCAGCTTGCGCCGCATGATGCCGACCTTGAGCTTGGCAGCGCTGACCAGTTGTTGGAAATGATCATGCAGAATCTGAGCGAGCCGCTTGCGTTCGCGTGACTCGGTTTCGGCGAGATCGAGCACTAGCGCGCGCAACTGTTCGGAGCGCGCTTCGACCTCGCGCGTGCGATCGCGCACCCGCATCTCAAGAGATTCGTTGATGAGCAGCAACCGGCCTTCGCTCTCGCGCAGCGCACTCTCCGCGAGCTTGAGCGCGGTAATGTCGACCACGAAAGCAATTCCCTGGTCGTGAAATCCGGGATCGAGATCGGCCGCGGCAATCATCACCGGCGTGTGTGAGCCGTTGCGGCAGAGGAGTTCCTGTTCGCTTGGGCGCGATTTGATTGCGCTCTTCAAATCCTGCATCTGCTCGGCGTTCAGATTCAGCCAGTCCATCGGCGTGGGATGCGTCGCATCCAGCGTGGCGCGCTCATCTTTGGTGTAGCCGAGCAGGCGCAGCATTTCGTCGTTGTAATCGATGATCGGGCCGGCCGTCTTGAAGAAGAAAATCCCGATGAGATTCGATTCGTACAGGCGGCGGAAGCGCTGCTCCGCGCGGCGCAGGCTGTCGATGTCGTAGTTCGTGCCGAACCAGCGCGCGGGTTTTCCGAATTCGTCGCGCAGTGGAGTCGCACGCATGTCGAACCAGCGATATTCGCCGTCGCTGCGCATCAGGCGGGCTTCGCACTGCAGGCTGCGTGACTCGCGCGATGCTTCATCAAATGCTTCCTGAACTCTAGTGACATCCTCGGGGTGATAGAAACTTGGCAGCGGATGGCTGAGGAGTTCGGTCGTCGCTTTGCCCGTGTAATCCGCCCACTGTGCATTGACGAAATCGACCGTGCCGTCGGCGGTGCTGGTCCAGGTGAGCTGCGGCAAACCTTCGGTGAGTTGACGATAATGCCGCTCGCGTTCGGCCAGTTGCCGCTCGGCGCGTTTGCGATCGCTGATATCAACACCGCTGGCGACCAGTTCGGTGATCTGGCCTGCATCATTCACCATCGGTGCGAGCATGAAATCAAGCGTGGCGAGTCCATTGGCCGAACGGATTTCGACATCGTATCGATGAACTTCTCCGTTTGAAGAATTCTTGATGACTTGCTTGAGCCGTTCCTGATTTTCCGGCGAATTGGTGAACCAGAAACCTTCCCAGAACGGATGGCCAAGAACCTGTTCGCGGGAAATATTGGCCAGGCGAAGAGGGGAATCGTTGACGTCCACCACGATGCCCTCGGGTGTGAGCACCGCAACGAACGTGTACATCGAATTAAGCAATCGGCGCAGATGCCGCTCGCTGTCGCGGACGATTTCCTGGGCGCGTTTGGATTCGGTAATGTCGCGCCACTGTACGACGACACCGTCCTCAAGCTTGTGGATGCGTAAATCAATGTGAGCCATCTGCCGTTCCGGCGAGATGCGCAGCGGGGCTTCACGGAAGACTGGCGTGCCGGTGGCGACAACCTGGCGGTAATCGTCCATCAGATTTTCGCCGACCACACGACCCACTGATTCACTCAAACGCTTCCCGACTGCGGTTTTGCTTTCGGGATCTTCATCGGCGTTCCACGAGCTGGCAGCGCGATTGAGATAGATGATTTCAAAATCCGCGATTTCTCCGTGTTCATCGCGAATCGATTTGTACAGCGCGAGCGGATCGGTAAGGGCGTTGAGCGCGGTATCGAGCCGCATCTCGACGGTGGACGCGCGGCGCGTGGCTTCGAGAAGCTTTTCGAGAATGGTGACGCGTGCCGCCTCGCTCTTTTTCGACCGGTGCTGAAACCAGATCAGCACAAGGCCGATAACGGCGAAGCGGATAATCCCGTTGAAATCGGTCGCGCTGTGGACCCCGAACGAGAACTTGGGTTCGAAAAAGAAAAAATCCAGCCCCACCACCATCAGCACGAGCGCTACGAGTGCGTGACGCGTGCGATAAAGCCACGCCACGAGCGCGACCGCGCAGATTTGGAACGTAAATCCAGTTCCGGTGAACCAGGGAGAGACGAATTGTTTATCGATCGCCCACTTCAACAACATCCCGATCACGACGATCCCCATCGTCGCGAGCCATTCGCCAGCGGCGGACAACTGTCGGCGGGTGGGAACCGCGGCCGAGGCGTAATTGAGCGGACGATTCATCACAACATCATCAGGTGTTCGCAAGCGACCATTCGATCGCATAGCGAACCAGTTCTGGTCCGCTTCCTAAACTCAGCTTCTGCTTCAAGTGTTCTCGATACGTCTCGATCGTCTTCACGCTCAGACAAAGTTTCTCGGCGATCTGCGCGGTGGTCATTCCCTTGCCGATGAGCTGCAACACTTCGAGTTCACGATCGCTAAGTTTTTCAATCGGTGATTGCAGCGGCTTGCCCGTTGCGCCTGCGCCGACGAGTTTGCCGAGCAATCGATCGCTCATGGCGGGGCTTAGATAGACTTTGCCCTTGAGCACCTGCTTGATCGCTTCGATCAGCCGTTCGGGAGGATGCTGCTTCATCACGTAGCCTTTGGCGCCAGCGCGCAAGGCTCGTTCGGCGTAGATCGATTCATCGTGCATCGAATACGCGAGCAGGGGTAGATCGGGCCAGCGGTAAGTGAGTTCCTTCATCAGCTCAACGCCGTTATTGCCGTCGAGCGAGATGTCGACAATCACCATGTCGGGCTTCAGCTTGCCCACTGCGGTGTACGCATCCGAGAGGGTGCCGGCCTCGCCGCAAACTTCCAATCCACTCTCCGATGCGATCACCTCGCCGATTCCTTTACGGAGAATCGGATGGTCATCGACCAGAAGAATTCGTGCGATGCCACTACTGCTCATGCGATCTGCTTTCGTTGGTTCAGCTTTTTTGTCATCCATTGTTGTTTTCATCATAGCACGATTCATCACACCGCGCCGGTAAAAGAGCTGACACAAAACAGAGATCGCTCAGCGCGTCCACAGGCAAGCATGTTTACAAGCACTTGGCGGCCTTGAACATCGGGTGAAATGCCTAACCCTGATACCGAAGATGATGGACAAGCTACCGACAGCCTGAAGCTTCCATTGCCGGAAAATCGACTAGGCCTATAGGGGACTACCCGATCGGCAGTTGCGCCGATGTGTTCTACGCTTTACATGAGAGTTGTGTGAACAGATTTCGTCTTAAACATTCACCGGGAGAAGCAATGAAAACCATCGAAACTACCTCAAGCCAAGCGAAGGAAACCATCAACAAGCTCGTCGAAATCTGCCGAGATGGGCAATACGGATTCGAACTCGCCAGCAAAGGCATTGACGACGCACTCTTGCGATCCGAACTCATGCAGTACAGCCAGCAGCGTCACGAATTTGCGGATGATCTGCGTGAAGCATTGGCGGATGTGACGGGCGAACAGAGTGTCGATCACGGCACGGTGACTGGAGCGCTTCATCGTGGATGGATCAACATCAAGCAAGCGCTGACCTCACGCGATCGCCTGGCGATTCTGAGCGAATGCGAAAGAGGCGAAGATGCCGCCGTCGAAGCGTATCGAGACGCGATCGGCGTTTCCCTTCCTGATCAACTGGCCGGATTGGTGCAAACGCAAATGCGCGCCGTGGAGCGCGTCCATGACCGTGTACGAACTTTGCGTGATGCCGCAAAGGCCGAATGAACGTGTCTTCCGCCCGGTCGGGGCCGCAGCCGACGGTCGGCTGCGGCCACCGACTTTTTCGGGCGGCAAAATGGTAGGAACAAAACGGGGATATTGAGGAATCTAAACAAGGAGCAGTCATGCTTTACTGGGCAGCAGTTTTTATGGTTATCGCATTAGTTGCGAGTCTTCTCGGCCTCGGTGGTGTTATCACCGGAACCGCTGTGAACATCGCCTATGTATTGTTCGTCGTGTTTCTAATTTTGTTCATCGTTTCATTCATCACCGGTCGCGGAAGAAAGTCCGCGCTCTAACTTATCAAGGATGGCGTTATGAAAACTAACGGTCATTCCAGAATACCAGAACGGAGACACATTATGGCAACGCATGAAGCCAAGTCGGAATACAACGACATTAAGAAGGATCTTAAAGAAGTGAAAAACGAAGCTAAAGATCGTTTCTCGGAAGACATCGGCGAGCTGAAAGAGAGCTTTGCTCAATTGAAGAGCGATCTCCACAAGATGCTCGACGACGCAGTCGGTACCGGCAAAGCCGGCGCACGCGTGGTGGGCGATCACGCAAACCAGGCATACGGGAAAGTAAAAGACGAGGCTCAAACCGCCTACAGCCAGGCGAAGAAAGGCGCACACGATTTGAAAGATCGTGGTGCCGATCAAATCGACACGCTGGGGGAAAAGATCGCAGAGAATCCACTCACCAGCGCAGCGATTGCGTTCGGAATCGGGTTCATTATCTCGCGATTGATGAGCCGTCGTTGAGTAGTTGCGAGTTGCGAGTAGTGAGTTGCGAGCTAAGAAATTTTCCCGCTCGCAACTCGCAACTCGTAACTCACAACTTTTGAAGAAGGGAAGACACAATGGAAGCGCTGGCACGACTCGTTATCGCGTCGACGGATCTCGTCGAAGCGGAAGGACGCATGCTTAGACAGTATGCGGTTCGACTTCTGACTTTTGCGGGCGTCGGTACGGTGATGATTGTCGTGTTTCTCGCTGGCCTGGTCTTCCTGACCTGGGGACTGTTCCAGATGCTGTCGTCGCAGGTCGGTCAAACGGCCAGCGCGACAATTTTTGGAATCGTCTTCCTCGCCACAGCGGCAGGGGTCACCTACCGCTTGTGGCTTCGCGTCCGGTGAGTCGAACCATAGGTCTTGGATTTAATCCAGACTTTCATGGTTCGCTCATCTGACGCTTTTAAAATAATTCTTAGATCAGGCGGAACCATGGATAGTGAACCCAAAGCAAAAGATATGCGCGAAGTGTTTCAAGATGATCCCGACCAGGCCAAGCGCAACTTGCTTGAGACGGCTCGATCAATCGACTGGCTCGCGCCGCTGCGCGAACACCCGTTTGCAACGGTCGGCATCTCTGCCGCGCTCGGCGCGGTGGCCGCAGCCAATCCGAAAACCGTGACGCTTGCTTCAGGCCTGGTGAGCCGGCTCATGCCGCTCGTCGAGAAAACCGCAAGCGTTTTCCTGCAAGCTCAGATTGCAAAAGCCGCCGTGAAATCAGAGACAGAACCGATCAAAGAAGCCGCAGAATCTGTCGAGAACGCTTGCAAAAATGGCGTTCATTGAAATGAGGAATGAGGAGATACCATGCACCGACCGCTCACCGATCAATCCGACACATCCGCCGATCAGGCCGCGATCGATCACTGGCTCGACCGCATTCGGGATGTGCGCACCAAGCTGAGCGAGTGGTCGCCTTCGGGCATCGGCAGCCTCTGCCTGTTCGACTATGACAAAGTTTGTCAGACCGCAGTCGCTTTGGAAACTGCGCTTGATGAACTGGGCGCGAAGATTCGAGCGTCGCTTGAGCAGAAAGCGATCGACAACTCGGTTGACTCCACACTGACAAGTGTGGAAAGGCTCGCTGATCAATTTGAAAGAGAAATCATCAACAACCTGATTATTGGTTCGACGATTTAATGTCCATTTAATGTCCACGCACTTTCAACGTGCAGAGCATTCTTAGGAAGCTGGCCGGGTTCGGCCAGCTTTTTTTCTTTCAGTCGTATCCTGAATTTCAGTCGGGCATACCCCGATAACTGCACGGCGAGAACTTTCCCGTATCAGGGTGAATCACCCTGATACATAACTCACACCGGACCGGCGATAATTCTTAAGAATGATGACACCAGTCATCTTGAACAGATGTAGGGAATACAAAAGACAAGGAGCTTGTCATGGCCACGGAAACACGAAAAGAAAATCTGAATATGACCAAGCGTCAGGATGAAATCGATCGAGAAGCAGCGGAGCTTCGTAATGAAGATCCGATCACCGGCGCGCCGGGTTCACACCCGGTTGGCGTTGGTGTTGGTGCAGCAGCGGCTGGAGCAGCCGGCGCTGCAATCGGCTCGATCGTTCCTGGTGTGGGCACAGTCATCGGCGGCGCGATTGGCGCGGTCGTCGGCGCGGTTGCCGGTGGATTCGCCGGCAAAGGCGTTGCCGAGGCGATCTTCCCCACCGAAGAAGACGTCTACTGGCGTTCCGCGTACCGCGATCGTCCGTACTACGACACGGACAGCGAATTCGACTACGACCGCGATTACAGCGCGGCCTATCGATTCGGCTACGAGACAGCGTACGAGTTCAGCGGGTCGAGATTCGAAGATGTCGAATCAACCCTCGCCACGCGTTGGGAATCGGCAAAGGCCGACTCGCGCCTGACCTGGGTCGAGGCCCGTCACGCAGTCGCCGACGCTTGGGATCGCGCTCGCGGCCGTGTTCCGTCTGAAAAAGCTGTTCCGTGATTAGTCGTTACTGAATCTGAGAACTTAGGCCTGAAAACTTGAGTTTGAAAACCGGCGATAGGCGGGCAGGTGTCGATCCAGACCCCTTTGAAAACCTGCCCGCCTTCGCCGGGATCTTCTCGAAAACCTTAAACAAAATAAGTACGAACCAACGAAGCGAGGGCGATCATGTCCGTCAAGCATCTGCCTACCGGCTCTATCGTTATCTCACCATTGATCGGCGAAATTGCAGAAATTTATTCGGTGATCAACGGGCAAGCGACATGTGTGAAACAGACCTCGCTCGCCCGTGCGGTGGAAGAAGCCCGCGCGCTTCGACAAATTGCCGGTGCTTGGGTCGCCTGGAAGACATCCGACGGCGAGATCGTTCGATATTGCTGAAAATCAAGAGTTGTTAAAGCGCGACCAGCGATGAGTTGTTCTGAGCCGCATGACGCTCAACAACAGATCGCTGGTCGTCTTTTTGCCATTAATGAATCCCTGAATTTCTGTAACGAATTCGCATCCGCCGACGTTTTCTACACATCAGGCCCTCACTTTGCCGACATACCGATTTGTGCTCTATGCGCCTTGATCGTTTCGTTCGAGGTTGAACGATTCGGATGGGTCTGGTCGGCATCGATACGTGAGTTCTTAAGGAGTCATCATGCAGAAGTCCGCGTTTGTAGATCAACTTGAAAATCGTCGACTGTTGGCAGTTAGCCCTGTTCACGCCGGTAAGACCGGTCTCAACATGGTCCTCAACGAGGACGGCAGCAAGGAAAACAGCAATGTGATCATCGTCAACTTCACAGGCGATGTGAATCTCATCAGCTCAAGCCAGATTCGAGTGTTTGGATATGCGGTCAATCCGAAGTCAGTCAATCTGGCTCAGATCAAAGTGACCATCGGCATTGAAAGTGTCGTGGTGAATCCAAGCAACCAATCGATCTCGATCACCACCGAGCGCATGGTGCGCAAAGGTGCGCGTGTCCTGTTCAACGAAGGCGCGCTGCGTGACAACAACGGCGACGACATCATTCACAGCACCAGCGTGGGTGCGAAAGTCACCACTTCAAAGGGTCTGAACAAGGAACGTTTCACGCTGGTATGCCGCGCGTTTGTGCCGACCGATTTCGACTTCTTCAGCAATGACCGTTATCCACAGGGCATCGAAGCAACGGTTGCTGACGGCGTGCAGTCGTCCTCTTCCGTGCGTGGCTCACTGGCTGACTTCCTCACGAAGAAAGTGACCGCCGGTACGATCAACTCAGCAAAGCGCACCGAGATGCTTGCTGCATTCGATAGCGATGCGAATGAAGAACGCGTGCCCGATGCCGTACTCCGCGCTGCGATCTGCTCGCTGGCGGGAACGGTTGCCGAGCGCGCCATC
>Ga0138256_10006108_pt1 | contig 12747 bp, 8 predicted proteins | sample KNB2016incub_MG_FD_105486 | JGI IMG/M metagenome (GOLD analysis project Ga0138256, IMG submission 105486) | Active sludge microbial communities from wastewater in Klosterneuburg, Austria - KNB2014incub_MG | ecosystem: Engineered > WWTP > Activated sludge > Unclassified | place: Austria... | reverse complement strand
ATCTTGCGGATCTCGCGCTCGTAGCGGCGCACGTCGTCGACCTGCGAGCGCAGGATGTCGCACAGCTTCTCGATCGTCTTGACGGTGAAGCGGATCGTCATCAGCTCCGAACTGATCGCCTGCTGCGCCTTGTTGTAGGCCGGCGACTTGTAGCCTTCCTTCTCGAAGGCGCGGCGCATCTTCTCGAAGTGGGTGCGCAGCGCCTCGAACTTGGCGAGCGCCGCCGTCTTCAACTCCTCGAGCTTCTTGGTCAGCGCCTTGCTGCCGCCCTGGCCGTCGTCGTCCTCTTCCTCGTCGAAGAAGTCGACGTCTTCCTCGGCGACGTAGTCGTCGGCTTCGTCTTCGGAGACGAAACCGTCGACGACTTCCGAGATCGTCATCTGGCCGGCGCCGATGCGGTCGGCGTAGACGAGGATCTCGGCAATCGTCGTCGGCGAGGCCGAGATGGCGAGCATCATCGCCTGCAGGCCGCCTTCGATGCGCTTGGCGATCTCGATCTCGCCTTCACGGGTGAGCAGCTCGACAGTGCCCATCTCGCGCATGTACATGCGCACCGGATCGGTGGTGCGGCCGAACTCGGAGTCGACGGTCGACAGCGCCGCTTCGGCGGCTTCCTCGGCTTCTTCCTCGGTGGCCGTTGTCGTGCCGCCGCCCGCGATCAGCAGCGTGGCTGCGTCGGGCGCCTGCTCGTAGACGGCGATGCCCATGTCGTTGAGCATCGAGACGATGGCTTCGAGGATCTCGTTGTCGACGAGCTTCTCGGGCAGGTGGTCGTTGATCTCCTGGTGCGTCAGGAAACCCCGCGTCTTGCCCATCTTGATGAGCGTCTTCAGTTCGAGCCGGCGCTTGGCGACTTCTTCTTCCGTCAGTGCTGTCTCGTCGAGGCCGAACTCGCGCATCAGCGCGCGCTCCTTGGCGCGCGACACCTTCATGCGTAGCGGCTTGGCGCGCGCCTTGGTCTCGGCTTCCTCCACGACTTCGATCTCGGGTTCGGCGTCGAAGTCGGCGTCGACGTCGGCCAGGTCCGGGTCGACGGTCTCTGGCTTCTTCAGGTCAGTGCCGCGCCCGGCGCGGCCCTTCGGCGCGTTCTTGGCGGCCGGCTTGGCAGGGGCGGTCTTGGCCGGCGCTTTCGCCGGAGCGGACTGGGCCTTCACCGGCGCAGTCTTGCCGGCGGGCTTCTTCGGCTCGGCCTTGGCGGCGGACTTGGGCGCCGGCTTGGCGGAGGGGGCGGGAGCGCTTTTCTTCGCGGTCATTCGGATTCCTCGATCGGCGGGTAGCGACCTGGTCACGGCCTCAGATGGGGACGACCCCGCTGCCGGGCAAGCTGCATGCGGCAGCCGGCGCGACCTCGGAGACGACATCGATGCATCGTCGACGAACGCAGCAGACCTGTTCGTACGGGAAACAGGCCATGCGTTCAATGCAAGGCGGACAAGCTAGCGTGATCCACTGTCGGTGCAGCCCTTGCGGGTGGGTTTGGCCTTGGATTGACCCTGTTTCGAAGGGTGGCCGGGGCCCGGAGGTGCTGTTGTCACTCTTGCCGCAATAAACATCATATTATCGGCGAGAAGCGGAGCTGCGTCAAAGTCACGGGGATGCGGCCTCGCGCCGAGCGGCGTCGAGCGAGCGCTTGAGCGCGTCGAGCCGCTCGCGCACCGGCTTGAGCTGCCGCAGCGCCTCGGGGTCCGAGGCGGCCTGCTCGGCGAGGGCAGCAGCCTCGGCGCTCAGGCGCCCGACCCATAACCGCTGGACGACAGTGCACAGGTCGTCGAGCGTCACGACGTCCTCGATCGCCATGGCCGACATGGCGTCGCGCGCGGCGGCGGCGTGTTCGTGCTCCGCCAGCGCGGCCTCGAGCACGGCCCACGATGCGGCGCCGCGGTCGCCGACCTGCCGCTCGAGCCAAGTGAACAACGCGCCGTGCGGCGCCGGCAGGCTGTGCAGCAACTCGTGGTCGTCGCTGGTCAGCTGCTGCCACCAGTCGCTGTGCAGCAGCAGCAGGCGCAAGGCCTGCGTCGCCGGATCCATTGGACGCGGGCGCGCCGGCGGGCGCCGGGTGGGACCGGCCGTGCCGCGGATCGGGGCGTGCGACGGACGCGCAGCAGGCGCATCCGGACGCCCCATCGTGCCGCCCCACAGCGCCGCCAGTTCGCCGGTTTCGATCTGCCCGACGCGCGCGATGTCGCCAAGGATCTGGCGCCGCAGCGCCCCGTCGGGCAAGGCCTGCCACAAGGGCTTCGCGGCGGCCAGGAAACGAGCGCGGCCTTCGGCCTGCGCCAGCTCGCAGCCGTCGCGCGCCGCTTCGACGAGCTGGCGCGACAGCGGGACGGCCTGCTCGATGCACGCGGCGAAGGCTGCGGCGCCGAATTCGCGCACGTAGGAATCGGGGTCGTGCTCCGGCGGCAGGAACAGAAAGCGGACGCTGCGCGTGTCGCTCGCGTGCGGCAGCGCCGCCTCGAGCGCGCGGCGCGCGGCGCGGCGCCCGGCGGCGTCGCCGTCGAAGCTGAAGACGACGGCGTCGGTGAAGCGAAAGAGCTTGTGCACGTGCTCGGCCGTGCAGGCCGTGCCGAGGGTCGCGACGGCGTTGGCGAAGCCGTGCTGGGCCAGCGCGACCACGTCCATGTAGCCCTCGACGACGAGCGCATGCCCGCGTTCGCGCAGCGCCTGCCGCGCCTCGTGCAGCCCGTAGAGCTCGCGCCCCTTGCTGAACACGGGCGTCTCGGGCGAGTTGAGGTACTTGGGCTCACCCTGGTCGAGCACCCGGCCGCCGAAGCCGATGACCTCGCCCGGCACCGAGCGGATCGGGAACATGATGCGGTCGCGGAAGCGGTCGTAGCGCTTGCGCTCGGCCTCGTCTTCGCCCTGGGCGATGACGAGGCCGCTTTCCTCGAGCAGTGGGTCGTCGTAGCGAGCGAACGCGCTGGCCAGCGAGCGCCAGCCGTCGGGCGCGTAGCCGAGGCCGAAGCGCGCCGCGATCTCGCCCGTCAGGCCGCGGCGCTTGAGGTAGTCGATCGCGCGCGGGCTGGCCTTGAGCTGGGCGCGATAGTGGGCCGCCGCGCGGGCCAACGTCTCGGTCAGCGTCGCCTGGCGCTCGCGCAGCTGCGCCGCCTGTGCGCGCTCCTGCGGACTGGCGTCGTCTTCGGGGACGGTCATGCCCACGTGCTGCGCAAGATCGCGCACCGCGTCGATGAAGCCGAGACCGCCGTGTTCGATCAGGAAGCCGATGGCGTTGCCGTGCGCGCCGCAACCGAAGCAGTGGTAGGTCTGGCGCGTCGCGCTGACGGTGAAACTCGGCGTCTTTTCTCCGTGGAAGGGGCAGAGCCCTTTGTGATTGATTCCGGCCTTGCGCAGCTCGACGTGGCGCCCGACGACTTCGACGATGTCGGTGCGCGAAAGCAGATCCTGGATGAATGCCGGCGGAATCACGCGGGCAGTCTACTGCCGCGTGCAGAGCGCGCAGCCGGGGCTACACGGCGAAGTCGTCGAGCTTGCGCCCGGCGGCGAGCGCCGCCTTCAGCCACTTGGGCTGCAGCCCGCGGCCGGTCCAGGTGTCGCCGGTCGACTTGTCGCGGTACTTGACCGCCACCTTGCCGCGAGTCGTACCTTTCGCGGCGGGTGACTTCGCGCTCAGATCGGCGGCCGACAGCCCGTATTCGGCCATCAAGCCCTTGACCTTCGCGATCGCATCGGCTCGCGCTTGTTTGCGCGCCACGTCGATCTGCTTGTCGAGCGCGGCCTTCTGCTCCAGAAGTTTCTGCAGGTCGGTCATGGCGGCTGTCCGCGGGGAATACCCCGCCGCGATTGTGGTGCGGGATTCTGGCATCGACCCGTGGGCAGGGCAATAACCGCCTCGCTATTTGTAGCCGACCCGATCCAGTATCTGCTGCACCTGGCTCTGATTCTTGCCGACCGTCGCCACCGGGATCGTCTCGGACTTGAATGCGCCGAGGCTGGCCAAGGCGGGGTTGGCGACCTTCACGCTCGGCACCGTCGGCCACTCGTTGTTGCCGTCGGCGAAATAGCGCTGGGCTTCGTCGCTAGCCAGATATTCGAGAAAGCGCACGGCGGCCTCGCGATTCCTGGAATGGCGCGCAACCGCGCCGCCCGCGACGTTGACGTGCGTTCCGAAATCCTGCTGGTTCGGAAATACCACGCCGACTTTCTCGATCACCGCGCGATCTTCGGGTTTGTCGGACCGCATCATGCGCGCCAGATAGTAGGTATTGGTCAGCGCGATCTGGCATTCTCCGCTCGCGACAGCCCGAATCTGGTCGGTATCGCCGCCCTTTGGCGCGCGTGCCATGTTTGCCGCCGTGCCGCGCAGCACGGCCTCCGTCTTCTCGGGGCCGAGGTGCTGCAGCATCGAGCCGAAGAGGGAGACGTTGTAGGGGTGCGAGCCTGAGCGCGTGCAGACCTTGCCCTTGTTCTTCGGGTCGCCGAGTTCCTCGTAGGTGTCGACGTCGGCCTTGTTCACCGCCACCTTGCTGTAGACGATGACCCGCGCGCGCGTCGAGAAACCGAACCAGGCCGAGCCCTGGCCCTGATCTTGGCCGCGCAGCGTAGCGGGGATGCGCTGTTCGAGCAGCGCCGACTTGACCGGCTGGAACAGGCCCTGCGTCTCGGCGCGCCACAGTCGCGCCGCATCGACGAGCAGCACGACGTCGGCCGGGCTGGCGCTGCCTTCGCTCTGAAGGCGCGCCAGGATGCCGGCATCGTCGGCATCGACGCGCTGGATGCGGATGCCGGTCGCCTTGGTGAAGTTGGCGTACAGCGCCTCGTCGGTCTGGTAATGGCGTGCGTTGTACAGGTTGAGCACCTGCTCCTGCGCATGGGCCGCGCCGGCGGCCGTCAGGACGAGTGTGGCGGCGAGCAGCCGACGGCGAAGGGACGGGCGGTACATGGAACGACTCCTCGAGTGGTATCGAGGAGTGTACTGGAACGCGAATGATTCGTATCAGCCAGGAGGCGGCACGTAACCGGCCGGCTTGTCGGCGCCTTGTCCGAAGAAGAACTGCTCCATCTGGCGCGACAGGTACTGGCGCGCGCGCTGGTCGGCGAGGTTCAGGCGGTTTTCGTTGACGAGCATCGTCTGGTGGCGCAGCCAGGCCTGCCAGGCCTCCTTGCTGACCGACTCGTAGATCCGCTTGCCGAGCTCACCGGGGTAGACGGGGAAATCGAGCCCTTCGGCTTCTCGTTTGAGGTAGGCGCATTGAATGGTCCGCGGCATGGCCGGCTCCTTCGACGACAGATGGGACGGCGCCACTGTAGCGCCGGTGAAAAGGGGGAACATGCAGCGGGGTCAGGTGAGCTTCTTGACGAAGACGACGGAGCGCCGATCCCAGTTGTACTTGCGCTTGCGCGCCTCGGGCAGCCAGTCGGAGTCGACCTGCACGAAGCCGCGCTTGATGAACCAGTGCATCGTGCGCGTGGTCAGCACGAAGATGCTGTCGAGCCCTGCGGCGCGCGCGCGCTGCTCGATGCGCTTGACGATGCGCTCGCCGTCGCCCTGGCCCTGGACCTCGGGCGACACCGTCAACGCCGACATCTCGCCGGTGCGCGCCTCGGGGTAGGGGTAGAGCGCGGCGCAGCCGAAGATCACGCCGTCGTGCTCGATCACGGTGTAGTGGCCGATGTCGCGCTCGATCTCGGTGCGATCGCGCTTGACCAGCGTGCCGTCGCGCTCGAACGGCTCGATCAGCTTGAGGATGCCGCCGATGTCGTCGGAAGTCGCCTCGCGCAGGCTCTCGAGCTTCTCGTCGACGACCATCGTGCCGATGCCGTCGTGCGTATAGACCTCCATCAGCAGCGCGCCGTCGGCGGCGAACGGCAGGATGTGCGAGCGTTCGACGCCGCCCCGGCAGGCCTTGACGCAGTGCTGCAGGTAGAACGCCACGTCGGCCGGCTCGGCGGCGTTCGGCAACGCGGCGAGCAGGCGTTCTGCTTCAGCCAGCGTCAGCTCGGTGTCGATCGCGCTGTCGGGGTCGGCCGGGTTCTCGCGGATGCCGGGCACTTCGGTCAGGAACAGCAGCTTGTCGGCCTGCAGCGCGATCGCCGTGCTGGTGGCGACGTCTTCCATCGTCAGGTTGAAGGCCTCGCCGGTCGGCGAGAAACCGAACGGTGACAGCAGCACGACCGCGCCGATGTCGATCGCGCGGCGGATCGCCGCGGCGTCGACCTTGCGGACCAGGCCGCTGGACTGGAAGTCGATGCCGTCGACGATGCCCACCGGCCGTGCGGTCAGGAAGTTGCCGGAGACGACGCGCACCGTCGCATTGGCCATCGGCGTGTTAGGCAGGCCCTGCGAGAACGCGGCCTCGATCTCGAAGCGCAGCTGCCCGGCGGCCTCCTGTGCCGCGTCGAGAGCGACCGGGTCGGTGATGCGCCAGCCGTGGCTGAAGCGCGACGTGTGGCCCTTGGCGCGCAACTGTTCGTTGACCTGCGGGCGAAAGCCGTGCACCAGCACGAGCTTGATGCCCATGGCGTGCAGGATCGAGACGTCCTGGACGAAGGAGCTCAGCTTGCCCGCAGCGATCAGTTCGCCCGCGATCGCGACGACGAAGGTCTTGCCGCGGTAGGCGTGGATATACGGCGCGACGGAGCGGAACCAGGGGACGAAGGTGTGCGGAAAGACGGCGCTCATGGCAAGGCGGATCGGGTGCGCGGATTGTGCAGCATCGCCGTCGACGCTCTCGGCGCGTGCTCGATAATCGGCGCCCCGTGAACCCGCCGACGCCGAACCCTGCACTGCCGCTGATCCGATTTCCCGAGGCGCTGCCGGTATCGGCGCGGCGCGACGAGATCGCGCAGGCGCTGGCCGCGCACCAGGTCATCGTCGTCTGCGGCGAGACCGGCTCCGGCAAGACGACGCAGCTACCCAAGATCGCGCTCGCGCTCGGCCGCGGCACGGCCCACAGCGGGCGCCTGATCGGCCACACGCAGCCGCGGCGCATTGCGGCGAGCTCCGTCGCCAAGCGCATCGCCGAGGAACTGCAGTCGCCGCTCGGCGACGTCGTCGGCTACAAGGTGCGTTTCCAGGACCGGCTGCACCAAGGCGCGTCGGTCAAGCTGATGACGGACGGCATCCTGCTCTCCGAGACGCAGACGGATCCGCTGCTGCGCGCCTACGACACGCTGATCGTCGACGAAGCGCACGAGCGCAGCCTCAACATCGACTTCCTGCTCGGCCACCTGCGGCAGATCCTGCCGCGGCGGCCCGACCTGAAGCTCGTCGTGACCTCGGCGACGATCGACGCCGAGCGCTTCGCGCGCCACTTTGCAGGGGCCGCCGGTCCCGCGCCGGTGCTGCAGGTATCGGGCCGGCTCTATCCGGTCGAGGTGCTGTGGCGCCCCTACGAGGAGCGGCGCGACTACGGCCTGCCGCATGCCATCGCCGAGGCGGCCGACGAGCTGTGGCGCCACGGGCCGGGCGACGTCCTCGTCTTCCTGCCCGGCGAGCGCGAGATCCGCGAGACCGGCGAGCACCTGCAGCGGCACTTCGCAGCGCATGCGATACGCGGGCCGGTGGAGATCCTGCCGCTTTTTGCCCGACTGTCGCAGGCCGAGCAGGAGCGCGTGTTCAAGGCCGGCAACGGACGCCGCATCGTGCTCGCGACGAACGTCGCCGAGACCTCGCTCACGGTGCCGGGCATCCGCTACGTGATCGATAGCGGCCTGGCGCGCGTCAAGCGCTACAGCTATCGCAACAAGGTCGAGCAGCTGCAGATCGAGCCGATCAGCCAGGCCGCCGCGCAGCAGCGCGCCGGCCGCTGCGGTCGCGTCGCCGACGGCGTCTGCATCCGCCTCTACGACGAGGCGTCGTTCGCCGGGCGGCCGCCGTTCACCGACCCCGAGATCCTGCGTTCGTCGCTGGCCGGCGTGATCCTGCGCATGAAATCGCTGGGGCTCGGCGCAGTCGAGGAATTTCCGTTCATCGAGGCGCCGCCCAAGCGCGCCTATGCCGACGGCTACGCCCTGCTCAACGAATTGAACGCCGTTGACGAAACCAACGAATTGACGCCGATCGGGCGCCAGCTCGCGCGTCTGCCGCTCGATCCGCGCATCGGCCGCATGATCCTCGAGGCGCGCGAGCGCCAGTCGCTCGCCGAGGTCCTCGTCATCGCGGCGGCGTTGAGCGGCCAGGACGTGCGCGACCGCCCGCTCGACGCGCAGCAGGCAGCCGACGAGAAGCAGCGCCCGTTCGACGACGAGCGCTCCGAGTTCATGGGCACGCTCGCACTGTGGCGCTGGATCGAGGCCGGGCGCGGCAACCACGGCCATGCCGGCGCGGCGACCGACACGCACAAGCTGTCGAACCGCCAGCAGGAGCAGCGGCTGCGCGAGCACTACATCAGCCCGCGCCGCGTGCGCGAATGGCGCGACATCCACAGCCAATTGCACACCGTCGTCGCGGAACAGGGCTGGCGCCTGAATGCTTCACCGGCGACCTATGAGCAGATTCACCTCTCGCTGCTGGCGGGCCTGCTCGGCAACGTCGGCGTCAAAAGCGACGAGGACGACTGGTACCTCGGCGCGCGCGGCATCAAGTTCTGGCGCCATCCGGGAGCGCACCTGCGCAAGAAGCCGGGGCGCTGGATCGTCGCCGCCGAGCTGGTGGAGACGACGCGCCTCTACGGCCGCGGCATCGCGGCGATCGAGCCGCAATGGCTGCCGGGCATCGCGGGCCATCTGCTGCAGCGCCAGCTGCTCGAACCGCACTGGGAGAAGAAGGCGGGCGAAGTCGTCGCGCTGGAGCGCGCCACGCTGTACGGCATCGTCGTCTACAACAACCGGCGCGTGAACTTCGGCCATGTCGATCCGGCAGCCGCGCGCGAGATCTTCATCCGCGAAGCGCTGGTCGGCGCCGACTGGGAGACGCGGCTGCCATTCCTGGCTCACAACCGCAAGCTGATCCGCCAGATCGAGGAACTGGAACACAAGGCGCGCCGCCAGGACGTGCTGGTCGACGACGAGCTGATCCATGCCTACTACGACGCGCAGCTGCCGGCCGACGTGCACAGCGGCGCGACGCTCGAGCGCTGGTATCGCGACGAAGCGAAACGTCGGCCGGGCCTGCTGGAGCTGAGCCGCGACGAACTGATGCGCCACGAGGCGGCTGGCATCACGACGGCCGCGTTCCCGCGCAGCGTGCGGCTGGGCGGGATCGACTGCAGCGCGAGCTACCTGCACGAGCCCGGCGACGCGAACGACGGCGTGACCGTCACACTGCCGATCTATGCCTTGAACCAGGTGTCGGAAGAACGTTGCGAGTGGCTCGTCCCCGGCATGCTGAAGGACAAGGTCGCCGCACTGCTCAAGAGCCTGCATCAGAAGCCGCGCGCGCGCCTCGTGCCGCTGCCCGAGTTCGCGCAGCGCTTCGTCGACGCGACTCCGTTCGCCGAAGGCAGCCTGCTGCAGACGCTGCTGCAGGCGGTGCGCGAGCGGACGCAGCTCGACGTCAAGCGCGCCGACTTCAAGCTCGAGCAACTGCAGCCGCACCACTTCATGAACCTGCGCGTCGTCGACGAACACGGCCGCCAGCTCGGCGCTGGGCGCAACCTCGCGGCGTTGAAGGCGCAGTGGGGCCGCGAGGCGCGCTCGGCGTTCCAGGCGCTGGCTGCGCTGCAGGTCGGCGCTCTGCCCGCTGCAGCGGCTGCGGCAAAGGCCGAGCCGGAGATCGCGGTCGCCGCTGCGCCGCAAGCCGCGGACGCGCGCTACACAGCGTGGACCTTCGGCGAGCTGCCCGAGCTGATGGAGATCCGCCGCGGCGCGCAGTCGCTGGTGGGCTTTCCGGCGCTCGTCGACGCCGGCACGCATGTCGAGATCGAAGTCTTCGACGAGCCGGCCGCCGCCGCGGCCCGGCACCGCGCGGGCCTGCGCCGCCTGTTCGCGCTGCAGCTGCGCGAGCCGATCCGCCATCTCGAGAAGAACATCCCCGAACTGCAGAAGATGGCGATCGCCTACCTGCCGCTCGGCACGTCGGACATGCTGCGCGAGCAGATCGTCGAGGCTGCGCTCGATCGCGCGTTCATGGCTGATCCGTTGCCGATCGACGGGCGCAGCTTCACCGAGCGCATCGAGCAGGGCCGCCCGCGGCTCAACCTGATCGCGCAGGAGCTCGCGCGCCAGGCCGGCCTCCTGCTGACCGAGCATGCGACGGCGTTGCGCAAGCTCAAGGATGCCCGGCCACCGAAGGAAACCGCCGACGACATCCAGGCCCAGCTCGCGCGACTGATGTCGCCGCGTTTCCTCGTGGCGACACCGGCCTCGCAGCTCCAGCACCTGCCGCGTTATCTGAAAGCGATCGTGATGCGGCTCGACAAGCAGCGTACCGACCCGCGACGCGATGCCGAGCGTCTGGCCGAGCTGCGCCCGCTCGAGCAACGCTGGTTGCGTGCGATCGCCGAGCGCAAAGGCACGGTCGATCCACGGCTCGACGAGTACCGATGGCTGCTCGAGGAACTGCGCGTGAGCCTTTTCGCGCAGGAGCTGCGCACGCCGCAACCGGTATCGGTAAAGCGCCTCGAGAAGGCGTGGCAGCAGCTCGCGCGCTGACTCTCTTGTGCATGCGCGGATGGCCTGCCGATGCGTCGGCGCCGCACGCGAACGGGAGCGGCGCAGCGCGCGGTACCCCGTCTACAATCGCGCGTGATCGGGGTGTAGCGCAGCCTGGTAGCGCAACTGGTTTGGGACCAGTGGGTCGGATGTTCGAATCATCTCACCCCGACCATTCGTTTCGGCGCCGTACCTCTGCCCGTAGCTCAACTGGATAGAGCACCAGCCTTCTAAGCTGGGGGTCGCAGGTTCGAGTCCTGCCGGGCAGGCCAATCCCAGGTCCCCGCCGCTCGGCGGTTCCTCGGCCAGCAGTCAGTGGGTGACGGGCGGCGCGCTCATCTCGTACCAGCGCAGCATCGCTTCCCAGCGGCTGCCGACCGGTCCGAACGCAGCGGCGAAATCGATCTGCGGCGTGGCCTGGGCATCGAAGGCGCCGGGATCGGCAGCGAGCTGCGCATCGGTGTCGATATCGGCATCGTCGTCATCTACTTCGAACTCGGTCGCTGCGCTCAGCGTGCTGGGTTCGAAGTCGCTCGTCGTATCGGGCACGGAGTGGTGCAGGGGCATCGTCAACCTCGTGTGGTGGGTCGGTACGGCGCATCCTACGGCCGGCCGCTCGCACAAGGTGTGGCAAAGTTGCCCAGACCGCGGCGCGCGTGTCGCGCGTTGGCGCCGTGAAACAGGTCGACGTGCGGCACGCTCGCGCGGATGGCAGCAAGCCGGCGCCGCTTTGCGCCCGGTGCTACGCGATGCGATCGAGCGCCGCGCCGATCGTCGCGACGATTTGCTCGATCTGGCCGCGCTCTACGATCAGCGGCGGCGACAGCGCGACGATGTCGCCTGTAGTGCGCACCAGCAGGCCGTGCTCCCAGCAGTCGAGGAAGACGGAGAACGCCCGCTTGCCCGGCTCGCCGGCGATCGGCTCGAGTTCGACAGCGCCGACCAGCCCGAGGTTGCGGATGTCGATGACGTGCGGGCGTCCCTTCAAGCCGTGCAGCAGGCGCGCGAACTCGTCCTCGAGTTCGAGGGCGCGCGTCAGCAGGCCGCCTTCGGCATAGGTGTCGAGCGTTGCGAGCGCGGCAGCGCAAGCCAGCGGGTGCGCCGAGTAGGTGTAGCCGTGGAAGAACTCGATCATGTGCTCGGGGCCCTGCATGAACGCGTCGTGGATCGACTGGCGTGCCAGCACGGCGCCCATCGGCACGCAGCCGTTCGTCAGCCCCTTGGCGACAGCCATCAGGTCGGGCGTGACGCCGAAGCGCTGCGCCGCAAACGGTGCGCCGACGCGGCCGAATCCGGTGATGACTTCGTCGAAGATCAGCAGGATGCCGTGCCGGTCGCAGATCGCGCGCAGCCGTTCGAGGTAGCCCCGGGGCGGCAGCAACACACCGGTCGAACCCGCGACCGGCTCGACGATGACGGCGGCGATCGTCGATGCATCGTGCAGCGCGATCAGCCGTTCGAGGTCGTCGGCGAGTTCGGCGCCGTGCGCCGGCTGGCCGATCGACCAGGCGTTGCGCGCCGGATCGTGCGTGTGGCGCAGGTGGTCGACGCCCGCCAGCAGCGCGCCGAACATCTTGCGGTTGGAGACGATGCCGCCGACCGAGATGCCGCCGAAGTTGACGCCGTGGTAGGCGCGCTCGCGGCCGATCAGGCGCGTGCGCTGGCCTTCGCCGCGCGCGCGGTGGTAGGCCAGCGCCATCTTCAGCGCCGTCTCGACCGCCTCCGAGCCCGAGTTCGTGTAGAAAACCTTGGCCATGCCGGGCGGCGCCAGCGCGACGAGGCGCTCGGCGAGCTCGAACGCCTGAGGGTGACCCATCTGGAACGACGGCGCGAAGTCCAACTCACCCGCCTGGCGGCGGATCGCCTCGGTGATCTTCGGTCGCGCGTGGCCGGCGTTGACGCACCACAGGCCTGCGGCACCGTCGAGGATCTGGCGCCCTTCGGGGGTCCAGAAGTGCATGCCGCTGGCGCGCGCGAGCATGCGCGGCGCCTTCTTGAATTGGCGGTTCGCCGTGAACGGCATCCAGTAGGCGTCGAGGTTGTCGTGCATGCGGTGCTCTCCCGGGCTTGCCACGCCTGCATTGTGGCGCGGGGTCCGACGACCCGGCAGCGGATGCGGCGATCGCCTACAATGCCGGTGCCAGACATTCACAAGACCGAGTTTCGTTGAGGTCTTTTCTCCCTCTGCGCGCCTGT
>Ga0138256_10006107_pt1 | contig 12750 bp, 7 predicted proteins | sample KNB2016incub_MG_FD_105486 | JGI IMG/M metagenome (GOLD analysis project Ga0138256, IMG submission 105486) | Active sludge microbial communities from wastewater in Klosterneuburg, Austria - KNB2014incub_MG | ecosystem: Engineered > WWTP > Activated sludge > Unclassified | place: Austria... | reverse complement strand
GACCAGTGGAGATGATCACGTCGGTCTCGAAGCTCCTTAGCGTGGTGATGTCCAACGCGTCCGGGTTGCTCTGCTCAAGCCTCGCCACGGCTGCTTCCAGCGCCGCATCAATGTGTTGCTTGTAGCGTACCGCCGCCTCGCGCGAGGTGGCTACCACCTGCGCCTTGTAGCCGTTCGGGTACACGTGGGCTAGGTAGTGCCCCACCATGTCGGCGGCCTTCGCTGCGATGGTGGGGTCGGCCTCTAGATAGGCCTGACGCGAGCCGTAGCCGAGGATTTCCAGCCGCTCTTCGAGCTTGTAGTCGCTGAACACGTCCTGGAACGCCGTGTCCATCGCCTTGCTGTCATCCACCTCGGCATTGTGGGTGCGGCCCTCGTACACGATTTCCAGCGTCACCCCGTCCTCGATGGACTGGCGCATGGTGTATTTGTCGATGTAATCGCCGAACACGCGTTCAGTCTTGTCGATCGGCGTGCCGGTGTAGCCGATGCGCGCGGCGTTGGGGATAGCGCGGTCCAGATTCGCGCCCAGCAGCTGGTATTGCGAGCGATGCGCCTCGTCGGTCAGTACCAGGATGTGCGGGCTGGTATTGAGCTCGGGGAAGCTGGCTTCCAGATCGGCCTCGCGAAACTTGTGGATCATCGCCATCACCAGATCCGATGACGTGGATGCCAGCAGTTCCTTCAGCTTCTTGATGCTGTCGGCCACCTTCACCGTGAAGCCGATGGCCTGGCTGGTTTCGGTGAGCTGGGTTTCCAGCTGGGTGCGGTCGGTGACGAACACCACCTTCCAATTGGCAAGTCGGGCGTGGCGGTACAGCTCGCGCACCATGAACATCATGGTCAGCGATTTGCCCGAGCCCTGTGTGTGCCAGATGATGCCGCTGCGCTGGCGCGGCGTATTGCCATCAAGCAGATTCTTGACCGCCAGTTTCACTGCGCGGAACTGCTGGTAGCGGCCAACGATCTTGATGGTCTGGCCACTGTCATTGGTCGAGAACAGGGTAAAGGTGCGGATCAGGTCGAGCAGATTCTGCTTGTCCAGCATGCCCGCCACCAGCCGCTGCTGGTCGTTGGGCGCACCGGCGCCATGATCGAGTTCATTCACCGTGCGCGGGTACGGGTCGGCCCAGCGGTAGAAATACTTTTCGGTGTGGGTGGAAATGGTGCCGAACTTGGCTTGCTGGCGGCAGGTGGCAATGACGATCTGGTTGTACCAGAACAGTTGCGCATGGCCTTCGCCCTTGGCGCCGCGCTGCTCGCTGTAGCGCAGCATCTGGTCGATGGCGCTGGCCAGCGCATCGTTGACCTTGGGCGATTTGCACTCCACTAGCCCAACCGGCAGGCCGTTCAAAAACAGCACGATGTCGGGGATGATGTGATGCTCGGTGCCCGGCACGCGCAACTTGAACTGGCACACGGCGGTGAAGTCGTTGTTGGCCGGGTTGTTGAAGTCGATGAAGTGCACGCTCGGGCTGTTTTCGCCGGTCTGCCGGTTTTCGGCCACGCTGGTGCCTTCCAGTAGCAGGTGCAGCAGGTGCTGGTTGTTCTTCATCAGATCAAAGCCGGGGAAGCTGGCGGTCAGCCGCTTCACCACCTCGTCGATCTGGTCCTCCTCCAGCCACGGGTTGATCACCTTCAGCTGCGTGCGCAGGCGCGGCTCCAGCACCACTGAAGTGAAGCTGGCGCGGCCGGTGTCGCCGGGCTTTTGATCCTTTTCCAGATCTAGGATGGTCCAGCCCAGGCCCGCCAACTGATCAAGCAAGGGTTTTTCGACGTGGTTGCGTTCGTCGAGCTTGATATGGGCGGGCGTGGGTTTGCTGCTCATGCGTTTTCAGCCTCGGTGTCGTCATCGGCGGCACCGATGAACAGCAGTGCATTGCGCGCCGCATCATCCGGGAGCCGGATTTGCCAACGCTTCTCCAAGAACTTCAGCAGCCGCGTCCCACGCGCGCGAATCTCGTCCGGTCCCCAGTCCTCGCAACGGGACACCTCGATCTCGGAATGTGATCCGTCCGCATAGCCGTTGCGCAGCTTGCTGCCATCCGCGCCGAACTTGGGCGTCTTCTTCTCGGCGAAGGCATCGTTTTGCAACGACGAATTGATGGCCGAGGACAGCAACAGCAGGTTGCCCAGGCTGTTGCGGTACGCCTCACGGTTCATCTTGCGGACACCTTTGAACGCACGCACCCATTCCCTGGTCTCGGTCTGGGGGTACACGTGTTCGATGGAGATGGTCTCCTTTGGCGTCTTGAGCAGGTCCGACCAATCCAGTTTCTTCTGCCGGCTGGACGACAACAGGCTCAACTCGTACTCGTACAGGAAATAGCGGAGCCCGGACCAGCCGTAGTAGCCCTGGCCGTCCTCGAATTTCTTTTGCATCAGCAGCTGGAATTCATCCGGCTTGAACTCGCCGCTATCGGTGAAGGTGTAGCCCATTCGGTTCTGCAGCCGTTCCTTCAATTGCGCCAAGCTCATCTCGCCGCGATCCACCGCGCGGACGGCGTTGCTGAACTCGGAGCTGCGATAGTTCGAGCGCGCCTGGGTCAGCCGGAACAGAACGAAGATGAAGCGCTCGATCGCCTTGAAGCTGTCGATGCGTTCTTCCGGGTTCTTGAACTTTTTCAGGATCACCATCAGCAGCGGGCGGAAGTAGGCCATGCCCAGACGGTTCAGGCGCTGGATCCATTCCGCTTCTTCAGCAGACAAATCGCCGGACAAATCCGGGTAGAACGTCTGGAACCAGTGAGCCGAGGAGGATTGCAGGCTCTTGACGTAGTCGCGGATCTCGTGCGGCCGCAGTTCCGCCGTCCACTTTGGTTGGGCGGGCGCTGCTTCCTCCTGACTGGCCTCCTGGCCGGGATCCATGTCGTCATCCAGATCCGCCGCAGAGGTCTGTTCTTCGGCTTCATCCAACACCACTTCCTGCATCACCTTGCGATGGATGCGTTTGGGTGTGAATTGCTCGTCCAACAGGAAGCGGATGTAGTCCTTACCGGTCTGGCGCGAGAACTTGAAGTACATCATCCAGTGCGCGCGCAGGAAATCGTCGTCGTTCAGCGGCTTGGACTTGTTGCGGCCCAGTTGGAAGTACACCTCCTTCCATGCGCTGTTGATCAGGTCGCGCAGGTCCTGGCGTTCGGCGGGGTCAAGCTCCTGATCGGTGTACAGCGTGGTGAGGTAGATCAGGCGGTTCTTGAGCAGTTCCAGATCGGACAGCGACTTGCCGCGGTTGTTCATGGTCTCGAAGGCCACGAACACGTCGAACTCGTCCTTGATGATGTATTCGTTGAACAGGAACTGCTTGGTCAGCGTGCGATACAACTGCTGCAGACCAGAGACGCCTTCCGCGTCATGCCATGCGCGCAGCTGCTCCTTGAAATAGCGTTTGCCGTTGCCGAGGTTGAGCGTGTAGAAGGTCTCGACCACCGTGCCGCCGCCGTCTTCGCCCAGTATCTGACAGCGCATGTAGTCGTAGCTGGGGTTGTCGGTGGTGTAGCCGAACTTGTAGGTGCGGAAGGCATTGCCGCCCGGCTTCAGCTTGAACAGGAAGCGGCTTTCCAACGCGGCGATGCTGAGGGTGTCGTTGATGTAGATGGCATCGTCGGCCTTGTCCGCGTTGCCGGGCAGTTCGCGCAGCAACTCGATGTAGGCCTGCAGGAACAGGATGAAGGTGGTCAGCCGCTGCTGGCCGTCGACGATGTGGTACAGCCGGTAGGAGTGGTCATCGACCAGCCAGAACTCGCGGGCATCCTTAGCCACCTGCGTTGCCGGAATTTCCTTGAGCGTCAGTACTCCGGTGTAATGCGAGCGGCGTTCGGGCAGGTTGACCAGGTCTTCCCAGAAGTCTTCCAACTGCTCGCGACGCCAGGCATAGCCGCGCTGGTAATCGGGGATGCGCAGCAGCTTTTCCTTGAAGAGGCTGTCCAGTGACCGGGGTTCATCCATGGCTTGCGGCCTCGGTGGAGTGCAGCAAGGGCGTGACGCGGACCTTGCCGGTGAGCAGGTCTTGCATCAGGGCGGTTTTGAGGGATTGGAGCTTCTTGAGGTTGGCCTTGCGATCAACTAGAGCGTTGTTCAAGGCAGCGACCCGACTCACTATTGTTTCTTGCTCCGAAAGATCAGCAGGAAACGCTGCAAAGATTAACCTGAGGTTTGTAGGGTTGATGTTGACCTGCTGAACTGCAGGAGTGGCTCGCCTGCGCATCGCGATCTGCGTGGTTTCCCAGTTCAACCAGATGTTCAACATCTCCGGCAGCAGCTTTTCTGGGGCGGCATTGAGGCGCACAAGGTATGAAGCAAAAGTTGCTTTCTCTATCTGGCCGCGCCAGATACCTGTACGGCCGACGTGATCCCAGCTGTTCGTGCGATTGAACAGCACATCGCCATTCCGCAGCCAGAGACGTTCCGGCAACGAAATGTCGGTGCGCTTCAGGTCGGAAAGTTCTGCCTCGCCATCAAGGAAGTTGTTCATCCGCAGCACCGGGTAACCATCCGCACCAAGCGATGATGAAATACCGTACTCAGCCGAAGGAACGAACATGTTCAGTTTCGCGCATTCCCACTCCACCGGGATGCGGCCGAGGGGGGAGTCCTTGAAGGTGTGGGTGGCTTCGGAGCGCAGTTGGCCGTGAGCGTCGATGCCGCGGGTGAGAAGATCCTGCATCAGCCCTGTCTTGATGCGCTGCTGCTTGGCGATCAGCGCCTCACTCTGCGCAATCGCCCGGTCCATCGTGGACAGCACTTCCGCGATTTTGGATTGCTCGGCGCGGTATTCGGGGAAACTCACGGAGAGCTTCGCTAGAGAACCGAGGTAAACGCCGCCTTGAGCCGATGCGTTCGTGACATCCTCAAGGCGCTGCTGAAACGCAGAACTCTGAAAGTACTGATACAAGTAGGTCGGCTCAACCTTGGATGCGCGAACGACAGCAACGCTCCGTTGGAATGTGAAGCGCGGAACGTCTTTCGGAACCAAGCAACAACGCCCGATCGAACCAACGATCGTTAGCAATACGTCGTCATCCTGGACTTGATAGTTTTTATGAAGCAATTCGTAATCTGATTCGGAAATTTGTCGACAATCTGCCGGAATGTTCAGTTCGCCATTGCGGATATCCTTGGCAGAAAGAAGAGGTATGCCTGTGGGTACGTCTTCATGTGTTCCGTGAGTCCCATCCCGAATAAGTGACGTTAGCTGTTGAAGTGGTGCTTCGAGCCAGCCGCTGCGCATGAGGCTCACGATAGATACCCCAATCTCGACAACATCCCATCCAGCACCTTCAACGTGTCACCACGCGCGGCTTCCAGCTGCCGGCTCGACACTGCGTACTTTTCCCACAGGTTTTCCACGAGGGCGATCAGCGCGCGCTTCTCAGCATTGAGGTAGCGGGTGAGTTCGGCGCGGGCGAGGTCGTCGATCTTTTTCAGGATCAGCGTGCGCGCTTCTTCGTCGGTGAGTTGTCCGCCGATGTTGGTGAGCAGCGTATCGGTGCGGGCGATGCGAACCTCCAGCCTGGCCCTGTCCTTGTCTAGGGCGGTAATTGTCTTCTTGTCGGCTTTGCTGGCCGGGTCAAGTTTGGCGCGGTGACTGTCAATCTGCTCGATGAACTTGCGTTGCTCGATCTTGAAGGCGTCAACGCCACTGCGTTTGAGCACCATCCTGTCCGCCAGCTCGCCCTTCAGCTGCTTCTGTTTGCCCTTGGCGTCCTTGATTCGCTTTTCGATGGCTTTGATGGACTCGTCCTGCGCTTCCAGCTTGCTGCGCTCGACGTCGGCTGAACTGCCGGCGTTGTCCTTCAGATCGTCGAGTTCCGCCTTGATGGCCTTCTTGATGACCGTCGAAGAGACCTTCTTGTCCTTCTCCTCTTCGTCCGGTTCAAAGGCGATCAGCTCGACGGCGGATTCGACCGCCTCGTCCAGCTCGGCCTGCGCTTCGGCGATGGTTGCCTCCAGCGCGTCGATGGCATCGGCATCTTTCTGGAAGAACGCGGCGATCAGGTAGGCATCGGGAATCAGACTGTGGTGCCAGCCGCTGGCGATGATGGTCTTGATGTCATAGCGGATCTGCTGCCACCAGTTGACGAACACGCCGGCACTCTTGAACTCGTCCAGTACGGCCAGCGGGATGAGCTTGCCTTTCAGCGAGGCGATCAACTCGCGGCGGATTTCCGGGGTCTTGCGGCCGCCGTTGCCGGCGTTCTCCAATTCCGCGAAGTCCTTGCTGGCCAGCTGCCACCAATCGGCCAGCGCGGTCTGATGCTGGCCCAGCGTCTGGATGAGCGCGGCATCGGCTTCCAGCACGCGCTTGATCGCGGGCTTGTCGGCGATGCCTTCGACAAAGGTCTGGTAGCCGGTGCGTTCGCTGCGGAACAGGCTTTGTGGCGCGATGCCGAACTGGCCGAACTGCGGGCCGAGTGCGTCGATCTCCGCCTGTGGAATGCCGCCGACCAGGTGCGCCTGCACGTCCTCGGGCTCGGGGTCCGGCGTGTTGTCCACGTAGCGGCGGATGTTGAGGTTGGCGTCGTGCTGGTCGAAGATTTCGGACTTTTCGACCAGGCGAGAGTACTTGGGCAGCTCGCGCTTGCTCGTGAACACGAAGTCGATCTTCTCGATGTCTTCCGGGCGCAGCCTGTTCTGCGCCTTGCCTTCGCCATATTCGCGGTCGGCGTTGATGAACAGGATCTTGTCCTTCAGCGCATCGGGCTTCTGCTTGTTGCACACCAGCACGCAGGCGGGAATTCCGGTGCCGTAGAACAGACCGGGCGGCAGGCTGATGATGGCTTCGATGCAGTCATCGTTCAAAAACAGCTCGCGGATCAGTTTTTCCTTGCCGCCCCGAAACAGTACGCCGTGTGGCATGACGGTGGCCATGCGGCCGTTGGGCTTCAGGCTGGCCAGCATGTGCTGCACGAACATCAGATCAGCTTTCTTGCCTGTTTCCGGGCACCACTCGCGGAAGCGGCTGGCGAACTTGACGTTGGCGCGGCTGTAGTTCTGCGAGAACGGCGGGTTGGCCAGCACGCGGTCGAACTGGCGGATGCGCCCGTCTTCCAGGATCTGCGGGTCTTCCAGGGTATCGCCGTTTTCAATCGTGAAGCGGGTGATGTTGTGGAGTATCATGTTCATGTTGCAGATCGACCACACGGTGCCATTGGAATCCTGTCCGTACAGCGCCAGATCGTTGGCGTCCTGGCCTTGTTCTTCCACGTATTGATGCGCCTGGATCAGGAAACCGCCGGAGCCCACGGTGGGGTCGTAGATGGTGTGCCCGGCGGCGGGCTTGGTGATCTGCACCAGCAGGCGCACCACTTCGGCCGGCGTGTAGAACTCGCCGCCCTTCTTGCCGGCACTGTCGGCGAAATACTTGATCAGGTATTCGTAGGCCGCGCCCAGCAGGTCCGGGAACTCGAAGCGGTCGTTGACCAGTGGGCCGAACGCGTTGAAGTGGTCGAGCAGGTCCTTCCACTTCTGGTCGGCGATCTTGGTCTTGCCCTTGACTTCGTTGAAGTTGATGTTGCTTTTGAGCACGCCGTCCAGAGAGTCGTTATTGTCTTCGAGTACGGCGATTGCCTTGTTGAGCATCGCGCCGATGTCGTGCTTCAAGTCTTTCAGCGCGGGCACGGTGTCGCCGTTCTCGTCCTGCCAGGTTTCATTCCAGCGGGCGCGCACTGGCACGTAGAAGGTGTCGCCGTAGCTCGTCCGGTCTTCCAGCAGTTCGGCCAGCAAGTCGGGCTGGTCGGCCAGGTGGGCGAAGTCGCGCGTGCGCAGGCGCTGGCGCTTGGTGTCGAACTCATCGGACAGACGCTTCAGGAACAGCAAGCCGAAGATGAACTCCTTGAACTCGGAGGCATCCATCTTGCCGCGCAGAATGTCGGCCGAGCCCATCAGGAAGGATTCCAGCTGCGACAGGGTGACTTTATCGGGGGTCAAAGCGGGGTTCCTTCTCGCGTCGGGCGAGTGCCCTCACGGAGTGATGTGGTGATTGGACGAGGCGCGCGTCGCGAGGTTTCTTGGTATCAAGTTCCATGTTCTGGAATTGGTTAGAGCACGCGACATTGTTGGAACGCTAGAGTCCGGTTCGATTGGCTCCCATCGCCTACGGCTTGAGCTAGAACGCAGCCAAGATCGGAAGTGTGAAGTGCAATGTTGGTCCCGGTTATGCCACGCAAGCGACGCTAAGCATAGGGATGATGACCGGTGAGCCAACCCAAATCTAGCGGGCACACAACAAAGCCGCCACAAGGGAGTAGGGGGCAAGGCATGATCCAACGGAGCTGGTGCCGCGTGCGAGTACGCAGAGCTGCAGAACCGCCTCGTAGGTGGGTTGGTCGGCTTGTTGGTGCGTGACGCGCTGGGCGTACCTGCCGCGAACTAGGCTGATCTACCAGTTGGTCAAAAGCAGGTCAGAACATTGATCGGTCGCCGGTGGGCGGCTGAAGCCCTTTCTCACTCTAAAGCGCGCGGATCGTCATAAGAAAACAACCCCTCATCCTGAGGACAAGGGGCTGTGAGTAATTTCGACTACTGGGGTGGATTCGCCGCGAAGTACCCTTCATGGAAGTGCAAGATCTGGGTCCTTTTCTTTGTCTTGCTGTTCGGCGTCACCATGTCCTCGCTAATCCATGCAGCCTTGCGATTGATGATGCGTCGGAGGGCATCGTCGAAACGAGGGCCCCTGATGCCGCAGAATTGACGAGCAGTGTTCTTGTGCGCCCAGGTGACGTTGTTCTGGAAGTAGGTGCGATGGAAGTAGTTGTACAGCCGATTGGCATCCACCTCCTCGGGGAGCGGATTGGCACGCTGAGCAAAGATCTGCTTGTATTCGTTCAAGTGCCAATTCGCGACTTCGATGGCTGACCGCAACGCGATCTCCGAAATCTTCGGTAGCGACTGGACAGGGTCGTTCAGGTGCTCCGTGACCCCCTGCTCGGGCAGATCAAAGAACCAGAACAGGCAGGCAATACGGCCCACGATATCCATGTACTTGTTGCCGAAATCGTTGATGTCATACAGGTAGTGACCGACCTTGAAGCTGTGTTCAACCGCTGCGGACGTTGTTAGCCAATGTCGTTTCGCGCTTTCATCAAACTCGAGGACAGGACGAGTCACATTACCGGACTGCAAAATACGCCCATAGCTAGCGAGGAATGCGCGAATTCGCTGGTGAAACCGTTCGAGACTGGGCATTGAGCCCGCGAACCGTGGGTGGCGGAAACCCTGGGGTGACGGCGAGCGGGCGAACAGGTACCGCGCCCAGAATCCCGAGCCATAAACAACCTTGCCCTGCTTACTCAAGAACTCCTCAAGGACGGAGGGCTGGACCTGGAAGCTGACCGTCACTCGAGGGTGGGTGACGATAATGTGCTTGTTGTTCCCGCGATCAATGGACAACAACCGCTTGCCGTCCCATGCGTTATTCAGGAACCCATAGTGTTCCATCACTGTGCTTTTCAGGAGTGTCTGGCCTTCATCCGTCAGGATCGCGATCGCCTTCCCGTCACCTTCAAGTGCCTCAAACGCCGAGAAGCGGGTCGTGTCCTGGTAGATGACCCGATGTGAGGCAGGCTTTGTAGGGCGCTGGGCTTCGTGGTGCAGCAAGCGTTCGTCCATGTCGGCAGTGGGTTCGCCGTTCAGTTCGAGCTTGCAGATGCGGCCCAGTAGGCCCTTCTTGACGCCCGCCCAGCGGAGCACCCGAAGCTTGTAGGAGTTCGTCTCGGATTCTGCTGCCAGAATTCCCCGAGCGTCGTGCTCATAGAGCGGGGCGCAAACGCGTTCATCCGTCGTCGACTTGCGATCTCCCGAGATCGCCACGATCGCTTGATTGAGCACGCTGGGGCGAATCTGTCCGGAAAGTGGGTGCCGCCAGTCGACCAACGGCGATGCGGAGACCGACATCGCAGTTAGGCAGGAGGTAGCCGCCATGATGTCTGTGACCTGGAGATTGTCGACAACCTCCGAGATTGCGGGAGTGACAATGCTGGGAAAGCATTGGGTCGGGTATGGATGCTGGTTAATCACGGCTGGCCTCCGCCTGCGGATTGGTCGGTGGCGCCTTGCGGTATGGCATGGGCTGATCGCACGAGATGCAGTGAACGCGCAGGCCGTCTTCGCCGTGACACCGTGCCTCAAGCTGGAACATCGCTTTGAAGGTCTTGTTACAAACCTTGCCTTGTGTGGCGGTGTTGAATGCGGCAAGCAGCTCCTTCATGGTCCTCCCATTCCTCTGGTGTGCGAGCAGGCGTGGAAACAGTTCATGGAAGGCGGCCTCAGTCTGTTCGCGCTTGCTCGACACGCGCTTCGACAAAGCTCGGTCGAACTTGTCGAGCAATGCATTGCCGCGCTTGTCACCAGCGCTAGAGATATCAGAGTCGCCGGAGCACGACAGCCCCGGCTCCCGCCCGGGCTGCGATTCGATGGGTTCGTTGGTCGTCATGGCGCGTCTGCTTAGTGAAAGCGGCGCTGCGCGCGCGCTTCAAGCCATTCAAGAACTTCGTGTTCCCACCACACGGACGGGCTAAGCGTGGACCTTCCCAACTTGAAGGGTTGGGGTGCGGTCGGGTCGTGAGCTGCGGACTTCTGATTCAGGAGGCAGTACCAGTGGCTTCGCCCGCAGCCCACGATTTCGAGGACAGAAGGCAAGCGAATGGCGCGCCGGCAAAAAGACGGCTTGCGGTTGTCCGGGGGCAGGGATGCGTTAGGAACGGGCTCAGGCTCGAGGAGCGCTTGCTTCTTACGACGCTTCTGGCGCGTAACAGGCAAGACTTCCGAATCGAGCTTCCGAAGGCGACGATCGGCGCCGCGACTGGAGTGAACGGAGGTGGTACGGCTGGACTGTTGAGACATCTGGAACTCCGAATGATTTCGCTGCGTCGGTGCAGCGAGGCCATCCTCGGAGTTCTTTGGCCGGGCCGAGAGCCCTAAGGTCATAGGGCTTGACAATCTTCTGCCAGGCTGGCACCCGCCCTGTGCCTGAGTGCGGTGGATTGGTAGGGCGGTTTCTAAACCGAACCTGCAGTCTAGAGGCGGCGAACCAAGCGGCTAGGTCTTAGATTGCATGCCTTTGCTGGTGGGCACATTTGTTCCCCACCAAAAGTGGACCCCAGCCACGACAATTCTAAGCCTCGATGCCAAGGGTCAGGTATCCGGCGAGTCATCGGTGCTCGGCGAGCGATCGTCCGGCGAGCCATCGGTGCCCGGCGAGTCATCCTTGTACGGTGTAGCCTGCCATTTTTGAATCGCCTCAATCGGCGTCCGCCGTCGGGATTCGATCTCAGCGATGAGAGGTTCGACTGGCGGGATTTTGTGATGTCGCGGTTTGTAGTTAATCGCGTTGTTGGGGCGAATGACCACGGCCCCCGATGCTGCATCGTTGTCGTCGGTCAAGCCCATGAAGCGTAGGAAACGAGTGACTGATGCCGGTTCTGGCAACGTCTCCTGGCGATGCAAGTCAATAGGGGTAGGAGACCAATAGACCTTACTCGCAGTCAAGAGTGAAAGGAGGCTGGGTGTGACTGAAGGATGGTCTTTATCTGGCCGAATTGTTGGATTGGAAACCTGCGAGGCGAAGGCAATCAAGCCATCGGGTGAGCTCGTGCGAGGACACATCTCCCTGAAGTCGCCGTTCAAATGCGCGACAGCTCTCGCATTCCGTTCGTGGACCTCCACGGCCGTCAGTCCAGAGGAACTCTTCTCCTTCTTCTCTTCCTTCTTCTCTTCCTTCTCTTCCTTCTCCTCTTCTTTCTTCTTCTTCCAGAAGACTCGATTAACTAGGACAATCTCATCCAATTTCTCGGACACATAGCTCGGCATGTCATCTGCCAAGCGTTTTTCGTGGTAGCAGTCAGAGATGAATGCGTAGGAGGTGAGAGAGTGGATAAATCTTTGTATATCCACATCCCGGACGAGCACATCAGATGGCTTAACGAGGTGCGCAATCGGCGTTCGAGCGTACTCCTCAGGCGTACGGTTCCACTGCGAGCTCATTAGGCTGGCATAGACGCTTCGAGACGACTGGTCAGGGTCAAGAAAGCCAGGGTAGACCGTTGAGAACGACGCTATGCGGGTGCCGGGAGGCATTTCGCGATTCCAAGCGTCGGTTCTGCTACTGAAAAACGCTATCTGCGGGAGTCCCCTCATCATCACATGATCGAAGAATGCCGTCCGAATTTCCTTGCCCGAGGCCAATGCTGCGCATTGAGCAGGTTCGATTTGAATTCCGAACAAGCCGCGTTCGGCGTAGAGGGGCCTTTGAAGTGCCTCTAAGGCAAGTACAGGCGGGATATCCGATTCAAAGCACGCCAAATCGAGCTGGCTCGTATCTACGTAGCGAAGAGCAACCAAATTTGGGCTGGGAATGAAGAACGTTCTGAGTGCGCCAGTCGAAGCGTGATGGAGTAGATAGGCGGGTGGGATTTCGAGTTGCTCGGCCCAATGCTTTATCGAAGAAAATGCGTACTCATCTTCGCTCAGTCGAACGTCTTTGATCGCCATGCGTTGTTGTTCCTTTGGGTTCTACCCCGTTTTCACGGACACTTACGAGAAGGCCGATCTAGGCCATGAGGAGTGTTCATGTCGAAGCGAAGGAAGTTCAGCGCCGAGTTCAAGCGTGGCGCTGTTGAGCAGGCGAGCCAGCCGGGTGTCAGCTGTGCCCAAGTGGCGCGGGAGCTGGGGATCCGGGACGCCCTGCTGACCCGGTGGAAGCGTGAGGCCCAGAGCCAGGGCAAAGCAGTCTTCGGCGGCACTGGCACGCCG
>Ga0138256_10006106_pt1 | contig 12750 bp, 11 predicted proteins | sample KNB2016incub_MG_FD_105486 | JGI IMG/M metagenome (GOLD analysis project Ga0138256, IMG submission 105486) | Active sludge microbial communities from wastewater in Klosterneuburg, Austria - KNB2014incub_MG | ecosystem: Engineered > WWTP > Activated sludge > Unclassified | place: Austria... | reverse complement strand
CGCACCGCTGCATCACGAGGACGAGGAGACGCATGTCTTCCCGGTGCTGGCTGCCAGCTCGGCGTCCGCGCTGGCAGCCAGCACCGGGAAGACATGCGTCTCCTCGTCCTCGTGATGCAGCGGTGCGGCGAGATCGAAATAGCGCAGCACATCCGACGCCGCGGAGCGCGTGGCGTCGTCGTGACCGCGCTCGCCGACCCGACTGACCAGACGGCCCAGCAGCGAGAGGCTGCGCCGCACCCGCTCGTGACACGCCAGCAGCATCTCGAACGGCTGCTCGAAACCGACAGCGGGGGAGTCGAATCCGGGAAAGGCAGATTTCATGATTCGTCTCCGGATGCTCAACGCATCTCGAACATTTCCTGATGGAAGCGCCCGGTCGGCAGGCCGCGGGCCACGAAGTCCTTGCGCAGCGCGCGTCCGAAGCCCGGCGGTCCGCAGAACCAGATGCTCGCGTCAGCCCAGTCGGGCACCGAGGCGCGTATACGCTCGCCATCCAGCCGACCGTCCCTGGCATCCACGAGCAGGTGCACGGCGACACCCGCCGCGCGTGCGTCGGCATGGAGCTTGGCGATGGCGGCGGGTTCATGAACCGCGGTCGGGTGGAACAGGTCGATGGATGCCCGGCCCGGCCTGTCCCGAAGATGCTTCATGCGGGCCACGAACGGTGTGATTCCGATGCCCGCCCCGATCCAGATCTGGCGGGGCCGGTCGTCCTCGAAATCGAAGCAGCCGTAGGGTCCCTCGACCGTCACCGGCATGCCCACCTTCAGGTGTTCGCGCAAACGTCGGGTGTGATCGCCCAGCGCCTTCGTGATGAAGGTGATGCGACCGTCCTGCGCATGCCAGGCCGAGGCGATCGTGTACGGGTGAGCACCTTCCCGGCGATCGGAAGTCACGAACGCGAACTGCCCTGCGGTGTGACCGGGCCAGCCCGGCCCGAGTGCGACGCTCGACTCGATCACGTCGAGTCCGGGATAGTGGACCAGCGACTCGATCGAACCCTGAACCTTGCGACCGGCACCGACCCGACCCAGGAGCACCAGCACCGCCGCAACACATCCCGAGGCCATCAGGGCAGCCAGCGCCCATCCGATCGGCTCGCTCCAGTAGCTGAACCTGGCGAGCACCACGGAGTGATAGACGAGCACCAGGTAGGCCAGCGCGATCAGCTTGTGGGTCTTCACGAACAGGTGATACGGGAAGCGCTTGACCAGCGCCAGCACCAGCAGGACCAGCAGGGCGTAGAACGCCCATTCACCGACCGATTCCGCCAGATCGCGCTGACCGCTCACCCAGGCCTCGATCGTGTCGAGCTGCGAGCGATCGGGGCGTGGCCCACGGGCCGGGCGGACCAGCCAGCCCCAGCCGACCATCCACTTGGTGCCCTGGGCCCACCACCAGTGCAGTACCGACAGGACCAGAGCAGAGATGCCGAGCCACTTGTGCAGCCGGTACATCTTGTCCAGGCCATCGAGCGGGCGCTCCAGCCACCGCGGCCGCAGCGCCAGCAGCATCGCGACGCTCATCACACCCACGGTGAGCACGCCGCTGTACTGCATGAACACCGAGCGGAACGAGAAGTACGTGAAAGGCTGAGGCAGCAGCGTGTCGGCCAGCAGCCAGAGGGCACTCAACAGTCCGATGAGGCCTGCGAGACACAGCTTGATTCGGGTCATGGTCGGAAGGCGCCGGTCGGGCCGTCGCGTCGGAGCCGGCGCCCGAGCCCATGGCGCGCGCGACGGGCTGGTTGGAGGCAGACGCCACCGGCGCAGGCCGGCAGGCTGAAGATGGTTGAAGGGCTGCTGTGAATGCCGCAGCCAGGAGACGCTGATGGTGATCTCCTTTTCGACGCCCGGACTGCCGTCACCCGCATTTCTTTCTGCCCGAATCGGACCTCGGCCGGCCACGGGAGCAGCACCTTGTCGATGCCGTGCCTGGACACAAATGTCAGGCCTTCGGGAACTGGCTCCTGGCGAACGGGCAGGCGGACGGGCTGGAGGGTTCAGCCCGCTCGACCCGGTTGCCACCAAAGGACCGAGCCTCGCGAACTGCGCGCTCCGCCCGGTCGAGCAATTGCTGATAGTCCGGATGCCCGTCGAAGAAGGCGACACCGATGCTGACGGTCACCTGTGGAGCGACCCCTGCAGGCGTGCGCAATGGCAGGTGCTCGATGCGGACCCGCAGTTCTTCGGCAACGGTCATGGCCTCGCGATCGTTCGCCTCGACGAGCAGTACGAGAAACCGGCATTCCGAGACCCGGAACACGAAGTCGCCCGCTCGAACGCTGCCACTCAGCTTGTCGGCGATCTGCGCGATGACGGCGTCCACCGCGTCGGAGCCGAGGGCATGACCGATGTCGCCGAATCGGTCCAGTTCCAGAAGCAGCAGCGCGAACGGGTGTCCGCCCACCTGAGCCAGTTCGATCTCGCGCTTCACGATGGATGGGAAGTAGCGCCGGTTCAGCAGCCGCGTCAGCTCGTCTCGCCCATCCTCCAGGCGGGCCGCATGGTCGAACATCGCGCCCAGCAGCCCTTTCATGCGCTCGACGGCCGCATTCAGTTCGGAGACGACTTCCTTCGCGCTGGCGTGATGGTCCCGAGCCGCTTTCAGCCTGGGCAGGAGCTCTGCCTCGGTCGCGTCGATGCACTCCCGGAGCAGCGCCGCTTCCGGAACGCCCTCGAACAACATCAGCGCCTTGTGTTCGACCCACAGCTTGAACCGCGACACGTTGACACCCGGATCGGCGTCCCCGTCGTTCTCCTGCTGGACATCCCAGTAGTTGTTGACCAGTATCTGGTTCGCCCACTCGAGCAGCTGAGATTTCTGGCGCTCGCGCTCTGCGCGCAGGTCCTGGCTCAGGAAGAACAGCCGGTAGGACTCGTCGGAGCGCAGTAGTCGCGCCTCGTCGGCACTCGCGCTCTCGCCCATGACGTCCATCGCAAGATCGAAAAGTTCATAGACGTACTGCACCGCTTCGGCGCTGAGGGACGGCAAGCGGGAATCCGCCAGCACGCGTGCGGACAAGGCCCGCTTGAGCACTCGAGCCCCTTGAGCCACGGCGGCGTGCGGAACGCCGATCCGCGCATGCACCTCGCCGGTCCTGCGCTGCATTTCCTGGAGCTGAGCGACGGGCGACTCGTGATCAAAGACGAACCTGAGCCACCGGACCATCGACGCATGCAGCCGGCGGTTGACGATTTCGTGGTCCAGGAATCGTCCCATGGCCGGATCGGCCAGCATGCGGTCGTAGAAATCATCCGCGAAGTCATCGGCGTGCTGGTCGACCAGCGTCTTGACCTGCACCAGCGCCGACGCATCGACCATCTGGCGCAATTGCAGCCATCCTTCTTCCTGCAAGAAGCTCTCGGTAACGGTGTTTGTCATCCGCGGAATTGTCACGGGTGGGCTCGCCGGCCGCGGGCGCAGCGCGGTGCCTTGGCTGCCGGATGGCGCTTTAAATTTCTTAAATTGATTTGCCAGCCAATCGCTGGCAGTGCGACACGACGGGCGTGCAGCCACGAGAGCCGGGCTGCCTCCTGTCGATTTCCGAACCACACCGCAACGCCCATTGGACGAAATATTCACGCTGGGTTCAGGCCCGCTTGACATGCCTCAACCGGCGTCGGCTGCTTCATCCCTACAGTCGCGCTCAGGGCAAGCCGGCCAGACGGCGCAGTTGCAGGCGGTCCGCGGCATTCCATCGTTGGAGAACACCCCATGGCCATCGAGCTCTACAACCAGAACGGCCATGTGTGCCTGATGTTCGCGCACCTCAGCGACGAGGGCGGCGAGGCCGTGCAGGCGAACCAGTTCCTGGTGATCCACGGCGACACCGGCGCCATCATCGACCCGGGCGGCAACGTGGCCTACAACGAGTTGCTGCTGACCATCGGCCGATTCTTCCCGCCGAGCAAGCTCTCCAAGATCCTGGCTTCGCACGCCGACCCGGACATCATCGCGTCGCTCGACCGCTGGATGACCAGCACCCAGGCCACGCTCTACATCTCCAGCCTGTGGGAACGCTTTGCGCCGCACTTCTGCAAGCCTGGCAAGACACAGGGCCGCATCACCGGCATACCCGACGCGGGCATGCGCATCCCCCTGGGCCGCAGCGAACTGATCGCCCTGCCCGCGCACTTCATGCACTCCGAGGGCAACTTCCAGTTCTGGGATCCGGTGAGCCGCATCCTGTTCTCCGGAGACCTCGGCGTGTCGCTCGGCACTTCGGCCGACGCAGCCAGGCCCATCACCTCGCTGGCCGCGCACGTCCAGCGCATGGAAGGCTTCCACCGCCGCTACATGGTGTCGGGCAAGGTGCTGCGGCTGTGGGCCCAGATGGCGCGCACCCTGCCCATCGACATGATCGTGCCGCAGCACGGCGCACCGCTGGTGGGACCGGCGGTCCAGGAATTCATCGAATGGATCGAGAACCTGAGCTGCGGTGTGGACCTCGTGACCCAGGCCAGCTACACCGTACCGGCCTGAACCGCCGACTCCGGCGTCAGCGGTGGGCCGCGTGACCGGCCGGCTGCATACTTGATCCCCTATGAGCGAACAAGATGATTCAGGCCTCTTCGCTGGCAGCACGACAACGCGTCCGAGGCGCTGTCAGGTGCTGCCTGAAACGCGTCGCTTGCTGTTGGACGGAACTGAAGTTCGCCTCGGTGGCCGGGCCTTCGATCTGCTCTGGACCCTGCTCGAAAAGCGCGGAAACGTGGTGCCCAAGCAGTACCTTCATGACGCGATATGGCCGGGCGTTTGTGTGACGCCCAACAACCTGGATGTCCAGATCTGGGCTCTGCGCCAGCGTCTCGGGCAGGATGCCATCAGCACGGTCCCCAGGCAGGGATACATGCTGACCGACGCCATCGAATTCGCGGTCGTGGGCTCGGCCAGCCGCGCCCCGCAGCCGCAGCCGAACAGGTCGGACACCATCGGGTCGGATCCCGGCGAGCTGATGGCGCAAAGCCTGGCGCGCCGATTGAAGAAGCTGGGACAACTCGCGCTGGTCGGCGCGGACGCTTCGACACGACAGATGCTGTGCTCCGCCATCTGCAAAGCCTACCTGCGCCTGGGCAGTGGCGTGATCTGGCGAATCGAGGTGCAGCACGCCACCGATCTGGCCCGGCTGGAGCAGACCATTGGCCGCATGAGGCGCGTCGGCGGTCTGATGGTGGTGTCCGAGGGCGATGCGTCCCTGCGAACCAGCGTCCATGAGTGGACTCGCATGACCGACGGGGATTCCGGCGCGTTGAACTGCCTGACGACTGCGGCCGAAGCCATTGCGGGTATCGATCGCCATGTCCACGCCGTCACGCCACTGAAAGATTCCACCGGACGCGCCCGATCGGATGATGCGTCCCGGTCGCACCTGAGGTGGCACTCGCGCGGACCCGGCTACCCGCAGTGACGTCCGCGCAACGCAGGCCGACCGGCTCGCCCACGAGTCGCCCGGGCCCCGAAGTCAGTTCACGCCGCAGGACACCTTGAGGCCGCTGGCAGGGCTCGATTCGCAAGCGCTCACCTGGATCTCGATGAACGTCTGAAAGATGGCCACCGGCCCCTGGAACTGGCGGGCTGAAATGCAGAGCCCCTGCGGGATACGCCGGCCGAAGACGGCTTCCAGCAGTTCGCCCGCCGAGATCGAGCGGCCCATCTCGTCGGCCAGGGTCTTCATCTCGAAGACCGTTCGATGCTCGCTCCCGATGCGGACCGAGTGCAACTCCAGCGGAGACACACCTCCGATGCGCACACACCCCAGGATGGTTCGAGGCTGTTCGATGGCAGACGGGACGAACATCGCGGTGACGAGGGTCCGTCGAAGCCGCTCGCATCGGCTGATCGAGGTCTTGACGAGACGGAACGGGACCGACCTCGAATCCTCGAGATCGGCCGCCGGATCACCTGTGCTGGTCGGTTCCGCCTGGGCGGAACCGGGAGCCGTCTGTCTGTACGCAGGTAGAAAAAGAGAATCTTCTGAACACGCCATGTCCAGACGATTCTCTCGACCGGGACATTTAAATGTCCTTTAAGTCCCTTCGGGGCAGCCGCTGCGCGCACGAGGCGCGCCAGGCGGATCCGAGCCTCAGCCGCACTGCCCGACCGCTCCGCAGGCGGTGCAGAAATCGCAGCCGTCCTTGTGGATCACGGTCGCATTGCCGCACTCGAGGCAGACCTTGCCCGCCATCACCGGGTCGCGCTCGCCGCGTGGCTTGGACGACTCGAGCACGCCCATGTCGCGCAGCGGATAGCCCTCCTCGTCGAGCACGCCGAGCATCGCGTAGCGGTGGATGATCAGACGCGCCAGGTAGGCCACGGTCGACGGCCAGGTCTGCTGGCGGCGTTCGCCGTGGGGCAGTCCCGGCACGAAGGCCATGAAGTGCCCCAGCGGCTCGGCGTAGTTGAGCAGCTTGCGCAGCTTCATGCCGATCCAGGCCGGATCGATCACGCGCATGTCCAGCGACAGCAGCCGCGCGAGCCCGTCCAGCGCGCGCGGGTAATTGCCAGAGAAGCCGACCGCGCACGGTCGCGTCACCACGGTGCCGCCCGGACCCGGCAGCGTCACCTCCTTGAGCGTGAGCGTGAACGACTCACCGGTCGCCGCGTTGTCCACGTCGACGGCCCACGCCAGCGTGCCCGATGGTCCGGTGTGCGGCTCGTCGATGCTGAACATCGCGTCCATCACCGGGGTCGGCGCGCTGCGACTCGACATCGGCAGCGCGCGCAGCTGCTCGCAACGCCAGCGGATCACTGCTGCAGTGGCTGCCACCACGCCCGGGAACAGGCGCCGCTCGCCGTGCGGCGGGAAAGGCATCTCGAACGATCGCTCTTCGGCCACCGTGGCCAGCGCGTCGAGCTTCAGCTGCAGCCAGGCCGGGTCGTTGGCCCGCAGGTCCATCGACAGCGTCTTGGCCAGCGCACCCAGGCCGCGCGGCTGCTCGGCCCCGTTGACCCACACCTCGAAAGGCTGCGGCGGGCCGCCCTCGGCGCCAGCCAGTTCACCGACAAACAGCGCGAAATCGCCGAACGGGTGGTGGACCATGAAGGTCCAGGCCATGTTGCCCGACGACAGTTCGGGCCGGCCCGGCCAGCGCAGCGACGACAGCACCGGCGCCGGCAGCCGATCGAGCGCCAGCCGGCGATTGGCATCGGCGATCTGCAGCGGCGCCGCCGGAGCGGATGCAGGAGTCGGCGTCACGCTCAGCACCGAACCGAGCACGCTGTTGGGTCGGTAGGTGGCCAGGCCCTTGAGGCCCGAGGCCCATGCCTCGAGGTACAGGTTCTGGAAGTCCTCGTATGGATACTCGGCCGGCACGTTGACGGTCTTGGAAATCGCGGTGTCGATGTACGGCGCGACCGCCGCAACCATCGCCTCGTGCGCCTGTGCGCTCATCTCGAGCGCGGTGACGAAGGCCGGCGTCAGCGCCGCCGTCTCGCCCTTCAGATGGCGATACAGGCGCCACGCGTGATCCTCGACCGCGTACTCCTTGAAGGTGCCGTCGGGCATGCGCTTCTTGCGCGTGTAGGTCCAGCTGAAGGCCGGCTCGATGCCGTTGCTCGCGTTGTCGGCGAAAGCCAGGCTGATCGTGCCTGTCGGGGCGATCGACAGCAGGTGCGAATTGCGCAGGCCGTGGCTGCGGATGCGGTCGCGCAGGCCCTGCGGCAGGCGCGACGCGAACGTCGTTCCGCTCAGGTACAGGTCGGGGTTGAACAGCGGGAACGGACCCCGCTCCCGCGCCAGCTCGACCGATGCCTCGTAGGCGGCGTCGCGCATCAACTCGGAAATGCGCCGCGCCATCGCGCGCGCCGGCTCGGTGTCGTAGCGCAGGTTCAGCATCACCAGGGCATCGCCCAGGCCGGTGAAGCCCAGACCGACGCGGCGCTTGTGCCGGGCCTCCTCCTGCTGCTGCGGCAGCGGCCAGACCGTCACATCGAGCACGTTGTCGAGCATGCGCACCGCCACCTGCGCCACCGAGATGAACGAGGCTTCATCGAAGCGGGCCTGGTCCTCGAAAGGCTCGCGCACGAAACGGGTCAGGTCGATCGAGCCGAGGCAGCAGCAGCCGTAGGGCGGCAGCGGCTGCTCGGCGCACGGGTTGGTCGCCGAGATGTGCTCGCAGTACGACAGGTTGTTGTCGCGGTTGATGTGGTCGAGGAAGAGAACGCCCGGCTCGGCATGGTCGTAGGTCGACCGCATGATCAGGTCCCACAGTTCGCGCGCGCGACGCTTGCGATACACCCACAGGCCCCCGCCGCCGGGCTGCGCCTGCTGGTAGGCGCCGGCCTCCTTCTGCGCCACGCCGGGCTCGGCGCGGTGCACGAGTTCGACCTCGCCGTCGGCCTGCACCGCCTGCATGAACGCATCGGTGACACCCACCGACAGGTTGAAGTTCTTCAGGTCGCCGCCGTCCTTCGCACGGATGAAGGCCTCGATGTCCGGGTGATCGCAGCGCAGCACGCCCATCTGCGCACCCCGCCTCGCACCGGCCGACTCGACCGTCTCGCAGGACCGGTCGAACACACGCATGTAGCTGACCGGGCCCGACGCGCTGCTGCGCGTGCTGCCGACCCAGGCGCCGCTGGGCCGGATGCGGGAGAAGTCGTAGCCCACGCCACCGCCCCGGCGCATGGTCTCGGCCGCCTCGGTCAGCGCGGTGTAGATCCCCGGGTGGCCGTCCTCCGGCTGTGCGATCGAATCGCCGACCGGCTGCACGAAGCAGTTGATCAGCGTCGCCGACAAGCCCGTGCCGGCGGCGGACTGGATGCGACCGGCCGGCACGAAGCCGGCCTGAAGCGCCTCTGCGAATCGAGCCTCCCAGCGCGCGCGCTCGGCCGGGGCCTCGGCCTGCGCCAGCGCCCGCGCCACGCGCCGGTTCACCTCCTCGACCGAGCGCTCGTCGTCCTTTGCATACTTTTCGAGCAGAACCTCGGCGCTGATGTCCTGGGCGGGCAGATCCTGGAGGCGGTGCGATGGCGAGTTTTCGACGGGGTGCATGGAGCGGCTTCTGGTTTGATTCGAGGGGGCAAGTTTGGTGATGCGACGCTTTCGATCCTTGATGCCCGTCAAGGTCGCAGACACCTGCTGCACAGATGTTACGGACCCGGCGGCGCGCAAGACCCTGCTGGCCACGTGTCTGCAATTTCGATACCCTCGGCGAGCCTTCCCGGCACGACACGGAGGCACCATGGCCCTGCCCCACGCGCAACCTCTCGAAGTCATCGACATCTGCCCGTTGGGCCCCGCGCTGCACGACACCGCGACGACCAGCCTGCTGAAAACTCCCCGGCTCCAGCTGATGCGTGTGGTGCTCAGCGCAGGCTCGGGCATGCCCGAGCACAGCGTGCCCGGTGCGATCACCGTGCACTGCCTCGAGGGCACGGCCGTCGTCACGACGGCATCCCGCCGCTGCGAGTTGCACCCCGGTCAGCTGGTGATGCTGCCCGAGAACGAACGCCATGCGGTTCAGGCGGTCACCGACTCGTCGCTGCTCGTCACCTTGCTGCTGCACCAGACATGACCCCGGACGTCTCCCCGACCGACGACAGCATCCGCACCGCGCTGCACGACGTGCTCGACCCCGAACTCGGCGAGAGCATCGTCGACCTCGGCCTGGTGCAACGCATCGGGATCGAGCCCGGGTTCGTGCGTGTCGTCCTCATCCCGACCAGTGCAACCTGCCCGATGAGCGAGGTGCTGCTCGAAGACGCAGCCGACGCGGTGCGAAAGGCCTGTCCTGCCGGGACACGCGTCGAGGTCGAACTCGACTGGGACACGCGCTGGGAGCCGCAGAGAATGAGCCCCGAGCTGAAAGTCCGCTTCGGCTGGTGAGCTCCGCACTGCTGGCGACGGGCACACTCCCAGGTCTTTTTTCATCCCCCCACCCACTTCACATCGCTGCCATGACCATTTCCAGCTTCGACGACCTGCTGCGCTCGGCCAGCGAACAGGACCAGCCGCAGCGCCTGCTGTTCGTTTTCACCACCGCGGCGCTGCCGGACGACGCAACCGACGAGCAGCGCGCGCGCTTCGAGTCCGGCCGGGGCGGCACGCTGACGCCGCTGATGTGCGTGGACAAGGCGACCGACGAGCTGTCCTCGTTTGCCGACTTGCGTGAAGAGTCAAGTCGCTTCGGGCAGGACTGGGACATCGTCTTCGTGGCCGCGATGTCGGGCAGCGCGGGAATCGCACCGACTAGCGCGCAGGCCGAAGCACCGCTGCAAGGCATGGTCGACGCCATCAAGGTGGGTCGCATCGGATCGTTCATCCCGTTCAACGGCGAAGGCCTGCCCGTGCAGTTCACGTGAACGGCCCGGGGGCCTGGCGAACCGGCATCGTCCTCAGCGCCTTGCTGGCCGCGATGAACCTGCTGGCCGGCATCAGTGGTGGCCTGGCGCGGCTGGGTCTGCCGACACCCGCTGCTGCGATCGGTGCGCACGGTGCGGTGCTGGCCTGCGGGTTCTTCGGCACGCTGATCGCGCTGGAGCGTGCCGTGGCCTTGCGCCGCCTGGCTGGATTGGTGGCCCCGCTGGCAGCGGGCCTCGGTGGATTGCTGGCCTGGGCCGTGGGGGTGCCAGCGGCAGCGCAACTGTCATGGGGAGTCGCGGCCGCCACGCTGGTCGGCCTCTACGTCCACGCGGGCTGCAGCCGCGCGTGGTCCGTGCCGCTGGTCGTCGAGCTGTGCGGCGCTCTGTGCTGGGGCGTCGGCACCGCAGGGTGGGCGCTTGGCGACCTGGCAGCTGGCGTCACCGGCTGGATGGCCTTCCTCGTGCTGACGATCGCAGCCGAACGCCGTGAGCTGACGCAGATGCTGCGGCTGCCCGCCCTGGCGCAGCGCTTGTTCGGGATCGTCGTGGCACTGGCACTGGCTGCCGTCGTGCTGGGCCTCGCCGGCACCTTCGGCGTCGGCACCGGCGCGTGGGGCGCCGCCACCTGGTGGTCCGCCTGCGCACTGCTCGCGATGTGGCTGCTGCGCTGGGACATCGCGCCACGCCAATGGCGCAAGCCCGGCTGGCTGGGCCACACCGCGCAGTGCCTGACCGTCGGATACCTGTGGTTGCTGGCCGGTGGCGTACTGGGCCTGATCGGTCTCGCATGGCCCGGAGGCATCACCGTGCTCGCGAGGCACGCGGTGCTGCTGGGCTTCGTGTTCGCGATGGTGTTCGGACACGCACCGATCATCCTGCCGGCGCTGGCGCGCGTGCGTCCGACCTATTCGGCCTGGGCCCGCATCCCGATCTGGATCCTCACTGCCAGCCTGCTGGCACGTGGCGCCGCACTGGCCACGGGTTCCGGCGCGGGGCTGTCGATGGCGGGCGCAGGCCACGCCCTCGCCATCGTCTGGTTCGCGGCAGCGATGTCGTCATGCGTGATCCGCACTCGTCGCCTGGAACGCTGACGTTCGCAGGAACGAACGCTCGATCGACGGACCCTCGTGCCGATCAGCCGGGCCGGCCGTCGACGCGCGGGCGCACGAACCAGCGGCCATAGCGCAGCGCCCAAGCCACGGTTGCGGTGGTCCAGGCCAGCACCGCAAGCAGAGTGACCCCCATGGAGCCTGCCTCCCACAGCGCCGCCACCACCCGCAGGACCACCGCAGCCTGCAGCACCCAGTACATCGCCCAAGCTGTGTTGTCGGCCGCGAGCGAGCGCCCGCTGTGGCCACTGCTCACGCGCGTGGCCATCGCCAGCAGCGTGGCGCCGAGGTAGCCCATGGTCAACGCGTGCATCGGCGCCAGGCCCAGCGACAGTTCGCCACCGGTCGTTGCCATCAGCGCGTGCGACAGCGCCGACAGCGCGTACGCCAGACCCAGCCACAGGAAGCCGGCATGCAGCATCGCCAGCATCCGGATCTTCAGGCTCTGCACCACGCCCCAGCGCAGCGCCAGCCAGAGAAGAAGCACCGCGACCGGCAATTCGATCGCGGCCTGCATCCCACGCAGCCAGAAAGGCAACGGCCCCCAACCGAGTGCGGCGACGGCCGCGAACGCCTCGCCCCAGAGCGCCGCCACCATCGTCCACAGCAACCACATCGGACGCCAGGCATCGAGCGCAGGCAGCGCACTGGCGCTGAAGAACGGAATCATGCGGTGCGACACCGCGACGAACACCGTCGCCACGAAGCACCACAGCGCCACCTGCGTGGCCGCGCGCAACAGGGTGAGATCGGACCCGGCAAGCGCGCCGACAACCACCCACATCGTCACCGCGCCGACCATGCAGGCCGTGGCCACCACCTGCGCATGCGATCGGTCGGGAACCCGACTCGCCCGCAGGATCGCGAGGAATCGCCAGCACAGTCGGCTCCATCCGCCCGCCACCAGAACCATCCCGGCGGCGGCCCAGGGTGCAGCCAGGTGCAGGCCCGGCAGCACGATGCACCAGCCAGCCAGCATCAGCAGGATCGGCCGGCACAGCATCCGGGCATCGACCGCCGGTTCACCCAGCCATTTCGGACCGGCGGTGAACAGGAACCCGGCAATGAACAGCGGCGTGAAGGACAGGCCCATAAGCAGCGCATGAGCCGCCGGCGGCGCCACGGCCCATGGCAGTTCGTGCCCCGCGGCACGCGACAACAGCGCGGTGCCCCACCACAGCGCGGAAACGGCCAGCATGCAGGCCGCCGCGAAGAATCCCAGCCGGTGCGGCGCCGCCAGCAGCCAGCGCAGCGATGCACGCGTGTCCACGGCGGACGGCGGAGCACCGGCACCGACGTCGACCCGCGCCTCGCGAATCGGGACCGTCTTCAT
>Ga0138256_10006105_pt1 | contig 12752 bp, 11 predicted proteins | sample KNB2016incub_MG_FD_105486 | JGI IMG/M metagenome (GOLD analysis project Ga0138256, IMG submission 105486) | Active sludge microbial communities from wastewater in Klosterneuburg, Austria - KNB2014incub_MG | ecosystem: Engineered > WWTP > Activated sludge > Unclassified | place: Austria... | reverse complement strand
CGAATTGGAGTAATGACATTGGCTTCAGGAATTAAAATATTGAAAATTAAATCGAAACGCACTTGATCATTACCAGCTCCTGTGCTGCCATGAGATATATATTTTGCTCCTATACTTTTAGCATATTTTGCGATTTGGATAGCTTGAATTAAACGCTCTGCACTGACAGAAAGCGGGTAGGAATTATTCTTAAGTACATTCCCATAGATCAGATACTTAATTATCCTATCATAATAATCCTTCTCAGCGTTAATATTCATATGTGAGACTGCTCCAATCGCAAGTGCATGATTCTCGATATGTTGCAGTTCTTCACTAGAAAACCCTCCAGTATTCACAGTAACTGTATGAACTTCAAAATCTCTATCTTTGCTTAGATATTTTGCGCAATAAGTGGTATCTAAACCTCCACTGAAACCCAATACAAGTTTTTCTTTCATCATGAATGAATAAGAATTAAAATGGAAATTTGTTTTATAAATTAAACAAGTAGGTAAAGAATGATTTTTTTGGATTCCCTTCTTTATCTGACTTTACGAATGGCGCTAGAAATTTGCCCCTTTTAGACTGAAGTAATCTATCATAAACAGAAGCCTTTTCTTCAAAATGCTTTTTCGTCTCTTCTGGCTCATAATGATCTTGGGGATCATATAGCATTGCTGTACACAAGCAATTCTTTCTCTCTTTACTCATCAGAATATCAAAGTTAACACAACTCTTACAACCTTCCCAAAACTTATCATCTTGCGTCAATTCTGAATAAGTGACTGGCTCATATCCTAAGTCTGAATTAATTTTCATTACAGCAAGCCCTGTAGTAAGTCCAAATATCTTTGCTTCTGGATATATGCTTCTAGACAACTCAAATATTTTTTGTTTGATTTGTTTGGCTACTCCACTCTTCCGAAAATTTGGAGCAACAATAAGACCAGAGTTGGCTACATACTGTCCATGACTCCATGTCTCAATATAACAAAACCCTACCCATTCACCATCAGATGTAAAGGCGATTACAGCTTTTCCTTCAACCATTTTTTGCGACAAATAGTCAATAGATCTCTTAGCAATTCCTGTTCCTCGTGCCTTGGCTGAGGATTCCATTTCGTCTGCAATAAGTTGTGAAAATCCGGTGTCTGCAATAGTGGCGATTCGAACTTGGATAGGTGAATTATTCAATTTGCTATAAATGCTTGTTTTAAATTTTAAATAATATGTCCAATAACATTACAAGTCAAAAATTAATTCAATTTTCCTATACTTTTTTTAAGAATTCCAAAAATTGTTCAAATTAGCCTGAAATTGAGCCTAAACTAATGATATTTTTCACCTTTGTTATTATTCATAACTATATTGCTACTTCTAACAGTTAAATCAATCTGAAAATGGGTTTGATTATTTCGGGTACAGGAAGTTATATTCCAGAGATTGTGGTGAGCAATCAGGATTTTGGGAATCATCAATTCCTCAATGAAGATGGAAGTCCCTTTCAATCAAGCAATGTTGAAATCGCTCAAAAATTTGAGGAGATTACAGGCATTAAAGAAAGAAGATACGTGAGTGCGAATCTTCGGACTTCGGATATTGCCTTTCTGGCGGCTGAAAAAGCCATTTCCAATGCTAAAATTGACAAAGAAGAGATCGACTATATCATTTTTGCACATAATTTTGGTGACATCACCGAAGGCTCCGTTCGAAGTGAAATGTTGCCTAGTCTGGCCTCACGCTTAAAATATTCTTTACGCATAAAAAACCCAAAATGTGTCGCTTATGATCTGCTATTTGGATGTCCAGGCTGGATAGAGGGAATGATACACGCCTCTGCATTTATCAAAGCAGGTTTAGCCAAAAGATGTCTGGTCATAGGTGCAGAAACATTATCACGCACAGTAGATACAAGCGACAGGGATAGTATGATCTATTCTGATGGAGCTGGGGCTACAATTATTGAATATCAAGCGGATGCTGCTAATGGTTTTTTATCTCATGAAACTGCTACTTATTCATATGATGAAGCCTATTTCCTCTACAATGGAGAATCCTATGACAAGAGTAGATCAGATCATAAAAAGTATTTAAAAATGCATGGTAGAAAAATATATGAATTTGCCCTGAAATATGTACCTCAAGCCATGCTAAATTGTATAGTTAAAGCGAATGTAGATGTCTCTAAAATAAAAAAAATATTGATCCATCAGGCCAATGAAAAAATGGATGAAGCAATTATCAACAGATTTTATAAATTATGCAACTTTCCTGCTCCAAAAGATGTTATGCCAATGAGTATCCACAAATTGGGAAATTCTAGCGTGGCTACGATACCGACACTTTTTGATTTGTTAATTCATAGAAAAATTGAAAATCACCTATTGGGTGAAGGTGATATTCTTCTTTTTGCTTCTGTTGGAGCAGGTATGAATATCAATGCATTTTTATATGAATTTTGAGAAATTTGATTATTTAAATGAAAGAGAATGACGGATCAGCTAAAAGAACTGCGTCAAATTTTAATCGAAACTAAAGTCAAAAAGACCATATTAATATTTATGATATGGTGCTTTGTAGCTATAACCATTTCAAATTACTCTCCTGATTATTCAGCTGCTTTTATAATCAATTTACTATCTTTATTCTCAGTTATCATCTACTATTTTTTTTACACAAGAAACAGAATCCCCAAATTTGTCTCAAATAATTTTTTTTCTTTTCTCATTATTTCAAATTCAATTTTCGTATTTTATCTACAACCTGAATTTGCTTCAACGCAATACTTTTGGCTAGTAGCCTGCCTATTTACAGAATTTATATTTGCAGATATAAAGCATGTATTATATTGGACAATTATTATCTCTGTATTTGCAATCTTTACTTATTTACAAAATCTTTTCGATTTACATTTTTTCATCAATGAATATCAACTAAGCCTATTTTCGCTTATTGAAATACTTTTTTTCTATTTATTTTTTTTCATTGGTTTTTATTTTCTAAATCTCATCAATCACCTTGTAGTTATTGAGTTGGCAAAAAAGAATCAAATGCTTGAAAAAGCTCAAGCCGACTTAGTAAGCGCTCAAAAATACAAGGATGACTTTTTTACTAAAGTGAGTCATGAATTGCGAACACCTTTGATAACCATTAAGGGAATATCAAATCTTTTACTTAAAAACCAAAGCACAGAAGAACTACCCATGTATTACAAATCATTAAGTTTATCTTCAAATTATTTGCTTGAAATTGTAAATGACATCTTAGATATTTCACAAATTGAAGAAAACAAATTTGAACTTGAGAATAAAGCTTTTAATCTTCCTGAAGCTTTGATGGAAATTATTACAGTACTTGAAAATCTAGCAGTTGAGAAAAATTTACATTACGAATATGACATAAAAAATTTGCCTAACATGATTGTGGCGGATAAAAAAAGATTATCGCAAATATTATATAATTTAATGCACAATGCGATCAAATATACCAACTCTGGGTTTGTAAAAATAACTGCGAAATTGCATGTTTCCCAAATAATAATTAAGGTCTCTGATTCAGGGATTGGCATTCAAGAACAGTTTATTGAAAAATTATATCAAAATTTCACCCAAGAAGGGAGAGAATCAAATCCTAATCTACGTGGGTCGGGCTTAGGACTTAGTATTGCATATAAACTAGCCACTTTAATGGGTGGGACGATTAGCTGTGAGAGCAAAATTAATGAAGGATCCACTTTTACTTTTACAATGCCTTACTTGCCTCCTGACATTAAAGAAATATCATCTAATGGGCATAAACAGAATATAAAAAACGAAATTCAATTAAACTTCCTTATTGCTGATGACAATAAATTAAATTTAATGGTGATTCAAAAGATTTTATATAGTGAATTTCCCAAATCTAATTTTCACACTGCAACTGATGGATATGAAGTACTAAGTCAATTACAAAAAGTACCAAATATTCAAATCATTCTTTTAGATCTTCAAATGCCAAATCTCGATGGTTATGAAACTGCAACTAAAATAAGGGAAACGAATGATTCCGTAGTCATTTTTGCAATGTCAGCAAGCATGAATGAATCTATTAAACGAGATTGTATTTCACGAGGCGTAAATGAAGTTATGATTAAACCTTTTGAAATGGATACCATAAAAGAAATGATATTAAACTATTTTCCTGAAGGAAAATAAAAACACCAAATCTACTAATTTATTTAAATAATATTTCTGCCAGAATTTATTCATCGTAATCCGGTACATTCCATACATATTTGTACCCTAAGCATCCATTTTGCTCAATTTTTAATAAAATCATAAAATAATTACAAATTATGGTAACGTTTTGACTGATCAAAACATAATTTATTATTCACTAAGAGAGCACCCGAATTTTTCACAGTACTCCAATAAACCATCGAGTTATTGTGAAATATTGGAGCCCAACAGAATTTCATTAAGAATATTCATAAGAATCCATGAATGTTCGAAATACAATCCCGAGTGAATAACTCGGGATTGTTTTTTATAAAAAAAATGTATTAATCCAAGGAAATTTCAATTAACTTTATTGACTTTACGCCTTTCCTCCATAATAAACATTGGGATATAATAAATGCAAAATAAAATCAACATAACAAATTGTCCATTTAAAAGATACCATGGCCAGTCTCCTAAGTAATCCAATAATGTAGCGGCATCTGGTTTTTTCAAAGAATAAAAATAATTTCCCCCACTATAATAATTTACTACTATTGACAAGGCTAAAAATACATTGGCAAATAAAACCGCATAAATAATATGCTGTTTTTCTACTTTCCAATCCAATCGAGCCAAAGCAAATAACACAATTATTACTAATCCAGCGTGAACTGTCCAAAAACGGAAATACACAAAATGAGGAAATCCCTCCTTCAAATCTGGAGTAAGCAGTGCTTGAAATGTTCCTACTAATATCCAAAAATATAAGACCCCATTTAACCACTTCTTTTTCAAATAAATGGCTAAAGGCAATATAAAAGTCAATAGATTGCATAAATGGAAAGGTAGGTCCTTTGAATATTCAAAACTCCCGAGAAACACCTTTACCAAAATATGAAATATCACTAGAGACATTAGAAATATCGAAAATACAAAAGCTGATTTTGTTCTCCGTTCCATGGTCCAAGTTTTTGATCTATTTATCCAAATCCAGCCCATCAGAACAAAAAACAACAAAGGCAGTAAATGGGCAATGGAATAGACCTTAAAGCTATTATCCTCTCCAAAAAATGAATCTAAAGTGACTAAATCTAAAAACGTGATGTAAATCTAAGTGTTTTGAAAAATTAAACATAATTTAACTTTATGCTATTAAGCTTGTTCCTATTATTCCGTTCTAAACTATAAATAAAAAAGCATGAAAAGCATTAATTTAATCTTTATATTGTTGGTGTCATTAGCAGCTTCAGCCAAACCCGATCCAGCTGCAAAGAAAATTCTTGCAAAATCAGAATCCATTTATAAATCATATAAATCACTTGAAGTAGAATTTCAAATTGAAAACAAAGCAGCTGAATCAAAGTCGACCTACGAAAAAGGTCTGTTTCAATCAAAAGGAAATGCTTTTAAAATCATCAGTGATAAACAAGAAATATTTAATGATGGGTCTACTCAGTGGACATTTCTGAAATCTCAAAAAGAAATTCAAATAAACAATACAAGTCAAGATAAGGGCCTATTCAATCCATTGAGTTTACTGGACATGTATAAATCCTCAGAGTATGATTATCGTCTAGATGAAGACCTAAATGAAAAAGGAATTTCTTACCATCAGGTCGATTTCAAACCAATGGATCGAAATCAGGATATTTTTAAAATTAAAATTGCATTCGACAAGAAAAAATCCACTATTCACAAGGTGTTTATTTACCACAAAAACGGAGATAAAGTTACCCTGCATTTCAAAAAGAGCTTGTCTAATAAAAACTTTGCTGCTGATAATTTTACATTAAACACCAAACTATATCCCAATATTCATATTGAAGATTTACGAGAATAAATCTTTAGGCGGTTTCCTTTTTGTAATTTATCAGATTTTTAGTAAAAAAATCTGAGTTTAAGCTTAATTTTGTGTACTCATGGGCGTAAAATCAAATTTAATATTGGCGACTGCAAATTTTGTTTGCAAAAAAGAAGATCAAGAAGATTTAAAAGCATTAGAAAGGCAAAAATCAATTTTTACCAAATTAATTCAAAAAGCAGCAAATACCAAATTCGGTTTAGATCATCAATTTTCAAAGATTAAAACAATACAGGATTATCAAGAGCTTGTCCCGATTCGAGATTATGAGAAATTAAAGAGCTATTTTGACCTCATTCATTCAGGAAAAAAAGACATTCTTTGGCCTGGGCTTCCAAAATATTTAGCCAAAACTTCAGGTACAACCTCTGGTACAAAATACATTCCCCTTACCAAACAAAGCATTCCAAACCACATAAACTCTGCTAGAAATGCATTGTTTTCATATTTATATCATCATAGAGATACTGCAATTTTTGATGGACAGATGCTATTCTTATCCGGTTCACCTGAACTTACTAAAGAAAATGGGATACTAATAGGTCGACTTTCAGGTATTGTGAATCATGAGATCCCTTCTTGGATGACCAAAAATAAATTACCAAATCACGAATTAAATTCACTCGCACCTTGGGAATACAAAATAGAAAAAATTGTAGAAGACATAGTCCGTCGGGACCTCAGAGTTATTAGTGGCATCCCACCTTGGATTCAAATGTTTCTTGAAAAAGTACTGCAGCATACTGGCAAAAAAACAATTGCGGATGTATTTCCAAAATTGGATCTTTACATTCATGGAGGTGTGAATTTCCAACCCTATAAATCCAAACTTGGAGAATTGTTTGGAAAAGAGATTTGCTATTTGGAGACTTATCCAGCCAGTGAAGGGTTTATAGCTTATCAGGACAATCCTAATCAAGATGAATTGAGATTAATTTGCAATTCAGGGATCTTTTACGAATTCGTGCCAGCTGAAGAAGTTTCCATTCCCAACCCAAAAAGGTTGGCAATCAATGAAGTAGAATTAGGCAAAGATTATGCAATAGTCTTGTCAAGTAATGCAGGATTGTGGTCCTACTTAATAGGTGACTTGGTTCGATTTACCGCTTTAAATCCTTATAAAATAAAGGTTTCAGGCAGAGTAAGCCAATTCATCTCAGCATTCGGCGAACATGTGATCAGTTCTGAAATTGATTATGCCATCTCAGTTGCACAAAATAAATATGGCTTCAAACTTGTTGAATTTGCTGTAGCCCCTCAAATTAATCCATCAGACCAAACCCTAGCATACCATGAGTGGTTTATTGAATTTGAAGAACAACCTGCTAATCTTAAAGAGATAGCAGCGACGATTTCAGCTGCTTTAGCAGAAAAAAACAGCTATTACCATGATTTGATTCAAGGCAACATGCTGGATTGTCTTAAAATCAGATCTATTAGGCGACATGGTTTTAAAGATTATCTCATTTCAATAAACAAATATGGCGAACAATTTAAAGTCCCTAGATTATCCAATGACAGAAAATTAGCTGATATATTAGCAAATTATCAAATATGAGATGGAAATTGTTAATACCTATATTATCAATAAACAAACAATGAAATGCCCTACCTATGCAGTATTAAGCAACATTTCTAGGTTATTTCCGTTAAACAGAGTAATTTTGCGGATTCAATGAAAAGTTATTCATACATATTAGTTTTTTTTGTAATATTTACTGCTTGTAAATCATCCTACGAGAAAGTACGGACTTCGAATGATTCTACGCTCATCCACAAAGCAGCGAATGAATATTACGCCAAAAAAGACTACGTGCGAGCTCAGGCTTTATTTGAAAATATATTAACTGCATATCGTGGGCAGAAAGAGGCAGAAGAGATTTATTTCAAATATGCATATTGCCATTACTATGTGAGAGAGTTCGACATGGCTTCCCACTTATTCAAAAATTTCACCAATACTTTCGTCAATAGTCCTAAGAAAGAAGAAGCAGAATATATGGCTGTATATTCTATTTATAAGACTTCACCATCTTATCGATTGGATCAAAGTGGAACCGAAAAGGCAATTGAAGGATTTCAAACATTTGCAAATAATAATCCTGAATCTTCAAGAGTTGCGGAATGCAACAAACTCATAGATGAATTGCGAGGAAAGTTAGAGAAGAAATTATTCGAACAGGGCAAACTCTATCTCGATTTAAGGAATTATCAGTCTGCTGTGAATAGTTTTGAAAGTCTAATTTCTGAATTTCCAGAGACAAAAAATCATCAAGAGGTACGATATTTGATAATAAAAAGTCATTATGATCTTGCCAATGCCAGTATTTTTGAAAAACAAGAAGAAAGATATAAGGAGACAGAAGCAAAAGCTGATGCCTTCATCCAAAAATATAAAAGTGGAAAAAAAGTTCAAGAAGTAAGGACGATTAAACAAAATGCAATTCAAAAATTAAAAAATCCAGAGTATGACAGATATAAAAACACAAGCTCAAGGAATTAATCCTAACATTCAACCAAGAGATATTAAAGGATTGGTTGCTGACACTCATAATATTTATGAGACTATAAATATCATTGCAAAAAGAGCCAATCAGTTATCCAATGATATTAAAATCGAATTACATGACAAATTAGATGAATTTGCTTCACACTCAGATACTATCGAAGAAGTTCATGAAAACAAAGAGCAAATAGAAATATCTAAATTCTATGAAAAATTGCCCAATCCAGTTCTAATTGCAGTCAATGAATTCATCAATAATGGTATTGACTTCCATTATAAAAATACAAACCCTGATCAAGATTAAGACACCCATTGGGTTTTGATCAAATGGGAAGATTATCTGGAAAAAAGATACTTATTGGGGTAACAGGAAGTATTGCTGCCTATAAAGCATTAATTCTATTGCGTCTGTTGCAAAAAGAAGGGGCTGATATTAAAGTCGTCATGACGGAAGCGGCAAAAGATTTTGTAGGAGAATTATCATTTTCTACGCTAACGGATACAGCTGTTTATTCTGGTCTTTTCAAAAATAATGAATGGTCAAACCATGTTGAACTTGGAATGTGGGCCGATCTTTTTGTCATCGCTCCTGCAACTGCCAATACGATCTCAAAAATGGCCAATGGCATTGTAGATAATTTGCTCACCGCTGTTTATTTATCAGCCAAATGTCCAGTAATGGTAGCACCAGCCATGGATTTAGATATGTGGAAGCATCCTGCTACATTAAACAATATAAAAACTATTGAATCCTATGGAAATCAAATCGTTCCTGTAGGAGATGGGCATCTTGCCAGTGGGCTAAATGGGCCTGGTAGATTGGCAGAGCCTGATGATATTTTGAATAACATATGTGCATTCTTCATCAAATCAAATAAACTTCAAAACAAAAAAATTCTCATTACTGCAGGACCAACTTATGAGGCCATAGATCCAGTGAGATTTATAGGCAATAGATCCTCTGGTAAAATGGGTATAAGGATAGCAGAAGAGGCTGCTAAACATGGTGCTTCAGTGAATCTAATTCTTGGACCTAGCGACGAAGAAATCAAGCAATTTCCAAATCTTCATATAACTCGCGTTGAATCAGCGGATCAAATGTATCTTGAATCAATGACTCAAGTTGCAGAAACCGACATTTTTATTCTAGCAGCTGCTGTTGCAGATTATATGGTATTAAATCCTTCAACAGAGAAAATTAAAAAGTCTGAAAACAGCCTAAGCTTGGAACTCATTAAGACAAAAGATATTGCAGCAAGTATAGGTAAAATAAAAAGAACGAATCAAGTCCTTATAGGCTTTGCATTAGAAACAGAAAATATAATAGAAAATGCAAAAACCAAGTTAAATAAGAAAAACATGGATTTCATCGTTATCAATTCACCAAAAATACAAAATACAGCATTTGGATTTGATACAAATAAAATTTCTATATTATTTTCAAATGGAAATCTAAAAGAATTTGAACTAAAAGCTAAATCAGAAGTTGCAAAAGATATCATCAATGAAGTCATACAAATTACAAATAATGAAATATAGTTGCTATTGTTTGTGTCTGCTTTTTTGCAGCTTATCCACACTTAGCTTTGGACAAGAACTCGATGCCACTGTGAGAGTTCAGGCACCAAATTTAGGTACTAGCGATAAATCAGCAATAGCCTTGATGGAAAAATCTATCACTGAATTTCTCAATACTCAAAAATTTACGACCGACAATTTTACTGCTAAAGAGAGAATTAAGTGTAACTTTCAGATTACTATTCGACAAGATGGGGGAAACAATAATTTTGTAAGTGATATCCTAGTACAAGGGGTAAGACCTGTATTTAACTCTAGTTATGAAACCACATTAATTAATTTGCTCAACAAAGAAATACCTATGCGGTATGATCCTTTTAGACCAATAGAGAATAGCAAGGAAAATTATTTTGACAATCTTTCTAGTGTCCTGACTTATTATGCTTATGCGATCATTATGATGGATTATGAAAGTTTTTCACTCGAGGGAGGCGAAACTTATTGCCAATTGCTTCAAAACATGCTCAACTTAATGCCAGCCACAGCAAAATCTATCGACAAATCTTGGGCAGGAGAGAAGGGTAAAAACAATACTCGATATGATTTGATCGAAAATATCCTGAACCCTAGGATGAAGCCCTATAGACGTGGGATCTACGAATATCATCGTCTTGGAATGGATCTTTTAGAAAAAGATGTGGTCCAAGCCAGAAGAAACATTCTAGCTGCATTAGAAGCTATCCTCACCGCTGACAAATCCTATCCTAATACTTATTTGATTCAAGTATTCTGTAGCACAAAAGCTTCAGAAATAGTTGAAATTTTCAAAAAAGGGACTTTAGATGAGAAAAATAAAGCATTTGAAATAATGATTTCATTAGATCCATCAAATGCTTCTGTATATAATGCAATAAAGTTATAAATTTGTCCCGCTTAACATATCCATTATTAAAAAGATAATTCTTTTATGAACAAAAAAAAGATTGCCATATTTGCCTCTGGTACAGGAAGCAACGCTTTACAACTTATCAAACATTTTAAAAACCATCCTAATATTCAGGTTGCTTTAATAGTAACGAATTCTACAAAAGCCCCTGTCATTAAAGTTGCACAAGAAAATGACGTTCCTTTTTCAGTGGTCAATAAATCTTTACTGTCGAACAATAGTTATATGACATCCTTGCTCAATCTATATGATGTAGATTTCATTGTTCTGGCTGGATTCTTACTTTTAGTTCCGCCATTCCTTGTAAAAATTTATAACCAAAAAATGATTAACATACACCCAGCTCTATTGCCAAAATACGGCGGTAAAGGGATGCATGGATTAAACGTACACCAAGCTGTTATATCAGCAGGTGATACAGAAACTGGTATTACTATTCATTATGTCAATGAAATGTATGATAAAGGAAAAGTTATCTTCCAATCGACAGTAAAAGTGGACAAAAAAGATAATGCAGAAAAATTATCAAAGAAAGTTCAAGAATTGGAACATAAATATCTTCCAGAATGGAGTGAAAAGCTGATCATGCAAATGAGATACCTATAAGAGTATCTTGTAATATAATTTGAATTTCTCTTTCTTCCAGTAAGTTATTTTTATCTTTTAAAGATAGCAGAGCTTTTTTTAATAAATTCCGACTTCTAGCCCATTAGAATTCAATAATTTGTTAACTTTAGCCAAATTTTAAGCAAATGAAATTTGGCAACTTTATCTTTTTATGCTTTTTTATATTTTCCCAGATCAATCTAATCGCTCAAAATGAGCTTATAAAAATGCAGGAGGCGAAAGCAGCTTCCAGTAACTGGTTGGAAATCAATACTAAAATGAGCCTAGATGCAGTCTTGTATCATCAAAAACATCTTCAAGAAGACGTCAATTTTTTACATAAGCAAACAGACCATGATGAATTAAGCTATAGTCATCACAAATTTCAAATAACAAAATTTGGCTACCCTGTTGAAGGGGCTCAACTCATTCTTCATGAAAAAGATGATAATATTCTCAGCTATAATGGTTCGACTCAAGTATTTTCAAATAGATTGCCTCTGATAAGTTTTAATCCTGAATCAGCATTGAGTTTTGCCAAAGCCCATAGAGCCGCTACACTTTATGCTTGGGAAGTTGAAAGCGAAATCCCTGAATTAAATCAAAACTTGCCTACCCCAGAATTATGTTGGGTAAATGCAGATTTTGATCTCAATAAAGAATTGATCCTTTGCTATAAAATTGATTTATTCTCATATCAGCCATATAAAAGAGAATGGGTATACATTGATGCAATGACGGGTGATCTAATCGCAAGCCTAAACAGAATATGTGACATCAATGTTGAAGGAACAGCCCATACCAAATATATAGGTATTCAAAAAATTATTACAGACTCAATAGAACCAAAAAAATTCATACTTCAAGACTTCACACGAGGGAATGGAATCGTCACATTAAATTCAAAAAACCAAACGGACTTAACTAAAGCATTGGACTTTACGGACTCAGATAATATTTGGAATAATGTCAATTTACAAAAAGATGAAATCGCTACAGATGCTCATTTTGGCGCAGCAAAAACATATGATTATTATCTACAGTTGCACAACAGAAGAAGCGTAGATAATAAAGATTTAAAGTTAATTTCACTTGTTCATTATTCTACAAATTTCGCCAATGCAACGTGGAATG
>Ga0138256_10006103_pt1 | contig 12754 bp, 10 predicted proteins | sample KNB2016incub_MG_FD_105486 | JGI IMG/M metagenome (GOLD analysis project Ga0138256, IMG submission 105486) | Active sludge microbial communities from wastewater in Klosterneuburg, Austria - KNB2014incub_MG | ecosystem: Engineered > WWTP > Activated sludge > Unclassified | place: Austria... | reverse complement strand
ATCGATCTGATGGAAAGAGCGGCTTTGCGATGCACAGAATGGCTTGTTCAGCAATATCCGGCTGAAACTTCTTTTGGAATATTTTGTGGCAAAGGAAATAATGGTGGCGATGGATTGGCCATTGCAAGATTGCTGTTAGAAAGAAACTACTTTGTTACAATGCACATTCTGGAGTTTGGCCATTTAGGAACAGATGATTTTCAAACAAATCTTACAAGACTACATCATCTTCCTGCTGCAGATATTCACTTTATCCAATCTGAAGAGCATCTTCATCCAATTCCAGAAGGAAAAATCATAATTGACGCCATTCTTGGTTCTGGCATAAACAGAGAAGTTGAAGGAATTACTGCAAGCCTGATTAATCACATGAATGCTTCTGGTGCTGAGATTGTTTCAATTGATATTCCCAGCGGTCTTTTTGTTGATACTTCTTCAAAAGAAATTAAAACAGTTAAGGCAAATCATACGCTTAGTTTTCAGTGTTATAAAATGGCTTTGTTGATTCCTGAGAATAGTGCTTCAATTGGTGAAGTACATATTCTTGATATCGGATTGCACAATGATTTTTATAAAAAGGTGGAATTGAAATCAGAAATAATTGATAAAGAAATAATACAATCAATTTATAAACCCCGTAACAAATTTGCACACAAAGGAAATTTTGGTCATGCATTATTAATTGCAGGTAGCTATGGGAAAATGGGTGCTGCTGTTTTATCCGCCAAAGCCTGTTTAAGAAGTGGTGTCGGCCTGCTTACTTCTCATATTCCAAAATGTGGTTATGCTATTTTGCAGTCAACGGTTCCAGAAGCAATGGTGGTGACAGATTTGAGTGCCGAATTCATTTCAAAAGTAGAAACTGATCTAGAAAAATATTCAGCTATAGGAATCGGCCCAGGAATAGGAACTGATGCAGCAACAAAACTGATGTTGAAAGAATTACTTACTTCATGTAAGAAAGCAGTTGTACTCGACGCCGATGCTTTGAATATTATTGCTGAAGAAAAAGAATTAATGCAGTTAATTCCTGAAGGCTCAATTCTCACTCCACATCCAAAAGAGTTTGAACGGCTATTTGGAAAATCAAACAATGATTTTGAAAGAATACAACTTGCGGTTGATAAAGCGGTTGAACTAAAATGTATTATTGTTTTAAAAGGACATCATACAGTTATTGCCACTCCTGGCGGTACTGCTTATTTCAACAATACTGGAAATCCAGGCATGGCAACTGCGGGAAGTGGTGATGTTTTAACTGGAATAATTACTGGTTTGCTGGCGCAGGATTATGGTTCAGTCGAAACTGCAATACTTGGTGTTTATTTACATGGATTGGCGGGAGATATTGCTGCTGATGCAAATTCTAAAGAGGCAATGGTAGCGGGAGATATAATTGAAAAAACAGGTGCAGCATTCCTTCAACTAAATGCCTGACTTTCATCTAATCAGTTTACAAAGTTTTAAAATGCATATTTACCCTTGATACCCAAAAATTGAACAAAATTGGGAGTAAATTCCAATATCTTTTTTCCGTCCCAACCCCTATCTTTGCCGCCCGGTTAAATAGCCGCTTTTTATTAAATCTTGATTAAGAATCAACTCTTATGGACAAATTGATCTATCTCGTCCCGGTAATGGGCCTTATCGGTCTTCTTTACACATTTGTAAAATATAACTGGGTTTCCAAGCAAGATGCCGGTACTGACCGCATGAAAGAAATCAGCAAATACATCGCTGATGGTGCCATGGCTTTCTTGAAAGCGGAATGGAAAGTGTTGGGCTATTTTGTAGTGATTGTAGGTATTTTATTGGCTGTAATGGCACAAGCAAATCCACATTCACATTGGTTAATCGCTATTGCTTTTGTAATCGGTGCTGTATTGAGTGCATTGGCTGGATTTATAGGAATGAAAGCTGCCACAAAGGCAAATGTTCGTACTGCACAAGCTGCTCGTACAAGTTTAAGTAAAGCGCTGAACGTTTCTTTTACTGGCGGAGCCGTAATGGGATTGGGTGTTGCTGGTCTTGCTGTAATGGGATTGGGAGGTTTATACATTGTATTAAAACAATATTTCGCACCAGGTTCCGAAGTGAATTCTGAGGAAATGTTCAAAACCATAGAAGTACTAACTGGTTTCTCTCTCGGCGCTGAATCCATTGCTCTTTTTGCAAGAGTTGGTGGTGGTATTTATACAAAAGCTGCTGACGTAGGTGCTGACCTTGTTGGTAAAGTGGAAGCTGGTATTCCTGAAGATGATCCAAGAAACCCTGCAACAATTGCAGATAATGTTGGTGACAACGTTGGTGATGTAGCTGGAATGGGTGCTGATCTTTTCGGTTCTTATGTAGCTACCGTTTTAGCGACAATTGTATTAGGACAACAAACCGTAATATTTGATGGCACTGATAAGCTGGGTGGTTTTTCTCCAATTATATTACCAATGTTGATTGCAGGAATAGGAATTTTATTTTCTATCGTTGGAACATTGTTTGTTCGCATAAGCGATAAAGCCGGAGTAAATACGAATAATGTACAGAAGGCTTTAAATATGGGTAACTGGGGTTCAATGATTCTTACAGCAATCGCTGCTGCCGGTTTAGTTTATTGGATTTTGCCAGAAGCTATGATGCTGAGAGGTGTAATCTTTACTAAATGGGGTGTGCTTGGTGCAATAGGTGTTGGCCTTTTGGTTGGTGCATTAATGAGCATCATTACTGAATATTATACCGCAATGGGAAAAGGTCCTGTTAATTCTATAATCAGACAATCATCAACTGGTCATGCAACTAACGTTATTGGTGGTTTGGCTGTTGGCATGGAATCAACATTCCTTCCAATTCTTGTTTTAGCTGGTGGTATCTGGGGTTCTTATCAGTTTGCTGGTTTATATGGTGTAGCTATTGCTGCTGCCGGAATGATGGCAACAACGGCTATGCAATTGGCGATTGATGCTTTTGGTCCGATTGCGGATAATGCTGGTGGTATTGCTGAAATGAGTGAATTACCTCCGGATGTTCGGGAAAAAACAGACGTATTAGATGCTGTTGGAAATACAACTGCTGCTTCTGGTAAAGGTTTTGCCATTGCTTCAGCTGCCTTAACGGCATTAGCATTATTTGCAGCCTTTGTTGGTGTGGCTATGCCGGAAAATCAACATATTGATATTTATAAAGCCGATGTATTAGCTGCTTTATTTGTGGGCGGTATGATACCATTCATTTTTTCATCATTGGCAATCCGTGCCGTAGGCGAAGCTGCTATGGCGATGGTAGAAGAAGTTCGTCGTCAGTTCCGCACTATTCCTGGTATTATGGAAGGAACAGGCAAACCTGAATATGAAAAATGTGTGGCTATATCAACACAAGCTTCTATTAAGAAGATGATGTTGCCGGGTGCTATAACTATTGTTTCTCCATTGATTATCGGATTTACATTAGGCCCAGAAGCATTGGGAGGTTTCCTTGCCGGTGCAACAGTAAGTGGTGTGCTGATGGGAATGTTCCAAAATAATGCTGGTGGTGCATGGGACAATGCAAAGAAATCATTTGAAAAAGGTGTTGAAATAAATGGTGAGATGTTCTATAAAAAGTCTGAGCCACATAAAGCATCTGTAACAGGTGATACTGTTGGAGATCCGTTTAAAGACACCTCAGGTCCATCAATGAATATTTTGATTAAATTGATGTCGATTGTATCTTTGGTCATTGCTCCTACTCTTGCACAGATTGCTGCTAAAAAAGCATCGAAGGAACAAGTGGAGAAAAAAATTGAAATAAAAACTGAACCAGTAGCTGTTTTAAACAAAAGCAATACTGTTCATTATAGATAACAGGACTTCGCATTGCTTCGTCCTGCAAGTAAAAGCTTAATCAGAACCATTACTTAAGTCCTGCTGTTTCTACAGTGGGACTTACTTTTAGATACTACTTAGTAATAACCGCCTTTGAAATAGTTTTCAATTTTGTACATTTATACGATCTGACTAATTAACCCATACATCAAACCTCAAGTAATGAAATTCAAACTACTTTTTGTATCAACCATAGCTATAACCTTGTTTGGCTGCAATAATTCAAAAGAAGAGAATAAGAGTGATGAACCAATTGAAGTAGTTAATGTAGATGAGCCTATCGATTCTGGTGGCAAAGACAAAAAAATTACTGATCGGGATTTTAGTGTAACTCCGGAAAATGCATATAATGATTTAATGCTTGACAGCCTTGCAATGGAGCGATACATCGAAAGCCGTCAGTTGTCAGATAAAAAAATATCACTTCGTATCCGCAGCTTTTACAATGCCAGAAATTATCACTATGCTTGGTTTTCATCAAAGGGATTAACAGAGCAAGCAAGGTTTTTTTGGAATCAATATGACTATGCTGTTAATCATTTAAAAGATTCTACACTTATTAATAGTGAGTTTTACAAACAAGCGGAAAAATACCTGAACCAGGAGAAAATGACTGCTAACTCAAAAGATTCTTTAATCAGAAATACAGAGTTTGGCTTTACAGAAAACTTTATAAGATATATTAACAGCACTTATGAAAAAGGATATGTAAAAAGAAAAGAACAGGAAAAATTTATCCCAATAAAAAAAATAGATCCTGTTGTTATGGCTGATTCTATATTAAATAAAAAACACAGCGATGATAAATATTATGAGCAGGTCAATGAAATGTATGCCGGGTTAAAAAATAATCTTCAATTATATTTAGATATTACAAAAGCTGGAGGATGGCCAACCCTACCCACTTTAAAAAAATCTTTAAAAAATGGTGATAGCTTAGCTGTAATTGCATCTGTAAAAAAGAGATTGCAGATGACTAAAGATATGGCTGGTACCGATACCTCACAAGTATTTACAGACACCTTAGAGCTGGCTCTTAAAAAGTTTCAACGCAGACATGGTTATAAAGAAACCGGAGAGATAAGCAGTACTTTGATAAAAGACATGAATGTCCCTGCTTCAAAAAGGTTAATGGAAATATTAGTTAATATGGACAGGATGAGATGGATGCCACAAAAGCCAACAGGGAATCTCATAATTGTAAACCTTCCGGAATTTATGTTGCATGTTTATGATGGTAAAGAATCCGTTTTTGACATGGTCGTTGTTGTCGGAAGAGTTGGAAATAATACGATGATGTTTAACGGGGACTTGAACCAGATTTTCTTTAGTCCCTATTGGAATGTGCCGCAAAGTATTATCAAGAATGAAATTATGCCTGCAATAGCCCGCAACCCTAATTATCTGGCTAATAAAAACATGGAAAAAACAAGTTGGGGCATTAGGCAAAAACCCGGTCCGGGCAATGCATTAGGAAAAGTAAAATTCATTTTCCCGAATAGTTTCAATATGTATTTTCATGACACTCCATCAAAAAGCTTATTTGGTCAGGATAAAAGAGCTTTCAGTCATGGATGTATAAGACTGAGCGAACCACAAAAAATGGCTGAATGGTTATTAAGAAATGATGCTGATTGGACAAAAGAAAAAATTGTTTCAGCAATGAATCAAACAACTGAAAAAGGTGTAAAACTTAAAGAATCTATTCCAGTCTTTATTATTTATTATACCGCATGGGTAGATCATGAAGGGCTCTTGAATTTCCGGGATGATGTGTATCAACATGATTCAGAATTAATAAAAAAAATGTTTGAACAACCTTCTGATAACTCGAAAGATATAACAAAGGTTATACGGATTGACAATGTCAATGTTTCTAAAGATCAGTGACACTGTCTATATACCGCTTATCCAATAAACCGCTTCGTTCATCACATCGAAGCAGCATATTTATTAATATGAGTGCCATAAGCATACCGGCTGTACTAAACCCAAATCGTATGCATTATGGTAAGATATATCATGTCCTTTCACATACCGGAAAGTCAATTACAAACAGCGACAAAAATTATTAACTCCTACTTTGATGCGTTGCAAAAAAGTGGGCCGGCAGGAATGCGTAGCCAATGCTATGAAGCAAATAGCGAAGAAAATAATTTTGTCCATATTAAAAGTTTCAAAAAAGAAGCAATCGCAAATAATCATTTTAAATCGGCCATTTTCAAAGAGTATCTTCAGAAATTAACTGCCATTAGTGGCAAGGATGTTTATTTCTCCAAACTATATCAGCAGCAAACTTTTGAATCCATTTATTAGGCTTGTCCTTCCATTCTAAACAAGACCCTTTTTAAATATCATTCTTAGTTGAATACAATTATGGAATTAGAAATATCACTTCCATTTCTGTAACTTTAAGCAATTGAACCAATCAAACCAACTACTATGCATCGTGTTATTATTCCTGTTGATTTTTCAGAAACTTCTTTAAATGCAGCCAGATATACAGCGCAGATGTTGGCAGGAAAAGAAGATACAGTTGCAATTCTTTATCACAATTACGAAAGCCTCGACGACCATGATACTTCACTCAATTATCAGGAAAGTTTACGGCAAGAGTTTTTGCAGGCAGGCGTAAAATCAGTTGAATGCGAAGGTGAAATGGGCGGCGATCTAATTGATAATATTACCCGATTGGCACATACAATTAGAGCAACTTTGATTATAATGGGAATAACAGGAAAATCGGCTATTCGCCAAGTAATGTTTGGAAGTAATACGCTGAAGTTGATTGACAAAAATTTATATCCAGTAATGATTATACCTCCTGATGCAGTTTATAAAGGAGTAAACAATGTTGCTTTTGCTTCCGATTTTAAGAATGTTGAAAACACAACTCCTTCCGACCTTATTTGTTCGGTTTTAGAAATGTTTAATCCCAAACTGCACATTTTTACGGTTAATAAAGATGTTTATATCAGTATTAATGAAGAAATGGAAAAACAAAAGCAAATTCTCGAAAGAATGTTCAGTAAATACAATACTGAATTCTACTTCCTGACAATGAACGACTTCTACTCTGCTGTCGATAATTTTATTACTGATTACAAAATTGATATAATGGTTACTGTTCCAAAACATCAGAGTAATTCTACTTCATTGTTTAAAACTTCGCATACTAAAAGACTTGCCTATCACAGCCATATTCCGATTCTGGCGGCACATGAATAATTAACCATTTCTTTTAAAATTGATAGTGACCGTAGCAGTTATTTTGCTTACTTTTGCCGACAATTTTTAACTGAAATTAGTTTTATGCAAACCGTTATCGTTCCTGTAGATTTTTCTGAAAATTCTTTAAAAGCTGCCCGTTATGCTACTCAACTTCTAACTGGTCATTATGGAGTAAACATGATTCTTCATAATGTTTATGAAAAGACTAGCCAGGCATCTGAAGCTGCTGAACGTTTAGAAAACTTAAAAGCAGAATTAATGGAGATCGGCGTCGTTAAAATTACTACTCTTGCTGAAGAAGGTTCTGATTTTATTGTAGAGCTGGATAAACTGGCTCGTCACCAACAGGCTGACCTCATCATAATGGGTATTACGGGTCGTTCCGCTATAGGTCAGACCTTTATTGGCAGCAACACATTGAAAATGGTTCAGCAAAAAGTATGTCCCGTTTTAATTGTTCCTGCAGAAGCTACTTACCATGATGTAAAAAATGTACTACTGACTTCAGATTTTAAGAATGTACAATCCGTCACTCCTTCTGTTCCAATAAAAAAAATATTAAAGACATTCACCCCGAATCTTCACATTATGAATGTTGACAGCGAACATTACGTTGCTCTAACAGAAGAATATCAGGCTGAAAAAGCAAAACTGAATGAAATGTTCAGCGATTTTAAACCAGAGTTTTATTTTCTCGGTTTACATGATGTAGATGAAGCTATCAACCAATTTGCAAGTGATAAAAATGTGGACATGATTATCGTTGTTCACAAAGGACAAAGCCTTTTTTCCAAACTATTTGTAAAAAGTCATACAAAAAAACTGGTTTATCATAGCAACATCCCTGTTTTAGCAATACATGAATAAAAAGACGCTGGTTTAAGCAGCACTTGACTTCACGGAAACAAATAGCTAACTTTAAGTCTGTTTCCATATATGATTGCTAGATCAAATAAATTAATGCGTATTTACTCTTTTGCGGCGCAAATGCTGCCCGCCAATTATTATATACCTGTTTAGATTATTGCTTTTAGGATTGTCCTTCCTATTCAAATTTTTGAATACAAGGTATTACTTAACCATTGACGTATGAAAAATATTAAAATAATTGAAGTTCCATCCGAAATTGGTGCCGGTACAAGAGGTTCCAGTTTAGGTATCGAGGCGATTAAAGTTGCCGCTTTGGATTTTATGAGTAACTTCTTTATTCACTTCCCATCTGAAAAAATTCAGGACGAAAACAAATTACTCTACGAACCAATTGAATCACCATATGCCAAACGCATAAAAGGTGTTGCAGCCATTTACGACAGGTTGAGCAAATCCATCTGCGATTCAATGAAAGATAATTTCTTTCCTGTTGTATTAAGTGGAGATCATAGTACATCTGGTGGAACAATTGCAGGTATTAAAATGGCCAAACCAAAAAGCCGCTTAGGTGTTATTTGGATTGATGCACATGCAGATTTGCACACACCTTACACTACTCCATCTGGAAATGTGCATGGCATGCCAATGGCAGCAACAATTAGCAAGGATAATCAAGAATGTGGTGTGCATGAAATTGATGCTGAAACAAAGAAGCATTGGGAGTTTTTAAAGAATGTTGGAAAAATAAACCCAAAAGTTTTGCCGGAAGATGTTGTTTTTATTTCCCTTAGGGATTATGAAAAAGAAGAACGTCACCTTATTGAAAAATATGGCATGAAGGTGATAACCACTAAGGAAGTAAGAAGTAAAGGTGCTGAAAACGTTGTTAGAGCAGTACTGCGCTATTTAGCTGACTGCACAGATATTTACATTTCGTTTGATGTGGACAGCCTTGATTCTTCTATTTCTAAAGGCACCGGCACACCAGTTGGAAATGGTTTAAAAGAAAGAGAAGCCGAAGATCTTATTAGTAAATTCATGCAGAACAGAAAAGTTTGCTGTTTTGAAATAACGGAAGTGAACCCAACATTGGACAAAGAAAACCTGATGGCTGAAATAGCATTTAATATTCTGCAACGAAGTGTGAATGTACTATTGATGAACTAAAAAAGCGAACCATTCTGCTGCTTTTCTCGTATGTATCTAAAAGCAGAACATGAGAACCAACTACATTGCCATTATATTAACCGTCATCCTTTTTTCCTGCAATAAAAAGAGGGAATCCGTTGTAGATACTGTGTTTACAGACAGTCTTATCAAAAATTATTCTGTTTCTTCTTTATATAAAACTACAGAAGGCAACTATGATTTCTGGAAGAAACGAATGGATAGTCTACCCGACAATTTTGTGAATGGGCCAAAATATTCCGGAGCCCTCTCAGCCCTTTTTCACTTTACCGGCAATATTGACTATTTAGTAAAAGCGGATAGCCTTATAGAGCAATCATTAATTGCATATCAGGAAAGAGAACCTGGTTTAAATAATACACTAGCTTATTTATCTATCCAGCAACACCAATTTAACAGAGCCGATTCTTTATTAAAAAAAATCGTTAAGATTGAAGGTCAAACAGCAGCCAATGCATTTCTGGATTTTGATGTAAGTTTTGAAAAAGGGGAATATCGCCGTTCAAAAAATTTGCTTGCTACATTGAAAGATGATAATTCCTATGCTTATTTGTTTCGGAAAGCAAAGTTTGAGCATTATGATGGCTCGTTGGACAGCTCTATTGCTAATATGCTGAAAGCAGCAGAACTAGCTGGTGAAAACCAATACCTAAAACAAGCGGCACTTTCGAATGCAGCCGATCTTTGTTTGCATAAAGGGGATTTGAAGAAAGCATTTTCTCTTTATAAATCAAGCATAACTATTGATGCGGCAGATATGCATAGCCTTATGGGTATTGGGTGGATAGCATTAGTTAATGATAAGAAAGATTCATTGGCAGAAAATATATTTCACTTTGTGCAAAAACATACTCAGTCGCCTGACGTATTGTTAAAATTAATGCAGGTGGCTGAATTCAGAGGCGATTCAATTTTGCAACAACAATATGCTGCTGAATTTATTAGTCGAGCAACTGCTAAAGTATATGGCAATATGTACAATAAATATTGTATCGATTTATATACAACCGTAACAAACGAACCAGCAAAGGCCATTATTTTAGCAGAAAAAGAATTAGCCAACCGTGCCACTCCCCAAACATATGCTTGGTATGTGTGGAGTTTATACAGTAATAATGAAAAAGAAAAAGCTTATAAATATTTCAAAAGCTATGTATCTGCTCAGCCTTTAGAAGGATTGGAATTATATTATATGGGCAGAATGATGGAAGGCTTAGACAAAAAATATAACGCCACAGAATTTTATAAAGTAGCCTGGAAAAACAGATACGATCTTAGCCCATCAAAACAAAAATACCTGGAAGAAACATTAAAGTAATGTTCTCTCAATTGCCCAATACAAAGCTATCGCTGCTATAACCAAAGAAAGTGGCGTAACTATATATTTCCGGTAGTATGATTTCTTTCCGAACCAAAATCCAAACAATAGAAAAGCAGCCAGAATAACTGTTACCTGACCAAGCTCCACTCCTACATTAAACATAATCAACGAAGAAAGAAACGCATCTTTAGGAAGCCCAAGACTGCTTAATGCACTGGCAAACCCTAAACCATGTATTAGTCCAAATAAAAAGATAACACCTATACGGGAAGCTTTTAGCTTTTTGGCAAATATGTTTTCCAACGCAACATACATAATTGATAAAGCAATTAACGGCTCTACAATCTTGGGAGATATGGTAATTACATTGTAAGCTGCCAACCCAAGTGTAACAGAATGTGCCACGGTAAATGCTAATGATTGCCATAATACTTTTTTAAGATCAGCACTGAAAAGAAATAAACTTAGTACAAAAAGAATATGATCAAGCCCAAGAGGAAGAATGTGCTTATATCCAAGCTTAAGGTATAGAATAGCAGTATCTGACTTCGACATATTTTCTAATTCTCCAACTACATCATGTGCAAAGGAAGATATTGAAAACAGTAATATAATAAACAAAAAAAATATTCTTAAAACAAAATTATACTTTGGCCTATTATTCATTACTGTATATCTTAAAAAGTAAACTATAAAAAAACTCCTCAGCTATTTACACCAAGGAGTCTTATCTATTCAAAAAAAAGACGAATTAAAATGGTGCTGCAAGAAAAGGGAACGTTGCTAAAAACGGCTTGTCATTTGCATTTACATTGTCGCTTGTTAATTTTGGGTTTTTCGTACCATCAGTACCTCCAAAAATCAGGAACTTAAGTTCAATATCAATAACATCATCTGTTAGGTTTCTACCAGTCAAAGTTGCCAAAGATGTGGCACCAGTCATTGATACACCTAACACATCAGTTGCTAAAGTTGTAGTAAGAACTTGCGGACTCATTCCAAGTGCATTTGTTGAATATTGCACATATGTTGGATCATTAGCTTTTATTGCTGCATCTAATGCCACAAGATTGTTTAAAAATTTGGGTGCAAATATTGCTCCCATTGCAGATGGCGTAGTAACATTAAAAGTATTTTTATCTGCTGAGGCATTAAAAACTGTATTCACTGCTGGTCTTCCCATCTGATCATTTTGCATATAAGTTCCAGATGTATCAAATGTATCGCCGGGTGTATCGTTTTTATCGCAACTTACCAGTACAAAACCAAAGGCAGCTACAGCAAGTATTGAAAGTTTATTAAAGCGTATCATAATTTAAGATTTTAATTTATTAGAATAATTATTTTGATTTTGTTTCGCCCCAAACACCAATTGTAGCAGCTGTTCCTAAAAGAGCCTTAGGCACTTCTACAACGATAGACATTACATTACTTCCTGCAAAAGTATCGCTGCCCGTAGGACTAAATCCTATTACTGGGTTTGCCAATACCATATTATATCTTACAAAGTCAAAGAAGAATGGATCATCTCTTGGTCCTGCGAAAACTTTTATACCGTTAGCATTTGTAGCGGTTAAAGGAGTTGCAGATGCATAAGAAGTTACAGCAACCTCGGTCATTGGCCCAGTTGTTTTAACTGTACTTGTTAAACCAGGTGTTCCAACTGCTACAGGTCCGTAAACTCTCATTCTACCATTTTGAACCAAACATTGAATTACCAGATCTTCAACATTGTCACCAGTGTTATCGATATTAAATTCAAACATAACATTGGAAGGAAAAGTTGCCGTTGCAGAAGCTGCTGGTGAAAGCAAACCATGTGTATTCATTACAAATACCATCTTGCTGTTATCAGCAGGACTTTGAAAAGCATAAATGTCTGTAATGTCATTATTCAAGCTACTGGGTCCTGCGCCAGTTACTGCAGGTGCATCGATATGGTCTGCAGCGAATATAATTCCACCAACCAATACGACACCCAATAAACTACCTAAAAGAAGTTTCTTTTTCATAATAAAAGATTTGTTGTTAAAAAAGGGTTTTAAAATTTAGCCTCAAACCTCCTGACGAAAGAAAATCACTTGTTGGTTAATTGCTTTTGGTCAGGTTAGTATAAGGGATTCGTTAACAGATACGGGATGCTTTAACATTCGGATTGAAGAGGGCTAAACATTTATTAACAAAAGGCTTATCTGTCTTTCAAAAATCCATTTTCGTAATTTGGCCGTATAGAATATATAACCAACTTTTTTATGAAACATAACTATTCTATCCTCTTCGTATTACTTCT
>Ga0138256_10006102_pt1 | contig 12756 bp, 8 predicted proteins | sample KNB2016incub_MG_FD_105486 | JGI IMG/M metagenome (GOLD analysis project Ga0138256, IMG submission 105486) | Active sludge microbial communities from wastewater in Klosterneuburg, Austria - KNB2014incub_MG | ecosystem: Engineered > WWTP > Activated sludge > Unclassified | place: Austria... | reverse complement strand
GCACGACGTGCTTCAGGTGCTGGGAGAGAAGGAGCTGCAGCGCTACATGACCGACAAGATCCAGGAGGTCTACCGGTCGCAGAGCGTGCAGATCAACGACAAGCACATCGAGGTCATCGTGCGTCAGATGATGCGGTCGGTGAAGATCGAGGAAGTTGGCGACACCGAGTTCCTCGTCGACGAGCAGGTCGACCGGTGGCGTTTCCAGGAAGAGAACGAGCGCGTCATCGCCGCCGGCGGGCGGGCCGCGATCGGACGGCCCCTCCTGCTGGGCATCACCAAGGCCAGCCTCTCGACCGACAGCTTCATCTCCGCTGCGAGCTTCCAGGAAACCACGCGGGTGCTGACCGAGGCGGCCATCTCCGGCCGGGTCGACTATCTGCGCGGCCTGAAGGAGAACGTGATCGTCGGCCGGCTCATCCCGGCAGGTACCGGCATGGCGCCGTACCACGACTTCCACATCGCGGAGGATCTGCCGGAGGTCACCCATCCGGCGGATGACGAGATGTACTTCGACTTCGGCGACGACGAGATCCGCGCCCTGCCGCAGGAGGTCGCGGAAACCGAGTAAGTCCAGCTCAGGTCAGGCAGGCGCGGGCGGCTTTCGGCTCCGGGGCGGGATTGCACATCTCGCCGCGGATTCCGACAGCCGCTTTTACTTGCGCCGCGCCGGGCGCAGGCCGGGATCGCTCGCGGTGCGCCGCGCGGCCCAACGACGGCCGTCGGCTCTCCTGGCGCAGCCCGGGCGATCGCCGCGGTTGTTTGACAAGGTACCGACGCCTGCCTACGATGGCGTCAAGGTGCTTGGTTCCGAAGCCGTCCCCTCGCGAGTTCGCCTCGCCAGCCATCCCCGAAGGGGGTCGGCGGTCGATACCGTTTCCCATGCTCTCGCCGTTGCTCTGCTGGCGACGTTCGGTGGTTGTTCCACCGCGGCGCCGCCGAACCCGTCGCCGCCCGCCGCTCTGCCCGCCGAGCCAGCAGTCGTGTCGGTCGAGCCGCAGCGCGATTGGGCAGATGCGGTGCTCTACTTCGTCGTCCTCGACCGCTTCGCGGACGGCGACAGCGGCAACAACGTGGCGGTCGACACCAGCGCCAAGGGAGCCTTCCACGGCGGTGATCTCGCCGGCCTGACCGCGCAGCTCGACGAGATCGCCGCGCTCGGCGCGACCGCGATCTGGATCACCCCGGTGGTCGACAACATCGACGGCTTCGTCACCGGCGCGGGATTCCCCGACTGGGCCTACCATGGCTACTGGGCCGACGACTTCAAGCGCATCGATCAGCGCTTCGGCACCGAGGCCGAGCTGGTCGCGCTGGTGAAAGCTGCCCACGCCCGCGGCATGAAAGTCCTGCTCGATGTGGTCTACAACCACGCCGGGTACGGCTCGCGCTATCTCACCGTCGCGCGTTCAGCCGGCTGGCTGCGTGCCCCCGAGCGCGGGGAGTGCGGGCAGGACGACCTCACGACCTGCGTCGCCGGCCTGCCCGACTTCCGCACCGAGCGGCCGGAGGTTGCCGGGTTCCTGCTTGAAGCGCATCTCGCCCTAGCCGAACGGGTGGCGCTCGACGGCTTCCGGCTCGATACCGTAAAGCACGTGGCGCATGCGTTCTGGCAGGAGCACCGACGTCGGAGCCGGGAGCGTCTGGGCGCAGGGTTCTTCCTGGTGGGAGAGGTCTGGGGCGGCGACGCCGTGTCGCTCGACCCTTGGTTCGCCCAGGACGAGATGGACGCTGGCTTCGATTTCTCCTTTCAGGGCAGCGTGCTCGGCTGGCTCTCGGGGCGCGGCCGGACGGTCGCCTTCGACCGCTACCTGCAGTCGCGCCATGAAGTCCGCGCCGGACATTTCCTGGCGCACTTCCTCTCCTCCCATGACGTTGCCGGTGCGCTGTCGCTGCTCGACGGCGACAAGCTGTCGTTCGGGCTGGCCGCGCTGCTGCAGATGACGACCGTCGGCATCCCGACCATCTATTATGGCGAAGAGGTGGGCCGGGCGGGCGGCGACTGGCCCGAGAACCGGAGCGACATGCCCTGGGGGGCGCGCGAGATCCGGCCCGGCGCCGGTCTGCCGCGCGACGAGGCGCTGCGCGAGGACTACCGGCGGCTGATCGCCCTGCGCCGGGCCCACCGCGCGCTCCAGGTCGGCAACCACCGGGCGCTCGTGGCCGAGGGCGACCTGCTCGTCTTCGTGCGCGAACTGGAGGACGACGCGGTGGTGGTGGCGGTCAACCGCGGCGCCGCCCCAGTGCGCGCCCGGTTCGAGCGGCCGCCAGCGTGGGGCGCGCGGCCGGCCGCGGAGGCCTGGGCGGCCGGGGCCAGCGCGCCGGCGGGGGAGGGTGCGGTGGAGATCGAGGTGGCGCCGCGCTCGGCGCGCATCCTGACGGCGGTTGGGGCCGCAGGCTCCGGGGAGGTCGGGTGGCCGACGTCGCACTGACCCACGTCGCGAAGCGGTTTGGCGACGTCTCGGTGATCGAGAACCTGAACCTCGAGATCCGCGACCAGGAGTTCATGGTGCTGGTCGGTCCCTCCGGCTGCGGCAAGTCGACCGCGCTGCGTATGATCGCAGGCCTCGAGGAGATCAGTGAAGGCGAGATCCGCATCGGCGGCCGCGTGGTCAACGAGCTGGCGCCGAAGGACCGCGACATCGCGATGGTGTTCCAGAGCTACGCGCTCTATCCCCACATGACGGTGCGCCAAAACCTCGAGTTCGGCCTCAAGATGCGCAAGGTCGCTAAGCCGGAGATGAAACGGCTGGTCGACGAGGCGGCGCAGGTCCTCGACATCGCCCAGCTGTTGGAGCGCAAGCCGAAGCAGCTGTCGGGCGGCCAGCGCCAGCGCGTCGCGGTGGGCCGCGCCATCGTGCGCAAGCCGGCCGTCTTTCTGTTCGACGAGCCGCTCTCGAACCTCGACGCCAAGCTGCGCGTCCAGATGCGCGCCGAGATCTCGAAGCTCCAACAACGGCTGAAGACGACCACCGTCTACGTCACCCACGACCAGGTCGAAGCGATGACCATGGGGCACCGGATCGCGGTCATGAAGGACGGCAAATTGCAGCAGGTCGGCACGCCGCTCGAGGTCTACGAGCGGCCGCAGAACCTGTTCGTCGCCAACTTCATCGGCACGCCGCCGATGAACCTGTTCACCGCTGCGGTCGCCGACCGGGGCGCCCGTCTGGTTGCCGCTACCTTCTCGGTACCGGTCCCGGAGAAGCTGCGCCCGCTGCTCGCGGGCCGCGACGGCGGCAAGGTGGTGGTGGGCATCCGGCCGGAGAACCTGCTCGAAGTCGGCAAGCCCGCGCGCGGCGCCAACGCGACCGTGCGGCTCGAAGTCGAGATCGTCGAGCCGCTGGGTCACGAAGTGGTCGTGCACCTGCGTGCCGGGGAGGACCTGATCGTCGCTACGCTCGACCCCTCTTTCGTGCCCCGGATGGGGGATGCGATCGACCTCGTAGTCGAGCTCGAGACGCTGCACCTGTTCGATCCTGAAACCGAGCTGCGGATTGCCGCGGCACGAGAGGAGACTCACGATGATGCTCCACCGCATCTGTCATAGCGTCCTCGCTCTGGCGTTCGCCGGAGCGCTGCCGGCCGCCGCCACCGATCTGGTGGTCTGGCACGCCTACCGCGGCGGCGAGAAGGACGCGTTCGAGAAAGTGGTCGCCACCTACAACGCCGCCAAGGCCGCGCAGGGGGTCAAGGTCAGCAGCCTCGCCGTGCCCTACGACGCTTTCGCCGACAAGATCACCGCGGCGGTGCCGCGCGGCAAGGGTCCGGACATCTTCATCTACGCCCAGGACCGGCTCGGTGGCTGGATCGAGGCCGGCAACACGATCGAGCCGATCGACTTCTTCCTCGACGCGGCGACCACCGACCGGTACCTCCAGTCGACGATGCAGGCGATGACCTACCGCGGCACGGTGTACGGACTGCCGCTCGACTTCAAGGTTCTGACCCAGATCTACAACAAGAAGCTGGTCTCGTCACCGCCCAAGACCTCCAAGGAGCTGGTGGCGCTCGCCAAGAAGCTCGGCGACCCGGCTACCGGCCGCTTCGGCCTCGCCTACCAGTACGCCGATTTCTACTACCACGCCGCGCTGATGAACGCCTTCGGCGGCGGCGTGTTCAAGGACGGCAACAAACCGGTCGTCAACCAGCCGGCGAACGTGAAGTCTCTCGACTTCCTGCTCGGCTGGATCGATCGCGACAGGATTCTCCCGCTCGAGCCCTCGACCGCGCTGATCACCTCCTTGTTCAACTCAGGCAAGGCGGCGATCGTCTTTTCCGGACCTTGGTTCCTGGGGGAGATCGCGCCGACGATCGACTGGGCCCTGGCGCCGCTGCCGACTCTCGACGAGGCTGGGGGCCAGCCGATGCGTCCCTGGATGACCGTCGAAGGGGTCTACATCGCGGCTCCGTCCAAGAACAAGGATGCTGCGTATGAGTTTGCGAAGTTCCTGACCGATGTCGAACAGGCCAAGGTGCTGGCCCTCGAGGGTCGCCAGACGCCGGCCAACCGCAAGGTCTACGACGACCCCAAGGTGGCCGCCGACCCGGTGCTCAAGGCCTTCCGGCTGCAGGTGGAGGTGGCTGTGCCGATGCCCAACGTGCCCGAGATGACGATGGTCTGGTCGCCGGCGACCACCGCCATGAACCTGATCGTCAAGAAGTCCTCGACCCCGAAGGAGGCCCTCGACGAGGCCCAGAAAGAGGTCGAAAAGCGGATCGCGAGGCTCAGGAAGTAGGGCTTCCGTCCGCCGCCGATGAGCGCGCTTGAGATCACCCCCCGCCGTATCGCCGTCGGCCTGACGGCCGGAGCCATGGCCGCCATCGTCCTGCTTTCGATCTACTTCTCGGGCGCGTCGACGCGCGCGACCGAGGGGCGGTTCGAGCGCGAGGCGCTGCTGCCGATGCGCGCCCTCGCCGCGGTGGTCGATCGCGCGGCGTCGAACGACGCGGCGCGGGCGGCGGTCGCCGAGTGGGTCCGCGGCGAACGCACTCTCACCGCGCTTCGCTTCATCTCGATCGACAACCGGACCCTGGAGTACTCTTCCGTGGCTGCGGACGTTGCGCAAGGCGAGCCGCCACGCCGGCTGGTGCGGGACGAGAAACCGTTGTTCGATCTAGCTCAGCAGCTGCGCACGGCGGTCGAAACCAACCGCGAAGAGGGCAAGGCGCGCGTCGAGGAAGTGGCCGTCGCGCTCTTGCCTGACCGTCGCCTGTCGCTCGCTGTGCCGGTGGAGCGGGCCGGCTCTGTCTATGCGCTGCTGCAGGCGGAGACGGTAGCGGCCGCGCCCCCGCCCGCGCGAGCGCTCGGACGCATCGCCGCCGACGTTGCCAAGATCACGTTGCCCCTGCTCGTCCTGCTCTGGATCGGCTTTGGTGGCAAGCGTTCGGTCAAGATCCCCGCGGCGGCGCTGGTTGTTGTTGCCGCTCTGCTTCTCGCCGGCAGTCTCTGGATGGCCGCCCAGCGCGCCAACACCGCGCTCGCCGCGGCCGGGCAGAAGGCGGAAGTGGAGGTCGGTCAGGCGGCGCTCTCCGCCGCGGAGCGCGCCCGGCAGGCCCTGGCGGCGACCGGCGCGGTCGATGTGACGCCTCTGGCGCCGGCGACTTGGGACGCCGACCGCCTGCGACGTCCGTTGGACCTGATCGGCGACGACGGGAAGCCGATTCCGGCCGCCTTGGAGGCTCGCGACGCCGGCGGGCGCACGCGTGCCCGGCGCGCGCTCGGCGCGGCGGCGGCGGTCGGACTCGTCCTGTTCGCCTTCTTCGCTCTCGGGCAGGCGGCCAAGTCCGGCCGCGCCCTCTCGCGGCACCGTGTCGCCTACGCCTACGCGCTGCCGGCGCTCACCGGCATGCTGCTACTGGTGTTTCTCCCGTTCTTCTACGGCATTGCGCTCTCTTTCACCAACTCGAACATCTACAACTCGGGCAAGCCGCTGACCGAGATCTGGACCGGCCTCGAGAACTACAAGGAGATCCTCGGCGACCTCCAGGTGTCGAAGGAGGGCGAGGACGGGCGGGTCGTCGACTACCGCAACTTCTACTGGACGCTCGGATTCACCATCGTCTGGACGGTCTCCAACGTCACCGTTGGCGTTACGGTGGGCCTGGTACTGGCGCTCGTGCTCAACACCAAGAAGCTGGCCGGCAAACCGATCTACCGGGTGCTGTTGATCCTGCCCTGGGCGGTGCCGAACTACATCACCGCTCTGATCTGGAAGGGCATGTTCCACCAGCAGTTCGGCGTCATCAACCAGGTCGTGCAGATGTTCGGGATGACGTCCGTCTCCTGGTTCGAGAGTCCGCTGACTTCGTTCGCCACGGTCCTGACCACCAACGGTTGGCTGTCGTTTCCGTTCATGATGGTGATCTCGCTCGGCGCCCTGCAGTCGATCCCTGCCGATCAGTACGAGGCGGCGCGCGTCGACGGCGCCTCGCGCTGGCAGCAGTTCACCAACATCACGCTGCCGTCGCTGAAACCCGCTCTGGTGCCCGCCATTATCCTGTCGGTGATCTGGACCTTCAACATGTTCAACATCATCTATCTGGTCTCGCAGGGCGAGCCGGGCGGGGCGACGGAGATTCTGATCACCGAAGCGTACAAGATCGCCTTCGAGCAGTACCGCTATGGCTACGCGGCAGCCTACTCGACCGTCATCTTCCTGATCCTGCTCACCTACGGCATATGGCAGAACCGGGTGACCAAAGCCACGGAGGGGATCTGAGCGACCGGCACCGTACCGGTTCGCCGTCGCACCTGCCATTGCACCTCCTGCTGGTGCTGATGGTGATCGTGACGATCTATCCGATCCTCTGGGTGTTCACCATCGCCTTCTCGGGCGAGCAGAGTCCGTCGATCGTCGACCTGCCGCCCGATCCGACCTTCTGGGACCGCGCGCGGGCGGTGGTGCCGTGGCCGAAGACGGTGTCGATGTCGAACTTCGACGCCGTGTTCAAGGAGCAGCCCTTTGCGCGCTGGCTGCTCAACAGCGCGATCGTCTCGGCGGCGACGACGGTGCTCGGTGTCGCGCTCGCCTGCTCGGCGGCGTACGCTTTCTCGCGCTTCAAGTTCCCCGGCCGCCGGGCCGGATTGATGGCTTTCCTGGTCTCGCAGATGTTCCCCGGCGTGCTGATGCTGATCCCGCTTTACATCATCATCGTGAAGTGGCTCGGGCTGGGCTCGACCTGGCTCTCGCTGGTCCTGGTCTACACCATGACCGCGATTCCGTTCTGCGTCTGGATGCTCAAGGGCTACTTCGACACCATCCCGCGCGAGCTCGAGGAGTCGGCGCTGATCGACGGCGCCTCGCCGGCGCGGGTCTTCTTCCAGATCGTTCTGCCCCTCGCGCGGCCGGCGATCGCGGTGACGGCGCTGTTCTCGTTCATGACGGCCTGGAACGAGTTCATCCAGGCGGCGACCTTCATGGACAAGGAATCGATGTACACGGCGCCGGTCGGTCTGCGCTTCTTCGTCGGCGGCTTTCAACAGCAGTGGGGTTACTTCTCGGCCGGGGCGATCGTCACCGCGATCCCGGTCGTCTTGCTGTTCCTGTTCCTGCAGCGGTTCCTGGTTTCGGGACTCACCGCCGGAGCAGTCAAGGGTTGACCTTCAAGCGAGAGGAGGAGTGCGGTGATGAGAAGCGGATGGAAGACGGTGGTAACAGTGCTGTGCGCCGCGATCTGCGTGGCCGGCGCCGCCCTGGCGCAGCAGGTTTCGTTCAAGGACCCGACGGGTGACGATTTCGGACCCGGAAACTACGTCTACCCGACCGACTCGGTGTACAAAGCCGGCTCCTTCGACCTGACTAGCTTCAAGATGGAAATCGAGGGCAAGAAGGGGACGGTCGAGGTGGGCGTCAACTCGGCGCTCGAGGACCCATGGGGCATGAAGACCGGCTTCGCGGTCCAGATGGTGTTCGTGTTCATCGACACCGACCATAAGGAAGGCAGCGGGTTCACCGACGGCATCCCGGGGCTGAACGTCAAGTTCGCGCCCGCGGACGCCTGGGACAAGCTGATCGTCCTGTCGCCGCAGCCCGCGGCCCGCGTGCGCACCGAGGTCGAAACCAAGGCGATCACGATGAAAGATGCGGTGATCGTCCCCAACCGGACCAAGGGCTCGGGCCGGACGATCAGCGGCAGCTTCGACGCCGAGGCGCTGGGGGGCGGCGATCCGTCGACCTGGGGCTATCAGGTGGTGATGCAGTCGAACGAGGGCTTCCCGGATTCGGCCGACGTTCTCACCCGGCGGGTCAACGAGTACGAGGGCCAGCATCGCTTCGGCGGCGGCAACGACGCCATGTGCGACCCGCACGCAATGGACCTTCTGGCCGGCGCTGGCGCCGGCGCAGCGGACGAGATCGAGGCGCAGAAGGCGATGCTCAAGAGCGAGTGCAACCCGGACGGCAGCTCGAAGCAGATGGCAGTTCTGACCATGGTTCGCAAGTAGTGGGCCGACGCTCCTTTGACGTGACTCGGGAGGATGAGATGAGACGAACGACGATCAGTGTCTTCGTGGTGACCTGCCTGGTGGCGCTCGCGCTGCCCGCCGGCGCTGCGGCGCAGGACTTTAAGCTCAACATCGGCGGCACCACCTACACCAAGTGGCTGTGGGGCACCCAGCGCAACGACGGGTCGCTCTACAACTTCACCACCGTGCCCGGCGAGGGCTACGGTGACAACGGCCAGGGCTCCGAGGTCGAGCTGCTGCTCTCGGCCCGGCTGTCCAAGGAGGTCAACGTCGCCGCCCGCATCCACAGCCGGTTCAGCCAGAACCAGTGGACCAACTTCGGTGGCTTCGGCGGCAGCCTCGACCCCGACAACGACGGCACGCCGGGACCCTGCGTAGGCGGCGACTGCGGCGAATTCGACTCACGCTCGAACCAGTACGTCAAGCTGCGCGGGGTGACGGTGACGCTCACTCCTGGCTACACCTGGCTCAACTCGGCGACCATCGGCGCCAGCGACTGGGGCATGTTCGACCCGTTCGTGATCGGCAAAATCCGCTACATCGACCGCGACAACGGCTCCGGCCTGCTATTCCAGGGCTCGGGCTTCGACCGCAAGTGGACCTGGGACGTGGCGCGCATCTCACTGCCCCGGCTCTGGGCCGGCCCGAACTATTCGACCGGCAACTACAATGTCCAGGACGCCGCTTACGGTTTCCAGACCAAGATCGCGCCAAGCTCGGCCTTCGACTTCGGCCTGATCTACGAGTGGGTCAACGACGTCGAGGTCGACGCCCGCGACCTGAATCTGGACAACGGCCGCGACCTGCGCGACCGGTTCCAGAACACAGTGCTCGGCGCCAAGTTCAACCTGCACCTGTTCGACTCGAAAATCGACGTGCGCGCGCACTACTACAGCTCCGACGCCGAGTCGTTCGCGGCGGCGGGCGCCCCGGCTGCGTTCTTCGGCATCTCCGGCTTCTCGCCGGTGCCGGCGGGCAAGCTTTCCGACGACACCTGGAAGCTCGACGTCGACCTCAACGATCCCTTCGGCGTCGGTCTGTCGTTCAATGTCGAGGCCTTCGACATCGGCGCAGAGTACGTTTCGATGATGGCGGCCCGCCGCGAGTCCGACGTCCTCCTGACCGAGGGTAGCGACGGTGCTTATGCCTTCCCGGGGCCCGACAACGCCCGGTTCGGCGTGTTCGGCGGCAACGAGACGTCGATCGGCTTCGGCGGCTGGCAGGGCAACGCGATGCAGGTGGCGACCATCAACGTCGACAACGAGTTCACCGACTTCGACGAGCCGATGGCGGAGAGCGTGATCGGCTGGAAGGGCATCACGGTCGTGCCGACCTTCTCGACGGGCGCGCTCGAGCTCGCTGCCGAGGTATCGGTCATCGACTACAACACCAACTGGCAGGCCTGGGGCAAGCCGAATCGGGCGATCCTCGACTCGGTCTACCCGAACGCCGATTCAGATGCCGGCATCAACTCCAACCGTAACGCCTATGCGCCGTTCCAGGACAAGTCGACGACGATCGGCGCTATCAAGTTCAAGTACGTGGTCGACGTCGGCAAGGGCATCGAGTTCTTCGGCAAGTACAAGCTCATCGACGAGACCGACAAACGGATGAACGACGCCAGCTACTTGCCCTACCTGCCCGGAGATTGCCCGGGTGGTGGGAGCGCGTGCGCCAACCAGACGCGCGCCTACAACGGCGCCGGCAACTCAACGGCCGACCTGTATGGCAATCCGCCGGTGATCACCGTCAACGGTGTCACCGGTTACAAGTGGAAGCCGTTCGACAGCCTGTCCGACGACGACAAGGATCTGAGCTACACGCTGATCCAGCTCGGCGCCGGCTACCAGCTCACGGACGACCTCTACGGGACGCTGGCATACGAGCGGTACGACGTCGACCTGAAGGACGGCAACACGGCGTTCCAGGCCTACCAGCTGCACGAGATGGCGGCGGGCCAACACAAGAAGGACAAGATCATCCTGACCGCCAAGTACATCCTGGCGGGCGCGGAAATCGGCTTCAACTACGAGTACAACACCGGCAGCTTCGACCCCGACTTCGGCTCCGGCTTCGTCGTCCAGTACGCAACGGCGGACGATTCCAGAAACGTCGGCGTCCGCGAGGGCTCGCCCGGCTTCAGCGGTCGTTTCGGCGGCTGGAACAGCCTCGAGACGCGGGACTTCAGCGAGCAGCGCTTGAAGACGTACCTGAAGGTGCAGTTCTGATGTCTCGGAGCGGCGGGACCGTGAGGATGCGGCGCGGGTGGGGAGCTGGCCGGCGGATGCTCGTCGGCGGCCTCGCGCTCGCCGCTCTGATGACGGCGGGGGCGGGACGGGCCGCAGCCGGGAAGATCCTGTTCCAGATCGACGATCCGAAACAGGACGACCTCGGCGACGGCACGCTCCGCTATCCGCTCAACTACTACGGATTGGCGCCGGGCGACCTGGACCTGGTGTCGCTCTCCGCCCGGCGGGTGGGCGGCGGCACCGAATTCCAGGCCACCTTCGGCGCGCCGGTCAGGTCACCGTCGACGCAGGTCATCGACCTCGGCGGCGGGCAGATGAAGGACCTTGCCCGCTTCGGCTTCTACGGCATCAACCTCGACATCTACGTCGACGTCGACCGGGTCGCCGGGTCGGGTGGAGTCAAGACGCTGCCGGGCAGAAAGTCCGTGATCCGGCCGGACTTCGCTTGGGAGAAGGCGATCGTGCTCACTCCCCGCCCGTACGAAGCCAAGAGCGAGCTCAAGCGCGCGCTGCTGCGCGAGCTCAAGCGCGAGCTGGCCGGGAAGCAGGGGGTTGGCGAGCACCAGGCGGACGAGCTCAGGGCGACGCTGCCGAACGAGATGGAACAACGGGTCTTCTTTCCGACCCGCATCCGGATCTCGGGGCGGAAGGTTTCGTTCTTCATCCCCGACGACTTCCTCGGCGGACCGGCGAAGCCGGACTGGGCCTACGTCGTCTTCACCACCGGAGCCGACGTCGATCAGCGCTTCACCGCGCTCGGCGACCTGAGCTTCGGCGGCCCGGAGGACGGTCTGTTCGTGCTCCCAGCGAAGCCGGGCGGGGCGGTTGACCGCTTCGGCGGGAGCCGCGACGACGACTTCGGCCAACCGCCGATCGTCGACCTGGTGGTGCCCGCGAGCACCACCCAAGAGCTCGTGCTGTCCGACTACGCGCGCGACGGCAGTCGGCCGGTCGAGCTGCTTGGCGTGGTGCCGGCCGAAGTCAAGAACTGAGCTTCACTCGAGCGCGAAGACGGCGCTCGCATAGGGCGGCAGGGAGACCTCCAAGCCGCGCTCGCTTCGGCGTGCGCGGCCTTCGCCGTCGAGGAAGACCGGCACGCCGCCGAGCGCGATCGCGGCTTCGGCGGGGGCGGCGCTGAAGTTGTGGGCGACTAGCAGCCGGTGGGCTCCCGACCCGCGCTCGAACAAGAGCAGCGGCGAGCTCGCTTGCGGGCTGCTCAGCAGGTGCAGCCCGCCTTGTGCGAGCACCGGCAGCCGCTGGCGCAGCCGTATCCAGCGACGGTAATGGGCGAGCAGGGAGTCACCGTCGCCGGTCTCCACGCCGACGTTGGCGCGATCGCGATGCGGGGCCGCCTCGAACCAGGGGGTCCCCGAGGTGAAGCCGGAAGCGGCGTCCCAAGGCATCGGCGTGCGCTTGTAGCGGTCGTCGCTGCCAGGGCCGTTTTCGAGCCCGACCTCCTCCCCGTAATAGAGAAAAGGCGCTCCCGGCAGGGTGAGCAGCGCCGCGGCGGCGACCCGCAACTTGCCGGCGTCGCCGCCGACCTGGGTAGCGGTTCGGAACATGTCGTGATTGGTGAGAAACGGCGCGTCGATCACCCCGGGCGGGTAGACCTCGGCCATCTCGGAGAGAACTTTCGCGACCGGCGCCGCGTCGCCGGTCGCCGCGGCCAGGACGAGAGCGGCGGCGAGCGGGAAGTTGAAGTTCATGGGTAGCTCATCTCCGCCCGCGACCGCCGCGGTTGAGCCGTAGTAGGAGACGATGGCGGCGGTTTCGGTCCAGTTCTCGCCGACCAGCACCGCTTCCGGCCGGACGGAGCGGACATAAGCGCCCAGCTCGCGCAGGAAGGCATGCGTATCGGGCTGGTCGTTCTGCAGCGGTCCGGGGCCCCCGGCGAACAGGTGGCGGGTGGCGTCGAGGCGGAAGCCGTCGACGCCGCGATCGAGCCAGAGCTTGGCGATCCGTTTCATTTCGGCGCGCACCGCCGGCTCGGCGAAGTTGAGATCCGGCATGCCACCCCAGAAGATGCCGTAGTAGAAAGCG
>Ga0138256_10006100_pt1 | contig 12756 bp, 8 predicted proteins | sample KNB2016incub_MG_FD_105486 | JGI IMG/M metagenome (GOLD analysis project Ga0138256, IMG submission 105486) | Active sludge microbial communities from wastewater in Klosterneuburg, Austria - KNB2014incub_MG | ecosystem: Engineered > WWTP > Activated sludge > Unclassified | place: Austria... | reverse complement strand
TTCCAGGGATTTTTCGCAATCGATAGTGGATAAAATACTTACCTACAGAATGGCCTTTTACACATCCCCTGAAAATGAAAGTGGCAAACTTCAGACCAGGATTGATATGGGAATTTCGAGTCTCACCAGACTAGTCCAAAACTTTTTTATAGACATACTTCCTCTTTTTGCCAATGCTATTGTAGCTATGTTTTTTATGTTTACAGCCAATGTATATGTAGGTTTAGTCAGCTTATGTATAGTTCCTTTATACTTTTACATCGGTCAATTGCAGGCAACAAAACTGAGTGGTTTTCGCAGAAAAATGCGTTCATACAGGGAAACAAAAAATAATGGCATCATTGGTTTGATTGAATCCATCACGGTCATCAAGTCATTTGTCAGAGAATCTCTGGAAGCAGAAAAACATCAGTCTATTCAATTTGAAATGACTGAAAATCAAATGGCTACACGCAAAATAAGTTTTATTTTCGATAGTGTGAAGGGGTTTTTAGAACAAATCGGGGTAGTTATCATCATTATCCTTACTTCATATTTTGTATTAAACGGCAGTATGAGCATCGGTGCTATCATGTTTCATATCCTGCTTTTCAACAATGTCTCTGCACCTATCCGCCAGTTGCATCGTATCTACGACGAGGTCAATGATGCACTTATTTACTCTGAAGGTTTTTTTGACATCCTGGATGCCAATGAAGAAACAGAATCTACCGGTACTTACATTCCTGATAAAATCCATGGCTACCTGGAAATAAAAAACGTGGATTTTCAATACCCCAACGGGACAAAAGCACTACACGACGTCTCTTTGATCATACCTCCTAATAAGATCACAGCTTTGGTGGGTCTGAGTGGAGCAGGCAAAAGCACTCTGATCAATCTTTTGGACAAATTCTATCAACCTACTTCCGGAAGCATAACTTTGGATGGAATAGATCTGCAGGAATATCATACTACCATGCTTCGAAAAAACATAGGACTGGTCCTGCAGAAAAATCATATTTTTAAAGGCACCATTACTGAAAATATAAAATATGGAAATCCTGATGCTACCATGGAAGAAGTCATGGATGCAGCCAAAAAAGCATATATTCACGATCAGATTGTAGCATTACCCAATGGATACACATCACAAGCGAATTTGCTTTCCGGAGGTCAGCAGCAAAGGATAGCTATTGCAAGGTTGTTTCTGAAAGATCCGGCTATCATCTTTCTGGATGAGCCTACTGCCAGTCTGGATGCCATCGCTACAGAACAAATCAAGCTTAGCCTCGATGCTATAAAAAAAGACAGAACAGTCATCATCATTTCCCACAGCATTTCACAAATTATTGATGCTGAAAATATCATCGTGCTGGACAAAGGACGAGTGGTAGAGCAAGGGCAACATGAAGTCCTTTATGACAATAAAAGTACTTACTTCGAAATTTTTAATGCTATGGCAAATAGTCTGAATATAGACAAAATCGCCAAAACTATGTCGGAGAATGATGAAGTATGAAGTGATGTAGGTTTGTAAAAGTGCTTTTTTTAGTTTTTTAAAATCAAAAGGGTAAATATATTAACCCTGTACATACACCAGATATTTTTCTTCAAAATAAAACTCATTGAAATATTGGGGAATGTGAACCATCTCTTTATATTCAAATTTTGGAATCAGTTTGATTTCTTCCCTCATATCGCCTTTGAGTGCAATAAGACCGTTGGGATACATATTTGTTTGTTGTTTTGCCAAAACCTTCCTGCTCCATGGTAAAAGAATATCGATTTTTGCCACTGCTCTGGTAACCACAAAATCAAATTTATCTTTTAGTTCTTCCACCCGCGCATTTTTAGTCTGAACATTGGTAAGTCCCAAAGCTTCTACAACAGCATCTACCACTGTAATTTTCTTTTTGATGCTATCTACCAGCGTAAAATGACATTCCGGAAAGATAATGGCCAAAGGAATACCCGGAAAACCACCGCCCGTACCCAAATCAATTATTTTTGTACACGGTTTAAACTGAATAAATCTTGCAATGGCCAGCGAATGAAGTACATGATGTAGATATAAGTTGTCAATATCTTTGCGTGAGATAACATTGATCTTTTCATTCCAGTCGCGATAAAGGCCTTCAAGTGCAGCAAACTGCCCTATTTGATGTTCGTTCAGGTCAGGAAAATATTTGCGTATGAGTTCCAATATGAAGAATGTTTAAAATGAATCTCAAAGGTATAAAAAAAGTGCTAAAGACATATTTAATAGCACGGTTTCTTCATTTTTCAAAATGACAAAGTATCTTTGGACCATGAAACCAATAATAACTCTACTTTTAATAACAGTTTTGGGATGGCTGCCCGGCAGTACCCAAATCACGACGGATGAAAGCATCAGAATATCCATACTAACTTGTGCTCCCGGTGATCAGTTGTACTCTATATACGGCCATAATGCCATCAGAATTATAGACAGTAATAAAGGGACTGACCTGGTCTACAATTATGGTACTTTTGATTTTAATACTCCCGGATTTGCGATTAAATTTATGAGAGGCAAATTGCCTTATGTGTTGAGTATTGCGGATTATTATGATTTTTTAGACGAATACAAATATTATAAAAGAAGCGTCACTGAACAGGTGCTGTATCTTGATCCGGTACAGCAACAAAAAATCATACAGTATCTGGCAGTCAATATGCTTCCGGAAAACCGAGCTTACAAATATGATTTTTTTATGGACAATTGTGCTACCAGGATTCGTGATATAATAAATAAAAATGTAAGCAATTTTGTCTGGGATGAAAGTAAAGCCAGTGGAAAAACATTCAGACAAATCATCAAAGAATATCAAAAAGTGATGCCATGGACCAATTTTGGCATTGATCTGATCATTGGTGCACCGGCAGATAGGAAAACAACCTTGAGCGAAGAAGCTTTCATCCCTGATTATCTTTCATCAGCGATACAATATGCCCGATATAAAGATCCGCGTCAGACCGGGCTTCTGTTTAGAAAAATAGACATCCTTACATTTCCACCAAAACCTGCTGTTAATAATTTTCTATTGTCGCCCTGGCTGGTATTTATTATTTTATTATTAATAGAGATTAATATTTATTTCAGGTATCTGAAAGGGAGTGTCGGTAAATGGATTCAAAGATATGATGTTTTATGGTTGGTTATAGTCACATTCAGTAGTGCCCTGATGCTGTTTATGTGGTTTGGTACCGACCACATCCCTACCAAATACAACTGGAACATCCTTTGGGCAAATCCATTGATACCCGTGTGGTGGTGGATGCACAAAAAAGGCAATCCGTTTTCAAATAAAATCGTTTACTTTGTTGCAGCATGTATCCTTATCAGTATGATCAATGCTATTCCCGGGTGCCAATTTTTGCCGCAGTTTTTTCATCCTTTAGTGATCATGATTGGTTCTATCTTGTTGATAAAAGGAGTAAGGTTAAGACATAATTAAATTATTGGGCTACAACTTATTAAAAAGTTATTTGTGGCAGGTAACCAGCAGAGATTGTTTTTACGATAGATAATGGAGTCAAAAGTAAAACAGACACATCTGATCCAATGTGTATTCCATCTTTGTAGCCGCCAAATCCCCACTCAAATATTTTGCCCTTATATTTTAGAAATGGTTGACTATCATATTCGATAAAAGAACCATCAGGTATATCAGCTAGTCGTATTACTGTTTTGTTTCTGACCATTCTTTCCCCATGTATACATTCGTCCATTTGCTGAGTTGTAATATTCTCAAAATCATTAGCTTTTGCCCATAGACTTTTAAAAATATTAAATTTGTCTCTTTGACACTCCGCACATGGTCGGTGTCCGGCTGCCAGCGCAGTAGCTTCATCCCAAAAGAATAGCTCAGTATATCTGCCTTTTTGCATAATGGTTCTTTTCCTTTCCTTAAAATCCAACACACAAATGATCCATCTTTTAAGCTGAAAATTGCGGATTATTTCCTGACGTTCATTGTGAAGATGACCGCGATTTCCCATCAGCCCACCCCTATGTATAGAGAAACAAATTTCGCCATATGGATTGATTCTGTTTTGATAAGGCATAATACTTTAAGTTCTTTATAAGGTAAGTAAATTTATCTTTTGTCATCATTTTACTCATTTTGTTGCATTAGTTTTGGCTATATTCTGATAGAAGTTTATTTAATCCTATTGCCTATACACTCACTGCTTTACAAATTTCTGTACTGATGCGACACCCGATTCCGTCGTAAACTTGATCAGATACAGGCCGGGATGAAGTGGGGCGATGTCCATGTCAGTACTATTTTCATTTGTCGCTATGGTCAGTACTTTATGTCCAGTGATATCATATATCTCTATTTTGCATGGTTGAGAAGTCTCTAACGTGATGTGGTCTGTAGATGGATTGGGGTAGATGAGTACATTGTTCCAGTTCAAGATACCTGAATTTCGAAGTTAAGCTATTTCTGGATTAAATATTTATCCTTTACTATTTTAATAACGGAACACTATGATGGAATTTATGTCGATATCCAAATACACCATATCCATTTGTAAAAGATGAGACAAAAGGGTTGTTTGTTCCGAATTCATTACCTTTATATGAATTCGCATTCAAAATATATCCCAAATCTTGTGAAGTATATTCAAAAAATACTTTCATCGAATCAGATTTATTTAAAGTATATATATTATTAAGATATAATTCTGTTATTCCCAAATAAATACTTTTATTAGCCAAACATGAAATATTTACTTGCTCCTGAGTATTTAGACAAGACTGCGGTTCTCGTTTGATTTGAATTGAATTATAGATTTTCATTCTGAACAATTCAGGACCTGTAAATTGCGCAATTATAGTTGCAGTTCCTCCTATAAAATTTTCAAGATTAAATGTTATCTCTCCTGAAAGTAAACTATCATTTATAATTAGGTTTAGTTTTTGCAAATGGATTTTTTCATCTGGGATAAAAATTGTTTTGCTAATAATACTATCTTTAAAATCAGGAAATATAAGTTGATAATAGTGATCTCCTTCAATAATTTTATTGCTAATATATTTGAATTTTATTACATCATAAGTCATTGTATCAAACATTAAATTATCACGTAGGATAAAGACCTTTCTATCAGTAATATAATTCGGTTCAGGTAAACTTTTTGATACTGGACTGATAGTATTTTGTATAGTTAATTCGCCTATACTTCCGACAGTAAATTCTGCTACTATCACTGGCCTTTCTCCTTCCCAATAGTCAGAATCCAATTCAATGGGCAGGGAATATTCAGAAGAGCAATTACTAAATAAGAATGTAAATACCATTATATAAAAAAAATATCTTAGTTTCTGCATAATAATTTAAAATTTATATAATTTTTCTTGAATAACTTAAACTAGGTAAAAATGTAAAATTCACTCCATCATAATATCCAGAAAACCTTTCTTGACTGAAATTGGAACTATTCAAAAAAATATGAAATGGATTTCTTCTGGCTGTAATATTATAAACTGAAAAAGACCAGGAACTTTTTAATGATTTTTGAAATTCTATCCCTACATCAAAACGAAAATAGTTGGGGTATCTTCCATTATTTCTTTCCTTAAAAATATACTGAATTTCATTGCCGTTGTTAAAATATGCATTTACAGGTGCTGTAAAAGGATGACCACTCAAATATAAAGATTTTAGAATTAATACCCATTTTTGCGAAGGTTGATATTGTAAATGAAAAGAAAAAGTATGAGGCCTTGCGAAATTTGATACATATGCGTTGCCCATATTAATATCTTCAAATTTTGTCATCGAGTAGGTATAGGAATATGAAGATTTTATTAATAGAGTATTTTGCTGATATTCAATTGACGTTTCAAACCCATATGCATTTAATTTCCCATTATAGCTAAGGGTTTTTTTAAAGTTACCTATTTCAATGTTTATATCGGTGTATATATTTTTGTTATCTACTAAACCTGATTGATTTTTATAAAATGCTTCTAAGGTAGCTGAAAATCGATATTTTGTATTTGTTCTTACTCCTAAGCTATACTGAGTACCAGTATTTTGACTCTTTCCAAAGTCCATAGGAACCCACATTTCTAACGGATTTTCTAAATTGGATGATGTGATCAGAAATGCATTTTGCGAAACTACATCTAACGCCGCAGTAAGGGTGGAGTTATCATTTAGTTTATACTTAATATTAACTCTCGGTTGAACAGCATGTTTTATGCCATTATGGCTAAATATATCATATCTAAATCCTATATCTGTCAAAAAATTCTTCCACTCCCCAGTTATTGAAACGTAAGCAAAATTATTGGAAAGATACAAAGATGGAACGATTACTGAATCTTTTAAGTCATAATACTGGAGCGGATTAAACTTTGTGTAATGATTTCCAATCCCAACTGAGGCTGATAGGTAATTATTTAGATATTTTGTTCCTTTAAACCACAAAGAAGTTTCATGTAAACTATTTAATAAATCTGTTTTGTGAATATTTTTATTTAAATCATTAATCTCAGAGATTTGAAAATTAGAATAATGCAAAAATGCTGCACCTCCTTCTATCACCCAGGATTTATTCAACACCTGATGATATTTTAATCCAAACACTTTATTAGCCCACCCAATAGAGCCTATATTTTCTTTCCCTTTACGTTTCTGTTTTATCAAATTTTTATCAGATGAAATCAAAACGAAAGCTGATAAAAAAGAAGAAGGAGAAAAATTATATTTAGAACTGATAGTAAAGTCATGAATATTTATGCCAACAGCTGATGCATTTTCTTTGTTGTCATAATCTTTTCCAGAAAAAAGATTTATTAAATTTAGATTGCTGATTCTACCACCAAAGTTGAATCCCCATTTATCTTTTATAACAGGAATTTTAACAGTTAATTTGCTCATAAGAATTCCAGCTGAAGCAACCACTTCAGTTTTTTTAGTACTGCCATCAAACAAAGTCATATCTATAACTGACGAAGACTTCCCTCCATACTTAGCCGGAAAACCACTTTTAAGAATATTTACATCCTTTATGAAGTCGCCATTAATAAAAGGTAGAAAACCGAATAAATGGGCATAATTATATATTCTTACACCATTAATTAGGAGTAAATTTTGGTCAGGCAATCCTCCACGAGTTACAACGCCTGAAAATCCTTCCCTAGTAGGTTGAAAGCCAGGCTTAAAATGCAATGCTTGCATAACATCGGCTTCGCCTGCAAGACTAGATAGCAACCTGATTTCCTTTCCAGAAAATTTAATTTGACTTGTAGATGGTATTTTTTTTTGCATTGCTTCAGTGGAAATGATCACTTCATCTTGTAAGAGAGGTGATAAATATATGGTATTTAATTTATCTCCTTTCTCTAAATCATTTATGTTAATAAATTTTGCGTTATATCCTAAAAGTCCAACACGAATAAATGAGGAATTTTTTTCATTTATTTTGATCTCAAAATACCCATTAATGTCAGTATCAATGATTGTTTCATCATAAAATATATAACAACTGATTAAGGATTCGAATGTCAGACTGTCCTTGACAAATCCTTTTACTGATAACATTTGTGAATATGCAAATGAAAAAGCAAAAAGTAAAAGAATCAACGAAATTATTTTTTTTAAATTCATTAAATGAAACTCTATGTCAAAAACTAGTAAACGATTCATTATCAAGAGTTATTGTTTGCTAAATACCTGAACTGTCATTATATGACAGTTCAGGTATTTAATGTTTACCAACAATTATAGCAAATTGATGGATGATTTTGACCATCATTCGTATCACAATCTACACTTTGGCCTACGGGAACGCCTTGAGTAACTTGACCAATAAACCATATTAATGGATTAAATTGCGGAATACCTGGAATCAATGATTCATTTGGGGCAGTTCCATTTGATGTAATTTTGGAAAATTCTAATTCTGAACAATTAGAGCAAGTCTGCCACATCCATTGATAATTTGAATTACCAGTAATATATGCATCTGTTTTAATATATAATGGAGCATCACTTGTAGTTGTATAAAGCCAATAAACTCTGAAATTTGTAATATTATGACTCCAACCTTGCCACCATTCCCAATATAAAATTTGGCCATTTGAATTCCGGACGGGGTTAGCTCCAACAAAAACTTCTGAAGTTGTTCTAAACCATTTTGTTCCATTATGTGTATAATCTCTAAAATCAGTTTGTGACGTTAAAAAACACGTTCTAGAAGATTGGTCATTTTGTTGATATTCCAAATAAGTATATTTTTCAGTTTTAACTCCATTTTTGAAATACGATCTCAAATTGTTAAGAAATTTTTCAAAATTTGAGTTTTTATGTTCTGAAATGAAAATTTTCTTTGAGTTGAAAATGATATCTTCTCCAAAGTAATATACTCCATTTTCATTTGTAACTTTATTTAATAACATGTTTGACATCAAACCACCTTTTTCATCAATCGTATATAGATGTCTATTTTCCCTTAAAAGCATTTTAGGATCAGCTTCCTTAGAAATACTATATGTAAATCTGTACAACGACCTATAACCTTTTTCTATTTCAAATTTTTCAAGTTGTTCATTATTAAGGTAATTTATAAAATTATTAAAACTGGAAAAAGACTTAGCATCTCTAAATTTTAAAATTTTGTTTACAATTTCAACTTGCCCATTTTTAAAAAGATTATCAAGAAATTGCAATTCTTGAAATGTGGCTTCAGTTTTGGGTTTTTTATCCTGCTTAGCTGAATTATTTTCATTGGATTCATTTTTCTGACAGGAAAAAAGCATCATTAAAACAAATGCACAAAATAAATTTGTGAATAATAAATTTTTCATTTAATTTTTTTTTTAAAATTACTCCCTAATTTCTTCTTTTAAGGTGGTGTTCAGGAAAATAAATCCACCTCCATAAAATATTATGGTTTGAATAAATGAAAAAACAAACCAAATTAAAAGAAAGCCTTTATATTTGCGTTCTGTATCCTCACGATACGTTGGAGAGTCTGCAGCCTCTGTAAAGGCATTTATTGCAGGCTCTTCTTTTATATTTTAGTTATATCTTTCATAAATAGTATTTATGGCCTTTATTCAACTTTCCAACTTTTATATTGTAACCCGTAGCGCCGTTTCTTGATTTAGTACGCTATTTGAAGGGTTTGTTTTTATATATCAAACATCAAAGGGACATATAGACCATTATTACTGTTTTGAAACGAACTACTTTTAGTACGATTTCATGGAATTTCCGCATATTATTGTATTAAATTGCACAGAATTAAGTAATATGAAAAATTCTTAGCTACACTTTTGAGCTATGTTAATTGATAATATATTAGGTATCTAATGATACTAAGCTTGTAGTAAATATATCAATTTTCTCATAAAAATATGAGTTTTAACCAAAATATTATACTTTTAAATGAGCACAATGAATTGAATATACTAATCCATTGATGATCCAATCTTAATTCTCAAAGGGTGCAATTTTAATCATTCTGGTCGAAATTATTTTTTCAATAATTTTTTTTTAAATGTTTCAACTTAACAGAATAATTAAGGTAAAGATAAGAACTATTTTTAATAAAAAGAATATTTTTCTAATTTATTATATATATATAAATTTAATATTTATAATCAATTATTTATGAAAATAATATCTTCATTGAATATTAACATTCCGTATGTGGTGACCGATAAAATCGATTGTGTAAAAGAGGTGATATGCATCTTCACAATGGTAAAATACAGAATTATATATATCATCCTTCCAGTTTGAAAATTTTAAAAATTAGCTATTATAATAATACAAATTAAAAGTTTAAAAAATAATTAAAATTTTTCTCATGATCGGCCGGAGAAGGTAAGTTCTTTTATCGTGCACTACAAAAGCACTTGGTATTTTTTCGGTAATCAGGAAATGTCAAAACAAATATAATGCTTGTTTCTGAAATATTTATATTTTCACTTGGCATTAACATATGAAATATCTACATATATAAGTCATTTATGATGTGACTTGTACCTAAAAATGGGTAAAGAATAATTATGAAGTAACATATAAACAGATATAAAATCACCTGGCTCTATTCCAGATGGCTTTTATTTATGGACTTATACCCACTAGGATCAACCTGATACACAGCGATTCTATGTTTTGACACATCAAAATTCAGCATTCAGCATTATATCCGTACCTTTGCATTTTTGACAGATAAAACCTTTGTATGACTTTCAGAGACCTGAACCTAAGCAAACCCCTATGGAATGCCCTCGATGATGCCGGATACACGAAACCTACTACGATACAGGCGAAGGCATTTTCTGTCATTATGTCCGGTAGAGATGTGCAGGGAATCGCACAGACGGGTACGGGCAAAACCATCGCTTATCTGTTGCCTTTGCTTAAAATGTGGACCTTCAGTAAAGACAGGCATCCGCAAATACTGATCATCGTGCCCACCAGAGAGCTGGTCGTACAGGTCGTCTCACAGGTGGAAGAAATAGCCAAATATACCAGTGCGGTGGTACGTGGTGTATATGGAGGCACCAATCTGAAGACTCAGGCGGCTGAGATTGCAGATGGGCTGGATATCATAGTAGGTACACCAGGGAGGTTGCTTGATCTGGGTTATCATGGGGCTCTCAATCTCAAAATGATCAAAAAGCTGGTCATAGATGAAGTGGATGAAATGCTGGCTTTGGGATTCAGATCTCAGCTGGAGCATCTCATGGATTTGCTCCCAGAAAGGAGACAAAACTTATTGTTTTCTGCCACCATCACAGAAGATGTGGTAGCTCTGATTGATAATTACTTTAACACACCTGAAAAAGTAGAAGCGGCACCATCCGGATCGCCATTATCCAATATCAATCAGGGTTTGTACCGCGTGCCCAACTTTAATACAAAGGTCAATTTGCTGGAGCTGCTGCTGAAATCAAAACCTGAAATGACTAAGATACTGCTTTTTGTTTCTACCAAAGCATTGGCGGATGAACTATTTGAACATATCGGGCGCACATATCCGGATAGTACCGGCGTTATACATTCCAATAAAGACCAGAATTTCAGATTTAACGCAGTTAATAAATTTCAGGACGGTACCTTCAGGATATTGATCGCTACAGACATCATAGCGCGTGGTCTGGATATAGAAGATGTGTCACATGTCATCAATTTTGATATGCCTGATGAACCACAAAACTACGTACATAGAATAGGGCGTACCGGTCGGGCCGACAAAAAAGGCGAATCGATTTCATTGGTAGGTGATCTGGATGTTGACTGGCTGGAAGAGGTGCAAGAGTTCATGAAATATGAAATTCCGGTGCTCACCCTTCCTGAAGATCTGGTGATTTCTGATGTTCTGACAGATGCAGAATTGCCGAAAGTAAATATGAAAAATATTTTGGGCAAACTTCCCAAAGTAAAAGATGACAGTGGTGCTTTTCACGAGAAGAAAGCAAAAAACAAAAAAATCAATGTTAAAATCAGATACCGGGATAAAATGCACGCCAAATACGGCAAACCTAAATCAAGGGGCGATAAAAAGAAGAAATAATAAAAAAGGGGCTGTTGCCCCTTTTTTATTTTGTGTCTGTATTTTTTAAAAGATCATATTCATAAGAATCACTGTGCCGGTGATCACCCAAGGGAGTACGATCATCAATTCTTTATTAAAAGGAGTCACAGTATTCGATTTTTTAGCATGTGAAGCATCGTATGTTTTTCCTTTTATCATGGCTGATGATCTGATCAGTTTTGCATGTGACATTTCTTTTGTAGCTTCAAAATAACTTTTTGGTTTTAAACCCATTTCAAAAGGGCCGTTTAAACTCATTAATGTTGTCATATTTCTAATTTTAAAATTTTATTTAATTTGGTTTTGTGTATATTTATTTTTAATTTTAGAATTATATTTTAAAAATTATAAAATATCAAAATTAAATACAGAACTATAACGTAGAAATGTTGTAGAAAGTTACCTGGAAACCAATAAAAACTACTAATACAAGGATATTAACGATAAAATAACCATTTTTTGCCGTTAGTTCAGCTACAAAATAGCAAACCTGCTTCTGTTATTTTGCTTTCTACAGTTAAATGAAGCAGATAAAATTGAATAAAATGTAACTTTCATCAATCATAAATTTCAGTTTTATTTTACAAGCTGCCTAATGAAAGAGTCAATGCCTGACGAAAGTAAAGTGAGAATCCGTAGATGAGTTACTGTCTAAAATATAGCCATCCATATCAAATTTGGTTAAAGCAGATGGCTCATTAATTCTGTTTTTTATGATATAGTTTGCCATCATTCCTCTCGCTTTTTTAGCATTGAAGGATATAAATGTACGCTTACCGTTTTTTATATCGAAAAAATCAATCTGTATTACTACCGCATGTAATGTTTTCTGATCCAAAGATTTAAAATATTCATCTGACGCAAGATTGATGAGATAATTGTTTCCTGATCGTAGCAGGTCAGCATGGATGGATGGAGTAATTTTATCCCGCCAGAATTGATATAGGTTTGTGCCTTTTGTTGTTGCCAGTCTGGTGCCCATTTCCAGCCTGTATTCACGTATTAGATCCAGTGGTCTGAGACTGCCGTAGAGCCCTGATAGAATCCTTACATGCTGCTGAGCAAAATCCAAATCCTTTTGACTTAATCCTCCGGCGTCCAGGCCAACATACACTTCACCATTGAAAGTAAGTATTGCCGCTTTACTGAAATCATCATCCATCTTAAGATTAAAATTCTTAA
>Ga0138256_10006098_pt1 | contig 12757 bp, 12 predicted proteins | sample KNB2016incub_MG_FD_105486 | JGI IMG/M metagenome (GOLD analysis project Ga0138256, IMG submission 105486) | Active sludge microbial communities from wastewater in Klosterneuburg, Austria - KNB2014incub_MG | ecosystem: Engineered > WWTP > Activated sludge > Unclassified | place: Austria... | reverse complement strand
TAAGTTATTCCGATTTTGAACGCAAGTTCTAAACTATCCAGAGTTAAATGCAATTTTTCATTATCATCAATTTCAACAGATGTGCAATAACCGTCAAAATTTTCATTTATTAATTCAGGCGGGGACCAACCGGATAAATTATTAGCTTTAAATGTGTAATATGTTTTAACCGGAAATTGAAAATCTTTTGAATAATGAAATATATAATTAAGTTTCCCCTTTTTGCTGATCTTTAGAATTCCCGAACCATTTACGGATTCCGGTAACAATTCATAAGACCATTTGCCTTCTTTTGTGTCAAAATTCTCAGCAAGTATATTCCTTGGAATTCCGTTAATAATGCTGAGGTACATAATATTAGCATGCCCGTTTGGTGAAACAGACAAGCTGGGAGTTGCATAATAATTATCTCCGGAATAATTATCATCTAATGATTGAATTTTCCAAATTCCGCTTTTATTACTGCTGTATTTTACTTTGTAATTAAATAACGAATCCATTCCTAACCATGTTAAGTGAATATTTTCATTTTTGTCAATTTCAATTAATGGATTTCTGTTTTGCAGGGAATCGGTTGTAATATTTATACTACTCCAGGTTTCGTTAATACTACTTATTGCTAATTTTATTTGAGCATATTTGCTATATACACTTACGTATGAAATAAATACTTTATTTAATTTACCCGCAACGACAACAGATGGGTAAACAGATGTATATAATGTGTCACTAATTCGAATTGGATTTGTCCAACTTCCGTTTACAAATTTTTTAGCATAATATATTCCCCATCCATTCGGCCATAATTCTCTTTTTTGCCAGACAACATGAAGTGTATTTTGGGCATCTATAAACATGGAATTTGGTGAGACTGAATAATCGGAAGCGTTATCGTGTGTAAGAGTATCAATATTTCCCGTAACCCATTGACAAACACTGACCTTAATGGGAACAGTTATTAAAAATACTACATAAACCAGTTTTATTGAAAGGGTCTTAAACATTAGTTTTATATAATTAACATAAATCTATTGAATAATATTCTGAACAGCCGTCCGGAGAATTGTTAAAAAAGTAAAATCCGTTTTTCATATCATTGTCTTTAATTAAAATTGCTCCTTACATATTAAGAGCGTTTACCTTCTGATTAATTTTTATGAAAGAAATAAAACTAGACTATAATTTCAAGTTAATTTATTAAGTGATTTTGAACTAATTTATTTTACAACCAAAAAATAAAAAACCCCGCATTCATTTCTGCGGGGTTTGTGTTTTGACGATTTATTTATTATTTGTTATTTTTTTCCCTCCCGCCCAAGCCCCAGCCTAGGCGGATACGGCTTTCTGTTATTTCACTGTTTCTCTTTCAGGGGTCGGTTCATTTCCTGCATTGCTCACTTCCCCTGAAGTATTACTATTCCTTGCGAACACGCACGTATGTCTTAATCGTAGATCCTTAATCACTCTCGCGGATCTATATCCGGCATGGAAATCAGGCTCTCAGATTATTCAGAATGTTGTCTGCGGATTTCCCGATTCCGGGATCCTCATTTGAAAATGTCCCGGCTTGTTTCCGTTTATTTCTGTTTACTGCACATTATTTCAATTTATTGAAATCTATTTCAGTTGATATTATCATTTCTCATTTTTTAATGCATCTGAAAATTATTTTGTGAAAAATTTTTCACTTTTTGAAATTTTTTTGCTTTTTCTCAATTTTTTTTTACCTTCAGTCTCCATTTCATTACCTTCAGTCTCCTTTTCTTTACCTTTAGTCTCTATTTCTTTACCTTCAGTCTTCATTTCTTTACCTTCAGTCTTCATTCTTTACCTTCGGTCTTCATTTCTTTACCTTCTTTCTCCATTTCTTTGCCTTCTGTCTCCATTTCTTTACCTTCTGTCTCCATTTCTTTACCTTCAGTCTTCATTTCTTTACCTTCAGTCTCCATTTCTTTACCTTCAGTCTCCATTTCATTACCTTCAGTCTCCATTTCTTTACCTTCTGTCTTCATAATTTTGTCTTCGTTGAAAATTATTTCACAATCTCTCCTCATTATTGTGTTGTTTGTCTTCATTTCTTTACCCTCTGTCTCCATTTCTTTACCTTCAGTCTTCATTTCAATATCTTCGGTCTTCATTTCTTTACCTTCTGTCTCCATTATTTTATTTTCACTCTTCATTATTATACTTTCACTATTCTTTTTATTACTTCTCCCTTTCTTTTTACAGTTATCAGAATTCTTAATTCAGTTTCTCCGCTGCTTTATTCAGAATTTGCAGTCCTTTGTTCAATTTCTCCGACTCTTCGCTTCATATTCATCATTCTTCATTTGATTTCACGCTTTCTTATCACTGTGTTGCTGTTTCTTTTTATCAGACTCTGCATTCTCTGTTTTAGTTTCATGTTTCTTCTTTTCAGATCTGCATTTCTTAATTTAAATTCACCTTATTACATGAGTATCTTCGAATTTCATTCTTCGTTGGTTCCCACCTTTATTTCATTAAACAGGCAAATTTTCCGGACGTTCCCTAAAATGTGTTTCAGCTCTGTTTTTAACGGAATGTTCTGAAGTTAGTTACCGCGCTGGCTAAAGCTTGCGGCTACTAAAACGGACTTTAAGAATCAGTTTTCTAATACGCCGATACAAATAAACAAAATGGATTTAAAGTAAGAATTGGTACAGATGTGAAATATGTATTTTAAACTTGCGTGTGTTCTATAATGTGATACGTGTGTGCAGGTTTTTGCTTTTTTCTTAATTTGTTTTTATTTCAGAGTTTTCTCTTGAGCTAATTCATATAAAAATTCCGGCGAAAAGTCAGCTCCATTTTCCCATTCTATTGTAAAGGGATTTAATCTAAACTTTTTAAACTTGTTCAGGTCATTCAATGGTTCAAATATTTCTCCCCATAATTCGTTTTTCAGATCAACGATACTCTTCAAACCGTCATTAAAAGTAACTTCAATATTATAGTCACTAATATAATTTGCAGAGATGAGTTTTATAAGTTTCATATTATTTTAAAGGTTCTATTTTAAATAATGGTTTTCTTTCTATAATAAGTTTCCAGTTCTCAAGTAGCTCATCTTTATGAATATCGATCCAGTCGTATAATAAATTCAACGCTCTTCTCGGCATTTCTCCTCGGCATATTACTTTAAGTTTGCATTCATTTATATTCCTATTTAATTTCTTTATCCTGAAAAATTTTCAATCATCCCGCTCTTAAATTGATTTAATTATCTTTGCCTTTGTAAAGATAACAAATCTAAATATTTAGTTCATTAGAAATTTTATTAAAAACTTATAATTCGCGGAAGGGCAACCACCTCCTGACCCATCCTTAGCCAGACTGTCCGAAAATTAACTCTTTCTGCCTGCCTTTAAGATTTGAAGGCTCAAAGAATACTGTTTTTAAAAATTTTAATTTTGAGCCTTCGAGCCCTGGAGGTAATTTAAATGTTTCCGGACATGCTGTATATGTCGCGATATAAATTCATTTACCAACGGCAGCAAAATCTTATATTTGGATTAACTGCATTCTTTATATTATTATTTAACCATATTTTGAAACGTAATTAAACCCGCGTTGGTTAAACTTTTAAAATTTTCATATTATATAACCCTTGTTTCTATACATTTTCTTATCGGTTTTTTTCGGACTTCAGTTTTTGGTTTTTATTACCTTCAGACGATTTGTTAAATCGAAATATCCGGATTCTAAATTCTTAAAAGTAATCTCGAATTACTCCTTCATTGTTTTAAATCTTCCGATGATCTACATTTTATTCAACAGGAGACAAATGCATCAGGTGCCTGACTGGATCAATTCTGTTATATTTATCCCCTACTATATTTTTCTTGGCGCGGTATTGTTTATAGGTCTGTATTTACTTATCGGTAAATTAATTAAACTGCCATTTTCCGTATCGGGATGGATCCTGAATCAGTTTACGAAAACGAGGAAAATGCTGAAAGATTTTTTCAGTAAACCGCCTGTCCGCAAAATCGATAATTCAAGAAGGGCTTTCTTAACTACTGCAACTGCTTTTGTATCGGGATATGCATTCATCGGATCTACTGTCGGGGTTCTGGACAGCAATGATCATGAAATTACTTACAAAGAAATAAAAATAAATGATCTTCCCGAAGAGATAAAAGGCACGACCGTCACGCTGATCAGCGATACACATTCGGGACCGTATATGGATGAAGAAACTCTGAGGAAATATGCTAAAGCTATTAATGATTTAAATTCTGATATAATAGTTATCCCCGGTGATCTGACCAATTCCAACAGGCTTGAAGTTCATCCTTTTGTTAATGCATTTAAAAGTCTCAAAGCGCCTAAAGGAATTTATGCTTCACTCGGCAATCATGACTATTTCTCAGACGCAGAATATGTCGCCAGGACAGTGCAGAATGATAGTCCGATAAATCTGCTGAGAAATAATTCCGACATTATAAATATCAACGGGAAAAATTTATGTATAATGGGCGTTGATGATACCCGTCAAAGCGGCTCGAAACAGGATGATGTTCTTATGAAATATCTTGATCTGACTATTGAAAGAACGAAAGCTAAAATGATTGAGAAGAATTTAGACTACAATGAAATCCCAAAACTTACTTTATTTCACAAACCTTATTTCTTCGAACAAATGGCGGCTAAGGATCTTGACCTGGTATTAAGCGGTCATACGCACGGCGGTCAGGTTGTTCTGGCAAAGTTAGGACCTGTGAATATTTCATTTGCCGGCGCAGTAAGTAAATACATAAGCGGATTATATGAATCCGGTAAATCAAAGATGTATATATCCAGAGGTCTGGGAAGCGTTGCATTACCCATCAGATTTAACTGCCCGCCCGAGATCACAAAGATCACACTGGTCTGATAAGACGCACTGGTGTGGCGAACCAATCACGAATAATAATATATCCCCGGTCACATAATTAGACGCACAATTGGGCGTCTCTACGATTACTCTTTTTTGAATCTGTAAAATTTGATAGTTTGAAATTCTATTTTCATGAACTATCATTGTAATTTCATGCGCTTTCTTTATGTATAAATTATATACTATAATATTCGCAGTTTATATTCTAATTATTCTAATAGCTTTTTTAAAAAGGAAGAATTTTTTTACATCTAAAAATCAGGAAGACCGGAAAGGTCAGAAAGATCCATATGAAGAGAAATTCTTTCTTTACATGTTCTCCCTGATTTTATTTGTAGTACTGGTTCTGAGAATTGTGAACCTGAACAGCAATTCATACTGGTTGGATGAACTTATAAGCGTTACATTATCCTCCAACGCATCAATTGATACAGTTCTGAAAGGCTGCATGGATGACATTCACCCGCCGTTATATCAGATACTTTTATTTTATTACATTAAATTTGGAGGAGACAGCGAATTATCCACAAGACTCCTTTCAGTTTTTTTCGGACTCATTTCATCAGTGGTTACTTTTCTGATTGCAAAAAGGATGTTCGGAGTAAAGAAAAGTATGGAAATATTCTTATTGTTCGCAGTGGCTTATTTTCCGGTATACTATTCACAGGAATCAAGAAGTTACGGCTTACTTCTTTTGCTTACGCTTACAGTAAATTATTTTTTCTTAAAAAGTTTTATAGCTGAAGATAAAAGTCTGCCGGAAACTGACTCCTGGAAATTACGGAATGTAATTCTTTATATAATTTTTTCCATTCTGCTTTTACTCACACATTACTATGGAGTTCTTGTACTGGTTATGAACGCTTTATTCCTGGTATTTTATATTTCACTGACTTGTAAATTTAAAGAATCGATCCGTCAATATCTTAAAAGCGGTTTAATCTTTGCCGTTATACTTGGAATATTTTATTTATTGTGGGGACAGGTTTTTCTCGATCATATTGAGCGGGGAGCGGGTTATGAAAAACAGAAGCCGGGAGGCAACATATTTACTGCATTTGTTTATTATGTCCTGAATCCGAATCTTGCAACCAGTTTAATAAAAAATAATGTATTGTATTTATTTGAGATCTGTCTGATTGCAGGCACTTTATATTTATTCTTTCTTATTTTTAAAAAGAGATCCCGGAATGAAAACATTGATCAAAAATATTTTTATTATGCATTTTTATTTTTCTGGCTGTTCGCGCCTTTCACAATTTCGTTTCTGAATTCAGTCTATTCTGATTCAAGTATTTCATTCCGTAATTTAATAATATCAACACCGGCGGTAATATTCTTAGTTTATCTTACTTCTGAAAAAGTAGTATTAATATCCTTAACAGCATTAACTAAATTTATCAAACCTCTTGCTGATAAATTCACAAATTTCAGAGCGGTATTTATAAATTATTCTTTTTTGTTTGCGTTAATAGTCTCATCACTATTGTTTATGAAAGTGTACTACTATTATTCAGCTCCATCCAAACATGATGTCAGAGGCGCTGTCAAAACTATCTCAGCTGAATCTGTAAATTTTTACAAAGATCCGATCATATTTTCTTCATCGGACGGCACAGATAGATTTAATTATTATTTTGAAAAGACCGATCCTAAATTAAGAGTAACAGCATTTTTACCTCCCGATAACTATCTAAATGTATTGTCAGAATACAAAACTGAAATAGAGAATCATAAATACATGATCTTACTCGATGTACCCGGCTGGGATGATAATTCACAAGTGGTCGTTGATTATTTTAAAAATAATTTTAAGCTGATATCTCACAGGGATCATTTGGGTATTAATTCTTATGTTTTTTCACTGGGTGATTGACAACCACCCCCTGCCGTGGTTGTGATTCACCTTTGAATCACTAAGCACAGACGGCCAAATTGGGCATCTCTGCATTTATTGTGTTTATTTAATGACATTAAAATTCTATTTTTGCAAATGCCGATTCAAAAACCGAAAGGAACTTACGATATACTTCCCGAAAAAGCATTTCAGAGAAATTTTCTGGAAAAAAAAGTAAGAGAAATTTTTAATACCTTTAATTATTCAGAGATACGTACGCCTGCTTTTGAGAAAACCGAACTTTTTAAAAGAGGTATAGGCGAAGAGACTGACATTGTCTCAAAAGAGATGTATACTTTTAAAAATGATGAATTCACTCTTAAGCCGGAAATGACCGCTCCCGTCATCAGAGCTTATATTGAATATAATCTCGGCAATGAATCCCCTCTTCAGAAGCTTTTTTATATCTGTAATATGTTCCGCAGGGAAAGACCGCAGGCGGGACGGTTCAGGGAGTTTTCGCAGTTCGGAGCCGAATCTATAGGCAGCAGCGATCCTTACGCTGATGCGGAAATGATAATGCTTGCCGATACTATCATCAGAGGATTCGGCATTAAGGATTCTGTCATAAAAATTAATACGATCGGCGGTGCGGAGGAAAGAGAAATATTTTTCAAAGAGTTTAAAAATTATCTCTCTGCTTATCTTAATGAACTCTCTCCCGACAGTCAGAGAAGATTTGTAATTAATCCTCTGAGAATACTTGATTCAAAAAATCCGCGCGACAGGGAAATATTAAATGACGCTCCGGTGCTTTATCAGTTCTTAAATGAATCGACAAAGAAAAATTTTGAGAGTATTCTTCTCATTTTAAATGAGAACGGTATTATGTTTGAAACTGATTATATGCTCGTAAGAGGTTTTGATTATTACACTTCGACTACATTTGAATTCCTATCCGACCGTCTCGGCGCGCAGAATGCGCTTCTTGGCGGAGGCAGATATGATATGCTCGTTCAGCAGCTCGGCGGAAAACCAACTCCCGCTATCGGCTTTGCTGCAGGCATTGAAAGAATACTGATGATAATGGAAGCTGACAATTTACTTCCCGTTAAAAACGACTTTCCGAAATTATTCATCGCAAGCATTGGCGAAGAAAGTAAAAAGTTTTCATTTAAACTTCTTGAGACTTTAAGAAAGAAAGGCGTGAAATGTGAAACTGATTTTCTCGGCAGAAGTCTGAAATCACAGATGAAAGAAGCCAACAGGATAAATGCTGAATATGTAGTTGTGATCGGCGACGAAGAACTTAAAAGTAATTCCGTTATGCTTAAAAAAATGTCTGACGGTTCGGAAGTGAAAGTAACTGATACAGATAATTTAGAAAATTATTTAAAATAAATGAGAACAAAACAAGTCAGACCTGACAAGCTTGAATTCGAATACGAACTATACATCAGCCGCGAACTTGACAAGACAAAAGAAAAGGAATTTATTCAGTTTGATTTCAGGACAAAAAAAGTTTTTGAATATTTTCTGTATAAAATTAACGTGGAGACTAGTATTGATCCTTCAAAGAATGAACTGAAGTTTAATATAGAAGGGCTTTCCGCACCTTCGCTTGATATTTCAAAATCCGGCACTGCAAGTTTTCAGTATAAGTTTTATGAATTTAAAAATGTTGAATATACTCTTGTACTTTTGAAATACGGTAAAGGTAAAGCTGTTTTTACAATTAAAATTTCACCCAAGTCAATTAAGATCACAAACGAACCTGCTAAAAAATTTCTGAAAGTATTTACTAATAAATATAATGTATCCTAAATTATTTGAAATAGGTCCTGTTCCAATTTACAGTTACGGTCTTATGCTCGGACTTGCTTTCCTGGTGGGAAGCGCGCTGCTTTCCAAAGAGCTTAAGAGAAACTCCATGGATGAAAATTACGGGGTTACGCTTACATTCCTTTGTCTTCTGGGCGGAATAATCGGCTCAAAGTTTTTTTATATTCTTGAAGAATGGAATTTCGGTTCGGGTGAACCATTGTCGTCATATTTTACGAGCGATGTTATTTTTTCAGCATCGGGACTTACTTTTTATGGTGGACTTATCTTCGCAATAATATTCGTAATGATATTCTGCAAAGTAAAAAAAATATCCGTCTTAAAGATGTTTGATATGATGTCGCCGAGCGCGGCAATTGGTTACGGGATAGCGAGAATAGGATGTCATCTTTCCGGAGACGGAGATTACGGAACGGAAGTAAACGGAACATTCTGGGAATTCCTCGGATACAGTTATTCAAAAGGTACAGTACCAACGGCGGAAGGAGTGCTCGTGCATCCCGCTCCCGTGTATGAGACGATAGTATCAGTTTTTATATTTTTATTCTTATGGAGGAACAGGGCAAAATTCAAAACACCGGGAATTATCTTTGCTTACTTCCTTATATTATCAGGAATTGAAAGACTTCTTGTAGAGTTCATCAGATTAAACCCCATCGTAGCATTCGGATTAAGTCAGGCGCAGATAATTTCCGTGATAATGATACTCGGAGGAATTTATTTACTGTTCGACAAACTTGCCGCGGAGAAAAAACTTATTACTGCAAACTGAACAGAGATACATTGGAAATAGAAATTTTTACAAAGCGGAATTGTCACCTGTGTGAAGTTATGATCAAAACCGTAAGGGAATGTTTGAATGAATTAAATAATGATTCAGAACTGAAGGTAACAGATATTGAATCAGGAAAAGATCTTTCAAAATATAAATTAAAGATCCCTGTCCTTATGATCGGTAAAAAAATGTTTGCAAAGTATAGTGTAGATAAAGATATTTTGAAAAGGAAATTAGAAAGTATATCATGGCAGGAAAGTAATCTTCGTTAGGAAATCATTTCAATAGTTTTTCTTCCTTTAAAACAATCACACATAAAAATTCTTAAACCCGCTTCTTCTGAAGTCTGAAGTTTTCAGATAATGCATTATTCCGATGGACTGATAAAACAGGTTCACAATTATTGACATAACTGCTACCATCTGTGAGACAGCGTAAAATTCGAACTCATCCTCTACATCCGGCTTTTCAAAATTATAAATCACAAAAATATAATAGAGCATTATCACAAGATTAATAACATTAAACAATACAAGTTTCCGGAGTTTTTCATTACTTAACTGAAGTATCACAATAAAAATTATCCAGAGAGAATATGCAAGAAATGCCAGTCCGAGATAAAGCATATGCTGATCAAAAAATGAACTGAGCGGAGTGAAAGCGATGCCGATAAATGCAAGTCCGCTGATGATCATACAGACTTTACTTGTATAACCTGCAAACTTCTTATCAAGAACATCAGTACCCAATGCCCACCATATTTTAGAAAAATAAATCATTACCAGTCCGAATCCGCCGAAAGCGGTTATGAACATTATCTTTGAAACAGTATTTGTCTTACCTGATATTGTGATGGAATTGCCAAGGTCGCTTAGTGTATTCAAAAAGAAATTGTAATGAACTGATGTGTTGTCTATAAGATTACCGCCCGGAAACGCAAGCATAGCTATACCTGTCAGGAGGACAAAGAATACAGCAGCAATTATCATTATTTTACATCTTCTTATAAGATTTTTATACATAAAATCTGATATTAATATAAAATAATGAGAAAAATACCTGAGCAATAAAAATTGTTACTGTAATAGAAATTATTCAATAAAGTTATTTTTAATTTTAATTTTAAAATTGTGATAAGATAATCGGTTAGGTCTGCTGTTCACGTTAATCATATTTTATTTTAAGATACTTTTTTTAACTTAAAATTTATATTGTTTTATAAAGGTATGAAAATAAAATATTTATACTGAGTAATGATTTGCGGATACAGGGATCTTAAGCAAGAAGAGGTATATTCAAAACGGAGTAACGAATTACTCCGCTTTAAATACATTCCGGAAGGAAATTTTAAAAAGAATATTACGGAGTCACAGCAGATACAAAGTTTAACGCGTTATTATCAGTAATTCCAAAATCAGTAATATCAACAAGATTGTCTCCGTTAAGATCAGTCAGATATGAAAACCCCGTTATAAAATTATATACGTCATTGTCTACTAATTCCATATCATTAATATCAATAATACCGTCCTGCGTTACATCACCGCTGTATATACACCACTTCGAACCTTTTAATACCATATTATCGCCGTATGCTTTAGACTGAAGATCCGTAAAATCATAAGTGACGGGAATTTCACTAATGCTGACAGGTACAGAGCTCCACGTTTCGATTGTATTATAATATTTTAATGCAATATAAAAATTACCTGCAGGCGCATCAGGAAATGTAAATACATTACTTAAATTCTGATAGTCAAGATAAGCCAGTCCTGTATCAATAATATTGTAAGGAGGATTCTGATCTCTGAGCTCAGCATACATTGGCAGATACTGACTGTGTTCATCAGTACCTTCATTGTAATAACCTTCTATAGCAGCTCTTATATAGACATATGTCGCTTCGCACCCGTGAGTGGAATATGTACTGTAAAAATCAGACCATATGATCTGACAACTGTCATTCTGAACATATCTGTATGCAGGTTTGGGTGAGCAGTAGGAGTTTGCAAAGTTTGTATTTACATTGAGGATATACTCAGAGACCTGATTATTGGTAACAGACGCATAACCGACATTCTCCATATTGTAATACAAATTCTTCCAGGCAATATTAAAACTGCCGTTCACATTTCGCTTACCTAAAATATCACCGTATCTTGAACTGTATGCACCGTTATAATCAATTGATGAGGCAAACCAGTAAGATGCGTCCGGAGTTTTTATACTCCACAGATCAAAGTCACCGGTATTAAAATAATCAACAGAAACAGTTATCATAATCTGCGTCTGATTTGTACCGCCTGATGCAGCTATCCTTGCATATTCCATATTATCTCCGTCAAAAGAATATACGGCGGCAGAAACAGGATATGCGATAGAATTGCTTGCAGCCTTATAAATATATACTGTTGTCTCATAACCGGGATAATTGCTGAGTACAAAGATCAGCGAGTCATTTGAATTGTGATAATTCGCCACATCAGTCATAACTGCATATCCGTTTGATCCGGGAACGGAATTATATATACTTTGCGGAAGATAAGTAACAGCCGGAGTTAAAGTATAGGGACTGAGTACTTTACACATTTTCGTAAGTATGTTGCTCTGATTATTTGCGATGGAATCCTGCGATATTGCGATCGTGATATATGGATTAGCCAGAAATCTCGCATTATCAGATGTAATGCGCGCCTGAAAATACTGACTTGTAGAATTGTATCCGGGAAAGATCAATGTACTTCCGGCATAACCTAAAGTTGGTGTCCTGATCACAGTGTAACCGATCAGTCTTTGCCCGTATCCTCCGTTTGTCTGATATCCGAAAACCACATGAATATATTTTTCACCTGAACTGTTTTCAATTATCTCCATATCCATATCATCAAAAGTAAATTTATTATTTTCGCTGAAAGCTATCATAGCATAAAGATTAAAAGTGACGCCGTGGTTGGTGGAATTAAATATTGCAAGCGTATCAGGTAATGCAAAAAACCCTGTATCCCCGTTTGCATAACCGATCGCAAGCCACTGTGTACCTGCAGTCGGACCTCTTTGTTCTATCTGGAATGCTTTTGCAACCGGAACATTGTTAGAATTAACTATGGAAGTGCTGACAAGATTATCTGTCTCCCTGCCGTTCAGCCGTGATGCAGGAATTAAAGTACCGAATGGTTCAGGGTTTTTATTTGTAAATGTACTTCCGTTCATGCTTTCTATTTCTGTCTGAATTTTTAAAATACTTTCCCCGCCGTTAATAAAATTCTCTGAAGCTTTGATCTTTTCAGTTTCTTCAATCAACTTAAGTTCTTTTTCTGAATAATTAATCACAGGTGTTTGTGAAAGATTATCAGTCCGGTCTACTACAGTCAGAGATTTACTCCCGACAGGAATTTTGCTATTG
>Ga0138256_10006096_pt1 | contig 12759 bp, 8 predicted proteins | sample KNB2016incub_MG_FD_105486 | JGI IMG/M metagenome (GOLD analysis project Ga0138256, IMG submission 105486) | Active sludge microbial communities from wastewater in Klosterneuburg, Austria - KNB2014incub_MG | ecosystem: Engineered > WWTP > Activated sludge > Unclassified | place: Austria... | reverse complement strand
TCGTCGAGCCGCGTGGTGACGAAGACGCTCGCCGAAGCGAAAGCGGAGGTACCAAGAACTGCGGCGACAGCGAGGCAGCTCGCGTAGCGGATCGGCGGCATCCTGCTCCCTTTCGTCGGTGCGATGGAAGCCGGGATCATGAGGGAGATCCCGGCCAGCCGCAAGCAGCCGGCGCCCCGAATTGACCGTGGCGCCCCGTGGCGCCTTGAGTTGGGGCAGAATCCGCCAGACCATGATCCGCAAAGGCGACGCATGAGCCGTTCCGCCGGACTTCTGGTTGCGCTCTCGGCCCTGGCTCTCTTCCCAGGTTGTCGACCCGTCACCCTCGTGGAGCGCGGCGCGGCGGCGGTCGATGGGACCTCGCGGGCGGCAGCGCAGGGCGCTCTGCCGCGGAGCTTCGTCAGTCCCGCGGGAGAGGTGATCGCCGAGGGGAAGATCGACGAGCTCGGCTGGACGCTGCCGCTCGACATCGAGCGCCCGCGACCGCCGCGTCCGACGGCCGAACGGCTGCCGCAGCCGCGCTTCGATGCCAGCGGCTCGCTGTTCGGCGCGACGCCCGAGGTCCGCCTCGGCGCCGACGACAGCCACACCCAGAACGAGACGGCGATTGCGATCGACGGCGACACGGTCGTTTCAGGCTGGAACAGCTTCGACGGCACTGGCGACAAGATGGGCGTCGGGCGTTCGGGCGACGGCGGCGACACCTGGAGCTCCGCCCTTCTCGGCGGCTTCGACGTGATGAGCGATCCCGCCATCGCCGCCGGCGGTGGCGGAGTCTGGTACTACAGCTACATCGCCCGCGGCGGTGTAGCCGGCACCGACCTCGACGTCTTCGTGCAGCGCTCGGTCGATGACGGCGTGACCTGGCTCGCCCCGGTCGCCGTCACCGCGGACGCGAACTTCGACGACAAGGCCTACGTCGCCGCGCAAGGCAACGACGTCCTCGTCGCCTACGCCGACTTCGGCACCAGCCCGGCCAAGATCCACGCCGCGCGTTCGCTCGACGGCGGCGCGACCTTCGACCACGACACGGTGCTCGCCAACGCCTCGGTGGGCGGCAACGGCGCCTGCCCGGTCATCGCTCCGGACGGCACCTTCTTCGTCTTCTGGCGCGACAGCTTCCAGCAGTTCCTCTGGATGTCGCGCTCCGACGACGCCGGCGCGACCTGGACGCCCGACGTCTCGATCGTGGCCATGCAGCCGCTCCCTTCGTCCGTGCCGACGGGCGAAGGCGGCTACCGCCTGCTCAACCTGCCGTCGGCGGCCGCAGCGCCGAACGGCGACCTCCTCGTGGTCTGGAACGATCAGCTCCTGGGCGACGCTGACATCCTCGCCATCCGCTCGACCGACGGCGGCGACACCTGGAGCGCGCCCGTGCGCGTGAACGACGACGCGGCCGGCGCGCTGCAGTTCTTTCCCTGGGTGGCGATCGACGACGCTGGAGCCGTGCACGTCGTCTGGTACGACCGGCGTCACGACAATGTCGATCTCGACGTCTACTACGCCGCGTCGACCGACGGCGGCGTGACGTTCGGCGCCAACCAGCGGCTCACCGCGGCGAGCTTCGTGCCGGTGCTGCCGACCGAGGGCGGCGCCGCCGCCTTCATCGGCGACTACAACGGCATCGCCGCCGGGCCGGCCGGCGTCTTTCCGTTCTACCAGGACTCCCGCCGCGGCGAGCAGGATGTTTGGGTGCAGCGCCTCGCCGGCGCGCTCTTCCGCGACGGCTTCGAGTCCGGCGGCACCGGCGCCTGGAGCGCGAGCCTCCCCTAGCCTCGCCGCGCGACGCCGAAACCTCCGCCCCGCCCCGCCGTAACTAGCTCTGAACGGGCCGCCCTCTGAACCCGCCGCCGCGGCGGGCAGGGGCGGCCGCAGCGGCTCTCCACGGGGAGGCCCCGGAAGGAAATGGATCCCGCAAGCACGGAACGGAGCCCTCGAACCATGTCCAGAAAGAAGAAGATCGCCCTCTTCGCCGGCATTCCGGTGGTCCTCGCCGCGAGCGCCTTCGCCCTCATGTCCCGGGGCGGCAAGTCCGACCTGATCGAGGTCGAGACCTCGCCGATCGAGGCGCGCAAGATCGTCCAGACGGTCGTCGCCACCGGACGCATCCAGCCGGTCACTCAGATCAACATCAGCGCCGACGTCTCGGCCAAGATCACCCGCCTGGCGGTCAAGGAGGGCGACTGGGTCGAGCGCGGCCAGTTCCTGCTCGAGCTCGATCGCGAGCGCTACCTCGCCGAGGTCGAGAGTGCCGAAGCCAACCTGCGCTCCTCGGAGGCCGACGCCGCCGTCGTCAAGGAGAACCTCGACAAGGCGGTGAAGGACCTCGCCCGCATCCAGGATCTGCACGGCAAGAGCCTCGAATCGAGCTCGAACCTCGACGCCGCAGCATCGGCGGTAGAGGTCGACAAGGCCCGCCTGCGCTCGGCGCAGGACCGCGTCTCGCAGACCCGCGCCGCTCTCAAGCAGTCCCGCGACGCGCTGTCGAAGACGACGATCTACGCCCCGATGTCCGGTACCGTGTCGAAGCTCAACAAGGAAGTCGGCGAGATCGCCCTCGGATCCCAGTTCCAGGAGGACACCATCCTCGAGCTCGCCAACCTCGCCGGCATGGAGGCGCTGGTGGACGTCGACGAGAACGACATCGTCCAGCTCACCCTCGGCGACGAGGCGACGATCGAGATCGATGCTCTGCCAGGAGCCACTTTCAAGGGGACGGTCACCGAGATCGCCAGCAGCGCCAAGATCGCCGGCCAGGGGACGACCGACCAGAAGACCGAGTTCGAGGTCAAGGTCGCGATCCTGGATCCCGGCAGCCAGCTGCGGCCGGGCATGACGGCGAGCGCCGACATCGTCACCGAAGTGCGCGAGAGCGCCCTCGGCGTGCCGATCCAGAGCGTCGCGGTACGCACCCCCGACCAGCTCGCCGCGGGCGGCACGGACGACAAAGCGGCCGGAAGCGGCGCCGCCCCCACCTTCACGCCCGACAAGGACGGCTTCGTCCAGGTGATCTTCGTCGTCGAAGGTGGCGTCGCCCACGCCCGGCAGGTGAAGACCGGCATTCAGAGCGACACCCACATCGAGCTCCTCGAGGGGGTCGCGGCCACCGAACAGGTCGTCACCGGCAGCTACCGCGCCATCAGCCGCGACTTGAAGGAGGGCGCCAAGGTGAAGGTCGGCACGGGGGAGAAGAGCTCGTGACCGCGGCCGCTGCGGTTCCGGCGCTCGCGCTGCACGACGTCGTCAAGACCTACGATCTCGAGGGGATCCTGGTGCAGGCGCTGCGCGGCGTCTCGCTCTCGGTCGCCAACAACGAATACGTCGCCATCATGGGGCCTTCGGGTTCGGGCAAGTCGACGATGATGAACCTGATCGGCTGCCTCGACGTGCCGACTTCGGGGCGCTATCTGATCGACGGGGTCGACGTCTCGGGCCTCGACGACGATGCACTCGCCGACATCCGCAACCAGAAGATCGGCTTCGTCTTCCAGACGTTCAATCTGATCCCGCGCGCGGATGTCTTCAAGAACGTCGAGCTGCCGCTGGTCTACGCCGGTATCGCCGCGGCGAAGCGCCGCCATCTCGCCGAGGAGGCGATCGAGCGCGTCGGGTTGACCGATCGCATGCGCCACAAACCGAACGAGCTCTCGGGCGGCCAGCGGCAGCGGGTCGCCATCGCCCGCGCCCTGGTCAACAAGCCCTCGATCCTGCTCGCCGACGAGCCGACCGGCAACCTGGATACCCGCACGGGCGACGAGATCCTCGAGGTCTTCGACCAGCTCCACCGCGGCGGAAACACCATCATCATGGTCACCCACGAGGATGACGTCGCCCGCCGGGCACGGCGAATCATCCGCCTGCGCGACGGCCTGATGGAGAGCGATCTTTCCGCTGGCGAGGACCGGGCGCGGAGCCCGCACGCGCCGGCCGGCGCATCGCCGGCGTTCGCCCCCACGGGCTCCGGGAACGCCGTCGCCGTCGCCGCCGGGGCCTGACGAGACGCGCCATGCTGCGCCGCGGACAGGACTCGATCGAAGCCGTCCGGATCGCCATCGGAGCGATCCGGGCCAATACCGCCCGCGGAGTCCTCACCACCCTGGGCATCGTCATCGGCGTGCTCGGCGTCATCACCACGATGACCGCCGCGAACGGTCTCGCCAACAACTTCCGCGAGAGCGTCTCGGCACTGGGCACCGACGTCGTCTACGTCTCGCGCATGCCGTGGATCATCCGCGGCAACTTCTTCGACTTCCGCAACCGCCCGCGGGTGAGCCTGCGGGAGGTCGAGCGCCTCGAGAGCCGGCTTCCCGCTGCCGCCGCCATCAACCCGACGACGCACACCGAACGCAGCGTCAAGTATGCCTCGGAGACGATCGACAACGTCGACGTCATCGGCACCACCGACAAGCAGATGCTGGTGTCGACCTCGGTGCCGGAGACCGGCCGGTTCCTCACTCCGTTCGACGTCCAGGCCAACCGCCGCGTTTGCGTCATCGGCTCCGAAATCCGCAATCGGCTGTTCGCCGGAGTCGATCCGCTCAACAAGCAGATGAAGATCGGCCGCGCGACCTTCCGGGTGATCGGCGTCATGGAGAAGCAAGGCAGCGCCGGTTTCTTCGGCGGCCCGAACTTCGACTCGCAGGTCTTCGTCCCGATCACGACCTTCGCCAAGAACTTCGGCGGCTCCCAGCGCAACATCGACATCGCGGTCAAGGCGCCGCCGGCGGTGCCGGTCGGCGACTTCGAGTACGAGGTGGTCGGTGAGATGCGCAAGTTGCGGAAGCTAGCCCCCGGCGAGAAGGACGACTTCTCGATCAACAAGATGGACTCGCTGCTCGAGATGTTCAACAACGTCATGGGCGTGGTGCTGCTGATCGGCATCGTCATCACCGGCATCTCGCTCTTCGTCGGCGGCGTCGGGGTGATGAACATCATGTTCGTTTCGGTCACCGAGCGCACGCGCGAGATCGGCATCCGCAAGGCGCTCGGCGCCAGGAAGCGGGCGATTCTCGTGCAGTTCCTCTTCGAGTCGGCGGCGATCTGCCTGATCGGCGGCCTGATGGGACTGTTGCTCGCTGTCGGCGTCACCGAGATCATCAACCGCACCCTGATGCCGGCGAGCATCTCGCCGGGGATCGTCGTCGTCGCGCTCCTGGTCTCGTCGCTGACCGGCATCGCCGCTGGCGTCGTTCCCGCGTACCGCGCATCGCGTCTCGATCCGATCGACGCCCTGCGCTACGAATGAGTCGCCGAGCCGTGAGACCAACCCGGGAGAGACCAGCATGAGACTTCGCGAAACCCTGCCGATGGCGCTCGAGGCGATCCGCGCCAACAAGCTGCGTTCGGTGCTCACCCTGGTCGGCATCGTCGCCGGCGTCGCCTCGATCATCGCCGTGATGACCGGCATCTCCGTCATCCAGTCGACCATGGAGAGCGAGCTCTCGGTGCTCGGCACGCAGACGTTTCAGGTGCAGAAGTGGCCAGCCGGCAACTTCGGCCCGGGCAACCGCGACTTCCGCAAGATCCAGGCGCGGCCGGCGGTCACGGTCGCCGACGCGGTGGCGATCCGCGAAAAGGTGAAGAGCGTCGACCTCGTCGGCGCCGAGCTCTGGCGCTTCGGCGCGGAGGCGAGCTACAAGAGCGAGAAGACCGAAGGCAATCTCTGGGTGGTCGGCGGCGATGGGCAGTACGCGCCGAACAACACCCACCTCGTCGGCCTCGGACGCAACCTCTCGGACGAAGATGTGCGTGTCCTGCGGCGCGTCGCGGTGATCGGCTACGCCGTCGCCGACCGGCTGTTCCCGTTCATCGATCCGATCGGGCAGGAGGTGAAGATCGACGGCCACAAGTACTCCGTGGTCGGCGTCTTCGAAGAGAAGAAGTCGGCTGCCGGCGGCAACTACGACAACTACATCCTCGTTCCGATCAGCTCCTGGATCCGCACCTACGGCTGGCGCGACAGCGACGGCAACCGCGAGCGCTCGGTCAACATCACCGTCCGCGCGCTCTCGCCCCAGCTCCTCGACGAGGCGATCCAGGAGACCCGGGCGGTGCTCCGCGTCCAGCGCGGCGTGCCGCCCGGCGAGGACGACAACTTCGACATCTTCACCAACGACAGCCAGATCAAGCAGTTCAACCAGGCGACTCGCGGCGTCAAGCTCGGCGCCTTCGTCATCGGCATCATCGCGCTGGTCGTCGCCGGCATCGGCATCATGAACATCATGCTGGTGTCGGTCACCGAACGCACCCGCGAGATCGGCATCCGCAAGGCGCTCGGCGCCAAGCGCCGGGCCGTGCTCGCGCAGTTCCTGCTCGAGGCGATCCTGCTGTGCAACTTCGGCGGCGTGTTGGGCGTCCTGATCGGTTTCGCTCTCGGCAACCTGGTGACGATCTTCACCGGCTTCCCCATCCACGTGCCGGTCGAGTGGGCGGTGAACGGCCTGCTCTTCTGCACCGCCGTCGGCCTCACCTTCGGCATGTGGCCGGCGATGAAGGCTTCTAAGCTGGCGCCGATCGAAGCCCTGCGCTGGGAGTAAGGGGAGCGACCGCCGTCGCCTAACGCGCCGCGGCCTCGGTCGCGGCCTGCTGCAGTAGAGCGTCGAGGGCGGCGCGATCGTAGAGCCGACCCGCCGCGACCACGGCGCGGATCCGCCGCGTGTTGCGGATGTCGTCGAGCGGGTTGGCCTCGAGGAGCACGAGGTCGGCCCGCTTCCCCACCGCGACGCTGCCGGCGAGATCCTCCTCCCCGAAGAAACGCGCCGGCCCGACGGTGGCGGCGGCGAGAGCCTCGGCCGGCGTGAGACCGGCGGCGACGAGCCACTCGAGCTCCTCGTGCACGGAAAGCCCGGCGAGCGGTACGTCGCACGTGCCGAACTCCTCGAGCGCTTCGGCGGAGGGCGGCATCGTGTCGGTGCCGGCAAGAAGGCCCACGCCGCCGCGCTGCAGATCGCCGACGATTCCAAGTTGGCGCGCGAAGAGTGCCGCGGCCGTCGCAGTTGGCGGCGCCGGAGCCGACTTGGCGCAGGCCGCCCGCGCCGAGGCGAAGACGACGCGCCGCTCGGCCTCGGTGCGCGGGCGGGCCGAGGGACTGAGGACGGTCAGGGTCGGGCAGTGCCACGTGCCGTGCTGCCGCAGCAGGGCGACGAGATCGTTCGCTCTCGCCGGATCCCAGGCGTCGAGCAGGGCCTGCTGGTGGACGGGACCGAGCGCCCACTTCCAGAAAGCCGCCTCGCTGCCGGCCTGGCGCGCCTCCTCCATCTTCTGCACCAGCTCGCGCCGCAGCTCCGTCTCGCGGCTCGACGCATCGAGCACGAAGCCGCCCAGGCTGCTGCCGAGGTGCTCGATCGAGCGCTGTCCGGCGGCGATCGCATCGCGCGCAGGGATTGCCGCCGGCGTGTGGCCGACGACCTCGAGGCCGCCGGCGTGCGCCGCGGCGACGATCGCCGCGTAGGCCTCGAGCGCGACCCAGTCGTGCACCTTGACGAAGTCGCCGCCGCGCGCGCGCACCGTGGCGACCGCCGTGCGGCCTTCATCCGCCGTCGTCGCGTACAGGCGCCCTTCGCTCTGGTAGGCGCGCCGGCCGTCGAGCGTCGGCCCCGCCAGCACCAGGCGCGGACCGACGCGCGTGCCGGCGGCAATCTCCCTCCGCCAGGCAAGCATCTCCTGCGTCTCGGCGGCCGAGGCGCTCCCCATGTCGCGCGCCCCGGTGACGCCGTAGGCGACCAGCAACGGCAGTCCCTCCGGGTAGGAAGCCAGATGCACGTGCATGTCCCATAGCCCGGGAATGACGAAGGCGCCCCGGCCGTCGATCATCTGCGCGCCTGTGGGAGCTACGTTCGACGCTGGGCCGACGCTCGCGATCCGGTCGCCGATGATGATGATCGACTGCCCTGGCATCGCACCCGCGGGACCGACAATGTGGACGTTCGCGATCACCGTCGCCGGCGGGGCGGCGGCCGCCGGTGCAACGGCCAGCGCAAACGCTATCCACCGCAGGGCGTTCATGACTGTCCAAGCTAGCACGGCCTCTGCGGCACACGGGCCGCGGAACCGCGATCGTCTGCGCTGCGAGCCCGAGGCCTGCCCGGCAGCGACGTCGCCGGAGGCTAGCCGGCGGTCGGCGCGAGCGCCGGACCAGGCTCCTTCGCGCCGCGGATCGCCAGCCAGAAGATGATCGGCACCTCGGCCATCACGAGCATTCCGGTCACCGGCGAGACCTGCTCGACGTACTGCGGCAGCACCAGGGTGACGAAGGCGTCGACGAGATAGGCGGCGCCGGCGATCCACAGCAGGTAGCCGAAGAGGCGCGGAATGAAGCGCGAGCGGATGACCAGAACGCCGAACGGCAAGAGCCACAGTCCCCAGAAGATCGACGCCACGGTGATGCCCTTACCGTGCAGGCGGTAGAAGAGGTAGGCCAGCGCGTCGAGTTGCGGGCGGGAGAACACGGCGAGGTAGTCGGCGCCGCCCAGCAGCGCCAGCGCGGCGATCTCGTTCAGCACGTTGACGAAGACGATCGGCACCGAGACCAGCGCGCCCAGAATCACGACCAGCTTCGCCTGATGCTCGTCCACCGGCCGGAACAGGCGGTAGAGCGCCAGCACGAGAAAGACGGCGATCGCCTGATGTACGAGCTCGCTGGCGATGCCCGCCCGCAGAAGGCCCGGAGACGCGCGGATGAGCTCCGCCGTCGCCGTGGCGTCGCCGTCGACGAGCAGCTTGCCCGGAACGTACATGAGTCCCAGCGGCGCAGTCAGAGCGAGCAACAGATAGAGAAGTCCGGCGTATCTCGCCTTCCGTTGGATCGTGTCCATTCTCACTTCCTCCACGCACGCCTCGCCCGCCTGCCGTCATCACCTGCGAGAGCTTCCAAGGACTCTACGTCGGCGAGCCTCCCGTGTTACGCGGCGTCCCCCCTGGCGGCTTCGCCCTCCGCCGAAGGGTATACACTCCGCTGAGCTCAGAGTTCGTTCGCAGTCGAAGGATGGTCCGGCTGGCATTGCCACGGCTTCGCCGTTCCGTGGCGTTTTCGCGTCCACTGACGAGGAGAAGAGACCATGATCCGAAGAGACTTGATCGCAGCCGCTTGCACCGCCGTCCTCCTGCCCCTTGGCCTCGCGGCCCCTGCCTGGGGACAGAACGACAAGCCCCCCGCCGCCGAGCAGCCTGCGGACGAGGCGGCCGCAGACCAGGCCGCAGCGGAGGGCGACCCCGAAGGAGTGTTCGAGGAGATCACCGTCACCGCCAAGAAGCGCGAGGAGAGCATCTACGAGGTGCCGGTGGCGATCACCGCCTTCACCGGCGAAGAGATGCAGCGCCAGGGCATCTTCGACCTGATCGACATCGGCAAGTTCGTTCCCAATCTCAACGTGACCGGCTTCTCGGCCGGGCACACCTCCTCCGCCAATCCGTTCATCCGCGGCATCGGATTGCAGGATCACCTGATCACCACCGACCCCGGCGTCAGTGTCTACGTCGACGGCGTCTATCTGGGGCGGCAGGTCGGGCAGAACTGGAATCTCGCCAACATCGAGCGCGTCGAAGTGCTACGCGGGCCGCAGGGAACGCTCTACGGCCGCAACTCCATCGGCGGTGCGATCAACATCATCACCCGTGCGCCGGGGAGCGAGGAAATCAGCCGGGTGACTCTCGAAGCCGGCTCGCGCGGTCGCTGGGGCGGCAACCTCTACACCAACCAGCGCCTCACCGATCGGTGGTCGGTCTCGGCGACCGGCGCCTACACGCGGCGCGACGGGCTGGGCGAGTTCGTCAACCTGCCGAACGCCGACGTGCAGGTCGGTGAGCTCGAGGAGATCGCCACCCGTATCGGCATCCGCTGGCAGGCGTCCGATCGCTTCTCGCTGCAGATCAACGCCGATGCCAACCAGGGCGACGGCGGACTGCGCCCCTATCGCACGCTCATCGACGAAGTCCCCAACGGCGGGGTCTACGGCGCCGGCTATCGCAATTCGGACACAGCGCGGAATCCGTACGACAACAATACCGGCCAGATCGACCAGACACGGGTCACCAACGAGGCCGAAGGATTCGCTCTCACCGCCGACTGGGCAATCTCCGACCATCTCTCGGCGAAGCTCCTGGTGAGCGACCGCCACTCCGAATACGAGAGCGGTCTCGACGACGACGGCCTCTTCGACAACTTCCTGGCCTTCCCCGAAACCGGCTTCGCCGACCAGACCTCCGCCGAGCTGCAGCTGTCCGGCGAGTTCGGCGCTCTCGACTTCGTCGCCGGCCTCTACTTCTTCGACGAAGATGGCGAAAACGATCAGCGGCCGACGGTTTTCCTCGGCGGCCTGGGGACCTTCAACCTGAGCCAGCAGGTCGAGAGCCAGGCGGTCTACCTGAATCTGGGCTACCGCCTCAACGAGCGCACGCGGCTCTCCGGTGGTCTGCGCCTCACCCAGGACGACAAGGAAGCCTTCATCAACATCAACGACGGCCTGATCGACACCCGCGCGCAGGACGACTGGTCGGAGGTCAGCGGCGAGGTCGCAATCACCCACGAGCTCGCCAACGGCATGAACGTCTACGGCGCCATCCAGAGCGGTTACCAGTCCGGGCAGTTTCCGGCCCGTCCGTACTGCCTCTTCGGATCGCTCGACTTCAGCCAGCCGGGCAACGTCAGCCAGCCCAACTGTTTCGTCGCCAGCGATCCGATCACGGCGATCAACTACGAGGTCGGTCTCAAGGGCCAGGCAGCGGACAACCTGCTCATGAGTGTCGCGCTCTTCTACACCAACTACTCGGACCTCCCCTACCAGGTCTCGACGACCACGGGCGCGGGCTTCGACACCCGCAACATCATCGTCGACCAGAACTCCTGGGGCGCCGAATGGGAAGGCACCTGGTATGCCGGCGGCGGCTTCTACCTGCACTCCAGCCTGGGCTACATCAACGCCGACGTAGACGATCCGAAAGCCGTCGCCCCGCTCACCCCGGAGCTCACGGCATCGCTCAGCCCGGAGCTCATCCTGAGCCTCGACGGCGGCGACAAGGCGTCGTTCCGCGTCGACTACTCCTACCGTGACGAGATGTTCGGCGAGCCGACCTCCGACCCCGGCCGCTTCACCAGGATCGACAGCCGCAGTCTCCTCAATGCCGACATCACCTACCATGCGCCGGAGGACCGCTGGTCGCTGGGCGTCTACGGCAGGAACGTCACCGACGAGCGCTACGACAACGGCCGGTTGAACACCGGCGACTATGTTCTCGTCATCCTGAGCAACGACGCCAGCGAGTTCGGCCTGCACTTTACGACGCGGTTCTAGAACGGCGATTCTGCGGTTCTGAAGCGCCTCGGCGATGCCCGGGCCGAGGCGCGGCCGGCCGCATACAATGACCGCAGGTGTTTCCGTCAGCTCCAAGCCCGAGTGATCCGCCGTCCCCGGCGCAGGCCGTTGCTCTCACCGGGGGCGCCGGTCGGCTCGCCGTCGCCGCTCTCGGCGTGCTGGCGATCGCCGCCAGCCTTTTCAGTATCCGATCGACGGACCTGTTCTGGCACCTCGCGAGCGGGCGCTTCATGGTGGAGCATCTCGCGCTCCCCCGCCGTGACCCGTTTCGTTTCGGCCTCGGCGGCGGACTCGACTGGGTCGACCACGAGTGGCTGTTCCAGTTGCTGGTGGACTTCGTGCACCGGCTGGGAGGTCTCGAAGGGCTGATCGCGCTGCGCGCGACGCTGGTGCTGGCACTCGCCACAGTGCTCTGGCTCGCCCTTCGCCGCACCGGCATCAGCGTCGCCGCTGCGGTCGCGCTCACCGCGGTGACGTTGCTCGGCGCGCGGCCGCGATTCCTCATCCGGCCGGAGCTCGTCACCTTCGTGGCGCTGGCGATCGAGCTCTCGCTGTTGCGTCGCCTGGCGCAGGACGCCGACGCCGCCCGTCGCCGCCGCGCGCTCTTCGGACTGCTGGCCCTGACCGTCGTTTGGATCAATTTCCACGGACTCGCCCTGCTGGCGCCGCTCGTCGCTGGCAGCTACCTGGCTGGGGCGGCGCTCTCGCCGGCGGGCGGCGCCGCACCGGAATCCGCCATCCGGCGCTGGCGGCGGGCGGTGATGACGCCCGTGGGACTCGCCCTCGCGATGCTGCTGAATCCCTGGGGGGTCGAAGTGCTCTCGGTCTCGGCGGGAATCACTGGCGCACTATCTGACCTCGCTGCCGTCAATCCGGAGTGGTTGCCGGTCTGGCGCGCGCCGCAGCCGAGGATCTTCGCGATGCTCTTTGCCGGCTTCGCGGCCATCGCTGCGCTGGTGGCTGCGACGGCCGTGCGTACCCGTCGCGTTCATCTGCCGAGCGCCCTCGTCGCCGCCGGACTCGCGGGCCTGGCGTTGACTGCTGTTCGCCATCAGGCGCTGTTCTTTGTCGCCGGAGCCTTCCTTGCCGCCGAGACGCTCGCCCTGCGCCGGGCGACCGGGACGCCGTCACCCCTCGAGCACGAGCGCCCAGCGGGCTCCTCTCTGCCCGCGGCGGGCGCGGCGACTTTCTGCCTGCTGCTCGCCGTCTGGTGTCTTCATCCACCGGCGAGCGGTCCGCTCGCACCGCGGCAGGGCCGGTTCGAGCTCTCGCGCGGCATCGCTCCGCACCGCTTCCCGGAGGCTGCGGCGAACTGGCTCGAGCAGCGCCCCGGTATCGGTCCGCTCTACAACGAGCTCGCGCACGGCGGTTACCTCCTCTGGCGGCTCTATCCGCCGCGCCAGGTGTTCCTCGACGGTCGCATGGAGCTCGAGCCGAACCTCCTGCGGGA
>Ga0138256_10006095_pt1 | contig 12759 bp, 6 predicted proteins | sample KNB2016incub_MG_FD_105486 | JGI IMG/M metagenome (GOLD analysis project Ga0138256, IMG submission 105486) | Active sludge microbial communities from wastewater in Klosterneuburg, Austria - KNB2014incub_MG | ecosystem: Engineered > WWTP > Activated sludge > Unclassified | place: Austria... | reverse complement strand
TGTTGAGGGCCGCCGAGGAGAGGAATTCGACGCTGGCGAAGTTCAGAACCAGCAGTTTGCGACCTTCCTTTTCGACGAGAGCAAAGAGCTCGTCCCCCAATTCCTGGATGTTGGTGGCGTCGATGATCTTGCGGTCGACAAACCGGACCAGCGTTACATCGCCGGTGGTGCCGCTGAAACTGGTCAATTCAATCCGCCGATAAACCGCCATACCAGGCTCCCGAATAAATGACGCCGAGGGGTGGACCGATAAGAATCTCTGAGGCCGCGCAGGAATACCGCCCGTCGTCACCCGCAAGCAGTCAAATTACTCCACACCCCCCGCGAATGCAATCCGCAGCGAAGAGGGGGAGTGTCCGGTTTTGAGTGACACCTTAGGTCAAAAGTTCGACTGCGGCTAGAACCAGAAACACCACTGAGCATCCCAAAAGAACCCATCCTCCGAGCCGGTAGGTGCTTAATGGTGTTACCTTGGCTACGGTTCGGTTGAAACTGAAGAGCGACCGTTCCTCGCGATAGCGATTAATCTGCGGTGCGAATCGCAGAATGACATAAGCCCCAATCGCAAAAAATATTGAGGCGGCGATAGCACCAACAGCCAACCCCATTGTCTCACCCGTGCTGAATGACCGTGCTGCACAACTCTTCAAAAGTCCCAAGAGGGTCCGTCGCCTCGGCCATCATAGCCGCCGTGGGGCGATTTTTTCCACCCGTGCCGCTGTTACCACATGACGGGCGAGCCATACGAAGTTGTAGTAGGCGATGAACGGCGAAACCTGTGCCGACCACGCCCCGGCGTTCGGTCCCTATCACTACGCGCGGGGTGTGGTCCATGTTGACGTTGCGATACTGCTTGATGATTTGGCCGCAGCGAGCGTGACTAACTCATGCGATTATTAAGCACTTTACCGACGGCCGCACCAATACCGTTGATCGGCTGCGATTGAGGCGTCGGTTTCGCGGTCGAGTTGCTGCCGGTGGGGGTAGTGGAAGTTGCCGGTAGAGGGACGGTCACCACGCGTGGCGGATTCGGTTTGGGCGGAGTCTGCGGTGGTGTGTTCCGCGGCGGGTTGGTGGGCGTGCGAGGCGGATTCGTGGGCGGAGTTACGATGGCGGTAGCCTGGCCAAAATTAATGTCGCGGAAACTCTGATCGCCACGCGTGATGGTGATCGTGGGCTGAGCCTTCGAGGTTTCGGTCCACCCTGTAGGAGTGACTTCACGCACGGTGAACTTCCCGACGCCGAGTCCATCCTGAATATCAAAGCGGTACTTGCCCGCGGCATCGGTCGTGGTGCTGGCGATCACCTCGCTCGTTTCGACATCGAGCAGTTGCACGGTGCGTCCCTTCAGTCCTTGTTCGCCCTTACCGGCAAGGCCGTCGCGATTCGCATCTTGCACCACACGGCCAGAGATCTCCACCTTGAAGACAAATGCATTCTGCTGCAAGTTCGTCAGTTCGGTATTGCGGCGAATGACGTCGGTGAGCGTCGTGTTTTGGACATCACGCAGTTCAGCGCCGGAGAGGGAACGTTGATACCAGAAGCGATCGCCGTCACGCAGTCGCGTGAATTGATCGACGAGGATCTTCTGCACGAGCGGGCCGACGCTGCTTCCCTTCACATGATCTTCGGCCAACATGCCGACCCAGGCATCGATGTTGTTGACCGTGCCGTACAGGTTCTTGAGTTCGGTTTGCAGCGCTGGATCGGAAGTGATTTGCGCAAAGGTAGTCACCTTCGGCAGACCGTAGGCGGCTCGTAGCGAGTTGTAATCCGGCAGGCCATGATCGCGGCCGCGCTGGATATTCAAGCTGGCCAGGTCGAGACCGCCGGCGCCGGGCGGCCCGAAGAGGAAGTTCCGTACGCTGTCGACGATTTGATTGTCGATTTCCGAAGAAGGATCGGAAGCAAGATACTTCAGCACCGATTCGAGGCCGTTGTCCGAAACGAGATTCGGATTGAAGAAGGCTTCGGCGAGCGAAACCTCTTCGGCTACTTCGTTGCCGTTGTTATCGAGGAACTCGATATCGTCGCCGAGCATGCTGTGACCCAAGCGAAACGCAGCCGTCGCGAACTCATTGGCGATGCCAGGGTTCACGCTCGGGTTGTAGCCCTGATACGGCTTGAGGGCGCCATCGCCCATCAGCGAAGGGAGCCATTCGCGATAGGTGATGACTTGCAGTTCGCCGATCACGATGTTGCGAGCCGCTTGATAGAGTTGCTCGTCGGTCCACGTGGGATGTTGCTGGGCCAGGTTGCCGGCCACGCGATTGTGCTCGCGCACGAAGAGCGTATGGAGGCTGGTGAGTTCCGGGTTTTCGTTCGCGCGCACATCGCCGGCCGCGAACATCTCTTCATTCGCGACAAACGGATTGCCATTCCCCATCGGCACGATTCCTTGGGGCATCGTGGCGGGATCGTTGCGCGGCAGCAGGCCATCGGCAGTCATGAGCAAGCGACCACCGACATGCTCGCGCAGTTTGCTGGCTGTGTCGGCATCGGAACCATAGATCTGCGAGCCATCAATCCAGGATGTGACGCTAGTCACTTGCTGACGCGGATTGCTCGCGCTGGCGCCGGTCGCGGGATCGTAGTCGGAGCGCGTGAGCGGAATGGTCTGCGTGCCGGTGCCCGTGGGATCGAAATAGGCATCGCCGGTCGGCACGGGAACGGAGAACAACTCCGCAGGTGTGGCCGTGTTGGTCAAATCGAGATCGTGATCGAGAAACTGCCCCCAGGCGTAGATCATCGCCGAAAGATTTCGCTCGCTAAGATCGCGCACCGCTCCTTCATCGGCCAGCGCGTTACTGACCGCGCGAGCGCTCGGGCGCGTGGTGCCGGCGGGAGTCGAGATGCCGTCGGTATAGGCGGAAAGATTGTTCTTGCGAATGAACTCTTCGCCGGCAGTTCCCCAATCGGGATTAGTCAGGTTGTTGCCGCTGCCATCGATCGCACGGATGTCGGCAGCCATTAGCTGACGGCTTTCCAGCCCTTCTAAGAAGAGCCGTCGCTTTTGAATCTTCTGAGCGACAGTCGCCCGAGCTTGAGACTTCTTCGAAGCCGTCAAACGAAACCACAGGAGCTGAAACATGAGAGGTGCCTCTTCGGTTGGAGCGCGATAAACTCGCGCGCGGGTACACAGCCGAAAGAACGCGAACGGTTCCTTCGCCGGCAAGTCGCAACTCACGGCGCGGCTCTTCCCCGAGAGATAAGGCAGGAAAGTAGGCCGCGACGAAGTTCAGCGCCGGCGTTGGTGGGAAGCCGTTCACGTTCCGGAGTGAAGGCTCGCGAACCAATGGGGCTGAAGCGGTTGAACTCTCGGAGTGGAAAGTTCGGACCGCAGCGAATCGCCTGGTGAGGCAGAATTTACCGAGACGAAGCTGAAGAGAACGTGAAGTGGAAAGAATTTTGAGATTGGCGAGAGATGTTCTCGTCGGTCCGCTTCAACGGGGGCATGGATTGATGTCCACGCTACGGTTGGACAATTCGAGACACATCAGCCCGCCGCTACCGTCTCGGGCAAAGCGTGCAGCATGTGATCGCTCATGGCGTCGTACTTGGGTGGAAAGAGCAACTCTCGCACGCCGGCAAGCAGGTTGGCACATTCGGCAGGGGCGAACGTTTCATCCAGCCACTGGGCGAAGTCGTCGAGTTGCCGGCGACCCTCGGGCCAACGAACGAGCATCACGCGGTTGCATTCTTCCAGCAATTGATAGACGCGGGCGCGAGTCACACCGAGCTTGCGGGCTTGCACACGAACGCTCACCACAGTGGCATTCGTAGCGGGTACGGGTGCGCCGATCCCGAGTCGGTCGCGTGCGATCGCGGCCACGGTCTCGCCACAGTCGAGGTCGATTTGGGCAAGCAAAGGCTGAATCAGCCCTTTCTCGAGCTGAACCCGAGTAGGCGCGTGCCCCTGCGAGCGGAGGGCGGCCAAATTGTTCTCGAGTTCGATCACAAACTTCGGCTGCAGTCGCACGGCCAGACCAGCCAGCGACTGAATGGTCGTAAGCATATTGTGAACGGCGTGGAAGACTTCCAAGACTACGCGGACGCGTTTCTCGCCGTGCGTTTTAAGGGCACGAATTTCGGCAAGAGTATAGTTCAGATAAAAGCCAAGCTGCGTATCCCAGATGACGGTGGGAACTTCGCGCAAGGCGGGGCAAAGCCGGCCCACCTTCTCGTAGGCGAGACCATGTACCTGCACCTGGTGTCGCCACTGAGCCCAGACGAGTTCCGACACCATTTCGGGATTGAACTGACCGTTGTCGGTGGCGACCGTCGCGGCAACCGTGACGCGCCCCTTCTTATCGGCCGGAAATGCCGAAAGTGCGTTGGGATCGGTCTTCAATGCCCGTCCCAATAATTTGACCAGGGATAACATCTTTTTTTTGCCGATGCCCGGCGTGGCGGCCAGTTCATCGAAGGATTGCTTGAGCAGGCTGCCCAGTGTTCGCGGCAAAAACGCCAGCGGAAGGCGGCGATCGGCCGGTAGTACCCAGAATGCGAGTGGCTTTTCCAGACGATCTTGAAAGTCGCCTTCCAGCAGCACGGCTCGGACGTTGTCGTAGGCGGCGCGCAGCTTTACTTCATCGGCAGAAGAAGTCTTGGGCATCGAATCTCTCTCCTCGGGTGGGCGGCAGGGGCTGACTCCGCGCGCGGTGGGCTCGCAGGAATCGCTGCAAGCGGTTCTGTGAGCTCGGCTGGCGCTGCAAGGCCCCTAGCCGTCAAAGACGAAGGCACCCAGCAGTGGCTGGCGGTTGGAGCAGTTATCAACACACGAGTCCCTGAACGCGCATTGACTCTGCTAAGTACATTCGCAAGTAAGACGACTGACCTTTCCAGGTCTACGGATTTTTTACGAAATTGTTACTGAAATCCGGCAAGTCGGCGGGACCAGATCGCAGCTGACAGCTTCCGTCATCTTGTTAAACGCAAAGGGATGAGAAAGGGGGTGGGGAAAGTGCCAAAAATTTCCACTTTCGGCTTACTTGAAATTCTCAACCCTGCAGAGCGGTTCGTCAATCGCGCCAACTCGTAAGAGAGTGTGAATTATCTGCTAATGTTCGCTAGCGAATACAGAAAAACATCTAATGGAACGTAGGCTACCGTTAAACCCCGCTTGCGGCCTTCCGCAGGGCGTCTTAAGTCCCATTAAGTTTTCTGCTTAGGCTCTCAAGAAACGCTGTCGCAAAAATGCCAATGGAACAAGCGAGGCGGCTGATCTACATTCCCGCGCACCATTTAGACGATTAGACCGATTGAAGTTACTACTCCACTTTTTTCGGTTTGTATTCGTGATTTCGCTTTCTCAGAACTTCAGCCTTTACAATCTTGTCCGGCTGAGGGGGTGAAGGTGCTTGCGGGTCACGCCGCTGCAGCTTCGCTAGCACATCCATTCCTTCAACCACTCGACCAAAGGCGGTGTGGCGCTGATTGAGGTGCGTCGTGGGGCGGAACGTCAAGAAGAATTGCGAGCCTCCCGTATCTTTACCCGCATGAGCCATGCTCAAGGTACCGCGGAAGTGCTTCCGGGCCTCGGGTTTCTCGCATTCGCAATAAATCTCGTAGCCTGGTCCGCCACTCCCATCGCCCGTCGGGTCGCCACCCTGGGCCATGAAGTTCCCCAGCACGCGATGAAAGGTCAGGCCATCGTAGAACTTCTTATCGACCAGGCTGATAAAATTTCCCACGGCACCCGGAGCTTCGTTTTCGAACAGTTCGATCACGATCGGCCCCTTCGAGGTTTCGAGCTTCACGCGGGGCAGGTCGTCGGCCTTGGCTTCCTTCTCGCGAATGACCTTCTCGGCTTCCCAGGCCTTCTTTTGAGTAGGCAGTTCCTTGAAGTATTCCTGTGCATCGCGATCCAACTTGCCCGCATCGCTGGCCAGTTTGAGATACTTCTCGGCGGTCTCGTAGTCGTCCATGCGATAGGCAACGGTGCCCGCAATGGTATAGAGCAGAGGCTCTTCGCACTTCTTGTCGATCATCATCTGAGCGATTTTCAGGGCCGCTTCGTGCTCGTCGCGGCGAGCGTCGAGAGCCGCCATGCCGATCAGCGTGCGAGTAACCTCGACGCTCTGGTTGGGCTCAGCGGCAAAAGCCGCTTCGGCAGCCGTTCGCAACTCGGGCAACAATTTCTCGCTCTCACCGACGAGCTTTGTGTACTCGGCCTTCATTTCCGAACGCTTCACGGCATCCGTTTGGCTGGCATAGGCGGTGGCCAGATCACTTAGTTGCTTATCAATGCCACTCCACTTCGCTTGCACCGCCTGGAACTTCCCGGCGGGCGAATCGTCGGCCGGTTCAGCGGGCTTCTCCGTGGGCTTCGCTTCTTCCTTCTTGGCATCAGCCTTCGCTTCGGCTTTCGGTGCTCCATCCTTGGTGGCGGGCTGACCGAAGGCTGCGCAGCCGCTGCCGAGGGCAATGACGAGCGACAGGCACGATGCCGATTGAACCAAGCGGGAGAAGTGATGCGTCATGGCATGAACCTGGTGTGGATAGCGCGGCATGAATCCGCGCTCGTGAGGTTAGAAGTGGAGGGAAAGCATCAGGGCAATACATCTACTCGAAGCGGGAGCTTACTCGACCTTCTTAGGGACGTACGCATGGTCCCGCTTCCGTTCGACCGTGGCCTTCACGATCTTGTCTGGTGTGGCCTTTTGCGGAGCCGAAGGGTCGCGACGCTGCAACTTCTCGAGCACGTCCATGCCCGAAACGATGCGGCCAAAGCAAGTGTGCTTGCCGTTGAGGTGCGAAGTGGGACGGAAGGTGAGGAAGAACTGCGATCCGCCCGTGTCTTTGCCCGCATGAGCCATGCTCAAGCTGCCGGCAAAATGCTTGCGATAGTTCGGCTTATCGAGCTCGCAATAGATCTGATAGCCAGGCCCGCCGGTGCCATCGCCCGTCGGGTCGCCACCCTGAGCCATGAAGCCCTTCAGCACGCGGTGAAATGGGGTGCCGTCATAGAACTTCTTTTCGACCAGGCTGATGAAGTTGCCCACGGTGTCGGGAGCTTCGTTTTCGAACAGTTCGAGAACGATATCCCCCTTCGTGGTTTCGATCTTCACACGGGGCAAGTCGTTGGCTGTTGCTTCCGCTTCTCGCAATTTCTTTTCTTCTTCCCAATAGCCTTTGTAGGCGGGTGTTTCGCTCGAGTATTCGTCTCCCGGCGATGCCAGGGTGCCGGCATCTTGCGCCAGCTTGAAGTACTCTTCGGCCTTGGTGAAATCGTTCAAGCCAAAGGCGGCGATGCCGGCCGCGTTGTAGATCTGCTTCTCGCCGCTGTCGTTTTTGATGAGCAGTTCGGCCAGATCGAAGGCCGATTGATAGCGATCGTTCTGGGCATCATCGATGGCCATCTTGACCAGGAATCGCGTCAACTGCGGGTCTTGATTGGGGGCCGCTTCATAAGCCTTTTTGCCGGCGATCGTCAGTTCGGGAATCATGGTGTTCCCTTGCACGACCAATTGTTCCCACTGCTTTTCCAGGGCGGGTCGTTCGGCCGGTTGTGCTACCGCATACTTCAACTTGAGCTTGCGCAGGTCGTCGATGACGGCCGACCAACGCTTCATGAGCGAGTTGAAGTCGGAGTCGCCGGCGGCAGCCTTAGCTTCGCCACCTTTCTTGTCTTCCGTCTTCGCATCCACGGCCTTCTTGGCCGGTTGTTTGGCTTCGGGCTTTTTGGGAGGAGTCGCGGCGGGTTGAGCGGTTGCGACACGGTTGCTCAGGGTTGCCAGAGCCAGCAAGAGCAGACCGAAAGACCAGTGGGAGAGTTTCAGCGAAGTGTGCATAAGGTAAGTTCCTCGAACGTAATGTGAGGTTGGAGTGCAGTCGTGTTCGGTGCGAACGTATTCCGTCTGTACGCAACGTGACAGCAGACGGATCGAATGAGGGAAGCCCCTTTGACAAGATCTCCGGCAAATTCACCCGCTTGCGGCGGCCCGCCGTCGGCGGGTTAAAGCGTGTACCATACACCATTTCGGGCAAGCTGATAATCGGCCACCTGGTAGTGGGCCAGGTTCGCTAACCTGCACCCGAGACGCAAACTTACGTCGACAGTTCTCCGCAAATATGCACTTCCCATTCGTCCTCTTCGTTGACTAATGGGTGGGGTTTTTCAACACTCATGCGCGCCGCATGCGGAAGTTACGCGGGTCGGTGTTGAATAACTCAGGGGATTTATCAACAGGCTCCACTTTCCCTGCGCGTCCTTGGCTGTGACGTAACTGGAGAATGGCTCCCCTTCACCAAAAACCGCTAGCTGCCGATTCGGGGATGCTTATTTTGATTACTTGCGCTAGAATTCCGGCTGCGGCGGCGCTTTGCCACCCGCTTCATTCCGTTTGCCAGCTCCCCAGGTGCCGTGATGGTTCCACGTTACTCGCCCCTTTCGCTGTGGCTTTCAACCGTATCGCTCGCTGGCCTACTGTTGCTGGCAGGCTGTGGTCAAGACGACGCTCCTCTCACGGCGAAGAACTCCAAGTTCAAGGTGAGCGACGGCAAGTCGGGCACTGCGGAGACCGAAGCCGCGGTCGGTGTTCCTCCGGCGACACCGCCGAGCGGCGCCTCGATCGAAAGCATGGCCGACGCGATCGACTCCCCAACAGGAACCGGAAATACCGGTTCGCCACCAGCGGCCAATGATACAGTAGCCGGCAAGACCAATCCTGCTGCTGCGCCTGGCAGTGGCGATGTCGTCGAAGACAAGAAGGGACTCACGATCAGCGGTGAAGTAGCCCAGATCGTCGAGACCATCAAGCAACTCAAAAGCACGCAGCCTCCGGGCAACACTCAGGAAGAGCAACTCGCCAATCTCATTCAAGCGCAGCGGTTCATCGTCGAACTCTCTACCAGGCTCCTCAACGCCAACAAGCATCCGCAACTCGATCAATTCGCTTTGAACGAAGCGACGGAAGCGCTCGTTGCTTTGGCCGAACTGCGCGATCCTTCGGCGGCAACGCGGATGAGCCAGTTCGCCGAGAACCTCAGCAAGCATCCCAATGCCGAACTGGCTCGCACGGGCCGATTGATGCTCTTCAACACCGACATGATCGCCAAGCTGCAAACCGAAGAGAAAGTCGATACCGAGCAAGTCCTCGCGGGCATCGAGAACTTGCTCGAGAAGGATGGTGGCGATCAGCAGGTCTTCATGGTCTCCACTCGCGTCTGTCAGTTCCTGAGCGAGCGGGGCGAAAATGAAACCGCCGCCAAGGGAATGCGGATGATCGCCACGTCGTATCAAGACAGCAAAGTTCCGGAATTGAAAGACGCGGCCAAATCGCTGTTCGACAATGCGACAGTCACCGAACTCAACGTGCCGGGCATGCTCAACGATGTGTACGACAAAAAAGAAGGCTCGGAAGACAAGCTCCTTACGGGCCTGCAGAGCCTGTTCAAGGAGAAGAATCCGAATCCGCTCTTCATCGCGCCGATTCTCGACGTGATCATGCGGTTTGAACTTCTCAACAAGCCCGCCCTGGTCGAGAAGATCTATGTGATGCTCGAAACAGCTTACGCCGGGCACGAAAACGCCGACATTACCAAACAACTGACCGAACTCATCGGCAGCGGTCGCAAGCGCTATGCCCTCGTCGGCCAGCCTTTCGCGGCCGATGCCGTGACGACGGACGGCAAGAAATTCGATATCCAGGAGTTCAAAGGAAAGGTCGTGCTGGTGAACTTTTGGGGAACGTTTGCCCCGCCCTCGCTTGAAGAAATGCCGATCATTCGCAAGCTGCACAACGACCTGCAGGGCCAAGGGCTGGAAGTGGTCTGCCTCGATCTCGATGTCGAGCTGACCCGCGTCGAAGCCTTCTTCAAGTATCAGCAAAAGTCGATTCCCTTCCCGAACTACCTTTCGCCCGAAGTGGTGAGTGGTACCAAGCTCAAGGACTGTCACGAAACCTCCCTGGCTACTTCGTTTGGTCTGCGGGCCGTACCCTTCTACGTCCTGGTGAATAAGGAAGGAAACGTCGATTCGATCTATCATTTCCGCCTTGAACCCGAACGGGCCGGTGGTCGTCTCAAGGAACTGCTCGCCCTCAAAGAAGCCCCTGACTTTTCGACGAAGCCCGCCGTGATCGAAAACCCCACGATCCCTCGCGCATTTCCCACGCCGCCCCTCACTCCGCCCGAAGCATCACCGGTTCCTCCTGCAGAAAAGCCTGCAGAAAAACCTGCTGAGCCGGCAAAGAAGGAAAGCGGCAGCTGGCTGCGGAAGCTCGATCGACAATTGGTCGCCGCTGTCTCTTCGCTGTCGCTCGATGCGTTCCTTGCTCCCGACGCTGCGGCCGAGGTGAAAGATCCCGCAGCTGAGCCCCCAGCACCCAATGTTTATCTCGCCAAGCCCGGACTCTCGAGCTCGCAGCTGACCGATTGGGTGCTGAAGATGCTCGATAAACCCAAGACCATTCAAGCTCGCGAAGGTTTTTCCGCGGCCATCGTCGAAGCTTGCGATCGCGTGCTGGCCGACAAGAGTGCCAAAGAGACCGAACAACTTCTGGCCATCGAAAACAAGCTCGTAGTGCTGCACAAAGCAGCCTGCAACGATGACGCAGCCGCTGATGAACAATTGAAAGAGTTCGTCGCCTCCTTGAAGGATGACACCCGCCCGCGCGTCACTCGCGAAACCGATTTCTATCGCCAGGAACGCAAAGTGCTCGATGCCGCCGCGCTCTCGCCGGAAGAATGCGCCAAGCTGCTCCCCGAACTGCAAGCCTATTATGCGAAAGAAAAACTCGCTGCCAAACACCTGCGGATGGCTTCGGGAACCGTCGAGTTGATCAACAAGATTGCCGATGGCGACGCCCGTGAAAAACACTTCGCGGAGTTCGGCAACTTGTTCGCCAAGAGCACCAGCAAAGACCTCGCCCGCTATGGCAAGAAGCTCGCCCAAAAGCCCGAAACGAAAGAATCGGATCTGGTCGGCAAGCCGCTGGAACTGGCGGGTAATCTGGCCGATGGCAATCCATTTGTCTGGGAGAAGTATCGCGGCAAAGTCGTGATCGTCGACTTCTGGGCCACCTGGTGCGGACCTTGCCGCAAGGAGATGCCCAACGTCAAAGCCTTACGCGAAAAGCTCAAGGACAAGGGCTTCGAAATTGTCGGGGTGAGCGTCGATAAGGACGAAGAGGCCCTCGCCACCTATCTCGAAGAGAACGAGATTCCCTGGGAAACGCTCGCCGGTGAAGCAGCGGGCGAACTCGCCACCAAGTATGGTGTGCGCGGCATTCCCACGATGATGCTCATCGACCAGAAGGGAAACGTCGTCGCTGTGGCTCACCATGTGGCTGCCCTGGCGCCGGAAGCCGAAAAGCTGCTCGCCAAGTAAAGCCCCTCTTCTCCCGACCTCTGACCTCTGACCTCTGACTCCTGTCCCCCGAAGCCAGCCGCGTGACTATTCGTATCCTGCAGATCATTCCCACTCTTGTCCGCGGCGGCGCTGAGAAACAATTGGCCCTGCTGGCCACCGGCTTGCCCCGCGATCGCTTTGACGTGCATGTTTGCGTGCTCACGCACACCGGTCCGCTGGAAAGCACCCTAAGAGAAGCCGAGATTCCGCTTTCGTTCATCGACAAGCGTTGGAAGATCGATCCGTTTGCTTACTGGCGTCTGCGGAAAGAAATCAAACGTCTTCAGCCTGACATTGTGCAGACGTGGCTCTTCGCCGCGAATGCCTATGGCCGCCAGGCCGCCATGTCGACGGACGTGAAGCACATTCTCGCGAGCGAGCGTTGCGTCGATCCCTGGAAAGGGCGAGTGCAACTTTCCATCGACCGCGTGCTGGCCAAGCGAACCGAACGGATCATTACCAACAGCACCGGCGTGCAGGAGTTCTACGTCGAGCGTGGCCTGCCGGGCGAAAAGTTCGTCGTCATTCCCAATGGCATTCGCCCCTTCGCACCAGCAGAGACCACATCGCGCGAAGCGCTACTACAGGAACTGAAACTTCCCGCAGAAACAAAACTGATCGGCGCGGTGGGTCGCTTGTGGCCACAGAAGCGCGTGAAAGATCTGATTTGGGCCACGGACCTGCTGCAGTGCATTCGCGACGATACGCACATGCTGGTGATCGGCGACGGTCCGCAACGGTGGCGACTGGAGCGGTATGCCGAACAAGCGAACGTGGCTGGCAAGGTTCATTTTCTCGGTGAGCGGAGCGATGTGCCGCGTATTCTGCCTCACCTCGACTTGCTCTGGCTGGCCAGCGGCTACGAGGGGCAATCGAACGCCGTTCTCGAAGGAATGAGCGCGGGGCTGCCGATTGTCGCCAGCGATATTCCGGGCAATCGCGACCTGGTCGTGCATGAGCAAACGGGCTTCCTGGTCGATGTGGGCGACCGTGGCAGCTTTGCCCAGCGAGCCCAGCAACTGCTCGACAATCCTGAACTCGCCCAGCGTCTCGGTGCAGCCGGTCGCCAGCGCGTCCTCGACGAATTCTCCGTCGAAAAAATGGTCGCTCGTCACGCCTCGCTCTACGAGCAGATCGCCAGCTGACCCTATTCTGCAAGATTTTTTCCCAAGCAACCGCTCTTTTCTGCGAATCCCTTCTTCGCTGCGCATCGCAACGAGATGCGCTGGTGGCCGTTGCGGCCTGTAAGGGTGGGCCTTATATTCGGCGCGCTGGATTGAAGCTTACTTTTTGGAAGGGATTAGAACCATGAAGCTGCTGAACGTTATTTGGTGCTGGTCTGTTATTGCCTGCTTGGCTCTGGCGGGAGTTTCTCGCTGGCAAGAACAACCGCTGAGCGAGACCGG
>Ga0138256_10006094_pt1 | contig 12760 bp, 11 predicted proteins | sample KNB2016incub_MG_FD_105486 | JGI IMG/M metagenome (GOLD analysis project Ga0138256, IMG submission 105486) | Active sludge microbial communities from wastewater in Klosterneuburg, Austria - KNB2014incub_MG | ecosystem: Engineered > WWTP > Activated sludge > Unclassified | place: Austria... | reverse complement strand
CGGCCATACCCTTAGTAAAAATGGGCACAGTTGCGGCCAAGAATTCCAAACAAAAGTTGCAGACCCAGCCAGCGAAGCCAGCCCCAAGGCAGCACCCAGAAACCCCAATTTCAGAAAACCCAAGCCCAACAACCAACCCCCGACCAAAAAACGCCAAAAACCCAAACCAAAAGGCCCGAGCCTTCCGGCTCGGGCTTTGATTAGTCCGGTGATCATTCCACGGCGCACCAAATCAAAGCCCGGCCCGGAAGGGCCGGGGCCTCCGACTGGAATAATGTAGAATTCCAGACTGTTACATGGCTGAGGTGCGCGATGCTTTGAGTACTTGAATCCGGTGTCCGTTGGGCGCTGCGTAAACTGACAGGTTCCAAGAAGAACCGCGACTATTGCTGGTCGCCGGCTAGTGGCGGCGAGTACCACCCGCTTGGGTTGGGCACCCGTGAAACCGACAGTGAATCCGCGGCTACCAAGCATGCCGTTGGTGCGCGCGAGAACAAAGGTTCTCCGCCGCCCCCCAAGCCCGTGTAGATTTCGCTCTGCTTCCCGCTATCTTGGGCCAAACGAGAGTTTGGCCCGCGTTATTGTTTAGCCCGGATTACGGACCCCTCATGAAGCTTGCACTCAACGGATGCCTCGGCCGCATGGGGCGGCGAATTGCCGACATCGCGATTCAGGGCGGGCACACGCTGGTTGGCGCGATCGACCGCGAGAATCACGGTCGCTCTTTTGGCGAAATCGTCAACCTGCCTGTAAAGGTCGCAATCACCGGGGAGTACCTGGGGGGCGCAGATGTGCTGATCGATTTTTCGCTGCCGGAAGGTTTTTCGGCGCGGCTGGCTGAATGCGTCAAGCACGGAACAGCCTTCGTCAGTGGAACCACGGGCTTGAGCGACAAGCAGCTTTCAGAGCGTGACGCGGCTGCCAGAAAAATCCCTGTCCTCAGTGCCTACAACATGAGCCTGGGCGTGAATTTGCTGCTTTCGCTTGTGAAGCAAGCCGCGCAGAAACTGGGGCCTGACTACGACATCGAAATCGTGGAAATGCATCACCGGCTGAAAACTGATGCGCCCAGCGGCACGGCGGTGGCGCTGTTCAATGCAGCCTGCGAGGCCACGGGCCGCGACGCCAAAAAAGTCGCCAAGCACGGGCGCGAGGGCATGGTGGGCAAGCGCACGCAGCCTGAAATCGGCATCCATGCCGTGCGCGGGGGCGACGTGATTGGCGATCACACGGTCATGTTTGCCGGCGATGGTGAGCGCGTTGAACTGGTACACAAGGCCTCGAGCCGCGATACGTTTGCTCGTGGCGCTGTGCGCGCGGCGCAATGGATCGCCGGCAAACCAGCCGGGCTATACTCGATGGCGCAGGTGTTAGGCTTGTAGAGCTGGCGCAGGGCTAGCGGGTCTACGTGGTTTGGAAGTCACTCATGGTTCTTCGCAAACGCCTCTCCAAGGACGCTCGGCGCATCCAACTGCTGGATGCGGCAGCGAAGCTGTTTTGCAAGAGCTCCTTTGGCCAGGTCACCACGGCCGATCTTGCGGAAGCTGCCGGCGTAACTGAGCCCGTTCTTTACCAGCATTTTGAAACCAAGCTGGATCTGTATGTGGCACTGGTGAAACGCGCGCGCGAGGTGACGTTTGCCAAGTACGCCGAAGTCACGGAAAAAATGCCCACGCCCATGCTGAAAGTACTGGCCGTGATTCGCGTTCACGGTGGCGTGATGCGCGAGCTTGATCCCTATTTCCGGCTGCATCTGCGGGCGCTGGCCGCAAGCGACATGCCGCGCGTGCGCCAGGTTCTGCGCGAGAACTACCTGTCCTACGTGACTTACTTTTCGGGCTTGATCAAGCAGGCGCAGGACCAGGGCGAGATAGACAAAGCCGTGGACCCCGAAAGCATTTCGTGGTTCATCATGAGCCAGGGGCTTTTGTTGAACCTGTGTAACCAACTGGGCCTGAATCAACTTCAGGAACAGGGTTACATTGACGGCCTGCTCAAGGATGCCCTTGGGCACATTTCGCTTGTTCAGGATCCGCTGGGCATGATTGCCAAGCTGTTTCCGAGGCAGGCGCTGCCCGATGCAAACCCCATTGCAGAGGCTGAGCCTCCTCAATAAAGTGCCCGCACGTTCAATTTTCATGAGTGCAGGCTCAGGCCCATTGGCTTGAGTCAATACGCCGAGATTGCCGATGCCAGCCACGTTTCAAGAACTGCTGTCGAACACGATGTTTCAGTACTTCCTGATCTTCGCGTTCACGGTTTTTGGCGTGATTTTCGTGATCTTGAACGTCGATGTGCTGGGCAAATTCCTGTTCCGCCCGCACATGCCTGATGACCTGAAGCTGACCACCTATGAGTGCGGCGAGCCCACCATTGGCTCAAGCTGGGTGCAGTTCGACATTCGTTTCTACACCGTCGCACTGGTGTTCATCATATTCGACGTTGAAGTGGTGTTCCTGTTCCCCTGGGCCGCTGTGTTTTCGAAGCTTGGCGCGCCTGCCTTCTGGGAAATGCTGATTTTTGTTTTCATCCTGGGCGTCGGCTTCATCAACGCCTGGAAAAAGGGCGACCTGGATTGGGTTACGAGCACCGCAGCCCATGACGTTGCAGCGCAAAAAGAAGCCCGCCTGAAGTTGGCCAAGCAACGTGCGGAAGAAGCCGAGCAGCGGCGCGCCGCCTAGAAGAGCTTATGCCCAGCAAACCTGACATCACCGATATGGTCCCTGGCGTGCTTCTCACGAAGCTCGATTGGGTCATCAATTGGGGCCGCCGCAACTCGATCTGGCCCATGGGGTTTGGTCTGGCCTGCTGTGCCATCGAAATGATGGCGACAGCCGCCACCAAATTCGACCTTGACCGTTTTGGAGCAGGCGTTTTTCGTGGCTCGCCGAGGCAATCTGACCTGATGATTGTCAGCGGAACGGTCACCCACAAAATGGGCCCGAGAATCCGTACCCTCTACGAGCAGATGCCCGAGCCACGCTACGTCATGGCACACGGAGCCTGCGCAACCAATGGCGGCCCCTATTACGAATTCGGCTATCACGTGATGAAGGGTGTCGACCTGATTATCCCCGTTGACCTGTATGTGCCCGGGTGCCCGCCGCGCCCGGAGGCCCTGATCGATGGCATCATGAAGCTGCAGGAAATGATCAAGCGGGAAAGCGTGGCGAACCGGCACCGCCGCTTGGATTACTGGGAAGATCACAAAGACGAGCTGCTCAAAGAACTCGACAGCCACAAGAACACTTTCTTCGAGAACCCTGAAGAAAAAGAGTCCATCGTGGCCTGGGAAAAGAAGGTGCGCGAGTTCCGCGAGAAATATCTACCCAAAGAGGCGCTGGCAACTGCCTAGCGAGTTCTTCCCCGACTTCTGGCGTACAACCGATCACCGAGCATCATGAAGCCCACAGAAATCAACGCGATCTTGAAGGAAAAATTTCCACAGTACGTCGTGGAGCGTGCGGCATACCCTGAGATCAAGGCCGCGGAAGTCCCTGCGCGACCCAAGGCCCTGCTCAAGAGCGCGCAGATATTGCGCGAGGAGATCCAGATCAAGCCAGAGGCCCTGCGCGAGGTGATTCTCTACTGCAAAAACGAATCCCGCCTGAGCTTCGACATGCTGCACTGTGTTTCCGGCATCGACTACAAGGCGGGCGAACCGCTTGGCGTTACGTACACCCTCACGAGTATCAAGCACAAGCATTTCGTTTGCATCAACACGCGCATTCCGCGTGACAAGCCCAACATTGCCAGCCTCGTTGACATCTACCCGGCGGCGGACTGGCACGAACGCGAGACATTCGACCTTGTCGGCATCATCTTCGAGGGGCACCCCAACCTCAAGCGCATCCTCTGCGCCGATGATTGGGACGGCCACCCGCTGCGCAAGGATTATGTGTTCCCGCAGTTTTATCACGGCATTCCCACGGCCAAAGAGCTGCGCTGGAACAGTTAGCCAACGCTACAATTAAGCGATGTCGCAATATCAGGCGCTCTTCCCGCGCGATCGTGTGGTGGTGTTGCGTACCACGCAGGCCTCGCGGCTTGGCGGCGTTTTGCGCGAGCGCGCGCACTGGGCGGCCGGCATTGCCGCGAGCGTGATATCGCTTCCGGCGGGGCCCTACCGATACCCGTTTGCGGCAGCGCTCGAGCTTTCGCGCAAGTTCCACTCCAACGACGAACCGGTCAATTCCGACGCAGCAGGCCTGGGTCGCGCGGCCATGGCTCAAGCCTTGAGTCCGCTCGTTTTGAAAGAGACGTTGCTGGTTGTTCCGCGCCTGGACTGGCTCGATGCGCACAGCGTCAATCTGTTTGCCGACCTGGTGCAGGTCTCGACCATGGCTTCGCAGACGGGCCTTGGCTCGCGATTCCGGCTTTGGGGCGGCTTGCCGGCGGAGGAGCCTGCTGCAGGCCTGCAAGCACTGTTGAATCTTGCCCAGTGCTGCGATGAGACCCTGGAACACGCAAGCCTGCCGGTCCTGACTGCGCATCAGCTCTCAATACTTGATGTTCTGGCTGCGGCGCCAAACCCGCTGGATTACGAGACCCTTCAGGAGGTTTGTGGCCTGCAAAAACGCGCGCTCGACGCCGCGCTGAGAGGTCTGGTGGCCGCGCAACTGGTGGACCCCGGACCCCGCATAGGAATGGGTTCTGCGTCTGATCTGCTGCCGGAGAGAGACTTGACCTGCTTTCGGCAAGCGCTGCTTGCGTCAAGCGCGGCGCGCATTCCCGATGCCCGGCTGGCTCTGCAGGCGAGCCTGGGACTGGTTTCCGCGGAAGGATGGCAGCTTGGTTTGAATGCCTTGGCGGAGGAAGAGGGTCCCCTGGCCCGGTACCGATTTGAGAGTTCGACCCGAGCCTGCCACGTCTTAACCTCGCGCCAGGAGTTGCTTCTGGCGCAGGCTCTGGCTCTGAGCGGAGCCGCAGACGCGGCACATGCCCATTATTGCGCCCAGCCTGGAGCGTCCAGCGTGGAGTTTGCCCGGCTGGCGTTTGCCCTTTGCCGAGCAGGTCGCCTGACCCAGCGCGAAGCCGATGCTGCTTTGCGGCGGTGTCAACGCAGTGGCGGGCACTCGCTGGAGTACGTAACTCTGCGCGCTGAATTGCTGCTGGATGCCGGGCTCGTGCCTTCAGCCCTGAAGCTCCTGCAGCGCATTCCAACTGCACTCCGGGAGCGTGAAGCGCCGCAGACGCGGGCTGCGTTCTGCCTCACCCTGGCTCGAGCCTGGCATGCTATGGGGCAGTTAGCCAAAGCGCGTGCGGCGTTGAACGCGGCCCGGCAAGTGTGTGCGTCATCGCGGCTCTCGTTGCTTATCGAGCATTGGGCCTGTCAGTGCAGCGGCGAGGCAGATCAAGCACGGGTCGGCAATCGCCTGCTCGAAGTTGCGGCCCGGCTGCTCGACGTCGAGAACGTCAAGTGGGCTCTATCCCTGTCCGGTTCGCCTCAAGACGCAGCAGAAAGCCTGATTCGCGGGCTGGGCACCGGGGACCTTCCTCAACCCGCCCTCGCCACCGGGCAGTTTGACCTGCGTCGGCTTTGGCGCGAATTGCAGGGCCAGGGGGCGAACATGATGGCGACTCTGATCGACGGCGAATTGTGCGTGATGCCGCCGGCCGCGCGATTGCAGCCGGGATTGGATGCATGGCTCGCGGTGCAATTGAACGAGCTGTCTGCATTTCCCGGATTGGCCATGGTCAAACTGGCACCGCCGCCCAACGCTGGCGAGTTTTCGGGCGATGTGCTTCTGGCAGGCATCGGGCCGCTGGGCCCCCTCCTGGTGTTCCTGTCTCGAACCAGGCTTTCGAAGTCGCGGAATCTGTTGGCCCTGCTGCACGATCCGCGAGGGCTTTTGCGGTTGATGTTGAAGAACGGGCAACTCAGTCTTGAGGACGCCGCGAAACTGCTTCAGGAACGATCGCCGTCCACCAACGCCGAGACATCATGATGAACGCAGAAGCCGAACTGGCGACCTTGCGCAGGGCGCTTGACCTGGCGCTTACCTTGCCGGCGCCGCACTTTGGAATGGACCGCAAGGCCATGCGCCTGCGCCTGGACGAGATCAACTCGCTGATCGACAACCGCCGCATGCAGCGCGGCCATCTGCCCATGCCTCGCAAGGTCGACGTGCTTCAGCTGGGTGACCTTTCGGGCAGCCAGTTTGCGCGGCAACGCGAGGACGTGATGGCCAAGTTGCTGGCCCAGTGTGAAGCGCTTGAGCAAGCCACTCGAAGTGCGCCGACGGAGTTATGCGCAGCCCTCAGGGGCATTGCATGCAGTGACGACGAGGCCAAGGCCCTGCTCGACGATGCTCATGAATCCTGGCGCAGTTTCCAGTCAGGGGCTTACAAGGCCGCCACGGTCATGGCTGGAGCCGTCCTGGAAGGACTCTTGCAACAGGCCTGCCAGAGACTGGGATCGAAGGCGACAGAGGTCTTCAGGAAGCTGCACCCGGCCCGATCGGTCAAGTCTGCTTTGCAGTTCACCATCGACGAAGGCCTGGCGATTCTCAGGGACAGTGGCCTGCTTTCCTCAGCACTGACACATACCGCGCGCGGCCTCAAAGAGCTGCGCAACTTCGTGCATCCTGACCTCCAGCGCCGTCACAAGCGAACCATGCGCAGCACGCACGCTTTGCTTGCCATGCAGGCGTTGTGCACTTTGGCGGATGAACTGGCCTGGGCTCTGACGCAGACGCCGGCTTGAACCCTGCTTCGTGGTCTTGCGTGTTTCTTGTTCTCGCTTACAATCTCCCCAAGTTGCTGACAGGGCCCGTGAGAACTTGATGACGTTTGCCGCTATGAGTCGAATCTGCAGAGAGGAACACCAGTTGGTGTGCCAGTGCCTGCATGACGCCTCCAGTCGCATATTTCGGCACCACGTTTGCTGATTCGCACCGGCCGTGGCGTCAAGCTGACGGCCGATTTTGATTTGCCTTACCCGCGCGGCGCACTGAGGAGCAGTGCTGGAGCCGCGGTCAGGGCGGCAGCGAAGTAACGGGACTTACCATGTTTCACGACTCAATCCTTGTGCTCAACAAATCGTGGACGGCTATTGCTACCACAACCATGAAGCGCGGCTTCAGCCTCGTGTTTCAGGATCGGGCCCGCATTGTCGATCCGGAAACCTACGAGTTGCATAGCTTTGAGTCCTGGCTGATTGAGGGTTCGCGCCCGGTCACCGAGACTGCGCCCCAGATTGAGCGTTGGCTGAAGACTGCCAGCCTGTGGATTCGCGTTCCGGAAGTGATCGTCTTGCAGCGCTTCAACGGCGTGCCGCGCCGTGAGTTGACTTTCTCGCGTCGAAACATTTACCGCCGCGACAATTTCACCTGTCAGTACTGCGATACCCGCCCGGGGCTCAAGCAACTCTCGATTGATCACGTGATGCCGCTTTCACGCGGTGGTCGCACGAGCTGGGAGAATTGCGTTGTGGCCTGCGTTCGCTGCAATACGCGAAAGGGCAACCGCACGCCTGACGAAGCCCGCATGCCCATTGCACGCGAACCCTTCCGCCCGTCGTTCAATGACGGCGTCGGGCTCGGCGCAGGCGTGCCCGCAAGCTGGGAGCGCTTTGTCGGCCGCGTCAAGCGCGAGATTCTTGAGTAACGCGGTAACATTCAAGGTTGCAAAACTGTGGGGCGCAGCCAGCTGCGCCCCACAGTTTGTTAGACTCTTCCCATGGGCGATGCTTCTGAAACCAACGACATGCGTCATCCAAAGGAGCCCCTGCCCTTTGGGGTGTTTGCCCTGTTCACTCCCGACGAGGCCATGGAGAAAGACCGGCCGCCTCGTCTCAAGCGCCGCGGCCTTACCTTTCTGGTTTGCCTCGCCCTGCTGGGCATCGCCTGGGCTGCTTCGAATTCGCCTGACTTCGTGGAAAACGTCTATGCCCAAAATGTCGGGCAACTGGTGGCGCGGGCATTGGCCGCTTCCACAAGCTGGCTGCCCACGAGCCTGGCCGAGATTGTTGTCGTCAGCGCGTTGCTCTACCTGTTGGTACCGTTCACGATAGCCTTCTGGCATGTGCTTCAAAGAAAGCGAAGGTTGCCCAACGCGCTGGCAGCGGGTTTCTTCCGGTTTCTTGCCTTTTCAGGCATCGCCTTGACGCTGTTCTACCTGAGTTGGGGCATGAACTATGCCCGCGCGCCCCTGCCACAGCGCCTGGGCTGGAAGCCGCTGGAAACTCCAGCCGATGAAGCCGAGTACGGGCAGCAAACGCAGGAGCTGGCCGGTCTTTGTGAAGAACTCGTACAGGCCACCAACATCAGCTACCAGCAGGCGGTCGGGAGTGAAGACTTCGGCAGGCCCAGCTTTCCTTCCGTCGCCGCCGGCGATCTTGATGCCGCGCTTGACGTCGCCTATGAGCGGGTGCAATCGAAGTTGCGGCTTGAGGAGTCCTTTGCGATATCGCGCGGCCGCGCCAAACCCGTGGCTGCCAGTATGTTGATGAACTACCTGAACCTGGGCGGCTTCTATTTTCCGTGGACCGGGGAGGCCAACTACAACCGCCTCCTGCCTGCGCCCACGCTTCCTCACACGATTGCTCATGAAAAGGCCCATCAGCGCGGCATTACGAGCGAAGATGAAGCCAACTTTCTGGGCTATCTGGTATGCGCGATGTGTGACGATGCTTACGTGCGCTATTCAGGGTGCCTCTTCGCGCAGCGCCAGCTGTTGGGCGAACTGTACAGGCGAGATTCGGACAAAGCGCAGGCGTTGATCAAGCTGCGCTTCAAGGGTGTACAACGTGATGTGGACGCGATTCGCGCGTTTTGGGAGCAGTATGAGGGCGTTGCCGGTCAGGTCAGCGAGGCAGTGAACGACACTTATCTGAAAAGCCAGGGCGTCAAAGGCGGTGTCGAGTCCTATGCGGCCAGCAAAAGCCTGATAATTCTGTTCGCCAGGAACAACGGCGGCAGCCTGTTGATTGATGTGTCCAGGTAGTTTCTAAAGACGAAATCATGTCCCTTGCACTCGTAGCCATGTCCGGAGGAGTCGATTCCTCGGTCACTGCCGCCATGCTCAAAGAGCAGGGCCACGAGGTCGTGGGCGTATTCATGCGCAACGGTGTGGCAAGCGGCGAACATGCCGAAAAAGGCAAGCAGGGCTGTTGCAGCGTGGGCGATTCCATGGACGCGCGCTACGTGGCCCACGAACTGGGCTGCAAGTTCTATGTGCTCAACTTCTCCGACCAGTTCAAACAGGTGATCGACTACTTCGTGAGTGAGTACAAGCGGGGCCGTACGCCCAATCCCTGCGCCGTGTGCAACACGGATCTCAAGTTTGGCAAGCTCTCTGACTACGCCCAAATGCTGGGCGCTGATTTCGTGGCCACGGGCCACTATGCGCGCACCGAGTTCCGCGATGGCCGCACCCGCCTTCTGCGCGGCCTTGATGGTGACAAGGACCAGACCTATTACCTGTTCGGGCTGAGCCAGCAACAGCTTGGCCGCGCGCGTTTCCCCGTGGGCCACCTGCACAAGCGTGAGGTGCGCGAGCTGGCGGCCAGATACCGGCTCAAGACGCGCGACAAGCCCGAGAGCATGGAGATCTGCTTTGTGCCCGAGGGTGACTACCGCTCGGTGGTTGCCAAGTATGATCCTGGCGCATTGCGCGAAGGTCCAATTCTCGACACCAGCGGCCGGCATCTGGGCAATCACGCCGGCGTGGCCGGGTTCACCATCGGGCAGAGGCGTGGCATCGGCATCGCGGCTGAGCGCGCCTACTACGTGGTTAAACTTGAGCCCGAAACGAACACGGTCGTGGTGGGCGATGAAGAAGACCTTCGCCTGGAGCACATGCAGGTAGAGCGCATCAATTGGATCGCCCTTGATGAGTTGGCCCCGGGCCAGAGCCAGCGCGCACTGGTGCGTGTGCGCTATCGCCACAAGGGAGCGGCCGCGAGCATCGTGGCCCGAAGTGATGGCAGCGCCGACGTGATCTTCGACCAGCCCGAAAAAGGCATCACGCCGGGCCAGTGCGCCGTGTTCTATGCCTTGGGCAGCGAAAAGGACGCACGCTTTGCGCCCGACGAGTGTCTTGGCGGCGGCTGGATTGCGTAGGGCAGGCCGTCTGCTCGAGATTGGCGGTTTTCGAGCAGCCTGGGCGATGGATCCAATCCGATTCGCCCTCAATCCCCTGCTTGCCTTGACCTGCCTGCCCTGCTCTGGTTCAATGGTCCCCCCTGACCCTGAGACGCCGAAGTTGCGCCCCGAGACTCATCGCCCCACTGGGAGTTTTCCACATATGCGGATTCTATTCGCTGCCGCTTTTGCGGCTTTGCTCACGCTTGTTACCGGCTGCCAGGACACCGAGGCACGCCTGCAAAACGCCAAGCTTCAAGCCGACCTCGAGAACCTCAAGAAGTCGCCGGCCAATGATGACCTGACCAAGCTCCTGCTTGCCAATCAGTCAAAGGGCGGCGGTGACTCGATGGATGAGGTCAACCGCAAGCTTGCGTCTATCAGCGGAGACCTCGCAGCGGGCATCAAGAACCTGGAAAAAGCCCAGGATGACGCCGCGAAAGCCCAAAGTAAGCGCACGGATGATCTTGAGACCAAACTCAAGAAGGTCGATGACCTCCAAACGGCGCTGACGAACCTCAAAAGCATGATCGAAACGCTTGAGAGCAAGGTCAAAAACGTTGATCCCAATCAGGTGCTGGATATTCAGCGCAAGCTGCTTGACGCCGAGGCCGCGCTGAGGGCAGAGCAGGAAACCCGCAAGCGCGTGGAAAGCGACCTCAAGGCCGCCCAGGTCGAGGCTGAAACCAACAAGAACTACCTGGCGGAGCTGCAAAAAGAGCTCTCCGACCTGAAGAGCAGCCCGGCTGCTGAGAGCAACAAGAAGCTGCGCGACAAAATCACGACGCTCGAGATTGAAATCGAAAACGTCAAGACCGATCGCGACAACATCAAGAAACAGCACGAAGACCTGCTTGAGCAGTTGCGCAAAGGTGGAACGGCTGTTCCCGACACCACCGAGAAGCCCAAGGACCCCAAGGATACGCCGGAAAACCCGCCCAAGGACGGCGTCTACGCCTTTGAAGGCGTTGTGGCGACCGTAACGGGGGGCGGCAAGCCCGGCGAAGCGAGCAACGTTCTGATTAACCCCAAGTCAGGCGAGACTCCGCCCGAGAACACGGAGTTGATCGTTCTCAATGAGAAGAACGAGACCGTTTGCCGCGTCAAAGTCACCCGCCTGTTCTACAAGGGCGGTGACACCTCAAAGCCCGTCGATCAGGTTGGCGGCAAGACCGTAAGCCAGAAGCTCGACAACCCGGTGGTCAAGGGCTACCGCGTTGTCTGGGTCAAAACCACGCCCTCCGAAGAAAAACCCAAGGATGGCGGCGCAAGCGGCCAATAGCGCCAGATTTCGCACCCAACGCGCCCGGGTTACTCCCGGGCGCGCTCCATTTGGGGTCCTTTTCTGGACTTGTGGAGGGCCACTTCATCGTATTATCGGAAGTTCGAACCGGGCCCGTCGGAGCCATTATGATTCGCAATTGCCTGCTGCTTGCTGCCGCACTTCTGCTGGCAGCGCCGATTTGGTCGCAAGATGCGCCCGCGGGGGCTGTCGCTGAAGCCGAAAAACTGTTTTCCCGCATCGCCTCGCGCCCGGAAAAAGCCTGGGACTACGGCTTCACCTTGCGCCGCATGGATGGCGGCGACGACGCGGCCAAACTCAGTGCAGTATTCGAGCGCGGCCTCGACCACGAGAGCGCGTGGGTGCGGTTGGTTTGCGCCCGCCTGGTTTCGGCCAAAGGAAATGGCGAAGTCGCCTATGAGGCGCTGGGCAAGCTTCTCAACGACAGCGATTCGTCCATCGTTGAAGCTGCAGCCACCCTGGTCAGCGATGAAGTGCCAGACGACGATGAACTGGTCGGCAAACTCCGCGAAGCCTGGAAGAAGGGTTCCAAGTTAGCCGCTGGCGCGCGCGTGGCGCTTTGCGAGGCGCTCTACCTGTGTACGGGTGACAAGCTCGCGCTGGACCAGCTGAAGGAGTTCCTGCTGAGTCCCGACCATGATCTCAAAGCGCGCGCGGCCCTTGCTCTTTCGGAAGTCGGCGATGCAGCTACGGCTCAGGGTCGCATGGAGCAGTTGGCCAAGGAACCCGGGCAACTTGGCCGCCTGGCCCGCATTTCACGCGGGATCATCGAGATTCGCGGCAAGATCGAGGAAATCAAGGCCGGGGCAAAGGACCGCAAGGAGCCGCTGCTGGCTGCTGAGATTCGCGTCCTGCGGGCCAGCTACGTTGACGACAAATTCGACTACAAAAACGAGACCCTGCCGCTGTCCATCGAGAACCTGATTGATCAGGGCTGCCGCGCCATGACGTCGTTTGTGGATGACTACAGCGATTTCATTACAGCGGCAGAAATGAAGAAGATGGAGGAAGACCAGAGCGGCCGGTATTTCGGTATCGGCGCGTTCGTCGCCAAGGGCGCGGACGCTGATTACATACACATCAGTCAGCCCATTTACGCTGGCCCGGCCTACAAGGCCGGTGTGCGGAGCGGCGATTTCCTGGTGGGGGTGATCGACTCCAATCTGAAACGGGTCGATCTCAAAGGCGCCGAAGTCGACGATGCTGTCGGGTACATCAAAGGCCTGGAGAACACGACCGCCGTGATTTTTGTGAAGCGGCGTGGAGTGGAAAAGGAGCTGACGTTCGAGATCAAGCGCCAGCAGATTGAGGTCGACACCGCGCTCGAAGAGATGCTGCCCGGAAACGTCGGCTACGTTCGGCTGACCCGCTT
>Ga0138256_10006093_pt1 | contig 12761 bp, 10 predicted proteins | sample KNB2016incub_MG_FD_105486 | JGI IMG/M metagenome (GOLD analysis project Ga0138256, IMG submission 105486) | Active sludge microbial communities from wastewater in Klosterneuburg, Austria - KNB2014incub_MG | ecosystem: Engineered > WWTP > Activated sludge > Unclassified | place: Austria... | reverse complement strand
GACACCTGGTCATCCCTGATCTGCCCAACACCCGCCATCGTCGCACCATTGCGATCGATCATTTCGCAGTGGCCCATGAAATTCGGCTCGGTACATATGACGGCCTTCACGTTGGCCCCGACTTTGAATGAACTTGCTGTGTTGTCCCTCAAAGCCGCGTATATTCGATCATTTTTTTCCGTTGAGATCTGCGGGTAAGCGCCTTCGGTAAAATTAAAGCAATAACCGGAAAAGTTTGGCTCTGACCAGAGAGCTACCATACCAGCGTTGGGGTTACATCTAGGGATAGAATACTCCTGGGCCGATACATCGTCAGACGCGAATGCCAGAATGCCCAAAAACATCGTCAAAAATACAATTTTTTTCATCTTTTTCTTCATCTCGGTTTGATTTAAGCTGACAAGCCACGCGATATTTGTGCTCATTACTTCGTCCTCCTTGCGGCTTTCTTCGTGCCCGCAGTTCGTTTGTACTCAAAGGATTCGTTGTTATCGGGATTGGTCGAAGTCATGTATGCATTGTTACTTCTAAAAGTGAATATCCTGCGTCTCTCGAGTCCGGCGTTGTTCTTGTACACAATGGTCTGTTCGTCCAGAACAGTGTACGGGCCGGAAAACTCTAATTTTCCGCTCGCGTAGAATGAGAAGTTTCCATCATCGAAAACAAGCTTGTCTTTAGCCCTAACCCACGTCCCGATTAGCACCTTTTTTAATTTTTCTTCCGCGTTGACATTACCTGCGGCCGGCTGCGAACCCATGGGCCAGGATGACGCCGGCGCGGGAGCCGCCGCTAGGGATGAGATCGTAATAGTTTTCTCGTTAGGGCTTACGACAAATTCTTTGAGCAGTTTATTCGTACCCGCCTCTCGCACGCGGAAAACGTGCCCGTGATAGGTGCCGCCGAAAAAAGTTTTACTCGCGGCGGTTCGGTCAGGGGAGTTTTGCTCCTTGCATTGCCGGTCAACCCAGTTGACGATAATCGGACTGTTGGTCTGATTGACGACTGACATGGTGATCAGGTCGCGGCCCAGATCTTGTGAACACGCATTCTGCGCCGAAACGCTGGTAGCCGCTCCTGCGACTATCAAAGTTGCGAAAAATATATATAGTTTCTTCATAATTCTCTCCTGTTTACCTTTCTCAAAGGAGGCGGAGGAGAACAGCTTCCGGCGTGACAAGGGTTTTATTTATTTGATTTCATTGCCATTGACCGTCCATAAAAGTTGGAGATGGTCAGCGGCGTGTTATTCGCCAGCCGCCGACGCGGCTGGTACGAGATCGCTGTCAAGGAAGCCCGCAAAGGATGTCAAGCAAATCATCATCGCCGCGCTGGCTGTCTCGGCGTAGTGCAAACCTCCGGCTTCGATGATTTGGAAGAGTCGTCGTTGGTTTACACCCAACATCACGGCTGCCTGTTCCGCAGTCACCATGACTTCGCCGCATAGCATACAATCAACCTTTCTGCCTGAGGGCGATTGGCGTACGACATAGCGGCGGCTGGTCGCAACAAACATTTCGACTTTTCTCAAAACTTCCATATTTTTGACTACAACCCGTCAGCGATTTCCGCTACTCTAAAGGGAACGCCCAAGAACAGTCTGGATTTTTTCTGGATTTTCTTTGGATTTTTTTTGGATTGCCACTGCATGAATGTTGAACATGAACAAAAATCGGCCTTTAGCTTTGGGGCCTTTCGTTTGGAACCGTCCGAACGACGGCTATGGCGCGAAGACGAACCGATAGCACTCAAGCCGAAGCAGTTTGACTTGCTCTCCTATTTCGTCGAAAACGCCGGCCGTACGGTTAAAAAAAGCGAAATTCTGGAAGCCGTCTGGCCGGATGCTTACGTTGACGAGTCAACGCTTGCTAGAAATGTTTCGTGGCTTAGAGTAGTACTCGACGATGGAGCGAGCGGAAGTAAGTTCATCGAGACGGTGCCAAAACTGGGATACCGGTTTACGGCCGAGACTGCGGCATCGGCGAAACCGGAAGCTGAGGCGAACGTCCTCATTATCGAAGAACAGAAAGTACAGTATTTTCGAAAGGAAGAAACGGTAACCCTTCATGATACGGACACTAAGACCGTAAATCGTTGGAATTCTTTCCGAAAGTTTGCGCCGGCCGCGATTGCGGTTGTCGTATTGATTGGTGCAGCTTTTGCCCTCTATCCGGGCTTCGTCGAATCGGATGAGAGAGTTGCCGCTTCCGATAAAAAGGACGCCGCTGCCGTTTTTCCTCCTCAATCCGCGGATGTGCCAAACAAAGGCCTGCGCGGCGGTACAGCCCCCGCAGCGACCGCAAATTCACAGGTCAAGATCGGTTCGGCCGTCCACCTTCGCAATCAACTGTCCGAAGATGCCGGATACCTCGATGCGTGGGGCTTAGTCAAGAGTAAACCGGAATTCGCCGATGTTGTTTCGGAGCTGATGTTCGTCGCGACCCACCCGAATCCGGACAGGCAGACTGGTTCCGGAAGCTGGGAGATTGTATCGGCGACCGGGAAAAGGGATGGCGAGCCGCTCAAATACGGCGACCGAGTACATTTGAGGAATCTGCAACCCGATGCCGGCTACCTGGACAACTGCGGCTGGGTCAAAGACCTGCGCGTTTTCAGAGATTTTAATAAGTTTGAAAAGTTTGCCGTGTTCACCACCGATTCGGAAAACCGGGATGCCGGGACCGGAACGTGGATCGTCGGTTCAGACGATAAATTCGAGGGTGATCAGGTAATGTTGGACGATTACATTTTTCTGGAAAATGGCTTCGCCGGCGGGGGTTATCTCAACGCCGCGGGTCGAGTTTCCGACGTGTCTGCGTTTAGCGATTACGACGGTTCTCGCCTCGTGTTCATCCATTCATCATCCGCGGGTCGCCACCCGCAATCGGGCATCTGGGCTATTTCCGATGCCCATCCGGGCGCAAAATAGTTGGAAAAACTGCCCCGCGACGCCTGACACTGAGGAAATGTTCAGGCCTTTACGCCCGGCTCAAGCCAGCACATCGGTCATCAATTCGCTCTCGTTTGGATAAGGACTTTCATCCGAGAACTTAACGGCACGGTCAACGGCGTCGATTGCTTCCTGTTCGATCTTTGCAAAGTCTTTGTCGCCAAAAACCTTTGCTTCTTTCAGGCTGTCCTTAAAGAGGACGATCGGATCGCGTTCCTGATACTTTTTGATCTCGTCGCGCGTGCGGTAATTGCCGGGGTCGGACATAGAATGGCCCATAAAGCGGTATGCCCTGATCTCAAGTAGCGTCGGTGAGCCGTCTTTTCTGGCACGCTCAATCGCTCTGAGCGTCGCTTCGCGCACCGCCATTACGTCCATGCCATCGACGAATTCATTTGCCATTTCAAAAGCATCGGCCTTCTTGGCGATGCTCCTGGCACTCATCGCTCTTTGCTGCGACGTTCCCATGCCGTATTGATTGTTTTCGCAGATGTATATACATGGCAGTTTCCAGAGCTGCGCCATATTGAGCGATTCGTGAAAAATGCCCTGGTTGACCGCCGCTTCGCCAAAAAAGCAGAGCGTTACCTGATCGCTGCCCTTGTATTTGGCGGCGTATGCCATTCCGGTACCAACGCCGATCTGGCCGCCGACGATGCCGTGGCCGCCGTAGAATTCCAGTTCCTTTGAGAACATATGCATCGAGCCGCCTTTGCCGCCGACGCACCCGCCCTCTTTACCATAAAGCTCTGCCAAAACGCTCTCGGGCGACATGCCCTTTATCATTGCCTGGACGTGGTCGCGATACGATGTTATGACCATATCCGTCGGCTTTAGGGCCATCATCGAACCGACGCCGATGGCTTCCTGGCCAATATAAAGGTGGCAGAAGCCGCCGATCTTGCCCATGCGGTAAACTTCCGCGCATTTCTCCTCGAATATGCGGCCGAGCACCATTTGATAGAGCATTTCGCGGAGAAGTTTCTTGTCCGTTTTCTTGATGGAAGCTAGCTGCGAGGCCCGGCGGGCATTGTATTCTGCCTTGGCCTGTTCGACCTCGACAAAATCGGTAAATTCCTGCTCTTCAACGATAATATTATTAGTGTGACCGTTGCCGTTTGTCGATGGTTTCGACGTTTTGGCGACCGGTTTTTGACGTGCTGCTGCTTTTGGCAAAATCAAATCCTCCGTCGGAATAAAAGGCCAGTAACTGCAATTACTGTAAATTCTGTATTATAAGCGAGGGGACGCGTTTTCGCAAAAGAATTGGCGGTGGTTTGCGTCGCCGGACGATATCGGTCAGATTTTGAAAATGGTATGATTTGAGTTTGTGTTCCCGGCGTTATGAGCAAGTTATTTTTTCGCATTCTGCTTGCAATCCTGTTGCTTTCGGTGCCTGTTTTTGCTCAGGTCCCGGCTAGGTGGAGCTTGGCGTCAGATGCGAGTTCGAAGCCGACGATTAAGCAGGGCGAAGCCTTTAAATCAGAGCTCAAAGTCGAAATCGACGCGGGCTGGCATTTATACGCGCTGGAGCAACCGGCGGGCGGACCGATAGCTACCACAATTAAGGTCACCGAGGGCCGGCCATTTGAAATTGCCGGCAAGATCGAATCGCCAAAGCCAAAAGTCGAAACCGATACGCTGTTTACCGGAAATGACGGCAAACCATTGGAAACAAAGTTTTTCACGGACCGCGCGACATTTACGGTGCCGTTAAAAGCGAGCGGCGAAGCCGCGCCGGATCAGCTCGCTCTCGACGTTCGATTTCAGGTTTGTGATGAGACTCGGTGCTTGCCGCCAAAAACGCTCAGGGTCTCATTCGCAGGAACCGAAGACGCAAAAAAGATCGTCATTGACGAGCCAGCCGGTCAAAACGCCGTCGAGAGCCGCAACGATGCGATTTTGTCACCTGTTGCCGGCAAATCACAGACGACGACTGATTTTTGGCCGTTTATATGGCTGGCAATTTCGCTCGGCGCATTGTCACTGCTGACGCCTTGCGTCTTTCCAATGATACCGATCACGGTTTCGTATTTTACAAGCCACGCCGGCGGCAGCCGGGCGAAATCGGTACGATTAGCGACCATATACTCGTTAGGAATAATCGCGACGTTTACTATTGTCGGCATGCTGCTGGCGATCTTTGTCGGAGCGGCGGGAATAAACCTTTTTGCCGCAAATCCATGGATCAACTTGCTGATAACGGCGATATTCTTGTTTTTTGCGTTCAATCTGTTTGGAGCTTATGAGATCACCGTTCCGACCAGCATATTAACGAAACTCGATGGGCTAACCCGCAGCAAAGAGGGCGAGGGAAGCGGTGTCGTCGGGGCTTTGCTGATGGGGCTGACGTTTACGCTTACCTCGTTTACTTGTACGTCGCCATTTGTCGGTACGATACTCGTTTCCGCATCGCAGGGCGATTGGCAGATGCCTCTCGTTGGTATGCTGGCATTTTCGGCCGTTTTTGCGCTTCCGTTTTTTGTGCTTGCACTTGTGCCGCAATGGGTTGCACAACTGCCGCGGGCCGGCGGCTGGATGAACTCGATTAAGGTCGCGATGGGCTTTCTAGAGGTCGCCGCGGCGATGAAGTTCATCTCAAACGTCGATCTTGTTTGGAAATGGGGAATTTTCACGCGCGACGTTGTGCTGTCGGTATGGATAGCTATCGGCGTGATACTGTCGATCTATTTACTAGGTAAATTTCAGCTCGCGCATGACTCAAAACCCGAGCGTCTCGGGGCGTTTCGAATGTTTTCAGCGGTCGTCAGCCTGGCTGTCAGTTTTTATCTGCTGACCGGGTTATTCGGGGCAAAACTTGGCGAGCTCGAATCATTTCTGCCGCCAGATTTGGGCAAATCATCGGCGAGATTTTTAGGACGAGGTGACGAAGAACTGAAATGGCTGAAAGATGATTATCCCGGGGCGTTGGCCAGGGCAAAATCCGAAGGCAAGCATGTTTTTGTTGATTTCACCGGCTACACATGTACCAACTGCCGTTGGATGGAGGCCAATGTGTTCCCGAAAAAAGAAGTTGAAGAAGAACTGAAAAAGCTCGTTTTGGTTCAGCTTTACACCGATGGTGAAGGTGAGATTTACGAACGCCAGCAGAAGATGGAACAGGATATGTTTGGAACCGTCGCGCTGCCTTTCTACGCGGTAATGGATGCCAATGGCAACACGGTCTCTACCTTTCCCGGATTAACAAGAAATGTTGCCGAGTTTGTTGACTTTTTGAAGAAATCGCAGAAAAATTAGCCAGAAAAGACCTGGAGGATAAGATTAGAATGTATAGTTCTGTCCACAACCTGATTGCGGGGCTTCGTTCGATACCGGACGAAGGGTTTACCTGTGACGGCGTTTATGAATACCTGGGTGACAATCCGGTAGATATTGACTCGGTTGCCAAGTATTTGCATTGGAGTTCGAATTTTTACACAAGAAACCTGATCTACAAGGACGAACGGTTTGAGATGATGGCTATTTGCTGGGAAAAAGGCCAGGTTTCAAGGGTACACAACCATTGGGACCAAAAATGCTGGATGACCGTTCCCGTAGGCAGGCTGCAGGGTCAAAATTTTGCGGTCGCAGAAATTGACGAATCGCGCGGCCATTGCCGTTTGGTTGAAACTAACCGTTTTGAACTTTCAGATTGTCTCGCTGCCAAAGTCGAGCTCGAAGAACCGGTTCACCAGATACTCAACCTCGACGAATACGATCAGCGGGCCGTTAGTATTCACATTTACTCAAAGCCGTACGACCGCTGCCTTTCATATTGCCGCGAAACAGACACATTTAAAGAAGTGCCGCTGTTTTATACCAGTATCGACGGGAAACTCTGCGACGGCGTCGTTCTTTGATCGATTACTGGACGTGCTTTCGAAATACTGAAAACTGGTAGCTGAGAACTGGACGCTGTCGATCAGAATGAAGCAATTTCGCTATTTGCATATCGCGCGTTTGGCTTGCTCGTCGCCGGTTATGTCGCGATTCGCTTTCGGAACCTGACGGATCCTTGCCTTTGGTTTGACGAGATATTCAGTGTTCACGCTGCGACGCAGCCGTGGGATTCTTTCCTTTCGTTTGTCGCTCTCGACCTGATTCATCCGCCGCTATTCTACATTTTGCTAAAATTCTGGATAGGCCTCGGCGGCGAAAGCCTGTATTGGCTTCGGCTATTTCCGGTGGTTGTTTCGGTGATCGCCCTATTTCCCTTTGTTGAGATTTGCCGCGAACTCAAGCTGTCGATCCGGACCCGGCTCCTCGCACTTTTTTTGTTTGCAGTTAACGGGTCGCTCATCAAGTACGCTCAGGAAGTGCGAATGTACAGCCTTTTGTTGTGCGTTTCGCTTTTCTCAATCTGTTTGTTTGCACGGTATTTTGGTAAGGGCAAGAACTTGCCAATTCTGGTCGTGGTCAACATTCTTCTGGTTTATACGCATTATTTTGGCTGGTTTGTGGTGTTGTCAGAGGTCGCGGCGATTGCAATTTTTCAGCGCGTAAAGCTGCGACGTATTCTGGCGATGCCGGCTATCGCGCTGGTGGCGTTCTTGCCATGGATATTTGCGGTCTGGCAGGCGTCCCAAAATGGTTCCGGACTCGCACAAAACATCGGTTGGATGGCCCGGCCCGGGCCAAAAGCCTTAGTTCAGCTGGTCCTTAATCTGATCGAACCCTTTTATTATCAAGCTAGTTCGGCCGAACCGATCTCGATATTTCGCGTGTCGATGCCGGTTTTGATTTTATTCTGCGTTGCCGTGTTTTTGCTTATCGCGGCATGGGATCGACAAGCCGAGCGAGAGACCCTGAAATTACTGAGCATATTCATTATTGTTCCGCTCGCCGTCGTCTTCGGGGTGAGTTGGCTGCTGCCGTATTCTTTCTGGGGAGCGCGGCATTTGATCATTATTTTTGCACCGGTTTCGATCGTTTTGGCGATCATCGGCGGTCAAATTTCAGTATGGGCGATTCGGGCAGCGGTCTTAACCTTGATCGTCTTATTTACCGGCCTGGCTTTTCAATTAGCGACCGAGCGCGAGTCGCCAAAATATGAATGGTGCGCCTGGAATAAAGCTGCGACGGAGTTTGCCGCGAGCCGGGCCGCGAGCGAATCAATTTACGCCTTCGAAGAACTGAGTGCGTATCATCTCTGGTTTGCTCTTCGAAATACTGAAAACGCAAAAGTTCGACTCGTGAAAGACACCGGCGTCAGCGAGGATCCGGCGTATTTTCTGCCGCGTGGATTTGATGCGATTGATCGAATACAGCTCGGCGACATTACGGAAACGACGTTTTGGATTGCGTTTAGATCGAAAGATTGGGACGAACGCCACATACCGTTAGCCTTATTCCGCGAACGCGGCTATCGGTTTGACCCGCCAAAGCTGTTATTTGAATCTACAAATTCAAAAGCCTATATCGTACGGGCCGAACGGCCATGAACTAAGCAGCGGCCTATTTTCGCTTCCACCTTACTCCGTCCTTAGTATCTTCCAAAATGATGCCTTTTTCAGCCAACAGATCACGGATCTCGTCCGAGCGTGCGAAATCGCGGTTGTGCCGGGCATCTTGCCGTTCTGAAATCAGTGCGTCAATGTCGCAGGCGAGGATTTCACAGTCTTCCGGCCCGAAGATGCCGAGAACGGCGTCGAATTTAGCTACGGCGTCGAGCACAGCCGTGCGGTCCTTGGACATCAATCCGTCGCTCGCCATGACTGTGTTTACTTCGCGCACCATGTCGTGGACTGCAGCGAGAGCGGCGGCAGTGTTGAGGTTGTCGTCGAGTGCGGTTTCAAACCGTTGCAGAGCCGTTTTTACTGTGGTTGCGACATCAGATTGAGCATCCTCACTGGTCTGGTTTCTGCCGTTGGGCTTTGCGTCACTTACCAGTGACCGGAAATTCCGCAGCCGCTCAACTGTCGATTCAGCACCTTGCAATCCCTCGAACGTAAAATTTAACTGCTTGCGATAGGGAACCGAGAGCAGCACATATCTGATCGCGAGCGGCGAATAGCCTTGGTCGCGCAGGTCGCGGAAGGTGAAGAAATTTCCCTTCGATTTGGACATCGTGACGTCGTCAATTTTTAGGAATTCGCTGTGGACCCAATATTTTGCAAACTGTTTCCCGGTGGCTCCTTCTGACTGGGCTATCTCATTCTCATGATGCGGAAATTGCAGATCCATGCCGCCGGCGTGCAGGTCGAAGGTTTCACCGAGGTATTTCATCGCCATTGCTGAACATTCGATGTGCCAGCCGGGCCTGCCGCGGCCGAATGGAGCGTCCCACCCGGGATTTTCGTCTTCGCCGACCAGTTTCCACAGGGCAAAATCGCGGGCGTCTTCTTTGTCGTATTTGTCGGTGTCGGTACGGTCGCTGCCGCCTTCGCGGTTGCCCGAAAAACTGATTTTTGACAGCTTGCCGTATTCGGGAAAGGCGGTGATTCGGTAATAAATCGAACCGTCGGACTCATACGCATGGCCGTTTTCGAGCAATTTCGCGATGATATCAATCATCTCGGTGATGTGATGCGTCGCCCGAGGCGTTACGTCCGGCCGCTCGAGGCCGAGAGCGTCAAAATCTTCCCAGAAGTATTGGATATACGGCCCCGTAAACTGGTCGATGGTTATGTTGCGTGCCGCGGCTTCGTTGATAATACGGTCGTCGATGTCCGTCAGGTTAAAGACGTGGGTCAAATCATAGCCCTTGAACTTGAGATATCGCCGCAGCACATCGCCAAAGATAAACGTCCGGAAATTGCCGATATGGGCAAAATTCCAAACTGTCGGGCCGCAAATGTACATGCGGACCTTGCCCGGTTCGATGGGATGAAACTCCTCTTCCTGTCGAGTTAGCGTATTAAAGACCTTAAGCATAATATTGCAGAAGCCCGCACGAAGTTAGGGCATTTCATTGGCTGCGGATGCCATTACTTCGGGCGGCTTCTTAACATTTTATTCTAACCTAAATGGAATCTTCGGTATTACTCAGATCGCCTTTTACATAGCCAGTGCGAGCCTCATCCGAAAATAGGAATTCCCGCGAATAAAACCGCAGCGGATAATCCTTGTCGTATTTCTCGACCAGTTCGTTATTTTTTTCCAGCAGAGACGCGCCGTTTTTCGAGGCGTCAAATTCCGCAACTGTCCGCATCCAGAAAACGGTCAGCGTTTCGTGATACGGCATTTCGACGGTCAGATCGACGCCAAAGGCCCCGAGCAGCTTGAAAATGCCGTTTCGCATCTTTTCGGTGGCCGTTTCGATATCATGGAGCCCGAGGTAATGGAGCGCGAGGGTCAAATGTTCCGCGTGACGCCAATCATCTCGCCCGATCGTTGCATTCTCAAATGATCTGACAACCTCATTTATTTCTTCTTCGGATCTGTATCTCATTTTACTAATTAACTACGCCGAGGCCATAATGCTCGACAATTAAGTCCGCCGCCACTGACGGCGTTACGGTTGTTGTATCAATGACCAGAGTTTCCCAGCCCGGCAAAGGCGAGAACAGATCACATTTGGCTCGTGACAGGCTGATCGAATCAGGATCGGTCAGCTTTCCGATGCGGTGCCGTTCGTCCGCAACGATGCGTTGGCGCCGCGTTTCGTCATCGCAAATGAGCAGCACCGAGTTGACCGTGCCGCCATTGTCCTCGACGGTGTCGATAAAACGCCGGTACTGCTGGTCATCGTCACCTTTTGCATAGCAGAAGGTGTGGATCAAGTTGACACCCGATCGGGCTGCTTCGGCAAATGTCTCGTTGCGGATCGTTGTGATCAGCCGCCAAAATGGGGCCGAACCAAATTCGAACACGGTCTTAACACAATCGATACTGATATGATTGTGAAACAACTTAAAACCAGTCCGCGCGGCCAGTTCCTTGCTGACGGTCAGCTTTCCTGCCGCCGGCGGTCCGTGAATGATTATCAGTTTCATAGCAATTTTCTCCCTATGAAAACTGAATAGCCGTAAGATCGCGAGGAGGAGGCAGCCTAAAGGTTGCTGCGGCAAAAAGGCGCAAAAAACGCAAAACCAAGAAAATTCTTCTTTGCGTCCTTTGTGCCTTTTTTGCGGCTAAATTTCTTTGGCTTGTTCCACCCACGTATGCAGGTGGCTCCGGCTCAAGCTGCCATCACGATGGCCTCGTCGTCGATGTCGTCCATGAACAAGTATTTGCGCCATTCCGGCCGATTTTCGGCATAGTGGCACAGCAGTACGTGGTCAAGTCCCAGACGCAAGAGCTTTTGCGACGTCAGCAGCGGCATTCTTGCCTGCTCCGGCGTTCGATTGCCTTTGCGCTGGTTGCATTTAACGCAGGCCGAGACCAGGTTGTGCGGCGTGCTTTCGCCGCCTTGCGCACGCGGAAAGATGTGATCAAGCGTCAATTCTTTGGCGTGCTTATGCTCACCGCAGTACTGACAGCGATAACGGTCGCGAATATAGATGCGTGCGCGTTTCATCGTCGTTTCACGATTGTTACGGCGAACATGGACATAATGCCGCAGACGCACGACTGACGGCACGGGAAAGGTTGTCGAAGGAGAGTGCAGCACGTTGCTGCCGTCGTTTTCTTCAACAAAGATCGCGCCGCGAAAATACAAGCAGACGGCCCGGGCTACGCCGACGGTGCCAAGCGGCTCGTACGAAAAATTCAAAAGTAAAACTCGACTCGTTAGCAGACTCATGCTCCTCCTTTATTATTCTCTTGTAATGTAATCTCAAACTGTGTTAAACGCAAGCACTATATATTGTTGTACAAATCTTTTTAAAGACAATATCTTCAACGCCCGGTGTCAATGTTTCCTGTCAGACAAACCCAAACCCCGCACTTATATTACAGTCGAAGCTGGAGATGAGGCACGAGGGCCAAATAAATTGTTAGATGCCGCAAGTTTCGCAAACGGAAAAAAACGCGACGATTTCTCGGCAAATGCGAGTTAAGGCCCTGAGCCGCGCGATTGTTTCTTTGATCTCTCAGGCGGGGGAAAAGTGGGTCGGCCTTTTTTTTTGACCGGCCCGTCTCCCTTTAGATTGGCGGCCCTCGGCCGCGAAGAGGTTATATGTACAAAAATAAAACAGCCACAGTTTTGGCAGCAATTCTTTTTACCTTGGTTCTGATTTTTACAACCGTCGCGGTCATGGCGGAAATGAGCGGCAATGGGGCAGAGCAGTCGGCCGAACCCGTCCCTACGGTCACGCCGGTGAAGATGCCGACATCCACACCAATGCCGAGTCCGACACCAACACCGACGCCGAAACCAGGTGATGAACCGCTGCCTTCGCCGACAATGCAGCCAAGGTAGCAGGCTCAACCCATGGTTAAGTACCGGCTATTCAGTTTTCAAATACCAAACGTAATAGGAGCGGCTACGTCATCGGGCTCCCAATGCCCAAAGCATAACCGCTCCTAAAAAACTGCCGCGAATTGTCGCGTCTTACTTTGCTTTTCGAGAGCGGGAACGCCGCTCCCGCAGTATCAATCCGGTTGTGAATAACAGGCCATGTCATACTGATCGGCCCGACAGGTAAGAGTATCGAGACCGCAGACAGAATTTATCCGTGCGGCGACTAGAAGTGTTGATTGTCGAAATCTGCGAATCATTAACCTGTTACCAAACACCGCTCCTTTTCACGCGAGCGAGTTAGAAGTATAAACATACGTGGAAAACCGTTGTCAAGGTTTTTTTACGAAAATGTTAATAGCAAATGAAGATGTCCGGTTTTGGTAGCGAGTTAAATGTCCGGTTTTGGTTCTTCTCCTTTTCTTAAATTTCTTAAATTGATATCACCAGCAGCAGCAGAAGCGGTGGGAATGT
>Ga0138256_10006091_pt1 | contig 12765 bp, 9 predicted proteins | sample KNB2016incub_MG_FD_105486 | JGI IMG/M metagenome (GOLD analysis project Ga0138256, IMG submission 105486) | Active sludge microbial communities from wastewater in Klosterneuburg, Austria - KNB2014incub_MG | ecosystem: Engineered > WWTP > Activated sludge > Unclassified | place: Austria... | reverse complement strand
CCTGCAGGGCCGTCATCGCATCGATCACACGGCCATAATCGACACGCCGATCGCCGCGCACGAGCACGGTCGTCTCCGGCGCGCGGCGCAAAACCGCCGCCGCTCGCGACTGCACTTCCGTCAGTTCCACAGGCGAATCCTGATTGGCTCCATAGTTCACGAAAAACTGCCCTTCGGAATTGATCGACAAAACAATCGGCTTCTGGTCTTTGAGCAGCTGCGGGTCGAGAGGTTCCGCTCGCGCTCGCGGCAATTCCACCCGCACGCCCTCGGCCAGCAGCGGCGCCGTGATCATGAAAATGATCAACAGCACCAGCATCACATCGATATACGGTACGACGTTGATTTCGCCCATCAATCGTCGTTTGCGCCCGCCGCTCGTCATGCTAACTCGCCGCCTTGGCCGTGCGTCCCGAGTAACGCTGCAAGATGGTCGAGAACTCTTCCATGAAGGCGTCGTAGCGCAACTCGAGACGCGACACCTGATCCGCGTACCGGTTGTAGGCGACGACAGCCGGGATCGCGGCGAACAGCCCAGCCGCGGTCGCCACGAGCGCCTCCGCAATGCCCGGCGCAACCATGGCCAATGTCACCTGCTGCGCGGCACCGATCGCAACGAAGGCGCTCATGATGCCCCAGACAGTTCCAAAGAGACCGACATAGGGACTGATCGAACCAATCGTCGCAAGATTCGCCAGACCATCCTCGAGCCGATCGAGCTCACGCAGCTGCGCCACTCGCATGGCGCGCCGCGCACCCTCTAACAACTGCTCCGAAGATCCTGGCGACTGGCGCAAGCGTGCAAATTCACGAAAACCAAACTCGAAAATGCTCGCCATGCCCGTGGCATCGCCCTGTGACTCGACGGTGCGATAGAGCGCGGTAAGGTCTCCGTCTTTCCAGAAGTTTCCCTCGAACTCATCGGCATTCGCTCGCGCGCTGCCGATCACCGCGCGCTTGCGGAAAATGATGGTCCACGACAACAGCGAAGCAATGACTAACAAAGCCATCACAGCCTGAACCAGTGGGCTCGCATCGAGCACGAGCTTCAGAATCGACAACTGACCAGTCCCGAAGTCCGGACCCATTAACGAAACTCCTTGGCGATAAACTCCGGCACGGCCGTCGGCCGAAAGCTACTCGCATTGACGCACGCCACACGCACCGCCGCCTCGGCCAGCAGCTCATCGTCACGCAAAACCTGTTGATCGAACCATACCGTTACGCGTCCCTCGTACCGCGGCTTGCAAGTGACGCGCAACTCATCGTCGAGACGTGCCGCCTTACGATAACGGATCTCGAGATCCACGACCGTAAACAAGATGCCACTAGCAGTTGCGATCTCGCGCTGCGACAGTCCGCGAGCCCGTAGCCACTCGGTCCGTGCCCGCTCGAGAAACTTGAGGTAGTTGGCGTAGTAGACCACGCCGCCGCCGTCCGTATCCTCCCAATAGACGCGCGCGAGCCAAGAGAATTCCGTCACTTGCCGTCCTCGAACAGCGACAGCGTTGCATGCGCAGGCTCGGGCACCCGCATTCCAAAATGCAGATAGGCCAAACGTGTCGCAATGCGGCCGCGTGCCGTGCGCATCAGAAACCCCTGCTGAATCAGAAACGGCTCAATTACGTCTTCGAGCGTACCGCGTTCCTCGCCTATGGCCGCCGCCAGGCTCTCAATGCCGACCGGACCACCGTCGAACTTTCCGATGATGGTTTGCAGCATCTTGCGATCGAGCGAATCGAAGCCTCGCGGATCGACTTCCAATAGATCGAGCGCTGCCGTGGCAATTTCTTCGGTGATCACCCCATCGCCTTTGACCTCGGCGAAATCGCGTACCCGCCGCAACAGGCGATTCGCGATCCGCGGCGTGCCGCGCGAACGCTCGGCGATGCGCCGTGTGCCATCCGCTACCGCCGCAACACGCAGAATGCCAGCAGAGCGCGTCACGATGCTCTGCAGATCCGCGACATCGTAGAACTCGAGCCGCTGCACAATACCAAAGCGATCGCGCAACGGCGACGTCAGGAGACCGGCGCGCGTCGTCGCACCGACGAGCGTGAAGGGTGGCAGATTGAGCTTGATCGAACGCGCGGCGGGCCCCTCGCCGATCATGATATCGAGCTGAAAATCTTCGAGCGCCGGATAGAGCACCTCTTCAACGACCGGCGACAGGCGATGAATTTCATCGACAAACAACAGATCGCGCGGTTGCAAGTTGGTCAATAGTGCCGCCAGATCACCGGGCCGCTCGAGCACCGGCCCCGAGGTTTGGCGCAGGTTCACGCCGAGCTCGCTGGCGAGAATATTTGCAAGTGTCGTCTTGCCGAGGCCCGGTGGACCAAAAATCAAGACATGGTCGAGCGCCTCCTCGCGCTTGAGCGCCGCGGCGATAAAGATCTCCATCTGGCTCTTGACGGCCCGCTGGCCGACATAGTCCACGAGGCGCTTCGGCCGAATCGCTCGATCCGCGGCCTCATCGTCTTGCGCCGTGCCTGCGGAAACCAACCGCTCTTCGCTATTCATTGTCAGTACTCATGGATCAGGTGCAGCGCCCTGCAACGCACGCCGGATCAGATCTTCGGTCGAGCCGGATCCGCCGGCCTGTTTGAGCAAGCGAGTTGCCTCGGCCGGCTTGTAGCCAAGCGCAACCAACGCACTGAACGCCTCGGATTCGGGACCGCTCGCCAACACGGCACTGCCGCCATTAACGGCCGCCACCGCATCCAGCCGATCGCGCATTTCGACTAACAATCGATCCGCGATCTTGCGCCCCACGCCCGGGATCTTGGTGAGCGCGGCGGAGTCCTGACTCTGCACGCAGAGTGCGAACGCTTCGACCGTGACGCCCGACAAAATAGCCAGCGCAATGCGTGGCCCGATTCCCGAGACCCGCAAAAGACTGCGAAATAGCCGACGCTCGTCCTCGGCCGAGAAGCCATAGAGCGTGTGCGCGTCTTCGCGGACGACCAGATGCGTGACGAGGCGCACTTCTGCGCCGATCGCCGGTAACGTGTAGAAGGTGGACATGGGTGCCGCGAGTTCGTAGCCCACGCCGCCGACATCTACCGTCAGCGACGGCGGCGCCTTGGCTACGAGCCTACCGCGCAGAAAGCCGATCATCGTGCGACCCCTGCAAACCCGGTACCGCTCAATGCGGCGAGGCGTCGATGGCTGGCATGACAGATAGCGATGGCCAGTGCATCCGCGGCGTCGGCGCCGGGCTGTGCGCGAAGTTGCAGCAGACTCATTACCATGTGCTGCACTTGAGCTTTGTCGGCCGACCCCGCACCGACGATTGCAAGTTTGACCGCGCGTGGCGCGTACTGATGCACCGGCAGCGACTCCGGAACGGCGGCAAGTGCCGCGCCACGGGCTTGACCCAACTTCAGCGCGCTATCCACATTGCGACTGACGAACACGCGTTCGATCGCCATCTCGACGGGTTGGTAGGTAGCGAACAGCTGGCTGAGCGCAGCGTGGATGCACCGCAATCGGGTTGCGAATTCCGCTGCCTTGACGTCTATGCAGCCGTGCGCAACATGCAGGAGATCGGGCCCGCAGGCATCGACGATGCCATAGCCCGTGCGCCGGGAACCCGGATCCAAACCGAGCACCCGCACGCGCTCGCCGATTCGCAATCGCACCACGTCAGCCGCAGCAGTCGCGCGCGCTGCATCGGGATCGTAGGCACGCCAACTACCGGCTCGAGCTTTACGCATTGTCCTCGTACACCAAACCTCGCGCACGTTGGCGCGGCCATTGGCCGTATGATAGCTGGTAAAGATCCATCGCGCCGCCGAGGGCACGGGCCCCGATACACCAGTGCAACCGCTTGATGTCACGCCGCCGGAGATGCTCGAAGTCATCGAGAGAACCGCGGCCGCTCTGCAATCGCATGGAGTCGACAGCGGGGCGCTCGCGCAAGGTCGCGAAATCGCCGCAATCGTTGCCGAGCTTACCCGCGATGCACCGCTCGTCGCCGCAGTGCTGGCACGCGAAGCCCTGCCGGCGAGTGCGCTCGCTGGTCCCGCGACTGCGCAGCTAATCGACGACAACGCCGTGGCGTTGGCGCGGGAGCTGCATCAATTTGGCAATCTCGCGTCCACGGACGACACCAGGGCAAACCGCCGGCTGCAGCCCGCTCAGGCCGAAGCGCTGCGCAAGATGCTGCTATCAGTTGTCAGCGATCCGCGACTGGTCATCGCGCGACTGGCCCGGCAACTCGTGCAGCTGCGGCATGCCAGATTGCTCGAAGCCGCCCCGCGCCGCGCGCTTGCAGCCCAGACCCGCGAGATCTTTGCGCCACTCGCCAACCGACTCGGGCTGTGGCAATTGAAATGGGAACTGGAGGATCTCGCGTTTCGCCATCTTGACCCGGACAACTATCAATTCATTGCAGCTGCACTCAATGAAAAGCGCGTCGATCGTGAACGATACATTGCGGAACTAGTGATAGAACTGACGCGGATGCTGGCGGCGGCCGGCATCCGGGCAGACGTCTACGGGCGCCCGAAACACATCTACAGCATTTGGCGCAAGATGCAGCGCAAACACCTCGAGTTCAATCAGCTGTACGACATCCGCGCCGTGCGCATAGTGGTACCGACCATTGCCGATTGCTACTCCGCGTTGGGAGTCGTGCACGGGAAATTTCCGTATATTCGCGCTGAATTCGATGACTACATCGCGACCCCCAAGGACAACGACTATCGGTCGATACACACCGCCGTCATCGGGCCGCATGCGCAAACGATCGAAGTGCAGATTCGTACGACCGAGATGCACGAGCAATCGGAACTCGGCGTCGCTGCCCATTGGCGCTACAAGGAGGGGACCCAGCGCAATCTATCGTACGACCGCAAGATTGAGTGGATTCGCCGCTTGCTCGAACCGACGAGCGGCGCATCGGCGGATGGCGACTTCCTTGAAGAAGTGCGCGGCGAGTTGTTTGAGGACCGCGTATACGCTCTCACACCCAAGGGTGAAGTAGTCGATCTGCCGCAGGGCGCGACACCACTCGACTTCGCGTACTACGTGCACACGGACTTGGGCCATCGCTGCCGCGGCGCGCGCGTCAACGGCAGGATCGTACCGCTCAGTCACCAGCTCGCCAATGGCGAGGTCGTTGAAATACTCACGCACAAGCTGGCATCGCCGAGTCGCGACTGGCTCAGCGCCGGACAACGCCTGCTCATCTCACCGCGCAGTCGCTCAAAGGTACGCGCCTGGTTTCGCAAGCTCGATGAGGGGTCTGCCCCGTCCGAGCGGGCGCCTGAACCGGGCAAGCCTGGGTCCGGTTCAACGCAGCAAAGTCTGGTGCCCAGGGTGCGTCCCAAGCCGCCTTCGCGGCGCGCCATGTCACCCGTCACAGTGGCCGGCGTCGACGATCTGCCGACGAACCTCGCGCGCTGTTGTGCTCCCGTGCGCCCGCAACCTATCGTGGGCTATATCACGGTGGGTCGCGGCGTGACAGTCCATCGCAGCGACTGTCCCGGCCTGCTTCGCATGGTCGCACAGAGGCCGGAGCGCGCACTCAGCGCAGCCTGGAGCGATGAGTCGAGCGCGCTGCCGGTCGGCTTGCTCGTGCTCGCCACTGATCGTCGCGGATTGGTTCGCGATGTATCCGAGGTGTTAGCGTCGCTACATCTCGGCATCGACTCGATGCACACGAGCACCGATTCGACCAAGGGTATTGCGCGACTGGATATTGGCGTGGCCGTGCGCGACCTGACCGAACTCGAGCAGGTTTTGAGTCGCCTGCGCACTGTCAGTAGCGTGCTCTCCGCCAAGCGATTGCGTTGACGACAGGCGACTTTACGTATTCCGGAATTCGCTCCGCAAACCGTGACGGCTGGCGACGTATCGCAGCGGCGACTTCACTTTAAATAGCCTGCCATTAGCAACGGAGCGGTTTCACCCAGAGCCCCGAGGCGCTGAGCCACGCATGCGCGTACTTCTCGTTGATCACAACCCCGCGGCAATGGAAAACGTCGCGCGCGCCTTGCGTGGCGTCGTGGAACTCGAGTGCGTGCACAGCAAAGCCAACGCGCTCGACCGCGTGAAGCGCAATGCTTACGACGTATTGATCGCGTGCGAACGCGTCAGCGACGGTTCCGGGCTGGATCTGCTGGGCCGTATCGGCAAGCACTTACCCGACATGCGGCGGGTTTTCGCCGCGGCACCCGAGCGACTGAAGCTCCTGGGTCCGCGCCTGAATCCTTTCAAGGTTGCGCATACGATCTCCTATCCGATTGATCTCGAGCAGCTATGGCTCGCACTCGCCGCGGTGGCGGGCGGAATCGAGACCACCATTGAACAGACCATTGAGCAATCCATCGAGCACGTCGTGCTCGACGAAACCGGTCACACTCCGGTGTCACCGCGCGCGAGCGCGACGCTCGCCGGCGGCGCGACGGCTCGCAAACTCGCGGTCGAGTGCGCGCGCGGCGATGAGAACAAGGCCGCCGCTCAGCGCGTGATTCGCGCAGTCCCCGCAGCGGTGAAGCCGGTGCGGGCCAAACCCAAGTTTGCGCAGCCAGCAACAGGGGTCCGTCGGATGGCGGGCTCGGCCCCGACGACCGTAGGCTGGGCACCGCGAATCGAGTCCGATCAGGTCGATAGAAACGCGGCCGCGACAGCCGCCGCGGCGGCGCAAGCGATCTATGCCGAGAAGGAACCGACGCCGGGCACCGGGCGATCGGCCGTCACGGTCTCACTGGTTGTCGCCGCTGCGGTCTTCACGATCGCGGCAGTCGGCTTCTTACTTCTCAAAGGCAGCGAGTCAATTGGTGCAGCACGCGCGCCGGCCACGGTCGCAGCCACTAACACAACTGTTCGTACCGCCTTGCCAGCCACCGAGCAGCGTCCGGTGACACCCAACCCGCAAATTTCCGCACTGGAATCGACCATTGAAACCGCACTGACACGCGATGATCTGACCAGCGCATCCAGAGCACTCAAGCAACTGACGACGCTGGCGCCACAGCATCCGCGACTCGCGTTTCTGACGGCGACCGTCGCCCGCGCCTACCAGGCGCGACGAGCGGCCGCGAATGCCGCTCGTGCATCGACCGAATCGATGCCGCCCGAAGCGGCGACCGCGGTCGACGACCCCACGGCCAACGTAACAGAGCCATCGACCACCGCGACCGATCGCGTGACTCGCGCCGAAACGCTAACGATTCAATGAATCGATCGCGCGCTTGTCGGCCGCGAGAGCGGCTTCATGCAAGGCTTCGCTGAGTGTCGGATGCGCGTGGATGGTTCGCTGCAGGTCTTCGCTCGAGGCCGAGTATTCCATCGCGAGTACCGCCTCTGCGATCAGTTCGCCGGCCATCGGGCCGATGATATGCACGCCCAGGATCTGATCGTCATCCTGGGCCGCGATTAGCTTCACAAACCCGTGCGCAGCCTCCATCGCGCGAGCACGGCCGTTCGCCATGAACGGAAAAACGCCAAGCTTGTAGGCTCGGCCGCTCGCTTTCACCTGTTCCTCGGTCGCACCGACCCAGGCAATCTCCGGAGCCGTATAGATAACCGATGGAACGACGTCGTAGTTAGTGTGCCCGTACAGGCCCGCGATCAGGTCGGCCACCATCACGCCCTCTTCCTTGGCCTTGTGCGCGAGCATCGGGCCGCGCACGCAATCGCCCACGGCCCAGACGTTCTCAGCGCCGGTGCGACAATGCTCATCAACCTTGATGAAGCCACGGTCGTCCAATACGACCCCGGATTTCTCAGCAAACAAACCCGCCGTGAATGGGCGGCGGCCGATGCAGACGATGACACGATCGACCTCGAGTGTCGCGGCGGCACCCGCCGTATCCGTGTAACTCAGCACTACGCCCGACTTCTGGGCAGCGGCACCAGTGACCTTTGCACCAAGCCGGATATCGAGGCCCTGCTTCTTGAAGTGCTTCAGCGCCTCCTTGGCAAGCTGCTGATCGGCGATCGCCAGAAAGTCCGGTAGTGCCTCGAGCACCACGACGTCGGCACCCAGACGCCGCCAGACGCTACCCAGTTCGAGTCCGATCACACCCGCGCCGATGACGGCGAGTCGCTTGGGTACCGCATCGAACTCGAGCGCACCCCACGAATCGACGATCTGCTTACCATCGAAAGGCACCGCCTTGAGCGCGGTGGGAACCGATCCCGACGCCAACACGACGTGCTTGGCGGAAAGTTCCCGACGACTGCCGTCGTGCGCCACGAATTCGACGCGGCGCCCAGGTAACAACTTACCGTGGCCTTGCAACGGCGTTACGCCTGCGCCCTTCAAAAGGGCCGTGATACCGCCCGTCATCGTCTTGACGATGCCGCTCTTGCGCTTTTGCATGGCGGCAACATCCATCTCGAGCTTGCCGGTCTTGATGCCGTGAATCGCGAACTCGGATTGGGCGCGGTGCAGAAGCTCGCTCGACTCGAGCAGCGCCTTGGAGGGAATGCAGCCGGCATTCAGGCAAGTGCCGCCGAATGCGAGCGTGCCATCATGATTCTTCCATTCGTCGATGCAGGCAACCTTGAGTTTGTTCTGCCCGGCGCGAATCGCGGCGGGATAGCCCGCCGGACCGCCACCGATCACGATGACGTCGTATTGTTCGGCCATTACTCGCTCCGTTGCTATGTTGGTCAGACGCCGAGCAGCATGCGGCCGGGGTCTTCGAGGCTGTCTTTGATCGCCACCAGGAACTGCACGGCTTCGCGTCCGTCGATGATGCGATGATCGTAGGTCATCGCGAGGTACATCATCGGTCTCACGACAATCTGACCGTCCACGACCATCGGTCGCTCCTGAATCTTGTGCATGCCGAGAATGGCGCTCTGCGGCGCGTTGACGATCGGCGTCGAGAGCATCGAGCCGAACACGCCACCATTGGTGATCGAGAACGTGCCGCCCGTTAACTCCTCGATGGAGATTTTGCCATCGCGCGCGCGACTCGCGTAAGTGCCTATTTCCTTCTCGAGCTCCGCGACGCTCTTCAGATCGGCATCGCGCACAACCGGCACCATGAGCCCACGATCGGTCGAGACCGCAACACCAATATCATAGTACTCGTGATAGACGATATCGCTGCCGTCGATCGAGGCGTTGACCAGCGGAAACTTTTTCAGCGCTTCGATCGACGCCTTGATGAAGAACGACATGAAACCGAGCTTGACGCCATAGGTCCGTTCGAACTGGTCCTTGTAGCGCGAGCGCAGCGCCATCACCGCCTGCAGGTCCACCTCGTTGAAAGTCGTTAGCAGGGCCTGAGTCGACTGCGCTTCGACCAGCCGCTCCGCAATGCGCTGGCGTAGACGGGTCATCGGCACGCGCTGCTCGGAGCGCTCACCCTTGGCAGCAGCTGGCGCCTTCGCGGTGGCCGCGGGCGGCGATGACTTGCCGTCGAGAAAGCCCATCACATCGCCTTTCGTGATGCGGCCGTCTTTGCCGGACGCCGGAATATCTGATGCATCGAGCTGGTTTTCTTCGACCAGGCGGCGTGCCGAGGGGCTGAGCTTACCCGCGTCCTCGACCGGAGCCTTGGCCGCTGCGGCGGCTGCTGGCCCGCCGGACTTGCTGGCCGCTTTGGCGGACGCCTTGCCTACCGGTTCACCGGCACTCCCTGGCTCAATCACCGCTAACAGCTGGCCGCTCGTGACGGTCGTCCCGGCTTCTACCTTCAGCTCTTTGACTACCCCGTTGTTAGGCGCCGGCACCTCGAGCACCACCTTGTCGGTCTCGAGGTCCGCGAGGTTCTCATCGCGCGCAACGCTATCGCCGGGCTGCTTGTGCCAGGTTACCAGTAAGGCGTCAGCCACCGACTCGGGGAGCTGCGGCACTCGAATCTCGATCGTCATGAGCGTTCCTTGAACAACATTGGTTGATTAGCGCGACTTGCCAGCGACCGCTGCCGGAGCCGGGCTCACGGCAGCGAGACGCTCGGTGTCGCGGTGCGCATCGCGCGACACGTTTGCCTCGAGGGCGGCGACGATCAATTCCTGCTGCTCGACCGCGTGGATCTTGGCAAGTCCGGTGGCGGGCGCCGCCGACGGCGCGCGGCCTGCATACAAAACGTCGCGCTCGCCTCGGAACGGCTCGTTGAGCCGATGGCGGATCTGGTACCACGAGCCTTGATTCTGCGGCTCCTCCTGACACCAGACAATGTCTTTGGCGTAGCTGTACTTTTGCAGCAGCGACGCATACTCCGCCGCGGGAAACGGATAGAGCTGCTCGATCCGAACTAGAGCCACGGCGTCGAGCTTGCGCTGCCGGCGTTCCTTCAGCAGGTCGAAGTAGACTTTGCCGGAGGAAAGCACGACTCGCTTGATACCCGAGGGAGGCAGGTCATCCACCTCATCGATGATCGTCGCAAACTTGCCGCGCGACAGATCTTCGAGCGACGAGACTGACAGGTCGTGTCGCAACAGGCTCTTCGGTGTCATCACGATGAGCGGCTTGCGCAAGCTGCGCAACATCTGCCGCCGCAGCATGTGAAACATTTGTGCGGGCGTCGACGGGACGCACACTTGCATGTTGTTCTCGGCGCAAAGCTGCAAGAAACGCTCGAGGCGCGCAGACGAGTGCTCCGGGCCCTGGCCTTCGTAACCGTGCGGCAACAACAACACCAGGCCACACAGACGGCCCCACTTCGCCTCACCCGAGCTGATGAATTGATCGATGATCACCTGCGCACCATTGGCGAAATCGCCGAATTGCGCCTCCCAGATAACGAGCGCCGTCGGATCGGTGGTGGAGTAGCCGTACTCGAAGCCCATCACGGCCTCTTCCGACAACACCGAATCGGTCACCTGAAACGTGGGCTGGCGCTCGCCAATGTGCTGCAACGGTATGTACTCGTCGCCGGTTCGTTGTTCGTGCAGCACCGCATGTCGATGAAAAAACGTCCCGCGGCCCGAATCCTGGCCCGTGAGGCGGATCGAGTAGCCTTCCTCGAGCACCGAGGCGTATGCAAGCGTCTCGGCACAACCCCAGTCGAGCGGCAGTTCGCCCGCCAGCATCTTGACCCGATTCGCCACGACCTGCGCAACCCGTGGATGCAGCTTGAAATCCTGCGGCACGCTAACAATCCGTTCGCCCAAAGCTTTGAGTCGCGGCAGCTCGACACCGCTCTCGATGTGCTCGCTCCAGTCGCTGCCCGTGTAGCGGCTCCAATCGACCGTGTACTTGTTACCGATCAGTCCGAGCGATGCGCGCGCCTGCGGTCGACCCTCGTCGAGCCCGTCGCGATACTGGTCGATATACGACTCCGCCTCATCTTCTGTCACGACCGAGGAGCCAACCAGCCTGTCGGCATACAACTTGCGTGCCGTGGCATGCTTGCGAATAACGTCGTACATCACGGGCTGCGTCGCGGCTGGCTCGTCGGCTTCATTGTGCCCATGACGCCGGTAGCAAAACAGATCGATCACCACGTCTTTGTGGAATTTTTGCCGATAACGGAGTGCGAGCCGCGCGACGAACAAAACCGCCGCCGGGTCATCGGCATTGACGTGAAAAATCGGCGCTTCGAGCATCTTGGCGACGTCGGAGCAATACATCGTGGAGCGCGCGTCTTGCGGATCGGACATCGTGAAGCCGACCTGGTTATTGACGACGATGTGCACGGTGCCACCAGTGTAAAAGGCACGCGTCTGCGATAGCTGCAACGTCTCGGTAACAACACCCTGGCCGGCAAACGCAGCGTCACCGTGTATGAGCACTGGCAGAACACGCTCGCCAGTGAGATCACCGCGACGCTCCTGGCGCGCGCGCACCGAGCCCTCGACCACGGGATTGACGACCTCGAGATGCGAGGGATTGAACGCGAGCGCCACGTGCACGTTGCCGCCGGGCGTGCGCAGATCGGACGAGAACCCTTTGTGATACTTGACGTCGCCCGAGCCCTGCAGGTGCGCGCTGTCGTAATTACCTTCGAACTCCGAGAACAGCACCGACGGCGACTTGCCCAACACGTTCACCAGCACATTGAGTCGCCCGCGATGCGCCATACCGATCACGCATTCTTCGATGCCGCTGCCGCCGCCGCGCTGAATCAATTCGTTCACGAGCGGAATCAGCGCATCGCCGCCTTCCAGCGAAAACCGCTTCTGACCCACGTACTTGGTGTGCAGGTAGCGCTCGAGGCCATCGGCAGCTGTTAGCTGCCACAGCAGGTTCTTTTGCTCATCCGATGACAGTTGATGGGTGAGACGGCCGGACTGGTATTGATCCTGGAGCCACAGGCGTTCCTCGGTATGCGATACATGAGCAAACTCCGCGCCTATCGATTCGCAATAGATGAATTCGAGCTGCGCGATGATGTCGCGCAATTTCATGCGTGGCGGTATTGTGCTGGAGCGAGCGCCCGTGAAGAACTCTGCATTCAGATCGGAAGGTGACAGCCCGAAATAATCGAGTTCCAAGACGCGCGGACGTTCGCGCTCCAGGAGGCCGAGCGGATCGAGCTTCGCGATCAGATGTCCACGGTTGGCGTAGATCTGGATCAGGCGTGAGACGGCGCCCTGCTTCGCACTCTCATTCGATGGAGCGACAACCGCGCTGCCATTCTGCGCGCCGCTGACGTGCGTGCGGCGGGCACGCTCGGCTATTCCCGCGATGATCTCGGAGTGAACATGCTCACGCGTGTCGTGATCGCGCAGCTGCGCGAAGTACTTGCGCCAGTGCGGATCGACGCTACCGGGATCACGCAGGTACTGCTCGTACAGTGCTTCGACATAGGGCGCATTGCCTGCAAAAAGTGGCGTGGAGACGACTTGCTCGCT
>Ga0138256_10006090_pt1 | contig 12766 bp, 11 predicted proteins | sample KNB2016incub_MG_FD_105486 | JGI IMG/M metagenome (GOLD analysis project Ga0138256, IMG submission 105486) | Active sludge microbial communities from wastewater in Klosterneuburg, Austria - KNB2014incub_MG | ecosystem: Engineered > WWTP > Activated sludge > Unclassified | place: Austria... | reverse complement strand
GATTGCCTTTATCAGATCCCCCCCGAATTCATTCAATTCACTCACGGGAATATTCATCAGGTCTGCCTGAAATATCTTGATCACTACCTTCAGCCACTGAACACCCAGAGCGAGCAGCAAGATCGGCGGCTCTCCCGGGCGCCACAGCAATAGGAAAAACCAGATCAGCAGCCCCGCTGCTGCGACGGTCAAACCGGGGTTGGGGGTAAGAAAGCCAAGCAGGGAAAGCCCGCCCCCCAGCAGCCAGACCGCATTCGGCACACGCTTTAAACTGGACAGGCCAATGGCCGACTGTTTCATGCGGTCGCTCCCCGCCGGGTAGCCTTCTTCCTAGCCACCCCCTTAACGGCATCAAGTATGCCCCTAGCTGCGGCAGGCACCGAGTAGGCGCAAATTCTGTCGTGCAAGGCCACGGGCGGCGGCGGTCTTGTCAGCACACGCTGCAATGCATCGGCCAGCGCCATCGTATCGCCCAGCGGATAAACCAAGCCGGTCTTGCCCTCGATGACCAAATCTGGCGTGCAGCCTACTGCATCGGACACCACGACTGGGGTACCACAGGCCAAGGCCTCATTTACCACAAGACCCCATGTTTCGCTGCCTGAAGTAAGTGCCATTACATCCGCAGCAACATATATCACCGGCAATTCACTCTGATTGCGAAAGCCTAGTGATACCACAGGGACGTCCCACATGTTGGCATTGGCTTCCATCTGCTGACGCAAGGGGCCATCGCCGGCCAAAACACCGCAAACATCCACCCCACGACCGCGCAAAATTTTCAACGCTTCGATCACATCCAGAGGGCGCTTTACATCAAGCAGCTTGCCTACAAACAAGATCGCCTTCTGTTCCGGCCCGATGCCGAAACGGGCCCTGCTCAGCCATCTGTCAGCCGCCAAAGCCCGGGATGAAAAAAACACGTTGTCAACACAATGGGGCGAGAAGAAAAGTCGCTCAGCTGGCACGCCATAATATTGAAGGTATTCCTTGTTTTTCAGGCCGACATAAAGGCAGGCATCAAACTGGGCGAGCAAGCGTGGATAGAGGATTGCCTTGGCAATCTGCCTGAGCCGGCTGCGTGGCGTTCCCAACTGGGAATCGCCACGTACCATTACGGGCACGCCGTATTTTCTGCACGCACGAATGGCCTGCCAGAAAGATTTCAAATACCACCCCATGACGAGAAATGCGTCGAACTTTCCCTGTTGAATTACCGTCGCGACATCCGGCGTATCGCAGCCGAAAAAAATATTCACGCTCGGCCGCTTTGCCTGGTTTGCCAAGAACCGATGCCGGTACCCCCCCAGCAAATCAACATCCCAATCAAAAGCCACACCGAATCCTGCCTCGGCCTGCTCTTGGGCAGATTGGCGATGCGCGAAATAAACACTCAAATCAAGATGCTTTGCCAGTTCACGGAATAGCGGAGCCTGATACTGTATGGGGTGGCTAGCCAAAATGCCCAGCCGATAAGTCATTTTCATGAATCAATCGCGGCCCGATAAACTACGGCCCATGCGTCTACAAAACGCTGTTTGCCGAACCGTTTTTTCAAGTCCTCTAGTGCTTCCTCGCCCATGCGTTTCAGTCGAACGGGATCGGCAAGCATCCAGCGCAAACCTTCCACCAAGGCACCTGCCGACCTTTCCCTGCAGATATAACCGTCAACCTGGTGTCGCACCATTTCCGGCAAACCGCCGGAAGAGAAGATGACAGAAGGCGTGCCGGCCTGCTTGGCCTCCAAAACCACATTCGCAAACGGTTCCGCCCACAGGGAGGGCGCCACATGCAACACTGCCAGCTTGAGGTGGCTGGCTGGCTCCGAAACATACCCATGCAAACATACCCGGTCTTGCAACCCATTTGTTGAGATCAAGCGCTCCAATTCGATACGGAAAGCCGAACCGTAACGGGAGCCCCCCACTATATCCAGACGCAAGGCCGGGTAATCGGCTGCAAGAGCGACAAACGCTTCAATCAGTAGCCTCACCCCCTTGTGCTCGGCGATCTGTCCGACATAAACGATGGCTTCCTGTCCGGGCTCTACAGGCAAACCTAAAGTTGGTCCAGACTCCTCTGCCCTACCGGGAGCAAGATTATGAATGACAGAAATTTTTCTCGGCTCAACGCCCGCCGCCAGTGCGGCATTGCGCACAAACTTGGAATTGGCGACTATCCGATCGCTACGCCGCATTGCCATGCGCCAGATCCTGAGGTTGAAAGGCGAGTCGACTGGGGGACAGTCGCCCATGCGGTAAACCAAGGGCGTGCCATTCAGCGCTAAGGCCAGGGAAACATAGGAATAAGCCAAAGGCGAACCCAGATGAATGTGCGTGGGTTTGAAGCTTCCAATAGCACGAAAATAAATCCAGCTACACCGCAGCACGGCCAAAATATTCGTCAAAGCGATAGTCGGATCTTTCTTGACCCATCGGATCGACCATTGCGGGCCGAAAGGCAGATTGAAAGTGACTAACCCGAGGCGGTGCAATTCATCACGCACATGATTGTCTGATTGGGCATTAACGCCCACCATCACCTTTGCGCCCATATCACGCAAGGCTTTGAAAACTTCAATGTTGCCTCGCTCATGGCCAAAAAGCTCCAGACCGTTCAGGGCAGCTAGAACACGCATGCCGCTTAGGATTTCATTTTCTTCAGGCATGCGCCACACACTCTTCCCAAAAACCACACATAGCCTCAGCGCTTGCGCGATCCGTATAAGGCGCGAAAGCAGTCTCGTTCAGCATGTGCTGTTTCGAGTAACCACCGTCCTCCAGCCATGATCTGCCGATGGACTGTGCCAGTAGATTCTCATCCACGGGCAGTGAAAACGGAATGCAAGCCGCGCCGCCCACCTTGTGAACCAGATCGACCACAGAGCTTTGCTCGTGATAAATAGCCAGCAATGGCTTGCGCGCCAGTAAATACGGGTAGATCTTGGAAGCGGTATAGCTTGGATCATCCGAACCAATCGCAAGCAAGGCATCCGCATCCATCAGGCACTTGAGCGCCTGCGCATAGGGGATGCGCGCAGTTTGCTCTTCAACCAGATCGGCCAGGCCATGCTCTGCTGCCAAGGGCCGCACCACAGGTGCTGCTTGCCCGGCGGGCGCATAGGATGTGCCCACGAAATGCAGCCTGAGCCGGGCACGCTCTGAAGTCGGCAGGGTCGCCGCCAGCGACCGGAACAAGGCACGCAGCACCGGGAACATGCCCGGAATCACTGCCCCGACATAGACCCAATGACTGTAGCCGTCATTAGGATCGAATACCCGCTGTGAGACGCCCGAATTCTTCAGCCGCTCGAAATCGCGTTGCGCTCCGGGAAAGGGCTGCACCAGCGATCGCATCCCCTGCAGCCAAGGATATCGGCGCAACAATTGCTGAGGATATGCCGACGAAACGCTGGTGATCCCGGCGCACCCACGCAACACGCGTGGCTCCATCCATCTATGCAACGCATAAGACAAGGCATATTTCAGACGGCCACCCGGCGGCACAATATCCGGGTGCTCGCGGTAGTAGTCGTTGACCCAGGGATCCTGATAATCCATCGCGAACGGCACGCCAAACCTGCGCTTCCAGCGTGGGCCAAGGATGTGCACCTCAAACACCGTTGTCGAGAAATACACTAGGTCGTATTCGTCCCTCGATAACAAACGGGCACCTGCTTTAGCCAATGCTCGCAGGGCGCGCAAGCCTAAAGTGCCGAAGCCGGGCAGACATGCCCAACCAAGGCCGAGCACATTGACCCGATGCACCCGAATTCCCGCTGGCAAGCCTTCCGCCAACCATTCATCCTGAGGCGCTGCAACTTGTTGAGGCCATACCGCCAGAACTGTCGCCTCCCATCCTAATTCCCAAAAAAAGGGCAACAGCATACGCACACGCTGCATGTCAGGTGTGTTTGTTGGTGGAAAATGTGGCGAAATGATTAAGACGTGCCGCAATCTGTTGCCGCGCCGCAGTGTAGTAGAAAATATTCCCCTAACATCATCCGAAGAATGGGCATTTTTTGCCAATTACTTCACAAACACCTTGATATCCCAAGCTTGCTCGTTTTCATTAATCAATTTGCTTGAGTAACGTGGTTTGGCATACCGCACAATTCGCTTCCAAGCCGCTCTCGATCGAATGTCGTAGTCATGCATGGATATAATACATACCTTGCCTTGGGGCAAAGCGCACCAATACTTTCGAAAAGTCTCACCAGGATCAGCTGAGTACCCTATTGACTCGTTGAAAATAACGATGTCGTCTTCCTGATCAGAGACGTATCCATCAAAATCAGATATCAAAAAAGAAGTATTTGGAAAATTTTTTGAATTAGAGAGTCGTATCGCCTCACTTGAAATATCCAGCCCAACGTACCTCACTATTTCGTTTTCTGCGAAAAAAGAGCGTAAAACGCCTGCTCCACAACCAATATCCAATATTCTGGCAGGCGTATGCAGTCTCACGGCGTAGTTATGAATAATTGCGTAACGTGCGGTTTCAGATAAATCGGAAAGGTACTCCCAATTGCCCGCTGCAAAATCCCGATCCCATGCCGTGGCCGAAATAGGGCGCCCCAACCCACGTGGTGCACGCCATAGACGGTCATGTGCAGCTCTTGCGTACCTTCGAAAAGCATTCAAAATCCGCATCTCTCAATAACCTCACGAACGTTCGCGACAATTAATTTGCTCTTTGAGACATATTCACACAAACGATCAAACAGTTCCGGCGTTATAGGGTCCCATCCCTCGTTGCCGAATCCATGGAACTGAAAAATCAGCCACCCACCATCAGGAATGTCATTGATCGCCGAAATATATTCGGCCCAGCCATCGTTGGATGATGGCGCCCAAGACTCCAGACGATAAGGCGCCAAAGAAGATAGATCATTGTATTTGACACTGGGAGTGCCGAGGCGGCAGGCCGAGAATGCTCGACGAACGAAAAATTCGCTATACCAGGTAGCAGCATTCCAAGGCATTGCCATGGAATGGCTGGTTTGGGGTACTTCGCGCTGCAAATCTGCATGAGACCTTGTAATTTCATTAGGCACAAGCCAAGGAAAGAGCAAGGCTTTCCGCCCACGCGCATTAAGATGACTATAGCTGTGCGAGCCGACTTCATGCCCCATGGCTGATACTTCTCGCCAGTAAGCCCAAGTGCCGTGTGCCCGGCCAATATTGAATGGCTCCTTGATATCGATTCGTTGAGGCGCAACCCATCCCGTCACGACATAAAATGTCGCCGGCAATCCATACTTGCCAAGGATCGATATAGCGGTGTCCGTGGAATTCTTAAGCCCATCATCGAAAGTGATGGATACTACGCGGGAATGTTTTATTGACATCTCAGCCAACAGTTGGGAGCAATTGCCAAGATTCACCGAACTTCATTTGGCTATTTCTATCTAGCAGCCGGGTTGACTTTGGTCTCGAATGCCTGCCTAACTGTATTCAACAGCTTTGATTTTTCTGTATCCCAATTGAACCGCTCTTGGCCAAGATTAAAGGCCATTTTCCGGGCTTCCTCAAAGGTAGCTTCACTCATAAGAAGTTTGTCTAAAGCGGCAGCGAGTGAATTTGAATTGCCTGCCTGATAAAGGGTCACGGCTGGCTCCAAACCTTCTGCAAATTTCTTGTGAGCAGGTGTATCCGACATTACAGTGGGCAACCCTGCAAGAAGATATGTAAATTGCTTATTAGTTAAACATAGCTGACGATTTAGCGTGCCCCCAGTTTCTCCCACAAACCCTACATCGTATTCAGCTGCAAGTCGTACCATTTCTGAAGGCGCCCCCAGTGGCAAGAAATGCAGCCTGTCACTTACTCCCGCTTCCCACGCTATTGATTCAAGTTTCTTACAGAAATCTAATATAGCTTCACCACGTAGATAGAGATGCGGATTCGATGACGAGAGGCCAATCGCCCGCACGGCACACTCAAGACCCCGGTTCGGCCCTATAACATTGGAATACCAATAAACGGATTTTTCAGTTGAACTTTGTTTGGCAGGTAAGCAATTTCCGAAGGCGTATTCAATTGGGAAAACATTCAACACTACAGTAGGAGTACAAATTTTATATGTGTCACGATAAGCACCAGCGATTAATGGTGATGCTGCAGTAACATATGTGCAACCAGATATGAAACTGCTTTCAATCGATTTAACTAGATGCCGTTTGCCCACGTTCGAGGGGCAATTGTCAAGTTCCCCTAGATGAAAATCCTCAGCATCAAATGCATACATGGCTTTGTAACGGCGAGCTGCAATCGCTGCCGCCGGCAAAGCAGATACAAGATGCGCCACATAGAGGTCTGCCTTATGCCGCAACGCGGCACGCACCAATAACGGTGTTGCCGGGTGCCAAGCAGCACCCACAAACCAGTGTGACCTGATTCTCAGCTTTCTGGTGGCAAAATCTGCGATTGAGCGGCGAGCCAACTCCCTGAACCTCTCCAAGCCTGAAGATAAGGGGCCATATCGGGGTCGTTCCACAATCCGCCAAGCACGATCTTTATACTCTTCATCCGCCTTAGTTGCCCATTCAGAGAACTGGGGTGCAATAACGATTACCTTGTAGCCTACCTCCGAAAGCGCATCAGCTTCCTTCACTAGGCGCGGATTCATTGAAGGGTGCAATTGGGTAATGAGGCAAATGGTTTTCTGATTGGGATTGCTATTCACAATAATTGCTTTGAAATGTTTTAACTTAAATGCTGCAAGCCAACCTAAACTCTGCTTACTCGTCAAACAACCCTAAACCAGAAGCTTTGCGCACGCCCGGTTCCTAAAAAATCGAGCCTCTCGTAATCTTTCTTGCGCAAATTCTGTACATAGAATCCGGGCCACAATATTTCATGTTTCCTTGATTGAAGGTATAACTGCAATAGATATTGTTCCCCCCAGCCAGTGAAATTTTTCGCGAAGTCATAGGGGTAATCAAATGGCAAAAAAATATCGTGAACATGGACAACCACGCCCTGTGGCAGCAGCGGTAATACATTACAAAACAACTTCGCAACATCATTTGCGACACGTACCTCATGACTTGAATCGATAAACAGTATGTCATCTCGACCAAGCGAATAAACGAGCTTCTCAATCTCAACATCCTCTAGTCGCTGCAATATCAATTTTTTTACTGTTTCCGTGATGTCGGTACGAGGTGCGGGGTCTATGGCTATGTGCTCAGTCTTGATATCCCCATCTGAAATAGCCTGCTTACATATCTTCGTGCTGTTCCCGCTGCCAATTTCAAGAATACGCTTTGGCTGCAGCGATCTGACCATAAGATAAAGAATTTCGGCATCAGGCGCATCGAAGAAAGCATTGCTCGGGGAATAACCCTCAGTCCCGCTACCACTCATGAGAACTTTTAACTTGGCGCTGTATTGCCGGCCTAGATGGTTAATTTGCTCAATATCGAACTCAACCATGCCGGGCAACAGGGGAAACGAAGGTTCTGCAAAATAGCCGCGCACATTTAGCCTATTGATCCGGGCCGCATCGATCATTTGAGCGGTAAGCGTTTCAAGGCGAAGATTGAAGGGTCTTAGCAGGAAATTCAGCCTGAGCCTGGCTTTTGTTGTGACGCTCATAAATTGAATCTGATAATGGTTTGCTATCTAAGGAAAAAGACCAAATGGCAATCTAATCAAATAGATTTACAGAAATATGTATTTAGTCATTAACTTCCCCGCTGGCGCTACTTCAAGCAAATCACGCATTGAGCTTGGGAAAACGATTCTTAAAATAAGCAAATAAGTGATAAAAAATATCGTAGCCCCCAATAAAAGACGGGTTGGCAAAAAGAAATTCGCTATTCCAAATCGGCAAAATCCTTCCAATACCAAGGCTGCACCGGCACTCCCAAGCAAGGAGGGAATGATGCAAGACAGGATGGCTTCGCGCTTGATACCACACCTGATAACTAGCGCAAAAAGGCTTAGCACAACCATGATGACCCCAAGTATCGCAAGCCCCGCAAGATATGTATCCACACCCGCAGGTACAAGCCAAAACGCGAGCGCAACCGCGGCGCATGCCGCTGCTGAATCTATTGCTAGAGATAATCTTATATCGTTATTTGCAAGTAACAAGCTAGTTGCTGTAGTTGCAATCCCCGATAACGCCACCCCAGCCACAGCGAGCGGAAGCAATGCAGCAACCATTCGCCAGTTTTCCCCATAAAGCAACTCGACTACATCGCTAGCGCAAACTGCGAGAAAGGTTGCGAAAGGCACCGTGGACCAGCACACGCCCTGCAGCACCAAGGCCGAAATCCTTTGAAAGCGTTCGGATCCCTTCTCAGCTCTCGTGACAATCGGATAGAGTGACATCATCGCTACGGAGCCAATACGTCCTGCTATCAAATTCGCCAAACCTACCGTGCGCGTAAAAACCCCCAGAGCCCCCAAATCATAAGTTCCAGCCAAAATGGTTTGCTCTGCGGCCTGCCTTCCCTTCAGGACTAATGCCGCACCCATGCGGTTTGCGCCAAAGCTGGCGATGTCGCGATATTTCTTCCAACTCCAAGACCAGTTCGGCCGCCAGTGCCCGCCCCAAAAGAGATCTATCGCTGCTGGCAAACCAAGCAAGGGAACCTGAACAATCAGCGCCCACACGCCGCCACCCAACAGCGCAACAATCAATCCAACGAATGATGACAGGAGTGTGCCGATAATTAATAGCAGACGGAATCTTTTCCAGTCGTGCTGCGTCTCTAGCATACGGTGGCGCAACGAGCCTGGTGCCTCTATCAGAAAAACGACCGCCAGCCCGGCAAGAGGCAAGGCGGAATTTTGATAGCTTCCATGAAATGAAAGCCCCCATGCAACCAGAAGCGTTAGGCTAAACAACAATGAGTTGATAAATACGGCCGCAGTAAAATGTGCTTGCCAATCGATATTTGCGGGATCACGTTGCTGAAGGGTATGCAGAACAAAAGTGCCGAACGAGACAACTGAAATCAAGCCCAGAATCGATTGCCCGAGTGCTGCGCTCCCATAGTCTTCCGGCGACAAAATGCGTACCAATACCAGCATCGTCGCAAACTGAACGAAATCGCGTGCCAGCGTAAAACCACCACCCCACAAGAGCGATGTTCTTGCAGTATTGCCAAGGCAAGAATCCTTCTTAACTGGTTGTCCGCTATCAGCCATGCCGCGGGCACATGTCGCTAAAGGCGATGCCCGAGTAGATCACGGTCATCATCCCTAATTCCTTACACTCGAAGCTGGCAAATTCAGTACCCGATTGTTCTAGCAGGCCGGGATAATCCTCAACGAAATAAACAAATCGCTGGGAAAGAAACGGCCGAACGGTACGCCATGTTTTTATTATCGCCTCTAAGGAATGGAGCCCGTCGTCGATCACAACATCGAGGGTCTCCTGATCGAATACCTTAGCAAGGATGTCTCTTCCATCGACAAGCTGATCATAGAAATATATCTCCGGGCTATTTTCACTGAATGCGCCTAGCTTCCTTAAATTTTCGCGATTCGCTTCGAAATACGCTGGATCAATATCAAACCCGATGACGCGTGCATCGGGAAACAAATCACACCAGATCGCGAGGCCTGTACCTTTCAAAATACCGAACTCGGCGCAGCGGAGTTTATTTTGATTGAGGAAAGGTTTTAGGAACTGCGCGTAAGTGGGGGCATATTTATGGTGAAGCATTCTGTCGCCACCAATCATTCCGCCTTGATTAAGTGCTTCGGCAGTCCTGGCGTCCAATGGGCTTACTTTTCGTCGTGGCACATCACTAATAAACCCACCGTACTTAACCTCGGTCTTGATCAGCCAACCCACAGAACCGCGCTCAGGTTTCTTGAATTTATATGGCAGCTCTGCCAGCCTGATCGATAACCAATTAAATATTCTCTTGACGGGCCGCAGATGTTTTCGTAGGGAGCAAAAAAAAGCTTTTGTCATTTTCAATCAGAGGCCGATTTTCTCCGTAAGATGTGGCGGCAAACTTGCAGAGATTCTTTTTCTCTGAATTTCACGCCAGTGGGAAAGAAGCGTTATCAAACGAAAGAAGTGCAAACCACTCTTCGACCAATCCGATAGTGGCTTGCTCCATGGATCGGAACCGCAAATAAGGCACATGCGCTCTTTTTCCTCAGGGGTGGCCGATTCCCATATTTTCTTGATCGTCGGGCTGTGGACAGCATACCAACCATATTCTGGCCAAGATCCGTTTGATGGTGGTCGCATCTCATCGTTTCCCGCTGCATTACTTCTCGGCCTGAGTTTTCTTGAGAACCAACCCCTTGCAAATACCGCCAATTTTTCGGCTTTGGTAGCGTCAACGCGCCATCCCCAGTTTGAATCGATAACTTTGCCAGCTTCAGCGCATATCAGCGAAGCAGCCTTCCCCCACAGCTCGCGATTAAGTTTCCAGTCGGGATGAGCGCGGCTATAACAAGTGGCTATGCGGGAATCGGCGAGAAAGTGATCATAGGGAAATCGCCTGTACATGATCGAGCCAGAAACCGACACGGCATATGCTGTTGGGCGTATGCGCCTGTCTTCCACTACCAGCCTTTCGTGTGGCGTAGTTAGCTTATCCGGGCACCCTGAAAACCATTCCTCAAGCCTCTGTTGGACTTCTGACTGCAGCCCTGGCGGGGCAGGCAAGGGTGAATTCGGAAGAAATCCTTCAGCGCGCCGATCAAGGTAACCGAGTAGTGGAAGATTTCGACCCAATAATGAAATATGTTTTTTTTCTAACCCGTAACCTTTGAACACCCAGTCTGTTGTGCAGGCTGTCATGACTAAATCAGGTTCAAACTCAGCTAAGCTGTCGCTGAAGCCCGTATAGTGAGAATCTTCAGCAGACCACATTGCACCAGACCAGCGCACGATATCCGGCAGGTTTCGCGGATAGAAGTCACTGTCCCTCTGTAGTGAAACGAATCTGCATCCTGCCATTTCACATAGCCGCCGTGCAATATCAAGTTCCCTGCTTGGGCGTTCGTACAAATTGACGGCTGTCACTCGCGCATGGTCTGCCGCACTGAAAACCAGAACCCGCGAATCCGCCCCACCGCTGATAAAGAAAAGGGGGTGTTCTGCGATCGCCGTGCGCTCCTTTATTGAGGCGCGCACGGCTGATGCCAGTTCCTCTGCAGCCGTACGAATGTCAGGAAAAAAGTCTTCGCCAAAAGGACGCCAATACTCTCTCCTCTTAATTGTTTCGGCCTGCATATCAATAGTTAGGTGTGTTGCTGCACCAACATGCTTAATTTCCGCAAAATAAGTATTCGGGGGGGTGGTGCGCCAGGCACGTGCAAACTCGGCCATTGAGACCAAATCAAGGGTTACAGAAGACGCCTTGTCCACCAACAACAAGTCTGGAAATGTCGTGACGATGCAGTCCTTTGTGTTGTCGCCACGATAAATGAAGCATGGGTGATACCCAAACTGATCAGTCCATAAATGCACCTGCCTACTTCGGGGATCAAATATCGCTATTGCAGCAGAACCGTTGTATGGGGCTACAGACTCAGCTGCACCATTCAGATAGCGCTCAAGTATCAGTCGATTCGCCAATCCGCCACCAAATGGCAAGCGTTCAGCACGAGACCAATCTTGTGCTGACCATGCAAGCCTGCCAGAAACTACTACCTGAACACCGCTCACATCGTCTCTTGCCGGCCCGAAGCGAGCGACATCATCATCAACCCAGAGCCAGCCAAACGGACCGGTCTGCATGATTGATTGCTTTCCGCGTTGTACCAGTTCCCTGGCAACAGCCTGCAGTCTGCTTTGATCAACGCCACTAGGGCAAATGTAAAAGGACATTCTCAGCGTCTGCGCAACACTGCCAGAGAATCCGCTGTCGCAATTACTTCAAAATACGGATCATGTCGTATATGGCTATCAAAATACTTGTGGCTGCCCAATACAGCTGTATCAGGCTGGCCTGGTTTCAAGAGTGTGTCGTGCAATGCAATAATGCCGCCACTGGTAACCCGCTGACTCCAGAATTGCCAATCAGCTGAAATTCCAGAAAGAGAATGGTCCGCATCAATAAAAACAAAATCTACTTGAGTGGGTACACGATTCCCAACTTCGGTACTCAAAGTGCGGACGATCTTCAGTTTTCCATTTGAGATGCAATTTCTATTGTACTTTCTGGTTATCAGGTAGCCCCACGAAATACCCAGCCTACCTGCGAAAAAAGGATCCACTCCATATACCACGGCATCATGATCAGACGCGTCTGCCAGTGCGCGAGTTGTGAACCCTTCGTAAACGCCGACTTCGACGATTCGCTTTCTGCCAGGTAAATATTTTTTAAGCAAATTGCGTTCGTCTGAGCTCGTTTGCGTCTGTGCCAATGAGATGCCAGCACTAACCGCAAGGTAATGAATAAAAGTTTTCCCGATCAATTGATGCCCTTAGTTGCCATTGTTTGTTTAAAAAAAGATTTCTTCATTCCATACACCACGCCCTGCATATTGGTTTGCGCTCTCCAGCCCAGCCTGGATTCAGCGAGCGATGGATCAGCGCAGCTGATTTCAAGGTCGGTCGGCCGCATCAGTGCTTGGTCTATATCCACATGCTCACGCCAGTCGAGATTAACTGCATTGAAGGCTGCGGCTACAAAGTCTTCCAGGGAATGCGTTTCACCAGTGGCGATGACGAAGTCGACGGGCTGTGCTTGCTGAAGCATTCGCCACATGGCCTCGACATACTCCGGCGCCCAGCCCCAGTCGCGCTCGATGTCGAGCCTTCCCAGCTTGAGTCGCTC
>Ga0138256_10006089_pt1 | contig 12768 bp, 11 predicted proteins | sample KNB2016incub_MG_FD_105486 | JGI IMG/M metagenome (GOLD analysis project Ga0138256, IMG submission 105486) | Active sludge microbial communities from wastewater in Klosterneuburg, Austria - KNB2014incub_MG | ecosystem: Engineered > WWTP > Activated sludge > Unclassified | place: Austria... | reverse complement strand
CAGCGCCGCTGGCCAGAATGAAGGAAGGGGCCTTCGCTTACGCTCCAGCCCCTTCCTTCATGCCGCTACAACTGGCGGCAAATTACCAATTAAACCCGGACTCCTGAATGGGGGTTGACCATGTTACCTGAGTGGCAAAATGAAGTTGCACAAGCACTCAGCGTGCTTAAGAACGCTAAAGCTAAAATTGAGCACTTACGTGATCCGGCCGTGAACCCCCATGCTGGAATGTAGGTCTTAAATATCGGAAACATACCCATTTTCCTGTAAAGTATAATAAAATTGCTCTGGAAAGCGGTTTCCGGAAAATTTATAATTGAGACTGATTCGAGTAAGCAAGTTTCTCCCATGCGGTTAAAATCCTTCTATGCCAAGACAATGACAGAGGCGATGCAGATGATCCGTGATACGCTCGGTGAAGATGCGATCATAGTTGCCACCCGCGAGGAAAAGGGCGGCAAGGCCGTGCATGTCACCGCCGCTATCGACCCGCCCTCCTACAGCGCGCCCGCCTTTGAAATCAGCAAATCCGGCCCGGCCGAAGCCGAAGACTGGCTGCAATATGACGAGGAAGAAGAGCAATCGCTCATCGCCGAGGAGCTGACGGAAGTCCTGCTCCGTCATTCCGTGCCCGAAGATGTCATGGACCAGATTTTATCGTGCGCCACGATTGTCGGGCTCGAGCAGCCTTCCATCGCGCTCATCGCCGCTATCGAGCATCTCTATAATTTCCAGCCGCTGCCGCAAAAGGCGCATAAAAAGCCCATCATGATGGTCGGCCCACCGGGTGCCGGTAAGACACTAGCCGTCGCCAAGGCCGCCGCGCGCGGCGTCATGAACGGCCTCCGGGTCGGGGTGATTTCAGCCGATACCGTCCGCGCCGGGGGAGTCGAGCAGCTCGCCGCCTTCACTAAATTACTGCGCATCGACCTTAAAAAAGCCGGGAACGTCCAGGAACTTGCCGAAATGCTCCGCTCCCTGCAGGGCTATGACCAGGTTTTCATCGACACGCCGGGCGTTAACCCGTTCGACCAGACCGACGTCAAAAACGCCGCGCGCTTTATAGGCGCCGCTGAAGTTGAGCCGTATTTCGTCCTGCCTGCGGGCACGGATGCCGACGAATCCGGTGAAATGGCCCGGGTTTTTGCCGCTATCGGGGTCCACAGCCTGATCGCCACGCGTGTGGATATCGCCCGCCGTCTGGGGGGCATTCTCTCCGCCGCCCATCATGGCGGCATGGCTTTTGCAGATGCCAGCAACACGCCGAAGGTCGCAGATGGGCTTTTCGGGTTAGATCCGCGCTCGCTTTCCGCTCTTTTAATGCCGGGGGCATACAACGAGGGCAAAAAAGAGTATAAGAAAGCAGGAAGCAGGCAATGACGACCGAAACACAGGAAATGCTCGACCCGCAGACCGGCGGCCCGTCTTTCAGACGCGGTAAGAACATTCTTGCGGTCGCGAGCGGCAAAGGCGGCGTCGGCAAGACCTGGTTTTCCATCACCCTCGCCCATGCCATGGCCAAGGCCGGCAGAAAAGTTTTATTGTTCGACGGCGATTTAGGATTGGCGAACGTTGACGTCCAACTCGGCCTGATGCCGAAGCGCGATCTGAACGATGTCATTCGCGGTCGCCTCTCCATCGACAAAGTCATCCAGCCATTTGAAGAAGGCGGGTTCGATATTATCGCGGGCCGTTCGGGACAGGCTTCGCTCTCCGCCCTGCCCTCGCAGCGTTTGACCGTTTTGCGTGACCAGCTCATTGATGTTTCCGATCAGTACGATGTTGTGATTGCCGACCTTGGCGCGGGCGTCGACCGCACGGTGCGCATGCTATCGGCTTCAGCAACGCGCACGGTTTTGATTACAACGGATGAACCGACCTCGCTCACCGATGCCTACGCCTTCATTAAACTCGGCAATGCAGCGGGCATGTCGAAAAGTGTTTCCATCGTCGTCAACATGGCGCCCAGCGCTGCTGAAGGCGAAAAAACCTACAAGACATTGCTCAAGGCTTGTGAGAATTTCCTGCGCCTCACCCCGCCGATGGCCGGTATCATCCGCGCCGACAGCAAGGTGAAGGAATCCATCCGCCACCAGACACCGATCCTGATCCGTTCGCCGAATTCCGATGCCGCCGAGGATGTCGAACGGGTCGCGCGTAATCTCTGGAAAACGCTCGAAGAAACCCGCCGCGCCACCGCTTAACAGCGCCGCCCTTCTCCTGTAAACTGGACTCATGACCTCCGGTCCGACGAAAATTCCGCCGCAGCAGATCCCCGGCCAGCCTCCACCCGCGAAACCGCCGGGCAATCCGAATGTGCTGCTTGAAAAACTTCCCGCTGAACTCTCCGACGTCAAAAAAACAATCGAGATCAAGGGCCGCGTTATTCGCGACCACGGCGATGGTCGCCTCGACATCCGCACCGAACAGGGCGATGTCACGGTCAAGGCCGATCCACGCACGTTAAACGTCCGTGTCGGTGATGAGGTTGAAATCGAAATCCCGCCCGGCCGTCCGCCGCAGAATGCGCGTGTCACCGCTGAAACGCCAGCGCCGCCCCGCACATCTCAAACGCCTGTCGATGTCGAGGTGCGTCCGCCGCCGACGCAACCCGTACAAAGACCCGACGCCCCGCCGCCTTTATCGGAGGGTCAAGTTGTTAGATTGCAACCGCTGACGCCTGCCGAGGCCGCGCAATATGTTCCACTTCCGGCTGAAACGGTTGCCGCGATCATTCCTGAAATTGTCGCCGCGAAAACCGAGATCATCGCGCAGGAGGCCGAGGATTTCATACAGGCGCAAATCATTACAATCATCGCGCCGCCTGCGAGCGCTGCGCCTCTTACGCCGACGACAATACCTCAACCAACACCTTCCGCTTTCGCGACTCCCGCTCCGGCGCAACCAACGCAAATCGATGTCGCGCTTATCAAACCGCAACTCATTCCAACGCTTCCAACGGGAGACTTACCGGCAAAAGCTGCGATTCCGCAGCCGTCATTCACGCTTCCCGCTTCCGCGCCGGATGTAACCGCGTCGATCCCGTCTTTGCTTCAAGTGCCCTCGCAAATTCTGCAAAACCCCGCGCTTGCGCCTTTCCGCGCGCAGATCACCGCGCTCGACACCGCCCCTTCGCCCGCGATTGTGACGCCGAAAATTCCGCCCTCGCCCGTCATCACGCCCGAAGCACTGGCGAAAAATCTTGAAAAGCCCTTGATCCTGCAAAATCACAAGGCCGGGGAAATACCCGCAGTCGTTACAGGCCTGACGCCGCAGAAACTCCCGGTGATTTCACTGTTCAACCCTGCAACCGGCAGCGAAATGTTTTTCATCATGCATGTCCCGGCGGGCACAATTCTGCCGGGCACTGAAATCACTCTCCTGCCGCAGCAACCCTTGCAAAGCATGACACCTGTCACGGCGCAGGTCACGATCGCGCCGATGCCGTCATGGTTCCTGACGCCCGAGCCGTGGCCGATGATGGATGAAATTTATCAAACGCTTGCGCAACTCATGCCGCGTGCCGCGCAAGTGATGTCGAATATGACTCCCTCCCCGCAGAACCCGGCGCAGCTTGGCCCGGCGGTGTTGTTTTTTATCGCGGCTGTGCGCGGCGGCGACTTGACTCAATGGCTCGGCAATAACGCGGTCGATGCGCTGCGGCGCGGCGGCAAGGCTGGCCTCCTCAATCGTCTCGGGCAGGAAAGCTCGGCGCTTAACCGTCTCGCGGGCGACCCGGTCTCGAACGACTGGCGCGCAATGTCGCTGCCTATGCTGTTCGACAACCAGATGCACAAGATCGCGCTTTATTACAAAAACGATTCCGAAAGCCAGCAGCAAGACCAGCAGGGAAAACAGACACGTTTCATTTTCGACCTCAGTTTGGACGCGCTCGGCAAGGTGCAGCTTGATGGATTGTTCCGCGCGAAACGTTTAGACCTTATCGTCCGCACGCTCACGCCGTTCAGCCTGCCGATGCAGCAGGACATGCGCCGCATCTATTCCGGCGCGCTCGGCGAGACCAGCATCACGGGCGACCTGTCGTTTCAAAATAAACCGGAGCAATGGGTGACGATCACGCCTGATAATAAAAGAAACCTTGGAATTTCGGCTTAGTTGTCTTCGACCATCCTCCGGCGAAAACCATCGAGCGCCGCCTCATCCAGCAGTTCCGCCTGCTTTTTTTCAATGGCGCGGTATTCCTCCGCTTCCCGGCGTTCCTGCGTGATCTCGATTTTCTTGAATTCGGCGAAGGCCTCGCGCATATCCTCGCGGGCGATCTCGATGCGCGTCTCGAGTTTTTTCATCGCCTCGTCGATATCCGAAATGCGTTCCTTCACCGCTTCGACATACGTTGAAAACGCGGCGATCATATCGACGGTGTTCATTTTCTCGAGCGCATCGCGCTCTTCTTTCATCTGGCGCTGCAGCGCGGCCTTGTGATTTTGCAGCTCATCGGCCTGCCGGTATAGCTCGGCGAGGAATTTCTGTTTCTGCTCGACGGTGTGTTTACGGACGCGGATGAGCGGATTGAGGTCAGCCATACGGCATGCCTAAAATCTGTGCGAGACGCCCGAAAGAATCTTCGATGGATGTGGAATCATCCTTGTCCTGCCGCAGGAATTCCTCGAGCAGCGGATATAATATAAGTGACTCATCCACCGCCTTGTCGCTGCCCTTGCGATAGGCGCCGAGGCGAATAAGCTCCGCCATGTCTTCATAAACCGTGACCACCTGCTTGGCGCGGCGGATGATGGCGTTTTGTTCAGGCGTCAGCACGCCGGGCATCGCACGGGAAATTGATTTGAGAACGTTGATCGCCGGGTAACGCCCACGGTCGGCGATTTCGCGCTCCATCACCACGTGGCCATCGACAATACCGCGCACGGCGTCGGACACCGGCTCGTTGTGATCGTCGCCCTCGACGAGAACCGAGAACAGGCCTGTAATAGATCCCTGCCCCGGCGCGCCGGGACCTGCACGCTCCAGCAATCGCGACAATTCGCCGAACGTCGTGGGCGGATAACCTTTTGATGTCGGCGGCTCGCCCGCTGACAATCCAATTTCACGCTGCGCCATCGCGAAACGCGTGACGGAGTCGATCAGGCACAAAACCTGCCTGCCCTGGTCGCGCATATATTCGGCGACAGCAAGCGTCACGTAAGCGGCTTGCCTGCGCATCAACGCGGGTTCGTCACCCGTCGCGACGATCACAACCGAACGGGCCAGACCTTCCGGCCCGAGATCGTCTTCAAGAAATTCCTGCACCTCGCGACCGCGCTCGCCGACCAGGCCGATGACCGAAACATCCGCGCCCGTATACCGTGCCATCATCGAAAGCAAAACCGATTTACCGACGCCGGAGCCGGAGAAGATACCCATACGTTGCCCGCGCGCCATGGAGATGAACGTGTTCATCGCGCGCACGCCGAGGTCCAGCTGCGCGCCAAGCCTTTGCCTTGAATGCGGGAGCGGCGGTTTGTTCTTGAGCGGGATCGGGTGCCCGCCCTGCGCGAGCGGACCCAACCCATCAATCGGCTGCGCCATGCCGTTGATGACGCGGCCCAGCCATTTATCGTGCGGCAGAATCACAGGCATCTGGTCCTGAATAACCGCGCGGCACCCGAGGCCGACACCTTCCAATGTGCCGAACGGCATCAGCAATGCGTGCCCTTCGCGGAAACCCACCACCTCACACGGCACATCTGGCCGTCCATGCGGCCGCAGGCGCACCATCGAGCCGATTGAAAGCCCGGCCCCGAAGCCCGCGATTTCCACCAGCAATCCCAGGATTTTAGTCACACGGCCATAGACCTCCTCGCGCTGAAGCACGGAAACCGAGGCCATAGCCTGTTCTGCAAGACGGTCCATAGCTTAATTTAACAAAATTTCGGTCTTTTTCATGAACTTTTTCTAATGTCGGGCGTTATATGGGTCTTACCTCAGTAAACGATAAAAAAGGAGACTACCATGAAACGGCTTTTAGCCCTGACGCTGCTTACGACAGCGATTTCGGTTCCTGCCTTCGCAGAAACCTCCCTGAATACAGGCGCCAGCACGGGCATCGGTGTCGGCATTGACGCCGGCGTTGCCAAAGTTGGCGCGGACGTTGACACGAGCAACTCCGTAAATACCAGAACTTCGAACGAAAGCGACAGCGATGCACGCACCTCGGGCAGCATGTCCGGCAGCGCAGATGTTGACAGTTCAGTTGATACATCCGCATCCGCCGATGCAGATAACAACAGCTCCGCTGACACATCGTCCAGCACTTCGGCGCGCACAGCCGCCGAAGCTGACAGCAACACATCCGCCAGCACCAGCGCCCAGGCCATTACCGGCGAAAACCTCGCCCGTAACGACGTGGTCATGATCCAGCAGGCCCTCCGCCAGGAAGGCCTCTATAACGGCACCGCTGACGGTGTCTGGGGTCCCCGCACGGCGAGCGCGCTGATGCAGTTCCAGCAACAGAATCAGCTTGGCGCCACGGGCCAGCTGAACACCAACACGCTGGACCAGCTCGGCGTTGAGCTTGGCGCTTCGGGTTCGTCCAAAACGAGCACGAGCGGCCGTGCATCGGGTAGCACTACAGGCGGATACTAATAAGCCCCCCTAACTACCCTTTACGCAATAATCTTATAAAAACGGGCCTGAAAAGGCCCGTTTTTGCTGCGTTTGCGTAAAAAAATTAAAAGAATTTGTTAACTTTTGTTAAATTTGTTAAAATTAATATTAATGAATATTAATGAATATTAAATAATCAAAAGAACATTTTCATATTTAGGGGATATCATCATGCGCGTACTTTTAGTAGAAGACGATACTTCAACCGCTAAAAGCATCGAGCTGATGCTGAAATCCGAGGGCTACATCGTGGACCTCGCCGATCTCGGCGAAGACGGTTTAGAGATCGGAAAAATCTACGACTACGACATCATCATTCTCGACCTCATGCTCCCCGACATGGACGGCTACGACGTCCTCAAGGCGCTGCGCGACGCGAAGGTTGAAACCCCTATCCTCATTCTCTCGGGCCTCACCGAGCTCGACAACAAGATCAAGGGCCTCGGTTACGGCGCCGACGATTACCTGACCAAGCCGTTCGACAAGCGCGAACTGATCGCCCGCATCCAGGCGATTGTCCGTCGCTCGCAGGGACACTCACAGAGCGTTATCGCTACAGGCAAAGTCAGCGTTAATCTCGACACCCGCACGGTAGAGGTTGATTCCAAGCCCTTGCACCTGACGGGCAAGGAATACGGGATCATCGAACTGCTTTCTTTGCGCAAAGGCTCGACACTGACCAAGGAAATGTTCCTGAACCACCTCTATGGCGGCATGGACGAACCCGAAGTCAAAATCATCGACGTCTTCATCTGCAAACTGCGGAAGAAACTGGCCGATGCCGCGGGCGGCGACAACTACATCGAAACCGTCTGGGGCCGCGGCTATGTCCTGCGCGACCCGGAAGCGGAAAAAGAAAAGAAGAAAAAAGCCGCTAACGCTTAACCTTCTCCCCGTCATTGCGAGGAACGAAGTGACGAAGCAATCCAGAATGGTTATAAAGACTGGATTGCTTCGCTGACGCTCGCAATGACGAATTGAAGGACTGCCATGGATATCTCGCATCTCCCGCCACAAATTATCTCGTGGGTCAGTAACCTTGCGTGGTTCCTGATTATCTCGTTCGGCTTTTCGTTGCTGGCGCGGTTTCACTGGGCGTTCGATCTCTTCAGTCATTTCACCATTCAATATATCGTCGGCGGGTTTGCGCTCGGCATTTTACTCCTGCTGATGCATCAATACTGGCTGGCTGGTCTGTGCTTGCTTGTCATGATTTCCAGCGTCATCGAGACGCGCTGGCTGATGCAGGACCCGCTGCTGTTCACGCGGCCTGCTGCGGAAACCAATTTCACGGTGATGCACTATAATAAGTTCTTCACTAACGAAAGTTCGCGCATCCAGGAATGGTTAAATGTAAATGCTACGGATATCGATGTACTGATCGTACAAGAAAGCGGGCATGACAACATTGAGTTCCTGAAACAACTGAAAGATATTTTTCCAAACCAGTTTCCACAGCATCAAAGCGAGAGCTTTAATGATATCTCCGTGCTCAGTCGTCACCCTTTCCAAATCACATCTATTCCACTCGTAGATTCATCGGATGTCAGCTGGTTTACTTCGGCAGCTACCCGCATCGAGATCAGCAAACCAGGCGTGCCGTCTGTCGTCATCTACAGCTTTCACACCGCCGTGCCGATGGGCGGAAAATTCAGCACCCACCGCAACGGCACGCTCAAAGGGCTCGCCGCAGCCGTTGCCAATGAAAAATCCGATTACGTCATCGCCTCGGGCGACTGGAACATCACGCCTTACTCCCCGTATTTCAGCGATTTCCTGAAAACATCCGGTCTCAACTACCAGAATTACCGCCTGCTGCCGGAAACCAGCTGGCCGGCCCATCTACTGATCCCTTTCATGAAAATCCCGATTGATCACGTGCTCTATAACGATAAACTGACCCTTACGGACATAAGACGCGGACCTGCGATGGGTTCCGACCACCATGCCCTGATTGCATCGTTCGCGGTCCCGGATAAGGAATAGACATGCTCAACCTGCCCAACATCCTGACCATTTCGCGGATCGCGATCCTGCCGGTCATCATGGTTCTCCTTATCGGTGAGCCGGACTGGGGCGAAGTCGCCGTATGGCTGGCTTTTGCGCTGTATGCATTAGCTTGCATCACCGATTTCCTCGATGGCTGGCTGGCCAGAAAACTCAATCAGAAAACAGATTTAGGAACTTTTCTTGATCCGATTTCTGATAAAATTTTTATCGCCGCGCTGTTCCTTATTATGGCCGTGTCCGGTCGCATTTTCGGGGTATGGGCCATTGCGGCGGTTCTGATCCTGGCGCGTGAATTCATGGTGTCCGGTTTACGGGAATATCTCGGCCCCCGGAACATCCAGCTTCCCGTAACCGCGCTCGCGAAATGGAAAACAACCTCGCAGATGCTGGCCACGGGCTTCCTCATGATCGGCCCTTATATTCCGGGCGATGAATGGCCAGGCCGCGCCCTGCTTATTATCGCAATGGTGGTTACACTCATCACCGGGTGGGGATATATAAAGGCCGGGCTGGACCATATGAGGAAAATGCCCTAAAAACAGGATCATGCCCGGTTTTTATGATCTCTTCCGACCGCTTATATTCAAGGCCGATCCCGAGACGGCGCATCAACTCACACTCAAGGCATTAAAAAGCGGGTTGTTACCCCCATGCGCGACGATTCAGGACCAAGCGCTTGAGGTCAAACTCTGGGGCCTGAAATTCCCGAACCCGATCGGTTTATCTGCGGGCTTCGATAAAAACGCCGAAGTCATCGGCCCTGCTTTCAAAATGGGTTTCGGTTTCGTCGAGGCCGGGACCGTCACGCCGAAACCGCAGCCCGGCAATCCGCGTCCCCGTGTTTTCCGCGATCCTAAAACTGAATCCGTCATTAATCGTCTGGGTTTCCCGAGCGAAGGCATGAACGCGTTCAAATCCAATTTAGAGAGTTTCCTCGATAGCAGGCACCGCCCGCCCGGCGTGCTCGGCATCAATATCGGCATGAACAAAAACCAGAGTGAACCCGCGAAAGATTACACCGCGCTCATCAACATGCTCGGGCCCATGGCGGATTACATCACGATCAATATCTCCTCGCCCAACACGCCGGGCCTGCGCGATCTGCAAAAGCGTGAACCGCTGTTAGAGCTTCTCGCCGCCGTGATGAACGAGCGGAAAAAATCCTGCGGCGATCATCCACCGCCGCTGCTCGTCAAGCTCGCGCCTGATCTCGCCGAAGACCAGCAGGAAGAAATCGCGAAAACAATTCTGGAAGCCGGGATCGACGGGATCATTCTCTCCAACACGACGCTGGATCGGCCCGATTCCCTGCCCGGTGATTTCGCCGCCGAGAAAGGCGGTCTCAGTGGCCAGCCCCTCGCCGCGAAATCCACCGCGATCATCGGCAATTTCTATCAACTCACAGGCGGCAAGCTGCCGATCATCGGGGTGGGTGGAATATCAACCGGATCAGACGCTTACGAAAAGATACAGGCGGGCGCATCACTGGTGCAGCTCTACACATCGCTTGTATTCCGGGGCCCAACCGTGGCAAATTCCATAAATCAGGAATTACTGGCGCTGCTGAAGAAGGATGGATTTAAAAACATCTCACAGGCCGTCGGCACCGCACATAAAAATAAAAACAGGGGATCGAAAGCCGCCGATGGCGCCTAAAAAACCGCAGAAAGAAAACCGCGTTTTAACCACCCTCGCCGGACTCGGCGCGGCAGTTGTCGTTGCTTCGCTCGCTTTTTTTTCGCTGGAACTCGCGCTCGTCGCGGCGGGATTTTTTGTCACGGTTGGTTATGTGACCAACGATTTACGCCGCCGCAAATTCTGGGAGAACGGCATCAGCTTCCGCATGAAGGGCCTGTCCGACAATATTTCCTCGCTGTCGCAGAAAGTCACGGGCACGCGGCAGGATATTCTGAATTTACGCCAGGAAATCGCTGATGTGAACCGCCGCCTCAACAAACAGGCCGATCATGCCGATGGCGTTCAGTCAAAAACAACGGCGCGTGCCGCGCCTGCTGCTTCCAAGCCGCCTTTGATCGACGAGGCTTTACTCGGTGCACTCCGCCGCCCGGCTCCTGCCGCGCCTGTTACCCCCCGTGCGGTTCGTCCCGGCCAGAAACCTGCCGCGCCCGAGCCACAACCAGGCATCGCCAACGATGCCGAGTATGAAGATTTAAGCGACATGGTGGTGCGCGAGCTGGTCGGTCATGCCGTGCGCTCCCGCGCCGTCGATGTGTTTGTTCAACCGATTGTCCGCCTGCCGCAGCGCCGCGTTCGTTTCTATGAAGTCTTCGCCCGTGTCCGCGCGCGGCCCGGCATGTATCTCCCGGCGCGGCGTTACATGCGTCTTGCGCAGGAAAATAAACTCTCGAACGAAATCGACAATCTGTTGCTGGCGGAATGCCTCAAGACGATTCAATCTTCGGCGCATATTGAACGTGCCGCGCCGCTGTTCATGAATGTTTCGCAAAGCACGCTGCGCAATACGCTGTTCCTGAAAACGTTACTTGGTTTTCTTGCCAAAAACCGCCACCTCGCACCGCGCCTCGTGATGGAAATCGCGACGCCGCAATTCAAAACGTTAGACACCGCCTCGCGGGAAATCCTGCGCGGGCTCGGCAAGCTCGGCTGCTCGGTTTCGTTAGATCATGTCGACGTTCTCGATTTTGAAATCGCCGATTTACAAAAATTCTACATCCGTTTCATCAAGATTGAGGCGCGCACGCTGCTGCCCTATACCCGCAGCGACAAGGGCCGCGCCGAACTTATGCGCCGTAAACGCGCGTTAGAGGGCAACGGCATCAGCCTCATCGTTGAAAAGGTCGAAAACGAAAACGACCTGCTGGAGTTACTGGATTTCGACATTTCCTACGGCCAGGGGCATTTGTTCGGCCGCCCCGATCTTGAAGCCGCATACCGCAAGCGCCGTGCTGCGTAAGACTATAAAGAAGGAAACTATCATGAGATTTTTAGCCGCCGCCCTGCTCGCTCTTCTGCCTTTGAGTGCCCATGCGCAGGAAACCGTGACGCCCGTTGCCGCGCTCACCATGCACGGCACGCCGAAATACGGCCCCGGCTTCACACATATGGATTACACCAACCCGGACGCGCCGAAGGGCGGCACGCTGCGCCTGCACGCGATCGGCACGTTCGACTCGCTCAACCCTTTTATTATCAAGGGCACGCCCGCCGCGGGGATGCTGTTCCTCGGCCAGAGCCTGATTTACGACTCGCTGATGGATCAATCCACCGACGAGCCGTTCTCGATGTACTGCCTGATCTGCGAAACGGTCGAGCTGCCGAAGGACAACAAATCCATCACGTTTAACCTCCGCAAGGAAGCGAAATGGCATGACGGCGTGCCGGTCACCGCCGACGACGTGGTCTGGAGCTTCAACATTTTCATGGAAAAAGGCTCGCCGTTCTTCAAGGCGTATTACGACGATGTCCAGGAAGTTGTGGTGGAAACGCCTACCCGCGTCACCTTCAAATTCAAGCATGGCGATAACAGCGAACTGCCGCTGATCCTCAGCCAGATTTCAATCCTGCCGAAACATTACTGGACGGCGGAAGGCCGCGATTTCGGCGCAAGCTCGCTCGTTCCCCCGCTCGGCGGCGGCGCGTATAAAGTCGGCAAGGTCGCCGCGGGCCGCTCCATCGAATATGTCCGCGTGCCGGATTACTGGGGCAAGGATCTGCCGCTCAACAAGGGCAAATTCAATTTCGACCGCATCACCTATGATTATTACCGCGACAGCGACGTGGCGTTAGAGGCATTTTTAGCGGGCGAATATGATGTGCGCGATGAAAACACCGCGAAGCTCTGGGCTGAAAGCTACAACGTGCCGCAGGTGAAGGATGGCCGCATCATCAAGGCGGAAATTCCTCACAAGCGCCCGGCCGGGATGCAGGGCTTCATCTACAACACGCGCCGCCCGGTTTTTGCCGATAAGAAAGTCCGTGAGGCGCTCGCCTACGCTTTCGATTTCGAATGGTCGAACAAGCAATTCGCGTTCGGCTCGTATAAACGCTCGCGCAGCTATTTTTCCAACTCAGACCTCGCCTCTTCGGGACTCCCGCAGGGTCGCGAGCTGGAAATCCTCGAGAAATACCGCGGCAAAATCCCCGATGAAGTTT